>ENA-OFCE01001062-OFCE01001062.1-metagenomes-genome-assembly--contig:-NODE-1062-length-15164-cov-7.241313_pt1 | contig 15164 bp, 18 predicted proteins | sample MGYA00153388_OFCE01 | MGnify analysis MGYA00153388
ATTACTTCATCTTTTTTGCGGGCCCGCCATGGGTTCCATGAAGGGTGTAGCAAAAGTATAGATGAAGTTATATTCTCACCGACTAAGGTATAAACATCGACAGCGTAGGGAATGACAGCGAGGGGTATTTCTGAATCTATTTCAGAATATACCCCTCATTGCTTCCCATCATAGGAGGTACATATCATGGAACAAATCATTGTCCAGCTATATTTCATCATCGGCCTGCAAATCCTTACCCTGGTGCTAAAACTGAAAAGGAAGGGAAGCTAAAATGATTGACGATTCCATTGTAATCAATGTTACACAGAATGTTGTAACCCTAACCTTTGTCATACTCTCCATTTACCCGGTGGTATACATTTGCAGGTCCATGATTAACTTTGTTGCCCAGGCTTTCAGTAACATCAATACCGACAAGGTATTTAAATCCATCAAATTCAAATCCAATAAGGACCTGACCGAATGAAAGTTAATTGCGATATCACCGACTTTCAACCCGGCGACATGATCGCCTTAAAAAAGGGCTGGACCTTTGCCCAGGCACAATACGGCTTTGTAAAAGCCATAACAAACAATCCCCCCCGTGTCCAGGTCCGGCATGGCACAGGTGAGATAAAACAATACAGACCGGAAGAACTAAAAAACATTACAGGAGGTAACACCACATGTCATTCCAAGTAATCGCCATCCTGATTCTGTTGGGCTGCATTGGTACAGTAGTCGTAAACCTGGTACTGATGCAAAGAAAACGGAAACGGCAGGAGGCAAAGGAGGACCGGAAGCACCAAGATAATATGAAATGGGCCGAAGCCCACAGGAGGACCCCATGAGTTATATCTGTGCGTACTTCATCGCCCTGTACCTGGTGTATTCCATCATTGACATTATCGTCAATACGGATATCCTGGCAGAAGATTTCAGCAAGTAAAGGAGGCAACCAATGTACTATATTATCACCGACAACGGTGTATATACTGGTAAATCACTATCCCAAGCCAACCGGAAACTAAACGCCAAACTAGAGGATACCGAAACCCTCTCCCTGGGCGCTGACAAGGTAGTCAAACTCACCAACAAGGATATCGACTTTGTACAGGATAAAAAGCGGTTGTCCCTGATTCCCATTACCAACCTGTACAAGTCCGATAACAGCATGAAATACATGGTTATGGCAATCCTGTTCCTGAATTTCATCCTGTTAATGAAAAAGTAGGTGAGTCTATGAATATTGACTTTGAACAGGAATTTGCCAAATTCGTATCCGGTGGCGAAAGTTCTGCTATCAAGGACATTTACGCCATTATCCCGGCCCTCAGCAATTCCCAAATCAAGACCATAAATGCCCTCAACTACTACATCAAAAAGTATGATTTGCCCGATCTCCGGGAGGTCCTGGAAGAGTACTTAAAAACCATCAGCAAGAACAAAAACCTTAACTTTATGAGTTCCATGAACGTAAAGAACCTGTTAAAAGCCTATACCCAGGAAGAACTCATCAAAGGCATTAAAGTAAGTACCCAGCCTAACAAGGAGGGGTAACATGGCAGGAATCATCGTAGGATATTTCGGATTCCAGCGTTCCGGTAAAACCATGAAAGCTTACCTTGATGCCGAACGATACCGGAAGCAAGGCATGGAAGTCTACAGTAATATGAATGTCCCGGAGTGGAATAAAATCCAATCCCTCACAGACTTACCCTTCAACCATGACCCAAAAGTATTGCTTCTGGATGAGGCGTATTACTTCCTAGACAGCCGAAACTGGAAGAACAATACCGATGCTACCATCTTCTTCAATACCATCGGGAAGCAAAACGTGTTAATGCTTCTCACTGCCATTGACCCCGGCACCATTGAATTACGCTTACGCAATCAAATGAACTTTGTCCACCTGGTAAAATCGGATAAAAGGTTCATTTACTACAAGATGCTAGACGTCATAAGAGGCCATGAAAGGGTATTTACCCTGGAAAAGACCCAACAACTCTTTGACAGCCTCACCTATGACACAAACCAGGTCCCCGATATTGTGGACTGTTCTTTAAAAGATTTCCGTAAGAAAGTAGACGAATACTACAACAACAAAATTATGAATGTAACGAATAACAGGAGGTTAAAAGCTTTATGAGCGCAAAAGTAAATGAAACGTTAAAAAAGGTAGACAACCTATTAGGACAGGAAAAAGAACTTATCGTATTAAAGGGCATGTTATTTGCCCCGGCCATGGCCCACACCCAGGAAGGAAACCACCCTTACTACAGCTTCAAGCTAAAGGTATTGAAAAACAGCGGTGCAGACGAGTATGGACAAAGCTTCAATACCTATTACTGCATTATGCCGAGCGAAGTCGCCAAAGGCTTCACCCAACAGGACATTACCTCTATGAAAAACAACGAAGTAATCTGTATCTGCTCTGCCAATGCTCAGGTAAAGACCCTGGGAGAAAAGAAAATCTCAGTAAACAATATCAGCCTGTACTGCCATGGAATCATGATGACCCGTGCCATCAACAGAGAAACCCCCTATCAAAAAGCAATCAACCTGTAATCCATCAACCAATCAGTGCAAGAAAATCGAGGTTGGATGGGTTTCAGCGGGGCGCTGCCGTGAAACGGCGCCCCGCTTGCACACACACTAAACTCAACAAATAACCCCGAAATGAACCATTTACCCCCTTAAACTCACGGAGGCCCACAAAACTATACTTCCACTGTGCATTCCACCATCTATCCAATTTTAGCAGAATCCCGAGGAAAACCCGATTGCTTTTTCAAGTATGACGGTCAGAATGCTACACTGAACCTTCGAGGGAGGCACCCAACCCCATCTATCCACTTTCCCTTCCTCCCTCGGTAAAACCCTGAAAGCATTCTGATTTTTGAAAGTCAAGTATAAGTCGAGCGACCCAAAAGGAATACCCCTTATGCCTTGACTTTCGAAAAAGACAGACGCACGGGGAAGCGTGAAAGCGAAGCAGCGGGGAACAAATTAAAAACTGTAAGTACTAGTAAGGTGATTTTATGGAAGATATAAACACACTAAATACGGAGTTGATCAAGATCGTGGAAGCCTATTTCGGCAGCATACAATCCTTACTTCCATGCTTTGTTCTGCTGCCCATTCTCTCTATAACCCTGAGACTATTGAAAATGATGGTTAGTGGGGAAGGAGCCACTTTCTCATTTTCGGTATTGGATTTCATACTAGGCTTCTTTTATAGGAAACATCTGGTAAAGAAAAGGCTTAAAAACATCAGGAAGATACGACACCAGAGAGAAATCCTACAAACAATACTTGATATGGAAAACAATGGCCTTGTAATTAGCCTGGATACCTTCAAACACTACGGACTTACGGACGAATATACCCGGCGATTAAAGGAAAGACAAGACATCCTGGATACCGCCAAACGCAACGCCATTGAGCAATTAAAACAAGATGGAATCATAGCCCGTTAAGCATCTTTCTCCCGGAAAAACCGGGTTTGCCCCCCGCCTTACTATCAGGGGGGGCTACACTTTCAAGCATCGGTCAAAACCTTCCAAATAGCATATTCCAAGCATCTAACAACTTTAGGAGGTCGAAATGTATTTACCCATGATTGATACCCTTATTGCCAGCGTAGATATAGAACATTACGATGACGTAATAGACAATCTGGCAGAAAAGCTGGAAAGGAGCAAAAGCGAAGCAAAACAAGCCTTAACAGATAACTTAAACAAACTCATAACCCTACAAATTGGTGACATGACCTTCCAGGTACTCCCTAATGGGAAAAGAGGCTACGCCTATATCCTCCACAATGATTTCTACGAAATCGACATTGCTCAATACAGGAATCGGAATGTCGACTTTTACCCCATTAACATCAAAATCAAATCCAATTGTCTCTGGTCCTATGGCCCCAATGGAGCCTGGAATTACATTCTACACTGGATTCAGGAAAGCATTGGCGATATTGCCACTAACAAAATCAGTAGATTGGACCTCTGCTGCCATACGGACCAATTCTCCCTCATGGAGGAAGATATCACAAAATTCAAAGGGCGGTACTACACCGACACCATTTACCACTTCCGGAGAAAACTCAATGCCATGACCTTCGGTTCCAGTGCCACCGGGAAACTTTACTGCCGTATTTATGACAAGCACCTGGAAGTCGTACAAAAGAAGCTCAAAAAGTGGTTCTTCGATATCTGGAAGAACGAAAGCATGACCCCGGAAAAGGTCTGGAATGTGGAATTTCAAATCTCCCGTGAATTCCTGGCAGGCCACCACATCACCACCGTAGAAGATGCCTTTCAAAGGCTCAAAAGCCTATGGGAACACTGTACCCGCCATTGGCTGGTAAAAATCGAACTGGACAATGACAATATCTCCCGGTGCAGTATAAACCCACTCTGGGAACAAATCCAAGGCGTATTTGATGAATTCCAGTCCCGGCCCCTCATCAAGCGGGAAAAACAATTACGCCATGATGCGGAATCCATGATTCCTTCCACCTTTGGAAACATCACCACCTACGCCGCCAAAATCGGTGTATATGACCCGGCCCTGGTACTCACCAGCCTGACCCGCAACGGAGAGAAATACCTCAAATCAAAAAAGTTGGACTTTAAAAAGGTAGTATCTAAAAAGGAATCCTTACTAAAAGCGGACAGGCAAAAAGCTGTTGTCACCTATAAAATACCCACTTTGAGTAAAGGGGTGATTTCTTGAAAGTACGTTTATTATCCATCTATTCAACATACTTCAACGATGAACAGGTCCCCCAGATACGCCTCCAGGGAAAATGGCTGGAACAGCTTGGATTTAGGACAGGCAAAAAGATCATCCTTGAAGAACGGTACGGAGAAATAACCATACGCATTGTTACCATAGAAAAACTAGACTAATACAAAAGTGAGGTTACATAATATGAATGATAAACTGGTTTATACAGTAAACGAAATGGCTAAAACCCTTGGAATTGGATTAAATAAGGCTTACGAATTAATCCATGGTAATCAGGTACATTCTTTAAGAATTGGAAGAAAAATATTGATTCCCAAAAAGTCCCTTGAAAACTGGCTTGAATCGGTAGGTGAAAACTGTTGAAAGGCTGTATAGTTAAAAAGAAAGGAAGAAGTACATATTCCATCGTTATAGAATTAGGAAGGGACGAATCTGGCAAGAGAAAACAGAAGTGGTTTAATGGATACAAAACAAAGAAGGAAGCAGAAAAGGAGCTTATCAAGATATTAAACCAGTTTGAAGAAAATAGCGGATTCATACCTGAGAAAATAACCCTTGGTGAATATCTCAAAAACTGGATGAAAGAATATGTTGAATTAAACCTAGCAGTAAAAACCATTGAAGGATACCGAGTAAATGTTGAAAAGCATATAATTCCTTCTCTGGGAAAGATACAACTCCAAAAACTTCAACCCTTAAATATACAGCAATTTTACAATGAAAAATTGAAGAATGGCCGTGTAGATGGAAAGGGAGGTTTATCACCGAAATCAATACTTTACATACATCGAGTACTAAGAAAGGCTTTGCAGCAGGCAGTTAAACTACAGCTTATAAATAAGAATCCTGCGGACTTTGTAGAAGTACCTAAGCAAAAAGGCTATAAAGCTTCATTCCTCGATGAAGAACAGGTACAAAAGTACTTAAAAGCTTTTTCTGAAACAAATTTATACATACCTGTATTGTTGGGTATAGGACTCGGTTTAAGGCGTGGTGAAGCTTTAGGGGTTCAATGGAAGGATATTAACTTTAATAGTAAAACGGTAACTATCAGCCGATCATTATTACCATCTGGTAAAGGACTCATTTTTCATGAACCAAAAACTGAAAGCAGTACCAGAACAATATCAATACCAGACTTTGTCTTGGAGGAACTGCAAAGACATAAGGAGCAACAGGAGGATTTTAAACGGTTACTCGGTGCAGCATATAAGGAAAATGATCTCATCTGCTGCTATGCAGATGGTACAGCAATAAACCCTGCTTCCTTTAGTCATATGTTTGAGAGAGCGCAGGATAAGCATGGTTTACTTAATATTCGATTTCATGATCTACGCCATACCAATGCAACATTGATGCTAAAAAGCAAAGTTCCACCAAAAGTGGCAGCAGAAAGACTCGGTCATTCCAGTATAGGGATAACGATGGATTTATATTCTCATGTCATGAAGGAGATGCAGGAGGAAGCAGCAAATAAAATAAGTAACATACTTAATCAAAATAATGATTCGAAAAGTTAAATATGGTTATATAACTTATGAAAGTTAGATTTATATAAATAAACTCTGGTAGTGGTTAAATACCGCTTTCTACCAGAGTTTTATCTATGATCTAGAGTAATGAGCCGTTCTCCTTTATTGTACTTATAACTTTAACAACTTCTTCAGGTAATTCGTTCTTTTTTATTTCTTTGAGAATGCTTTTGAAGCTTAGGTGGACTTGGTATTTACTTTGACACCAATTTGATAGCCGTGCAAGAACTTCCTTACCAGATACTAATGAAAGTTTATTTTCAAACGTATTCCACTTTTCATTGATAATCCTTCGAGCTTCCTTATTTGCTGTTGATACACCGCCTTCTTTATTAATTTGCCTAAGCTGTTCGGAAAGTGCATCAAATACTACATCTTTTTGTTCTTCGATTATATTGTTTATTTGTTGGATGATATCCGATTTAGCAATTTCTTCTTTACTTTTTAACTTTATAAGTCTGTATATAACATCTGGGATAATGAAATAGTTTTCAATCTCTTTTTGACTCCAAATATGTAAGTCAATGCCTTTTCTTTTTGCTTCCTTTAACCTATTATCAATTTCATTTGAGGTATGGTAATCTCTATCAAGGATACAATAAGCCTTTATCATTTCTCCTGATTCATTTTTTAGGAACATGGATGAACCAACAGCATATGGCCAATTTGCCCATCCTCCTATTGGCATATTGGGGATAGCTAAAAATGATTCATCATATTCAGGATATATTTTTTTATAGGCTTCATTTAGATAGGACATATCTTTGCCTTCAACAAAAACACATTTTCGTGTAGAACCTAGTCTAGCCAAATGCAGATTATGCACACCTCCAATATTATCAATAATCTTTTGTACTGCTGGAAGTGAATTTGCATAAGTTGCAATCCTTTTTTTCTTATCAACCATGAGGATATCTTCTGGGTCAACTTCTGCAATAATTTCTACTGAGTGAGTTGCAATTATTGATTGATCGTATTTACTTTTCAATAATCTTATGATTTTCCTTTGTAAATCAGGATGCATATATACATCTGGTTCATCAAGAATTACTGTAGAATTAGTGGGAATACGACTCAAAAACCACATAATTTGTAACCACATTTGTAGCCCATTTCCCATCCAACCAACTTCTGCAGTGAAATCTCCATCTTGAACTAATAGTGTTATATCATCACTAATTTTTTTCCCAGTATTAAACTCGACTAATTTAAGACCTTTCCAGCTTTCTTCCGCAAGAGACTTGAATTGCTTATAAGATTTATTTAAAATCATGATTTGATTTCGAAAATGTAGGGAAGTAAGTGATGAATCCATCGAAGCAATAACATACTCTTCACTACGTACCTTTTCTTCTTTTAATAGAGGACCTATTTGAGGTAATATACTCACTAATGGTATATCTATAGAAGAAGCTTTTGATTTGCTATTAATTGGATTTCTCTCATCGTCAAATATAAGTGCAAATATATTGTCAGAAGTAATATAAACATCGATATAAGCACCAGATGTAAATTTAACACTAATTAATGCTGGAGGGTTACCATATCTATGTATTGCTGTTTTAAAGTTAAAATCTACATTTCGTAATGAAGGGTATACAGCTTTATAAATTTGAGGAAACTCAAGCCAACTAGGAGTATCCTTATATGATAATGATTTGTATTTATTTGTAATTAGTGAAATAATACGCAATGCTTCAATAATCGTTGATTTGCCAGCGTTGTTTTTGCCAATAATGACACTCAAATCTTTAAAAGGAATTTTAATGTTTTCAAAACATCTAAAATTTTTAATTTGAATTTCTTTTATCATGTATTTTTCACCTTAATTTATAAATGATGTAATAATATGTACATACCTGTAAAATTCTGTTGATACTTAAATTGTATAATGAAATAGAAAATATGTAAACAAGTATGTATACTTTTACTAAATAATTTGTATATAAATGTACTTTTCACTAAATGTTTCTTTTTGTAAATAAGTATATGAATGTAAAAATTAAAAAGAGAGGATTGCCTAATACTATATAATAATGTTAGACAAATGTTTGACATTTCACCAGTGAAATAACAAAAGGGCTACAAGTCCGAAACTTGTAACCCTTTTATTTGGCGGAGAGAGAGGGATTCGAACCCTCGGTGGGGTATTAGCCCACACACGATTTCCAGTCGTGCGCCTTAGACCAGCTCAGCCATCTCTCCATAATTCTTATCGCTGCCCGCCAATATAATATAATACAAAAAGGGGTGACTTGTCAACCTTTTTTTGTATGGTTTTAATTAACAAGTTTCGTAAACTCCGGATTGCTGCGAAAAGGGACGAAATGATCCTGCTCCCTGGCCACTCCTTTTACTCCCGGATCCAGCTCTATAGCCTTCTTCAAATACTCCAATGCCTTGGGCACATCATTCCAATCTGCGTAGATGGTAGAAATGCCATAATAACTCCAGGTGTCCTTCGGGTCCAGCACAATGGCCTTGTTAAACCAGAGAAGGGAATTCTGGTAATCCTTTTGCAGCTTATAGGCCATGGCCATATTGAAATGGGCATAGGCAAAATCAGGTTTTACATCCAACGCCTTCTGAATCAGCGGCATTCCTTCCTTATAATTTCCCTTAAAGCACAGTGCAATTCCCTTTCCGTTGTACGCCTTATAACTGTATGGGTCAGCCTCAATAGCCTTGTTATAAAGCTTTATTGCCGCATCATAATTGAATTCATTGTACAGCGCAAAACCCTGCTCATAAAGTTCCTCCGCCTCTTTCACCTTTTCCGCACTGACTGCAGGAGTAGGGGAAGGCGTGGGCGATGGCATGGGTGTTGGTGAAGCTATAGGGGAAGCCTCCTGAGTTTTCTGCGGCTCGGAAGGACGTGGCGTTTGTTCCGTTCCTGACTGCGGCGTACCGCTGCATCCGGAGGCCAGAGCCAGAGTACAGAGGAGGGAACATGTCCATACGATATATTTAAACAATCCTTTCATCTACCATATCTCCTGTTTTTATCTATACATTCTTTCTCCTCTATTATATATCCTATTTTCTTAATATTCAATTGAAATACCATCAACATTATGTTAACCTGAATATTCCATAAGCGAAGCCGGATAAATTACTAGTCAGTATTGCTCTACTTTTAGTATAATAATCTTATACGGACAAATGGATAAGGCGGATAGATATGAATAATGCAGTTTTTTCTATTATAACGGAAAATGAGCGCAAGCTTCCCTTTTATTTGATTGGGGTGGGCTGCAGGTATACACAGGAACCTATTGAAAGGCCGGAGGGGTACCCAAGCTTTCAGTGGATACAATGCCATGGGGGAGAGGGTGAGCTGGTTATCGGGGGTAAAACGCATCGTGTAAAGCAGTACCAGGGAATGTTTCTTTACCCTGATGTGCCTCATGAATACTATGCCATCAAGGAGCCCTGGCAGGTGGATTGGGTTACTTTTGGGGGATATGATACGGAAAGGTTTGTCAAAAACATGGGAATCGGTGAATCGGGAGTGTATTTCGTATCCAACAGCGAGAGTATCCTATCCAAAATGCGCAGGATGCTGGCTATTGCACAATCGGACAGTAGTCTGAAAGGTGTGGAGTGTTCCGCCATTATTTATGATTTGCTGCTGGATCTGATGAAGTATATTTCAAAAAGCAGTGATGACTCCATTCAACAGCAGGTACTGAAGCTTGAACCTGTCTTGCAATTTATTGAGCAGAATTACTCCAACAGTATTTCTCTTGAAGAAATGGCTTCTGTCATCCAAGTAACACCGCAGCACCTCTGCCTGCTTTTCCGGGAGATTATGAATACACGGCCTTTTGAATACCTGAATAATGTACGTATTAATAAAAGCAAACATCTGATGCTAAAGGATGACAGGGTGGAGATCGGAGCGATTGCACGACAGGTTGGCTACGAGAACACCAGCTATTTCTGTTCAGTGTTCCGAAAACAGGAGGGAATCAGTCCGGGAAAGTTTCGAAAGTTGTATGGGTATTAGAACAAAGGTGGCTTTGCCACTTTTGTTTGCGCATGTGCCTTTCCGAAGCATGAGGAAAAGCTAGCACGCGCATAAATTCAATGTTTTATTATTGTCTAGGAAAGAGGACTTTCCTAGACAATAATAAAAGCGTTCCTGGTTTCTCGTTCATGGTTTTTATTGGGCTTCAGCCTCAATTAACAACCAGCAACTAAGAACCGGGAACGCTTTCTCAAAACCTTACAGGGTTACGCCATCCTTGAAGATCGCGATTTCTCTGTAGCCGTTTTCTTCATTCTTTGTCTGTATTTCACCGGAAGCAACCTTCAATACGTATTCAAAGAAGTCTTTGCCTACTTCCTTCATTTCCTTGCCTTCCAGCAGCTGGCCGGCATTGAAGTCAATCCAGTTGGATTTGCGGGTTGCCAGGTCGGTATTGGTAGCAACTTTTACAGTGGGAACCGGTGATCCCAGCGGGGTTCCTCTACCGGTGGTAAACAATACGATATGAGCACCAGCCGCCATGAGGGCCGTAACAGCTACGATATCATTACCGGGACCCCGTAAGAGGTTCAAGCCGGGAATGGATACTCTTTCACCGTAATCCAGTACGTCAACAACATTTCCGGCGCCGCCCTTTTGGGTACAGCCCAGGGACTTTTCTTCCAGTGTGGATATGCCGCCCTTTTTGTTTCCAGGGGAAGGATTTTCATACACGACCTGGTTATGCTTGATATAATATTCCTTAAAATTATTGATCAGCCCTACTGTTTTGTTGAATACTTCTTCATCGATACAGCGGTTCATGAGTATGGTCTCGGCACCGAACATTTCCGGTACTTCTGTCAGGATGGAAGTTCCGCCGTGCTGAATCAGAATGTCGGAGAATACTCCAACCAGCGGGTTTGCCGTGATGCCGGAGAAAGCATCGGAGCCACCGCATTTTAAGCCTACGACCAATTTGGAGGCAGGAATTTTTTCTCTCTTACATTCCTTTGCGTAGTCTACCAGTTCTCCGATGATCTGAAGGCCTGCTTCGATTTCATCATCTACTTCCTGGGTCGACAAGAATTTGACTCTCTTATCGCTGTATTCACCAATGATCTTTTTAAATTCAGGAATATTATTGTTTTCGCATCCAAGGCCCAGTACCAGGACACCGGCTGCATTCGGATGCTTCACCATGTCAGCTAGTATTTTCTGGGTGGTCAGATGGTCATCACCAAGCTGTGAACATCCATAAGGGTGAGGGAATGCAAATATACCATCGGTCAGGCCTGCAAATTTAGCATTGGCTTCTTTTGCAAGGAGCTCAGAGGTTTTGTTAACACAGCCTACGGTATTAACGATCCAGATCTCGTTTCTTATGCCCACTTCACCGTTCTCTCTGACGTATCCCATAAACTCAGCGTTCTTATCCACTTCCATGGTGCTGAGCTCCGGAGTGTAGCTGTACTCCAGCAAACCGCCCAGATTGGTTTTGATGTTATGTGTATGAATATACTGGCCGGCTTTGATGGGCTGTGTAGCATGCCCGATGGGGAAGCCGTACTTCACGATATTTTCGCCTTCCGGAATGTCCTGGAAAGCAATTTTATGGCCTTTGTCTATTTCTTCTAATGCTGTAATCGTAAAATCTCCCAGGGTAACAGTTTCTCCCTGCTGGATATCTGCCAAAGCAACAGCAACATTATCCTTTTCATGAATCCTTATCAGCTTATCACTCTTAATCATAGATTGATTCCCCCTAAAATCGTTCTTGGTTCCTGGCTCCCAGTCACTAGCAGCCTAAAACCAGGGACTAGCAACCAGGAACTATGAACGCCTTTACAAAATTACGCGATGACTTCCTTTATAGTTTCGCCTACGCCGTTAGTCAGAATGCTGTACAGGTAATCGGTTACTGCTGCAGTAAAGCCAGGCAGATTGTTGAGGTCTTCGCCCCACAGTGCTGTGTTGCCAAGAACTGCTGTAACCAGCTTTCCTGCGCCTTCCTTTGTTTCGTCATATGCTGTCCAGAGGCCTTTGAAGAACTCAAGAACAGGCATATCATCGTTGATATTGTATGTGTTTCCAGGTCTGTTTCCGATGAGGGAAGTGCCCTGGATTTCAGTACCTCTGTAGAAAGCAACCAATGCTGCCAGAGAGAAGGTAAGAACCTTGGGGAGCTGGCCTTTTCTCTTGATGTATTCAGTGATGGAAGGCAATACTCTCGCCTTGAACTTTGAAGTTGAGTTCAAGGAAATGCTCAGGAGGTAGTGCTTGATGAAAGGATTTGCAAACCTTTTGGAAACCTCAGCTGCAAATGCTTCCAGTTCGCTCTTGGGCAGATCCAGTGTAGGGATGATTTCATCAAAAATACCCTTGTTCATGTAGGTTTGAATCATTTCGTCATCCATACATTCCTTAACAGTATCCTTGCCATAGAGGTATGCACCCAGAACTGTCATGGTGTGAGCACCGTTAAGGATACGAACCTTTCTGCTTCTGTACGGGGTCATGTCTGCTGTCCAAACTACATCCAAACCGGCTTTAGTGAAAGGGATTTCATCCGCAACGCTGGTGTCTCCTTCAATGGCCCAGAAATGGAAGATTTCTGCGGTATTGATGGCATTGTCCTTATAGCCCAGTGCTTGTGTAAGTTTTTCAACCTCATCCTTCGGATAACCGGTAACCACTCTGTCAACCAGTGAGTTAAAGAAGTAGTTTGCCTTTTCAATCCAGTTGATAAATTCGCTTCCCAGATTCCATTCGTTGGCCAACTGCAGAACGATTTTCTTAAGATTATCACCATTTCTGTCAATCAACTCGCAAGGAATGATAATGAAGCCTTTGGACAGATCTCCGTTGAAAGTTGTAAAACGCTTGTGAAGCAATACTGTCAACTTTCCAGGGAAGGAAGCCGGAGGCGCATCTTCAAACCTGTCACTCGGGTTATAGGAAATACCAGCTTCGGTTGTATTGGAGAAAATCACTCTCAGTTCGGGGTTTTCAGCACATTTCAAATATTCATCGAACTGCGCATAAGGATTGATACCTCTGCTGATGGAAGTGATGATTTCCTTGTCTTCTACAACCTGGTCATTCTGAATTCCTCTCAGGAGCAGTGTATAGGCACCGTCCTGCGCATTCAGCATGTCAACCATACCTTGTGCGATGGGCTGTACGACAACGACTCTACCGTTGAAGAGGCCCTGTTGGTTCATTTTGTTGATCATCCAGTCAACAAAACCTCTGAGGAAGTTTCCTTCACCAAACTGGAGAACCTTTTCCGGCAATTCCTTGTACTCGCTTACTTTTACATCGGCAGGAAACTGGAACCCGCTTTTCAATAATTCCTTGTTTAAATTCTGCATTTTCAAATGCCTCCTTATATTTTTTGAGGTTCAGGGTCGAGAAACTAAATCCTATATACAATAGGAATGGTAACTGTTAATTTGGCGTTCGCATAGCCAATGATTCTGGGGCTATGCGAACGTCGAATTAGCTAAGTTCCATCCTAAATTGTATAGCGCGTATCCTATACCCATTACTCATTAATTACCTTCTGCCATTTTCAATTCTCAATTTTCAATTCTTAATTACGCCTTGCCGCCCGTACTTTTTCGAATCACAAGATCCGGCGTGATCACTGTTTTGGACGGTACGTTTCGGCCTTCCAAAACATCACTTAAGATACGGACTGCCCCGATGCCCATGTTTTCCATCTTGTTATCCACCGAGGTAAGATCGGGGTCGGAACACTTGGCAATAATGGAATTGTTAAATCCGATTACGGATACATCCTCCGGAAGCTTTTGGCCGTATTCCCGCAGCTTCTTCATTGCACCGACAGCAGTGATGTCTTCACCGGCTATAATTGCAGTGAAGGGAGTACCTGTATTCATCAGGCTTTGAATTGCCTGGGAACCACCTTCAAGGCCTCTTTCCACCTTTAAAATGGAGTTGGCATTGAGTTGCAAACCGTTTTTCTCCATTCCTGCCTTGAATCCCTGTACCTTGGACTGGGCACTGAAGGTATCTGCGTCCTGAAGATAGATCATATCCCTATGCCCATTTTTAAAAAGGTAGTCGACGCAGAGGGAAACACCATAGCTGTCATCGCAGATAATAGAATAGGTATTTACGCCCTCGGCAAAGCCGTTTACAATTACAATCGGCATGCTCTGGGACAAGGCCGAAATGGCTTTGTCAATCCGTTTATCCTTGAAAACAGATCCAACCAAAATGAGGCCGTCTACCTTCTTCTCGGCTAGAATCCGCATGTAGCGGATTTTTTCCTCAGTGTCGCCTCCGGTATTGCATAATATTACATTGTACCCGAGTTTGCTGAATTCATGCTCGATGGTGTAGGCTACATTGGCATAGTACGTGTCCCGGATATCAATGGTAAGAACCCCGATTGTGTTCATGGATTTAACGACCAACCCACGCGCGATGGCGTTAGGGGTATAGTCGTATTTTGCTAAAACCTCTTCAACTTTTTTTCGGGTTTTCTCGCTGACCCGGGAAGGGTCATTAAGAACCCTGGAAACGGTGGCGATTGAGACGCCTGCTTCCTGTGCCACATCATAAATGTTCATGAAAACCACCCATCTTTCTAGTATGAAAGCGCTTACATTTTTATTATATGCAAGTGGAGGTGAAAGTGTCAAGAGGGTTTTGAAATTCTTTTTACACTTTTATAGAAGGGAGTTTATAGCTGGATTTGTTAGGGTAGGTCTCTGGAGAGACTTTGTAGCGCCGGGGGAACCCTATTCAGTCGGCAGAGTTTCCCCCGGCAACCCCCTCCTTGCCTGGGCCCGGGAATTCACTGGCTAGAGGCTCTAATGGCATTTTCGTTTCCTACGGAGCCGGCATTTACTGACGTCCTGTCAGGAAATGCCTAAAACCCACGTCCTGTGGGT
>ENA-OFCE01001063-OFCE01001063.1-metagenomes-genome-assembly--contig:-NODE-1063-length-15161-cov-4.621144_pt1 | contig 15161 bp, 18 predicted proteins | sample MGYA00153388_OFCE01 | MGnify analysis MGYA00153388
TTCAATTTAGCCGCAAGACGCTACGTCAGGCGGCGCGCCATCATGCATCAGCACCTCCGATCTTCCGCCTTTAATTCATGAGCCCTATCGTCGAGAATGTCGTCGCGTCAGCGCGGATTCGGTACATGCTTCCTGCTACCCGCGTTGCTAGATTTATCGGTTTGCATCGGTGTCTTTGCCACCTTGCTAACGCCGAAAGGTTGAAACCGACGCTCACACACTTTCGTGAGCGTATCGCCTTTCGATCCGCAGGCCGTGCATGAGCAAATTCAGCGATCACCCAACACCATCGACAAGCTTTCGAGTGTCACTGGGCCCCCCCGCCCAACCAACGGAGAGCCTACGTCACGTTTCAGTTCGCGCGTTCGAACGCATGTTTACCTGCCGTATCACCTCGCTGCCGCAAAACATTTGCCTGCTGGGATGGCGCAAAGACAAGCAGCGCTGGTACTGCGCGCCCGACTCATTGAGCGCGCAGCAGATGTCGCACATGAGTCAAATGTTTCGCGGTCGCAGCATCGAAAAGTTACTGCGCTTGCTGGCCGCCGACGTGCTGCCCGCATTGAATCTTCAATCGATTTGGTTTCCATTTTGCATCTATGATGGCTGGCGAGAGCGCAACGTCTATTCGCCGCATTATCAATGGGTAATGCCTCCGAATCTGAACGGTTCACTAGAGTGGCGCGGCGCGCCCGGTGAAATACCTGTTCTAAGTCCGAACCAGCATTGGCTAGCCTGCTTCGGCGCACACATGGGAGATCCGAGCGCGTTCGTATTGCCCGACGCCTACTACCTGACGCGCAATTTTTATCGCGACCTGTTCGCTGAAATTGACGAGCTGCGGGTGCCGTGGGCTCAGAAGAAGCGCCGAGGTGTACTTGCGGCGGCCGATCAAGGGGAAAGCACCAATCTCTTCGTACCAACCGATGATCCAAAAATGCACCCCCGACGCCTGTTCAGACAGACCGTTACAGCGCAGAGTCTCGGTATCGACGTCTTCCTTGGCGATCCGTTCTCCAAAGCTGAGCAACTAAGTTATCGCTACATCGCTGACGTTGATGGATTTGTTCGCACGTGGGACGCATGGGCGTGGAAAATGATCAGCGGCTCCACGGTGCTCGCCATTGCCTCGCCGTGGGCGAGTTTCTTTCCGGATCAATTCTCACCTTGGATTCACTACGTTCCGGTGGCCAATGATTGCTCGGATATCGCGGCGAAACTCGCTTGGTGCCATGATCACGACAGTGAGTGTCAGGCGATTGCTCTGCGCGCGCGTGAGCGCGCAATTGAGGTTTACGCGCGCAGCCACGTGGTTGACCTGCTGACAACGCGGCTACGCCACCAGATAGCCACGCGAGCGCCAGCCGCGTTCGTGTCAGCGGCCATAGCTCTCACCAACCCTGCGCGCGGTTCGTAAAATTGTGGCAACGCTTTGATTACGCGGACGAGCCCGTTGCACGTCCGCGCCGGTCAATTCACGGGGGGGCCAGCACGTTCCTGAGTGCGTCCCGTCACCAGCGAATTGGCGTAGGCTCTGAGAATATCGCGCGGCAACGCGCCCGACAGCCCCTTGCCGAGTACGTGAGTGACAAACCGGTTCCCCCAACGCGCAACATTGGGCGTGTACTCACATCCGGAATTTTCGCGATCAAACGCGCGAACAAGATACTCACCATGAATCAGCAGCGCCTCCGTCCAATTCTTTTCCTGATTTTGCGAAATTGTGTTGGTTTCGTGAAAGCGATAGCGATAGAGCGATTCGTCGACGTGAACGGGTTCCGTGCGCCACAGTGCGCGCAAGCAAAAGTCCCAATCGTGGTTGCTGCGAAAATCGCGAAAACCGCCCAGTTCGCAGAACAAAGCGCGACTGAACAGGAGATTGCCAGTAGTTATGGCAACGTTGTCCGTCAAAAAGGCATGGCCAACTGTTTCATGGAACGGGATATTTGACTGCTTGCACATCTGCGAATAGACGCGTCCATCGGCAAACGGATCAATCACCGTCGAGTGGGCGTCGATCCAGTCGATGTTGCTGAACACGAGAGCTGCGTCGTGACGCAGCAAAGTCGCCATCATTGCCGCAATGCGCGTTGGCGCAAATGCATCGTCTGAGTTGAGGGGGTTGATGTACGCCCCGCTTGACAGGCCAATCGCCTCGTTGAGCGTCGCGTGTGCGCCGCGATTGTCGCGCGCCACGAACTCATGCGGGAATGGGCAGTGGCGCAGAGTTTCGCGGGCGATGGCGGCACTGCCGTCCGTTGAACCATCATCGATCACGATCAATTCGATCTGACGATAGGTCTGCGCATAGACCGACTCCAACGCCTGACGCAGATACGCTGAATGGTTATAGCTCGGCACGACCACGCTTACGGTGGGCGATGGATCGACTGTCCTATGCGCCTGAACAGCGGCCAGACGAGCGCGATATCCGCGACCTTTGTCCGTAAGCCCATGCTGTTGTTGTGTGCCCTCCTGAAGCGAAAGTCTGGCCAGAGCCAGACCGAGGTTGTTGCGCATGGCGAACGGCGTCCACCCGGTCAGGTCTAGCGCGCGCATGATCATCGGCACTGCGGCGACCGCGTCGCCGAGTTCGTAGTGAACTACGCCCAGCATGTGCAGCGCATCGGCATGATCGGGATCAAGCTTCAACGCCTGCTGATACAGCGCTTTGGCCTGTGTCAAATCCTGACGCTGCTGGGCGTTGAGCGCTTGCAGCGCGAGCTGATGAGCGAGAGCGCCGGTGTCAGATGTTGCAGCCAGCGAGGACAACGACCCATGACAATCTTTGTAGCGACGACCGCTGCCGCAGGGGCACGGTGCGGTGCGGCTGAATGGGGCACGGATCGACTCACCGGTATTTCGTTTTTCATTGGCCATGTCGTGCGGTCTCGTAGCTGCCGAGGCATCGGCGCAACTGCTGCGCCACCAGCGGCTGTGCATAGTGATTTTCGACGTCGTTACGCGCCGCTTCGACAATGCTGGCACGTAGGGCAGGACGACTGATCGCCTGCTCGAGCGCGACAAGCCATGCGTCGACCGAATTATCGGCAAGTAGCCCCGTTTGCTCATGCCGCACGCTGGACGAGTACAACGGCACGTCGCTGTATATGCCGGGCACACCAAACGCGGCATACTCACGATACTTCAGATTGGTTTTGCAGTTTTCAAACAACGAGTTCATCATTGGCGCGAGAGCAAGACTCCAGCCACGCTGCTGCACCGCATCCAGATAGTTTTCGTAGCCCTTTACCTCGGGCAGAAACGTCACCCCAAGCACACCGCGAAGGGCGTCTGGCATCCAGCCCATAAACTCAAACTCAACGTCGTCGTGGTGTCGATCCAGTGTGCGCAAGACCACACTTGCGAGCAGCTCGGCGACATTTGGTCGACGCGTCGACGGGTAGCCGATCCGCAGTTTTCTCGCGGTGGTGAACGCTGCTGCAGATCGATGGCGATCAATCAGAGCCAGATCAATCGGCGGGGAAATCTGAGCTATGTTCTGCGCTGGAAAACGCGCTTTGAGGTAGCTCGCAAGCGTTGGCGACATGACGATGATGCGCTCCGCTCCAGTCAGAAATTTGTCGAGCGTCGCCTGCACCGCAGGATGCGAAAAAAAAGCGCCGTTGTGCACGTCGTAGTGGCTGTCCAGTTCGTAGAAATTGTCGTCCAGAAAATAGCTGTACGGGATGCCACGATCTGCCAGATAAGCGGGCAACCAGGCCAGCTCGGGCAGACACAGGCGCGAGAGAATGACGTGTCGAGAATCAATCTTTGTTTGCTGCAGCGTACCGGGGTAGGCAATTTCGACTGTGCCAAACGCTTCGCTAATTACCCGCGCGAAGATATGTGTGGTCGCGATGTCGCCATCGGCAATGAGGAGCGGTGAATGGCTGTCGGACATCGTCAACCCGCTCTTATCGCATCTTGAAGGCCATAAAGAAAATGCGTTCGATTCTTGTGTCTGATAACAGAACAGCTGTCCACATTAAGTCGGATAAGAGTCGGTGACAACATTTGCCGCAGAAAGCGGCCAGTCGAAATTTGTCTCCGATACCTTTCGAAACAGCACCGAAGAAAATTCAAAGCCGGCAGTCTTTTCGGCCTCTGCGTGGCGATCAGCATAATGCATCGGAATAATGTATTGAGGTGAAGCCATCTCGGTTTGCAAAATCTCAAATCCAGTTGCGACATTGAATATGCCTCTCCAAGCGCTGTCAGAAAATCGAAAGTAGTCCCACGGCGAGTCATGCATGCCCACAGTCTGGTGCGTGGCAACGAACCCAATACCACCGACTCGCAGCACCCGATTTATTTCGATCGCCACCTTCCATGGCATGACGAGATGTTCATACGCAAACGACGAAAACACGGCATCAAAGCTGCCTGTCGGGAATTTCGCGCTCAATTGGTGAGCGTCGCAAACGACATCGACCCCCTCGTCAGCAACGATATCGAGTACCGTAACCAAATTATTCGGAAACATTGCCGCTCTCAACAATCCGCTTCTCGCTCGACCACCGATATCGAGTACGTTGCGGAATTCGTCGCGCGCTACCCATTCAAAGAAACGGCTTTGGAGCTGTGGAACTGGCACAACGGCTTGTGCCACTTCGGTCAACAAATAACTGGTCGCCGCTCCGTTGACCCACTCAACCTTAAATCCCGCGTCATTCGGAAAGGTACCGTCTCGGTTGAGCGTCTGAATGTTCAATTCGGTTGATACGCCGTTGGCCGAGGCTCTGGGCGTCGTGCTCCATTGAATTGCCTCAATCCCGGTCCCGATAGGCGAAACCTCGCGTAAGCTCTCAGGGCGGTCCAAAAAAGCCCCAGACACCCGTGTTGAGGAAAAAAATTTGGCACATCGTTCAAAATGAATGATTGGTGAGACGGGTAGACCACCCCTAGAAAAAAGTTGCCCAAAAGTTGACATATTTGCATCGCATTTTTGGATTAATCGAAATAGTTTAGCCGCTACGCTTGTGCCATACCTAACTCGAACAGACAGTCACAATCATCACTGAGAGATTAGCCACATGCATAACTGCGATAGAGAGCTGTTGCCCACTTTGGCGTCGCTCTACGAAAATCACGTCGGAAAGGTAAGCGACAAATGGCGTTCTTACTTGACGCTATACGACCGTGAATTGTCTGACTTGCGATGCGATGTTCGGTCATTGTTAGAGATCGGCGTACAAAATGGAGGCAGCTTAGAGATTTGGGCGAAATACTTTCCGGCCATTCAATGCATCGTTGGCTGCGACATCAATCCCGCCTGTCGCAAACTGACCTATGGCGACCAGAGAATATCGGTGATTGTGGGCGATGCAACCAATGCGCAGACCAAGGCTTTTGTACTTGCTGCAGCAGCTGAATTTGACCTTGTTTTCGAGGATGGCTCACATTTCCCAGCCGACGTGATTGCGGCGTTTCTTCACTATTGGCCACACATCCGCGCCGGAGGTGCGTTTGTAGCGGAGGATTTGTGTTGCGACTATTTTCCGTCGCATCAAGGTGGTATCGCTCGCAAAGACACTGCGACCCGATTTTTTGGGCAACTCACGCAGGTTATCAATCACGAACATTGGGCCAATGTCACTCCAGTGCATTCGTTATTTCGAGAGTTCAATATCTCAGTGCCAATCAACGCTGACGCCCTATGTGGAACCATCGCATCGATTAGTTTTCATAACTCAGTTGTTATTGTCCGAAAAGCACGGAACATTACAGACACACTGCTCGGAGCGCGCGTTGTAGTCGGTGAAGTAGCGGTCGTCGACGACAGGGTGCTGTCAATAAAGCAATCTGGTGACTCGTCACTGCTTGGTTTGCACGAAAAAACGACGCAGCCCGCTAAGGTTGGCTCCTTCGCCGGACTATTTAAGTAGCTAATTATTGACGAACGCAGATTCTTTAACCGCGCACACTGCCATCGCCTAAAACCACCCATTTCTGCGTGGTCAACCCCTCAAGCCCCACCGGGCCGCGGGCATGCAGTTTGTCGGTGGAAATGCCGATCTCGGCACCTAGGCCATACTCGAATCCATCGGCAAACTGCGTGCTAGCGTTGACCATCACGCTGGCGGAATCCACTTCGCGCAGGAATCGCTGGGCGTGGCTCCAGTGTTCGCTGACGATGGCGTCGGTGTGATGCGAGCCGTGTTCTTCGATGTGGATCATGGCTTCATCGAGGTCGGCAACTATTTTTATCGACACGATCGGTGCCAGATATTCGGTCGCCCAGTCTTCCTTGGTCGCGACATTCACGTCAAATGCTGCAAGCACGCTGCGGGTGCGTTCGCAGCCGCGCATTTCCACGCCTTTGTCAGCGAAGATTTTGGCGATGCGCGGCAGCACGTCGTGCATGCGCGCCTCATGAACCAGCAGTGACTCCATCGCGCCGCACACGCCGTAGCGGCGCGTCTTGGCGTTGTCGCAAATGCGCACCGCTTTTTCGATGTCGGCATACTCGTCAACATACACATGACAGTTGCCGTCGAGGTGTTTGATGACCGGCACGGTGGCCTCGGCAGCGACGCGTTGAATCAGGCTTTTGCCGCCGCGTGGAATGATGACGTCGATGTATTCCGGCAGTGTGATCATCTGGCCCACCGCTGCGCGATCCGTTGTTTCGATGACTTGCACGATGGACTCGGACAGTTTGGCTGCTTTCAGGCCCACCGCGATGCAACCCGCAATCGCCTGATTAGACCGCGCCGCCTCGGAGCCGCCGCGCAAAATCACCGCGTTGCCGCTCTTCAAACACAGGCCCGCCGCATCCGCCGTCACGTTTGGGCGCGATTCGTAAATGATGCCGATGACGCCGAGCGGCACGCGCATTTTTCCGACTTGAATTCCGGATGGACGTGAGCGCAGGTCGGTTAATTCACCGACCGGGTCGGGCAATTGCGCGACCTGACGCAAGCCTTCGGCCATTGCCGCGATGGACTTCGATGTCAGCGACAAACGGTCGATCAGCGGCGCGGCGAGATCAGCTTTTTTTGCGTCGCGAATGTCGGCGGCGTTTTCTTCAAGAATGTGCGCGTCGCGCTTGGTCAGCGTGTCGGCAATCGCGAGCAGCGCCTCGTTTTTGGCGGCGGTGCTGGCGCGGGCGATCTGGCGAGATGCACTGCGCGCGCTTCGTCCGACCAGATGCATGTATTCAGTGACGTCGAGTAACTTGTTCATGCAGCGATTTTACCGGGCATGATGTTGACATTCAAAACCAATGGCTTTTTCAGTTTTCCCACAGTGCATTGGGGCTCAACGCTAATAACGGCGTAAGTCGATAACATCGAAAATGGGCCTACGCCCCATTGAAACAACAAAACGAGCGAAAAGCTATTGCTTGACCATTCGCTCGGCTTTGGGTGCCAAAAAGCCACTATCGAAGATGTCCTCGGCCTTGGGTTTGTTGGTGAACTTGAAGCCTTCGCCAATCTGTTCGATGGATCGCGTCAGTCGCTTCGCATCGACGCCGCCGAGGCCGTTGGCCAGCACTTCGGGTGTCAATACGTTTTGGTCGATGGCCATTTTCAGGCGCACCTGTTCTTGGCCGTCGCTCAAAATATTGTTGCGCTTCATCAGCGAGGCAATCGCACCTTTTTGGTCGCCAAACGTGTCCTGCCACCCCTTTAACGTGGCGCGGACAAAACCCTGAACAATTTTCGGATTCTTCGCAGCGTATTCAGCGTCGACGATGATGCCGTTGCCGTACAGCTCAAGCCCCAAATTGCGCATCAGCATCACGTTGATGTCGTCCTGCGCAATGCCGCGTCCGCGCAGATTCATGTAAGACGAAAAGGAGAAGCCGGTGATCGCGTCCACCTTGCCTTCAACCAGCATCGGCTCACGCACCGGAAAGCCCACGTTTTCGATCTTCACTTTGCTCGCGTCAATGCCGTTTTTCTTCACGAACGCAGGCCACTGCGCATACGCGCCATCCGCTGCGGGAGCCCCGAGCGTCTTGCCTTCCAGATCTTTCGGCTTATTCACACCGCCTTTTTTGAGCGACACAATCGCGAACGGCGGCGCGTTGTAAATCATCGCCACCATTTTGAGCTTTTTGTTGGCCGGATTGTCACGGAAGCGCACCAGTGTGTTGATGTCGCCGAACACGAATTGGTATGCGCCGGAGGCCGCGCGGTTGATGGCTTCGGTCGAGCCGTTGCCGGTGTCGATGGTCACATCCAAACCTTCGGCCTTGTAGTAGCCTTTGTCTAGCGCTACAAAAAAGGGCGCGGCGGGGCCTTCAAAGCGCCAATCGAGTGCAAATTTGATGGGCGTTTGGGCGCTGGCTGGGCTCGCCAACGTGCCGATGCACGCAAAAAGGGCGACAAGTAGGGGTCTTGCGTTCATGAAAACTCCGAAAATTGTTATTGATAGGTGGCGGGGCGGTGTGGTCGGTACGCAAATTGCGTGCCGTTTTGAGAACAAGAATTATCGGGGCAGACGCAAATGACACAACCGGGCGAACCATTGGTCGAGCTTAAAAACGTGAGCATGACTTACGGCAGCGGTGCCAACGCCGTCAAGGCCGTAGACAACTTGACCTTGACCATAAAGAAGGGCGAATTCATCGCCGTGGTCGGTCCGTCCGGCTGCGGCAAAAGCTCGATGATGAAGCTCATCAGCGGCCTGAAACCCACGTCCGAAGGCACATTGACGATTGAGGGTCAACCGGTGACCGGCCCCATCAGCAAGGTCGGCATGGCCTTTCAAGCGTCGAATTTACTGCCGTGGCGCACAGCCGTCGACAACGTGTTGCTGCCGCTCGAAATCGTGCAGCCGCATCGCTCACGCATGGGCAAAGAAAAAGCGGCGTATCGCGAAAAAGCGCGAGCGCTTTTGGAGTCGGTCGGGCTCGGCGGCTTTACCGACAAATTTCCGTGGCAATTGTCTGGCGGCATGCAACAGCGCACCAGCATTTGCCGCGCGCTGATTCACGAGCCCGAAATTTTGATGCTCGACGAGCCCTTCGGCGCGCTTGATGCGTTCACCCGCGAGGAGCTGTGGTGCGCCACGCGAGACATTCACCAAAAACGCGGCGTGACCGCGATGCTCGTGACCCACGATTTGCGTGAGGCGGTGTTTCTCGCCGACACGGTGTATGTGATGAGTGACCGTCCCGGCAAGATGGTGAAAGTGCAACACGTCGATTTGCCACGACCGCGCGATCTGGAAATCACCTACACCAAGCCGTTCCAGGATTTGGTGCATGAGCTGCGGTCGCATATTGGTAAACATTGACCGCGGGGGTGAGAACTTCACTTCGTCGTTGCTGCGAAGGCAGGAACCCAGTGACTTTTGCCCGCGCTCCGAGGTCGCTCATTCCACCGAAAGCCGCTGGGTTCCTGCCTTCGCAGGGGCGACCCATTAATACCGGGCACTCCTATAAATTCATTGTTCGAGCGAACTGCTGCGTTGCCCGGTGCCAATGCGTTGCGCGCGCAACAAAATCCTCATGTACCAGGGCGGTAATGAAGATTGCTGCGCGCCGTGCGCCTCGCATTTCATCCCGAAAAATGAATTTCTAGAAGTGCCCTAAATACTGAGACGAGTCCACATGAAAAACTGGAAAGAAAACATCCTAGCCCCGCTCATTTTCAGCATCGTTCTGCTGGTGTTGTGGGAGATCGCGTGCCGCGTGTTTGGTCTGCCGCCAACCGTGCTGCCCACGCCCACCGCAATCGCCAAAGCGATGGTGCAATACTGGCCCGCCATTTGGCAAAATAGTTTGCAAACGTTGATGACCACGTTGCTCGGTTTCGGCCTTGCCATCGTGTTCGGGCTTGCGCTCGGCATCGGCATCGGTTGGTCAAAATTCATCTACGGTGCGCTGTATCCGGTGATGATTGCGTTCAACGCGATTCCAAAAGTGGCGGTGGTGCCGATCTTGATTATCTGGTTTGGTATCGGCACCATTCCGGCCATTCTCACCGCGTTCTTAATCTCGTTTTTTCCGATTGTGGTGAACGTTGCGACGGGTCTCGCAACAACTGAACCCGAGCTGCAAGACGTGCTGCGCGCGCTTGGCGCAAGCAAGTGGGACATCGTGAGGAAGGTCGGCATCCCCCGCTCCATGCCGTACTTTTTCGGCTCGCTGAAAGTGGCGATTACCTTAGCGTTCGTCGGCTCAGTGGTGTCGGAAACAATTGGTGCCAACTCGGGGCTTGGGCAGATGATGTTGGCCGCGCAAGCGGGTTTCAACGTGGAGCTGGTGTTCGCGGGCGTGATGGCGTTGGCTATTCTCGGCATCGCACTTTACGCCATCACCGCGCTCATCGAAAAACGCTTCACCGGTTGGGCGTTTCGGGCCGACGGGATGGGCTAAAAATTGTCGCGTTGACCTGTTGGCTTCGATGCCGCGAATTCTCGCCAACTCGATTGTGGATACGCTACAGTGATCGAAGCACCAGAGAGACATTGTGCCCACCGAACGCGAACGAGTTCGTCAGGCACGCGAGGCCTTTCAGGATTTCTCGCGAGTGTTTGAGTATGTGTCTAACTGCGCTGCATGGGTCGATTGCGCTTAAACCGAATGTGGGCGGTGCTTGGCGCTCTCGTAGCGCGGCGATCACAATAATCGCCTCCAATGTACCCGCAGCGCCAAGTGAATGACCATGCATCGCCTTTGTTGAGCTAACCATTGGCGAGTCAGAAAAAACACTCGCGATGGACTCTGCCTCAACCACGTCCCCCGTCACTGTACCAGTGACATGTGCGTTTATGTAGCCAATCTGATCGTGTTGGATTCTTGCGTCGTTAAGCGCGCGTCGCATCGCCGCTATTTGTCCATCGCGTGAGGGATTCGTCAGATGAGTCGCATCGGTAGATTCGCCACAACCCAAGATTTCCGCTATCGGTTGGTGACCTCGCGCTCTGGCAGATTCGATTTCTTCGATCACGAGGGTCGCCGCACATTCAGCCAACGCAAGACCAGTGCGATAGCGGCTGAATGGAACGCTACGGCGCCTTCTCCGTCGATAGGTGCGCGCTCAGATGCGTACACGCGCATCGCTAGCCAAGCGTCAATCATGGGTCTTGTTAATGGCGCGTCTACCCCGCAAACAACCGCAGCTCGGCACATACCCGCTCGGATGTCCCGCACGGCCGACGCGACGGCAACACCCGACGAGGCGCAAGCCATTGCAAATGTCCGATCAGGCACGCGGATACCGTATCGAATTGCGATTTCTGCCGCCACGCCATTGTGTAAACCGCGGACTACCGTGGAGGGATGAGTTCCCACGTTGGCAGTGTGCCAGTTTGTCAGTGCAGCTTCAAGAGCACCAACTGGCCCGGCACCAGCGCCCACGCACACCGACATTGATTGCCGAAACTCTGACAACTCTGTCGAAGACAAGTTCGCGTTACCAAGGGCGGTTCGGGTTGCAGATATCGCCAGCGAGACGCTGCGATCCTCGTTGACTACTCCGGCTCTTGGACGACGGCTGTGTTTGTTGCAGAGCGCGCGCCACAAGCACTCTGCGTTGAACCCCGGATTTCAGCGCGAAGTCTTCCGCAGTAAGCGCTGATCGGGGATTCATCACCCAGTCCGCTACCGAGTCCAAATTCCGACCGATAGGCGATTCGAGCCCGATCCCCGATACGACGACGCGCCTCATGATCCGGATTTACGGACGACTAATTCCGCCAGCGCGTCGAGAGAAATTATGGCTTGCAACTCATCGTCTGTAAATTTGATACCGAATTCTGTTTCGATAGTCCAGACCAGATCGACGACATCCAGCGAATCTAGGCCGATTTCCCGCAAGCTAGCCGCCCCACTGAATTCGCTTTTTGCAGACGGGAAATTGTCGCGTAGGAGTAGTGCGACTCGCCGTGTGACATCCTCCACCGGTGAGGGGCTCGCGACGACTGTTTCATCATTTTCCATGTACAGGGATCGAATAGGTTGGAGGCGCAGGCGAGAATTTGATCTGGCATTCGCGTCGTTTCCACGATTGATCAAGCGTGACGGGCACTGAAAGCGACTTCGCCTCGGACTCAAACACTTCCACAGTTTGCCCCTCGCAGAACACTTCGGCGCGAGGCTTAACGTTGCCGGTAAATACAAATATGATCGTTGTTTTCAACGGCATGAAGAAGAGCATGAGTTTGCGCTCTGCCGCTAGGACTTCGTCTAAAGCATCAAAATAGAATCGGAGGGGTACGGTACTTTGGGGAGGAGCGAGAATTTCAATTTGAACGGGGCGTCTAAACTTTTCAATATCTTGGTTTATGACAAAGTCTGCGCCCTCGTCCACGGCAGCCTGACTCATCGGAATGCGGAGGCGCCAATCGTCACGAATATTGACCTTAGCCAAATACGTGTCGCCTTGGATATTTAATTTAACTTCTGACGGTTTGATGTTCACGCCTTCACGTGGTCGCAGATAGACCACGAGGTCAATTTTGGATTTGCTGGGAAGTGCCGCGAATTTGGTCAGATAAGCGTATGCCTTCGCATAAGTAAACACGCCAACGGTTCGCGAACCAACAACCTCCAGTCTCTCCAATGTCTCTGGAGGTCGACTATCGGCGCTTGATGGGCGCTGCGCGAAACTGTGTGAAACCATTGTCGTGACTGCTGCGACTAGCGCCATTTTGTTTAGGAGTTTCATTTGCATACGAAGACCTTTTCAAAAGCAAATTGAATGATGCGCTGCTGTAGCGAGCGCTGCTCAGCTCGTTCGTCGAGATTGACACGCAAGAGACCTGGTGAGTCGGTATTACCTAGTTTTCCTGCTCGATCAAGCGCTGCGAATAGACCACTTTCCCGATCAGCTAGATTCAGGTTGATACATCGGGCACCAGTCACAATCGACGACAACCCGTCCAATTGGCTTGCGCCTAATGTCGCAGTGGGTCGCCGGGGCTTGATCCATTCAATAAAGTGGGAGGCGGTCTCGTCAGGCGTTTCTTGAACGGCGCTTTCTTGATCGACCGTCACTTTGCTAAAGGGGTTCATTGCGGATTTGTGGACGCAGCTACTGAATGTTTGTACATCAACGCCAACGCGTGTTGCCTGCTCTACGATTGAATAGTGCTCGCGAACGGCCCCGACACTAGCAAGCAGCGCACTACGATTTACGACCAGTTGGTCTGCCGACAAAGCGACATAGAACGCGGCTGAGAGCGCTTGCTCCCCGACGAAGCAGCGCAGTGGCACTCCTAGTTCTGCCTTCATGATGAGCAAGCCTTCCGCGAATGACTGTGCCGCCCCCAAACTGCCGCCATTACTGTTGATCCGGAGCATGATCGAGCAGACCGACTTTTGCGGCAATCCCGTGTCGCGCAAAACGTGCAGTAGCGCCTCGACTTTCGTCTCGACAACCGAACCCGTGAATTCGATTAACAAGATATTTGCGTGTTGCCGTCGGTTATTCATGTCGCGCCTCGGTGCGCAGGCTCAGTTGGCCATCGATACTCGAGCGTTCTCCAAGACTCCCAATCGCCGGGATTTCTTCCCACAACTTCCGAGAAGTAATTTGCCACCGCTTGAGCGCCGACAGCGGTCCTGACGTCGAGCGTCTCGGTCGAGTCCGTGAGGACTGCAGGGCCAAACACGACACGAAAACGATCTGTCTTCGCGTGCCAATTAACGTGCACGGGTAAGACCGGAGCGTCACATTTTGCGGCAATTGCAAATAGACCTGCGGGGAACGCTGTTGTGCGTCCCAAGAAATCAACAAACACGACCGCAGCGCCATCGCTAACGTTGTCAATCATGCAGGCGACAACTTTGCGCGAGCGCACTGCGCCAAGAAAGTCCAACCCAGAACGCTGCTTCCAGAGTTCGATGCGCTCGAGTTCGTGGCTTGCGCATTGACTCACAAATAATCGTACTAAAGGGGTAGCCGTTGACTCATGACTCTGTGTACCGGGCGTTGTTGAGAATATGAGCGAGTTTAGCGTCGATATCGAGCTTAAGGGCGAATGGGTTCAGCATCAAGAAGTGCGCTTTTAATGCGGCCTTGGTTCTGCTGCTCACGCCATAGCGAGAAGCCATCAAACGCTCGTAAGGCGTTCGCGCGATGGGCTCGTAGATTCTTCGCACGCGCGTGCCTACGTACTCTTTTTTGATGAGCTTCAGGGTCGGCAGAAAGAAGTTCACGTAGTCGCGCCAGCTCCCGGTGAACAGCGTCGAGATCGCCTCATGAAGCGCGTTGTTGTCGATGCGGGTGTAGCTCAAGTACTGGCGCACCGCCGTGTAGTTCTTCTGCTCGACGTGGGCCTGATCGTTCTTCTCGTAGGGGCGCGAGCGGGTGAAGTTGACCGGTGGACGCTGGTTATGGCAGTACTGCTGCAACGGGTAGTTGATGAACTCGGAACCGTTGTCGGTATCGAAGGCTCGCAGCTTGAAGGCCAGCCGAGTCTGTGCGCCCTGCACGGCGTCGACCACATTGACGGCAAGCTTTGCCCAGAACAGCGCACACTCAAGTAAGCCCGAGAAGATATCAGTGCAGGTGAGCGTCCAGAAGAACTCCCCGGCAATGCTCGCGCCGCAGTGGGCCACGGTGTCAGCCTCGATGAAGCCGGGCCGATCCACCCCTTTGAAGTGGGTGCGCACCGGGATCAGCCCGCGCAAATACTCAGTGGCAGGCACGGTGCCGCAGAGTCCGTGCAAAGCTTCGCGCTCGGCCCCGCGGGTGCTGCGCAGGAGCCGATCAATGCTTGCGGCGGAGATGCGTTTGACCTGGGAACGACTCACCGCCGAGAGCGCACCGTGGGCCTGCTCGTAGTGCTTCAACCACAGCGGCAAGGTGGCGACGACCCGTTTGCTGCATGGCGTGTTGGCAGCGTGCCAAATCGATTCAATGGCGGCAACGACGGCACTGTCGGCGGCGTAGGCGGGTTTGCGCCCGGAGCGCTGACGTGAGACCAGAGCGTTGTCCACAGGGGCACCCCGAGACCTGCTTAAGGGGGAGCGCTCGGGTTGCCCCTGTGGACAACTCTCAACTCCATCGGCCCGTCGCAGCCGCGCGAGTTGACTGATGACGTACTTGCGACCGAGCTCGGTGCCGATGCAATGTTCGTTGAGAATGGCCGCTTTTCGTGGGCGCGCCGAGTCCGCGTAGCACGACCAAATCGCCATCAAATACGCGTGCTTTCCTTGTTCGCTCATGGGTGTACCTAAAGGGTTGCTTCGGTACACA
>ENA-OFCE01001064-OFCE01001064.1-metagenomes-genome-assembly--contig:-NODE-1064-length-15153-cov-3.082527_pt1 | contig 15153 bp, 13 predicted proteins | sample MGYA00153388_OFCE01 | MGnify analysis MGYA00153388
TCTGCTCTTTATTTTAGCATACACTAGAGTTTATTAGGTGAAAAAATATAAGACATTATGAACCACAAAGGCGCAATGCCGCTGATGCGGCACACAAAGGAGAATAAAAAAACTATAAATAAGCCCTTTGTGTCCTTTGCGTCTTTGTGGTTCGATTGTTTTATATATTGTAAAATGGCATGTAGCGTTTTTCTGTTTTCTAAAAAGTATATAGAGAGAATATAGTTAGTAAGCAGGATATTCTGAAAGAATAAGGAAATAAATAGTGAGAAAGAAGTCTGAATGTTGAGATATTTATATAGCATCTGGAGGGGGATTATGGTTGATAATTGCCTGTTAAAAGAGAGAATATTAGTGATTAACCCTGGAGCAACTTCTACAAAATTTGCTGTATATGATGGAGAAACACTGCTTATCAAAAGGACTGTGGAACATTTTGCTGCCGACACCAGCCCATTTGTGAAATTGTTAGATCAGTATGAGTATCGTTTACGAATTATTTTACAACAATTAGCAGTAGAAAAGATTGACCTTTCTACATTTAATGCAGTTGCAGCCCGGGGGGGGATATTAAAGCCTCTTAAAGGTGGAACCTATGAAATTACTCAAGAGATGGTGAATGATTTAAGAGAAGCTAAAAGAGGTGAACATGCTTCTAATTTAGGGGCTGTAATGGCTTATGGGTTAGCCGAATTTTTAAAAATTCCTTCCTATATTGTTGATCCTGTTTCTGTGGATGAGATGGAACCTGTGGCAAGGATATCCGGTCTACCTGATTTGCCAAGAATTAGTCTGTCTCATGTTTTAAATACGAAAGCCGTAGCTCGTAAAGTAGCTAAACAATTAGGCAAAAAATATGAAGAGATGAATCTGATTGTGGCTCATTTGGGGACAGGAATTTCTGTAACACCCCACAAACTGGGAAAAATGATTGATGTCAATAATCCGAAAGAGGAGGGCCCTCTTTCCCCCGATCGTTGCGGCGGCCTGCCGATAGGACAGTTTTTAAGGCTTGCTTTTTCTGGTACCTACACCTTTGATGAATTAAAAGAGATGCTCAATCATAAAGGTGGAATGTATGCTTATCTTGGTACTGCCGATATTCGGGAAGCTTTTTCTATGGCCGCTCATGGAAATCGGGAGGCTAGCTTAGTATTGGAAGCTCTTTCCTACCAAGTAGCAAAAGAAATTGGGGGAATGGCTACTGTGTTATCAGGTCAAGTGGAGTGTATTATTCTAACTGGGGGAATTGCTCATTCAGAGCCCATTGTTAACGCTATTAAAAGCCGAGTGCAGTTTATTGCTCCTGTAATTGTAATACCAGGGGAAGAAGAGTTAGAAGCATTGGCATTTGGAACTTTAAGAGTAATTCGAGGAGAAGAAGAAGCACAGATGTATTCAGTATAAAAGGAATAAACAGTTCTGATATTGGCAGATCTTTAGGAGGTTGTCCTTTGTATTCTAATTATCATGAAATCATAGCTGAAATTAAAACTCGTTCTTTAATTAGGATTAGTGTTGCTGTAGCACAGGATAAAGGAGTCTTGGCGGCTGTCAAACTGGCTCAAGAGGCAGGGATTGCTGAGGCTGTTTTAGTAGGAGATACTGCTCTCATTGAGCCTTTAATGGAAGAGGTTGGCTTATCTGTCGACACGCCAATTCTGCATGAGGCAAACAGTGGCAAGGCAGTGGTGCAAGCTGTTTCCTTAGTAAAGAATGGTCATGCTCAAGTGCTGATGAAGGGATTAGTAAATAGCAGTGATTTTTTGCGAGCAGTATTGCATAAAGGGGAAGGACTGCGTACTGGAAGACTATTAAGTCATTTAGGTGCTTTTGAGGTTCCCGGTCAGAAAAAGCTTTTATTTATTACTGATGGAGGTATGAATATTGCTCCTACCTTATTTGAAAAGAAGCAGATCTTGGTGAATGCAATATTGGCACTGCATGGAATGGGAATCATGGTTCCTAATGTAGCATTGCTTACGGCCAATGAAGTAGTTAATGAAAAAATGCCTGCCACTTTAGATGCTAAGGTTTTAGTAGAGATGAGAAGCAATGGGGATTTACCTGCTAGTCTGATAGAAGGGCCGATTGCCCTTGATGTGGCAGTAAGTCAAAAAGCAGCGCAGCACAAAGGGATTGACAGTAAAATAGCAGGTAATGTTGATCTAATCATGGTACCTAATATTGAGACTGGCAATGCCTTAGGAAAGTCTCTGATTTATTTTGCTAAAAGTAAAATGGCAGGTATTGTCCTAGGGGCAACACACCCTATTGTCATGACTTCAAGATCTGAGACACCAGAGGGAAAAATGAATTCCATTGCCTTAGCTTGTTTGGTCAAGCCGTTAGGGTAGAATGTGAAAAAACGATATAAATAGAGGGAATCCTTGATGGACACAAGGATTCCCTCTATTTATATCGTTAGATATGGCATGTGCTTACAATGGAAAGATGGGGATTTTCTGCTAGGTTAATTTCTATAGGTGGAGAATAAGCGGTTCCATCAGGGTAGGCAATAAGACGGATCATCGGCTGCCGAGGGGTATTTTCTAATAAATGGACTACAATAGCCTTTTCCCCTGTATTTAGCAGGACCTCCATTCCTGGAAAATATAAGGCCATCTTAGATAAGAATATTTTGCCGAAATGCTCGTCAAAAGCAGTTCCTAAACCAGAATGAATAATATCATATGCCTCTTCCAAATTCATAGCTTTACGGTATGGACGGCACCCTGTAATCGCTTCATACACGTCGGTAATTGCCAATAAACGAGCATAATTTAGAATTTCTTCGCCCTGAAGTCCTCGCGGATATCCTGTACCATCTATTTTTTCATGATGCTGCCATGCCATATGAGCAACAAGGCTTGATAGTTCCCAGCGCTTTTTCAACAATAAATTAAATCCAGACTGTGGATGTTGCTTAATGATGCCAAATTCCTTTTCCGTCAAGCGATCCGGTTTATTGATGATTTTTTTATCGACTTTCATTTTACCGACATCGTGAAGTAGGGCACCACAAGTAATTTCTTTGATTTGGGGAATGGAAAAACTACAAGAATGAGCCAATAAAGCAGCATAAATAGCACAATTTAAGGAGTGATCTAAGGTGTAGTCATCATGAGTTGCAATTCCAGTTAATTGGATGCTTATGGAGGGTTGAATAATTAATTCTTCAACGATATCAGAGGCAATAGAACTGATGGAATCTATGGCAAAAGCTTCTTTATTATGAATTTTTTCCATAGTAGAACTTAATATAGAGAATGCTCGTTGTTGAGTTTCTATAGATAAATATTCTGGAATCGCGATATCTGCATATCTTTCGTCGTGAATAAAGAGCGTTTTTACTTTCAACCTTCGTAATTTGTGAAGGTACACTTCCGTTAGCCTAACTCCTGCAGCCAGCAAGATGTGTCCTTTTCTGCTGTAAAGATTTCGTGCTAATATCATACCTGGGTGTACTTCTGTTAACCTAATCTGTCGCAAAATGAAAGCTCCTTTATTTTCAAAAAAATCAGCAATACGTAATTGTTTACCTAGTATATACGATAGGGAGAATCACACAAAAAAACTTAACCGCAGATATGAGGCAGTTAAGCTTTTCATCATATGCAGCGTGGCGATCATAGATTATAAATCCTTAGACCCTATAGCTTTGCGTCCTTACCTTTCAGTAAGTTTGCCAATATATAATTTAAGAAAATAAAAATAATTGTAGTATTAAAACAAAATGATACCACATGAAAAGGGCGAATTATGTCGTAATTTGAAGAAAAAATAAAAAATAATTTGTTGCTAAGGGTTTTATGTAGAGATTGGTATATTTTTTACGATATCATCATAGAAGTAAATAATGGGTTTCTAACGTACGGGAGGCGGCTGTTATGCTATCACCCAGTTTGGAAGATTATTTAGAAGAATTATATCGCTTTTCTTTATATAATGATATTGTGCGGGTTACCGATATAAGCCGAAAATTGAATGTATCGCTGCCCTCTGTAAGTAAAGCGTTACGCAAATTAAAAGCTGGACAATATATAAATTATCAACGCTACGGCATTATTGATCTGACTGATAAAGGAAAAAAAAACGGGAAACTTCTTAGTCGAGAGAAATAAGATATTGCAGGAATTTCTCACTTTGATTTGTGCTGATTGTGATATAGCAGCAGAGGCAGAGGCTATGGAGCATTATCTTTCTAAACAAACGATCAAATCGATCCAATTGCTCGTAAAATTTATGCAAGATCATACTGAATGTTATAATATTTTTTTAGAGTATGTGATGAATCAAGAAGAGAAGGAAGAAGAATGATGTACAATGTCCCTATTCTTAGCAAATTTGAGAATAGGGATATTTTTTTATGACAGCCCGATTATCTTATTTCAAGTTAGCATAGATCAATTTTTTTTCTTTGCGGACAAGAGTCATAAACGCTTTCATGGAATCATTAAGCCACTTATTTTTATGATATACCAAAAAAGCATTCATCTGAACTTCTGTTCCTCTCCAAGGAAGAACGACAAGCTCTCCTGCTTGTATTTCTTTTTGCACAGAGACTAAAGGGAGAAGGGTTATGCCTGAATTATGTATTACCAGCTGTTTAATTACTTCTATTTGTCCTATTTCCAGGACTGTTTTTAAGCGTATACCCGCATGTTCTAAATCCTTTTCTAGTGCAAGCCGATAATTACTGCCTGATTCAACAAGGACGAGAGTTTGATCTCTAAGGTGCTTAGGTTCTACTTCTTCCAGCTTAGTAAGAACATGAGTAGGGGAAGAAAGAAGAACAATTGGTTCAGGCCATAATAAGGAGTAAGTTAAATCAGGATCGGAAAAAGAGGGTTCGAGAAAAAATGCTAGATCAAGTATTTTTTCGCAGCAAAGCGCGAAAATCACTACTGATGCCCACTTTAAGATTCAATTCTACAGTGGGATAGAGTAAATTATATTCTTTGATTAATGCTGTCATTCGAAATACACATAGAGATTCTGACATTCCTATGGTTAAAGGGCCAGAGGGAATATGGGATTTATGCAGAGCACTCTTAGATTCACATTCCAGCCTTACAATTTTGTCAGCATAATCATAGAATTCCTGACCGTGTTTTGTCAATGTGATTTGTTGACCTAGCCTTTCAAGTAATATTACATTCAATTCTTTTTCAAGTAATTGAATATGAGTCGTTACGGTAGAGGGAGTATAGCCTAAAAAATGAGCAGCTTTAGTGAAAGTACCTAACTTGGCTATTGTTAGGAAAGTCTTAAGCTGACGAATTTCCATATCGTTACCACCTTCAATAAAATCGAATGGCCCTATTCAATCTTTCAAATTTACCCTTGGCTATTTCAATGATAGTATAAGAAATAGGAATATTCAACAAGCAAAATATATGGCACAGTTGGAATTCTTCATTGCAAGAGTCTTTCTGAAATTTATATTCTGAATATTACCGCAACTTATTGACATTGAAAGGAGGGATAGGATGAGTTAATAATAAAATACAAGATATTGCAAAGGGCACGGAATTTGCATAGAATTTTGCTCCAATATAATAATAGGAGGTACAAAGAATGTTAAAAAAATATAATCCTTTTCAAAATATGCTTGATGTTCTAGATGATGCAGCAAAAAGACTTGATTTATCTGAAAATGACTACATTACACTGCGGCATTCTGAACGAGAGTTAGTAGTATCGGTTCCAGTGGTTATGGATGATGGGCGCACGGAAGTATTTACTGGTTATCGGGTTCAGCATAACAGTACCAGGGGACCTTGTAAAGGAGGCATTCGATTCCATCCAGAAGCGGATCTAGATGAAGTAAAAGCATTGGCTGCTTGGATGACATGGAAATGCGCAGTAGTAAATATCCCCTATGGTGGGGCAAAAGGCGGCATAAAATGCAATCCTGCCAAAATGAGTGAAGCGGAACTAAAACGAATGGCAAGACGTTATACAGCAATGATTTTACCCATTATAGGACCCGAGCGGGATATACCTGCACCTGATGTCAACACGGACGGAAAAGTGATGGCCTGGATTATGGATACCTTTAGTATGTTAAAAGGTTATGCAGTACCAGGGATTGTAACAGGAAAGCCTGTTGAAATTGGCGGTTCATTAGGAAGAAAAGAAGCGACAGGACGAGGTGTCATGCTAACATTATTAAACTTTTTAGAGAAGATAGGCTTTAAAAAGGAAAGCATGACAGTCGCAGTGCAAGGGTTTGGCAACGTGGGAAGCATAGCTGCAAAGCTTTTACAGGATGAGGGACTGAAAGTAGTGGCAATTAGTGATTCTTCCTGTGCCCTTTATAAAAAAGAGGGAGTTAATGTGGAAGCTGCCATTGCATATTCGGAAAGAAATAATCGGCTGCTGACAGGGTATAAAGAAGCTGGTATGGAGCTGATTTCTAATGAAAAATTATTGGCTTTAAACGTGGATGTGCTGGTACCAGCAGCACTGGAAAATCAGATAAAAGAAGAAAATGTTGCAACCATTCAAGCGCGGATCATTATTGAAGCCGCGAATGGTCCGATTACAACCTACGCTGATGAAATTCTTCACCAAAAAGGAATTGTTGTGATTCCAGATATTTTAGCAAATGCGGGAGGTGTTGTCGTTTCCTACTTTGAATGGGTACAAAATGCACAATCCTTTATGTGGGATGAGAATTATATTAATAATAACTTGGAGAAGGTTATGAAAAAGGCTTTTGAAGAAGTTTGGCAAGTTCACATTGAGAAAAGGGTATCAATACGAATCGCAGCCTATATGGTGGCACTTAGTCGGGTTGTTAACGCGAAGAAACTTCGGGGAATATTTCCATAAACACTGTAGTAAAGAAAAACGTATACTGTATATTCTTATAAATTTGTTTGACAGAAGGAATTTTATATGCTAATTTAAGTAATAAGTTACAAAAAGCACAATATAATAAAAAGAAGTAGGTGTCCGTAAGGGCTTAATAGGGAAGTCCGGTTAAAAGCCGGCGCGGTCCCGCCACTGTATTGGTGAGCAACCTCAAGATATGCCACTGGGATGAATTTCCTGGGAAGGTTTGAGTGCGCGATGATCCAGAGCCAGGAGAACTGCCTATTTGACAATCACCGTTTGACCTGCGATCGATGGGGAGGAGATTATTTGAGTCGTCTATGTTATAGGCTTTTTCAGCTTGCCTTTCTGCTGAAAATAGCTATGGATAATGGATTTCTCTTATAATCATCTCTCTACCACGTGGCTGAGGTGATTATAAGAGAAATCCATTTTTTATTTTCTTATAATGTAAATTCCTTGGTAAAAAAGTAAACAGATGAGTTACAAAGAGTATAGTTAGGATTCATTGTGTTTCAAAAGGTTTTTGGCGACATAAGTAGTCATTGATTTTAACAAGCAGGACCTTGAATTGTCGGTGGAGGTAGAAGGGAGGATGGATCTATGACCAAAGAGATATGTCAAATCGGTAGTGAAAAGATGGCTACTGATCTAAGTTCTGTACAAGAACTGTCGAGAGAATTGGAAGCCATTATCAGCTCTTCTTATGATGGGATGTTTATTACCGATGGAAAGGGTATTGTTTTGCGGGTAAATGATGCTTATGAGCGCATTACAGGCATTCAGGCTCGTGAAATACTAGGCAGAAATATGAGACATTTAATTTCAGAAGGGTATTATGACGAATCTGTGACTTTGCTAGTCATAGAAAAGCGTACAACAATTACGATTAATCAAATCGTAAAGGGTGACCATAAAATATTAGTTACCGGAAATCCCATATTTGATGAACAAGGTGAGTTGTTTCGTGTCGTAACGAATGTACGTGATATTACCGAATTGTCCGATTTGCAAAATGAACTTATCCAAACACAAGAACAGACTTTAAAGTATAAAGCAGAGTTATTTCATCTGCGGGCATTGCAAATTCAAGATAAAGATCTCATTTATCGCAGCAGTAAGATGATGCAGATTATTGAATTAGCAATAAAAGTGTCTGGAGTGGATTCCACGGTTTTAATTCATGGTGAATCAGGGACTGGTAAAGAAGTGATTGCAAAATGCATTCACAAATATGGCAAAGGAGCCGATCGGCCTTTCATTCAAATCAATTGTGCAGCCATTCCGGAACAACTTTTAGAATCAGAGCTGTTTGGTTATGAGGAGGGGGCTTTTACCGGAGCCAAAAAAGAAGGAAAAGTGGGACTATTTGAGTTGGCACAAAACGGTACCTTATTTTTAGATGAAATTGGAGATCTGCCATTACTGCTGCAAATTAAACTGCTCAGAGCTATACAAGAAAAAAGTTTTATGCGGGTGGGGGGGACGAAAATCATTTCCATAAATGCGAGAATCATTGTTGCCACCCATAGAAACCTTATTCAGATGATCAAAGATATGACTTTTCGCGAAGATTTGTATTATCGATTGGCAGTAGTACCCATTTATTTGCCACCACTGCGGGAGCGTAAAGAAGATATTCCATTATTAATTATGCACTTTATGAAGAAGTTTAATCAACGTTTTCAATATAACAAAAAAATAGCATCACCAGTGATCTGTAAACTAGCTGATTACTCGTGGCCAGGTAATGTACGTGAATTGGAAAATGTCATTGAACGCATGATTGTGATGGCACCTCATGAAGAAATTACAATGGATTTATTGCCTGAATCTATTTTGCATAGAACTTTTTTGCCCAAGCAAGGAGCCAAACTAAAGGATGCTGTAGCACAAACGGAAGTCTATGTATTAAATCAAGCCTACAAAGAATATGGCTGCTGGCAAAAAGTATCTGATGTATTGGGCATGAATCGAGCAACCATATTTCGTAAAGTTGCGAAATATGGTATAGGGAAAAAATAAGTCGCAATTTAAAGAGTGCTGCAAAATTGCACAAACCCCATTCATACCATAGGGGAAGCTGCTCATGATAAGAAGATCTGTTGCAGGATTGAGAGTTCTATCAAAACTTTAAAATGAACATTGAAGTAAGAAAAATACGGGATTTGATGAAAAATATTCTTTGGCATGAAAATTGCATAATTCAAAAGAGAAGGAGAAAAATCGGAAAAAGAGGTGGATGCATGAAAAGAACTACAGTGGAAGAAAAAATTCGACCTATACTAGATGCGTATCGTGCAAATGTAGAATTAGTGGAAGTGACTCGAGATAAATTTCTCAAAGTAAGAGTTACCGGAACCTGCGTTACATGTCATGGTGCCCAGCAAAGAATTGTAGAAATGATGGAAGAAGCTTATAAAGAAGTCGTATGCCCGGATATAAAAGGAGTCATATTAGTGCAGCCCACCAACAATCATTCGATGGGACAATTGCTGAACTTTACTCGTAAAGATGCGACGAAGCGTTGCCGATATGCAGTGTCAACCAGATGAAATGATGAGTAGTACTCTTTATTTCTCCTGAAAAAAATAATATATTTTGTGCCCAGCACAAGGAAGGACTGATAACTATTATGTTTACATTTACTGAAGAACAAGAAATGCTGCGAAAAGTAATTCGGGAGTTTGTTGAGGCGGAGGTAGCACCAAAGGCTCAGGAATGGGATGAGGCAAATCATTGTCCTGTTGAACTTTTTCCAATGCTAGGTGAGATGGGGATTGTAGGAACATTCGTGCCGGAAGAATACGGTGGAGCAGGATTGGGGTTTGTGGAAAGAAGTATCTGTCTGGAAGAGCTGGCCAGGCATTCCGCAGGCCTAGCAATTACAGTTATGGCACATCAGCTTTGTATGGGTGGAATCTTGAATTTTGGTTCAGAGGAACAAAAGAAAAAGTATTTGCCTGACTTAGCCACTGGGAAGAAAATAGGCTCTTTATCGTTAACAGAGGCTACTGGAGGCTCTAACTTTATGGGGCAAAAAGCAACTGGTGAATATAAAGACTGGCAATGGGTGATCAATGGGCGAAAATGTTTTATTACCAATTCTCACTTAGCAGATGTTGATCTTTGGACTGTTATTACCGGGCAAAATGAAAAAGGTAAGCCCATCATGACTGCATTTATTATTGATAAAGATACTCCAGGACACACTGCCGGCCGTACAGAGCATAAGCTAGGGTTATGTTCTTCCAACACCGGCGATGTCAGTTGTGTGAATGTGAAACTTTCACCTCAGCAGATGCTCAGTCAGGAAGGCGATGGTCCGAAAATTGCATTATCAACGATACAGGAAGTAGGGCGTGCCGGCATGAGTGCTATATGCCTTGGAATACTGCGGGGCTGCCTGGAAGAGTCCGTCAAATTCTCCAATGAACGTATCATATATGGTAAGCCATTAAATAAACTCATGAACATTCAGTTTGCAATTGCAGAAAATAAATTGGATTATGAATCAGCAAAATTGCTGACGTATCGGGCGGCGTCCATGAAAGATAAAGGATTGCCCTGCGCATGTGAATTTGCCCTTGCAAAATACGCTGGAAACGAAGGGGCAATTCGGGCAGCTAAAAGAACCATCGACATGATGGGCGGCTATGGTGTGATCAATGAATACCCAATCGGCAGATTTCTACGTGACACCTTAGCTGGTTCCACTGCTGGCGGTACTTCCGATATTTTAAAGGTGGTTATTGCTGCGGAAACGCTTAAAGGATAAAATGCGCTAACTGACAGGAGGGAAATTTGTGGCATTAAATATAGCAGTATGCATTAAGTCAGTACCAGATCCAAAATGGTATGAAAAAATTACTATTGATATAAAGACAAAAACAATTACAAGAAAAGGCATTCCCAGCATTATTAATCCTGTGGACAAGAATGCTTTGGAAGCAGCACTGCAGCTAAAAGAACAATATGGCGGCAAAGTAACAGTACTATGTATGGCGCCTCCAGGGGCAAAAAATGAGCTTTATGAAGCAATGGCCATGGGAGCTGATGAAGCAGCATTATTATCTGATCTGGCCTTTGCGGGTGCTGATACCCTTGCTACTTCTTATACCCTTGCTCAGGGACTAAATAAATTAGGAAAATTTGATCTAGTTCTTACCGGTACAGAAAGTGCAGATGGAGCTACTGCTCAGGTGCCGGCTCAGCTTGCAGAATGGCTGAAAATACCTCATCTCTGGAATGTAAAAGAGTTTGTACTGGTAACGGAGCAAGAAATCCATGCAAAAGTAAAAATGGATGATGCAGTGGGGGAATATGTAATCCAACTGCCTGCTTTATTGGCTGTTTCACGAGAAGTAAATAAACCTCGCTATACCACTGCTATGGGAGTCATGAAAGCAAGAAAAAAGACGCTGACAATCTTAAGTAAAAATGATTTAGAGCTGAATGAAAGTCTGATAGGTCAGGTTGGTTCTCCTACTTGGTCTGGAGATATTTCTATTCCTTCGCTAGCCCGCAAGGGGCAGGAGCTAAAGGGGACACCAGAAGAAATTGTAACTCAGCTAATTGCCAAGTTGCGAGCTGCTGGTATTAACCCAGCTAAGAGAAGGGAGGGATGATAAATGAAGCATCAGGGAATTTGGGTAGTGGCAGAGCAGACGGTAAGCGGTATTAGCAGAGTTAGTTTTGAACTACTAGCCAAAGCTAGAGAATTAAAAGAACAGGGAAGAGTGCAAGCTCCTGTAACTGCCGTACTTCTTGGCGAAAAGCTGGATGATTATTATAGTGCCAAGCTGAAGGAAGCAGGTGCTGAAGCGATTATTCTTATTGATCATCCTGCTTTGCGATATTTCCAAAATGAGACCTACGCCGCAGTACTAAAAGCCTTGGCAGAACAAAGACAGCCTAGCATTATTTTAATGGGGGCAACGGCTGCAGGCTCTGATTTGGCTCCGACCCTCGGAGCAAAGTTACGCACAGGAGTATCTGCTCATTGCGTTGATATGCGTCTAAATGAAGGGCATCTTGTAGCTGTTGTTCCAGCCTTTGGCGGAAAAGTTTTAGGAGATATTCTCTGCACTAATTTTCGACCACAGATTGCGACTGTCAGACCTGGAATTTTAGGCAAGGTAATCTGCTATACGAACCAGGAATGTCCTATCGAACAATTTGATATAACCGAAATCCTTGCTCAAGATCAAGGCCGTGTCAAAGCCATTGGCATTACCTACGAGGAAATGAAAGGGGTACCATTGGAAGAGGCTGAGCTTGTGGTTGCAGGTGGGTTTGGCATAGAAAGTAAGGAAATTTGGCAGCAACTCGAAACTCTTGCAGCAGTACTGGGGGGAGCTGTAGGTTGTACCCGGCCGCCACTTGATGAAGGGTGGGCTAAGGAATGCCAAATGATTGGCACCAGTGGAAAATCAGTACGTCCAAAAGTATATATTGGTATGGGTATCTCCGGTGCTACCCATCATATTTGTGGAATGAAGGATGCAGGACTCGTAATTAGTATCAATAAAGATGAAAAGTCACCGATATTTGATGTTTCCGATATTCGTATCACCGCTGATGCGGCAACAATTCTTCCACTGCTCATTGAAGGATTGCAAAAAAATGAAGATGATGTAATCTGCTGATCGTTCCGTTTATATCCATGATGTTGCCTGTAGTTTCCCTATCGGGGATTACAGGTAACATGGAATTTGTAACGATGCAATTTTAAAGAGACAGTTCAGGCATGCCGGTGAGAATAAGTTGGATGTTCTACAATCATTGGCAAAAGTTTCAGCAAATAGTCGGCTGCTATCCGATAGAACCTGGTAATAGCAGGACGTTAAATAATCAGATGCTTATTACGTAAAGGAGGAATTTTTATGACAGAACAAACATTGCTGCAGAAGATTGTTAGTCAAGCACAGCGATCCCAAAAAGAAATGGAAAAGTATAGTCAGGTAGAGGTGGATCGATTTGTCAAAGCCATTGGCAAGGCCGTTTATGATAATGCAGAGCTTTTAGCCAAAGAGGCCATAGAAGAAACCGGTATGGGTGTGTATGAAGACAAAGTGGCTAAAAACAAAGGGAAATCCAAGATGATTTGGCTAAGTCTTAAAGATAAGAAATCCGTTGGGATTATAAAAGAAGAACGAGCGAAAGGGTTGCTTTATGTAGCAAAACCTAAAGGTGTTATTGCTGCCATTACTCCAACAACCAATCCGGTAGTCACACCCATGTGCAATGCCATGTTTGCATTGAAAGGACGAAATTCAATTATTGTAGCACCTCATCCGCGAGCTAAGAAATGCTCAGCTCATACAGTACAATTAATGAATGAAGCGCTGCGCAAGCTAGGAGCGCCGGAGCATTTAATTCAAGTCATTGAAGAACCAACAATGGAGTTGACCCAAGGACTGATGAGTGCGGCAGATGTTGTTGTTGCGACTGGCGGTATGGGATTGGTAAAGGCAGCCTATGCCAGCGGTAAACCAGCCTACGGGGTTGGGGCAGGAAATGTGCAGGTCATCGTAGACCGAGAGTATGATTATGATCAAGCAACTCAGGACATTATTGCAGGACGAAAATTTGATAACGGTATTATTTGTTCTGGAGAGCAGTGCGTTATTACACCGATTGAAGAGCATGCAGCCATTATGGAAGCATTTGCTAAGCATGGAGGACATTATATTAATAATCCAGAAGACATTGAGCGTTTTCGGCAAGTCATGTTTCCAGAAGGGAAGATAAACACCCAGTTGGTTGGGCAGTCGGTGCAGTATATTGCAAATATTGCTGGAGTCAAAGTACCCGAAACGGCGAAAATTGTCATTTTGCAAGCAACAGGCAAAGGTGAGAAAGATGTACTTTGCAAAGAAAAAATGTTTCCTTATATGATTACCCTTAGCTATAACACCTTTGAAGAGGCGATTGAAATTGCCAAGACCAATTTATATTACGAAGGGGCGGGACACACAGCAGCGGTACATTCGCAAAATACAGAACACATAAAACAGGCGGGAAGACTACTGCCTATCAGTCGCCTGGTTGTGAATCAGCCTTCATCTACCGGAGCTGGCGGCAGCATTTATAATGGTTTTAATCCGACTACAACCTTGGGATGCGGTTCTTGGGGCAATAATAGCATATCGGAAAATTTGAGTTATAAACACCTCATCAATGTATCACGAATCGGCTTTTTTAATCGTGAAGCTGTACTCCCCAGTGAAGTAGCAATTTGGAATTAAGAAAAAGGAGAGGATGATATGGTTCCCTTTCGGGTTGTCCCTCAAATAGCAATCTATCAAAAATTTGATCAATTTGCCGATGCTTTTAACATCGGTGAAGGTGATCTTCTGATTACTAATGAGTATATTTACAACGCGGGCATGAAAAACGTGAATTATACAGGAAAAATTTTATTTCAGGAACGGTTTGGTACTGGTGAGCCATCCAATGTCATGATGGATATGCTGTTTGGTGAGGCGCGTAAGTATCAATATAACCGTGTCATTGCAGTGGGTGGAGGAACGGTCATTGACATGGCTAAGCTGCTAACCTTAGGTGGGAATGGAACGGCATCAGACTATTTTAATGGTCTCATACCGCTGGTAAAAGAAAAAGAACTGGTGCTGATTCCAACGACTTGCGGTACTGGCAGTGAAATGACTAATATTTCTATCCTGGAAATTAAAGAACAAAATACTAAAAAAGGGCTGGCGGTAGATGCTTTATATGCCGATTATTCTGTATTAATTCCAGAATTGTTGAGAAGCCTGCCCTTCCAATTCTTTGCTACTAGTTCAATGGATGCGCTGATTCACGCTGTGGAGTCATTTGTAGCTCCCAATTCTAATCAACTGACTGAAGTATTCAGTAACAAAGCTATGGAAATGATCATTGCTGGTTATCAACAAATGATTAAAAAGGGACCCGAGCAGCGTCATGAAATGATTGAGACGTTTTTGCTGGCAAGTACCTATGCTGGCATTGCCTTTGGCAACACTGGCGTGGGGGCAGTTCATGCTATGTCTTATCCCTTAGGCGGCGTATACCACGTTCCTCATGGCGAAGCAAATCAGCAGCTTTTTACGGAAGTCTTTCGGACTTACAAAACGACAAGGCCAGTAGGCAAGATTGAAAGCCTGGAAAATCATTTGGCCGAAATCTTGGGAACATCCTTAGTTCGAGTTTGGGATGAATTAGAATGTGTATTGGAAAAGATCTTGCCTAGTAAACCTTTGAAGGAATATGGCATGAAACGCGATGAAATCGTAGGATTTGCTGATAGTGTATTAGAAAATCAGC
>ENA-OFCE01001065-OFCE01001065.1-metagenomes-genome-assembly--contig:-NODE-1065-length-15152-cov-8.050739_pt1 | contig 15152 bp, 10 predicted proteins | sample MGYA00153388_OFCE01 | MGnify analysis MGYA00153388
GCACAAGCGGCAAGACGCGGCACAAGGCGATGACGCTGGCGCCCGAGGAGTTCATGCGCCGCTTCATGCTGCACGTGCTTCCTGGTGGCTTCCACCGCATCCGGCACTACGGTTTGTTGGCCAACGGCGCCCGCAAGATCTATCTGGCGCTGGCGCGCGAGTTGTTGCACGTGCTGCCCGCGCAGAGCCCGCCAGTCATCAGCCAGACGAACACCGCCGAGAACGCCGCCGCGCCACCGGCCTTCATCTGCCGGCACTGCGGCCACGCCATGATCATCCTGCAGACCTTCATGCGCGGCGAGTCCATTCGTGCGCCACCGGGTCCAGCATGCACACCATGACTCTTCACCTGTTGTGCCTTCACCATTTGCCGATCGTGCCCTTATGGCATCCGGCAGGGGCGATCTCGCCTTGCTCGTGCCTGGCCGTATGCCCAGCGCCTGATTCGAGCCGGGTACGTCTGCGCAGCAATCGGCTCGGAAGCATCATTGCCATGCGCAACGACGTCCCGATTGCGCTGCAAGCCTCTGCTGCCCCAACCTCCGACGGCAGCTCTACGCCACTAGCGCCATAGAGCCGCAGCGACCTCGGACCACCGCGGCACGGCCCGCGGTTTCCTCCCCCGAGCTTTGTCCAACACCCGCCCTCAGGTATTTGGCAGGCGCTGCAATGTGCCAGTGCAAGGGCGGGTGTCGAACAAACCTAAACAATTCCGGCCGGCCAACGTTCGCGCCGCGCTGCCGGATAGCGGTCACATGCAGACCCCTTAAATAGCTTGCGCTATCTCTTCCAGAACGCGTCTACAGCCTTCATTCGACGGCGCTTCTCCGTTGTGACATAAACCGTGGTGGTGGCAAGCGACGCGTGCCCAAGGTTCTGCTGCGCGATCTCGATCGGCATCCCGCTGGCGATTGCATGGCTCGCATGCGAGTGCCGCATCCAATGCGTGCTGGCCTTCGTGAATCGCTCCGCGCCCTTCGTATCGCCCTGCCCTCGCAAGACGCCGGCGCAGTCATCGAAGAACCGCTTGATCTGGTCGTAAAAGGTCGTCGCGGCGATCCCCTGCCGAGGGTCGAGAGTTTGTCCCGTGCTCAACCCAGGCGCGCGCTCCGCGGCATCGCTGGCCTTGCCAAGCAGAAACGCCCCTTGGTTGCCAATGTCCTCCGGGTCCGCATCAAGGCCCCGTGACGCCAGATACCTGGCCAGCTCGCCGACCACGTCAGTCGGCAGCGGCACCTCGCGCTCCTTCTGCCCCTTGCCGATCACCCGCAGTAACCATCCCTGCATCGGTTCATCGTCCGACGCATCGGCCGGGTACTCGACCCACTGCAGGTCATCGACCGTGGCCGCCACCACTTCCGACAACCGCAGGCCAGTCGCGTAGAGCAGGTGCAGCCCGAAGGTCAGCCGCTGGTTCGCCGAGGTCGCCGGCAGCATCTTCAGCTGCGCCTCGATGAACTGCCACTGCGCCAAGCTGAAACTCCGCCCCGCGTTCACCTTCGGCCCCGAGGTCCGCGGCACCCCAACCGCCGACCACGGATTCCCCATCAGGTAGTTCTGATCGACGAGGAAACCGTAGAGGTTCTTCAGGATCGTCACCGCATGCCGCTGCGCCGAAGCCGACAGCGGCCCCTCGAACGGCCGCCACAAGGGCGACCAGCGCTCGCGTCCGCGGTCACCACACCAGCGGCTGCGCGGCTGCAAATCGGCCAGGAAGTCGCGGTACAGGGTGCAGTCCTCGTTGCTCATTGAGGACAGGGCCTTTCCCTTGTGCGTGATGGCCCAGAGCAGGAAGCGCTCAGCTTCCTTGCGGTAAGCGCGCTGGGTGTGCGACAGCGCCTGCAGCCAATCCATGCCCTGCTCGACGCCGGTGTCGCGATGGCGCCGGCGCGCCTTAAGGTGGGCTTTCTGATCAGGGGTCAGGCCGTGCTTGGAGCGCAGCCAAGCCAGGATGGCCTGGTAGTCGTTGGTGGCCTTTAGCAGGCACTGCGCCTGCGGGCGGCGGTACAGGCCGCGGGTGCCATCGAGTTCGGCCGGCACGATGAACTTTTCCAGGGGCCGGATGGCGGTGGCCGGGGCGACCACGGCATTTAGTTCGTGCGCGTAGAGCTTGCTGCGCGCCAGCGTCACATGGCGGCCGAGCTGCAGCTCGATGCTGGCCTGGTGCTCGCGGAGCCACTCGACGATGCGCAGCGCTTTGCCCTCCCCCATCGCCTTGATGCCGGCGTGCCACCGCCGGCCGACACCGTTGATGCGCTCGACCAGCTGGGCGAGCGTGAAGATGTCAGCTGCTTCAAGGTGGCTGGCCAGCGTCGGGTTCAACCAGGCGGCGACCGAATCGCCGGCCTTCGGCGACTGGGCAACCAGGCTTTCGAGCCAACGAAGCGCTTCGAGCTGGCGCGCGATCAGCCGGGCGCGTCGGCGCAGGCGCTGCGTCGCGCGGCCGTGATTAGACTCATGAGCTGCCTCGTAGGCGGCGATCTGGTCGGCCTGGCGCTCGTTTTCGAGGCCATGCGCTTCGGCGAAGGCTTCGAGGCTGGGCAGTTCGACGAATGGGTCAAGCGACGGGTCGGCGATGCGGGTGGCGTCGATGCGCACCAGGCGCGCGGTGCCGAACCGGTCCTCGCGTTTTGCGGCGGCCCCAAATTCGACGCGGATCCAGGCGATGGTGGCGCGCACGGTGCGTTGGTCCGTGGCTTCGCCTTCGACGCGGAAGTAGCGCTCCCAGCTCTCGCGGGGATCGAGGCCCTGGACCACCGAGCGCATAAAGGCGAAGTGGCCGACGTGCAGCTTGCGCTGCCGTGCCGCGCCCGACCCATTATTTCCTCGACCCTGTGAGGTGGTGGCGCCCTGCCCTGCTGGCACCGGTGGCGAGCAAGCATCGCGGGTCGACAGTGGTGGGGCGCGCGTATTCATCACCCAAGACATCGCCGCCCGGCAGTCCACTGAATCCGAGCCCCGCCTTTGAGAAGAGTCGCGTCCGTCAGGTGTGCTTTGCAGGACGTGACCCTGCCGCTGTTATCTGTCATGGGGCCACGGTCAGGCCGACCGGACTGACACGCCATCCAGCGGCGCGGCAGATTTGGCAGCCGCCGCCAGGCCGGCGACGAGATCGGCGTTTTGTTGGTTGACCCGTGCCAGTTCCGCGTTGAGATCGTTCGCGCGCTTTTCAATTTCGTGGGCGCGAGCTTCGCTGGTGGCCGCTTGCAGCTTCTGTTCGGCAAGCGCCTGTCGCAAGGTGTCGCATTCACTGCGCGCGGCCTGCTCTGCCGAGCTCGCTGACAACAGCGCTATTTTGGCCACCTCAAGCTCGGCGGTGACTTGATCAGCCAGTTCGGCCGCTTCTGCCTTTTCGGCTTCGAGATGCAGGCGAGCTGCTTCCAGGGCTTCGCGTTCGGTCACCAAGCGGCCGTTGGCCAGCTCCAGGGCAGAGGTCCAGATTTCAGCGCCGAGCTCGGTCAAGCGATCTGCAACCGCCGATGGTGCAGGCTCGCGCAGCGGTATCTCCTTGGCTGCCTTACGCGCTTTCCACTCCGTCATCCCGTCCGAGATGGTTGTGAAACTGCCGCCCCCGAGCGCTTTGCGCACCGCCGCCAGTGTCGCGTTTTGCCCTGCGGCGTCGATCTCGTCGGCGACCGCGAAGATTTGATCTCTTGTGATTGGCATCGGTGAAATCTCGTTCGGATGTGTATGTTGTATGACACTACATACAACAAAAAGCAATACTACATTTTAGTTCCTCTACCGGTTGTGGAGACGCCAGCCAGTTGCACAGTCACTTGCCGGCCCACCTCTCCCATTAAGGTCCATGCCTAACACCAGCGATGGTGGTCAGGGGCCGCAAGGATCGCTTTCCTCAAAACGCCGTTGACAATCAAGCACTTGGCTGATTGTGTGCTGAGCTATGCACATTTGTCACCGGGTTTTGAGCATCATGATAAGGATACTTATCATGTATTGAACGTTTAAAGGGACACGCCGGCCGCATCCCTTCCCCCTATCGAGATTCCTCGGTCCAGTCCTCGATTGACAGGCCTGGGAGCTGCCGGAACGCGCGGTCGCTCGTCACCAGGATGGCGTCGACGCTCAGGGCGTGGGCGCCGATCAGGAGATCCAAGGGCGCCAGGACCCTGCCCTCGCGCTGGGTAGCGGCTCGGGTGGTTCCGTAGACCTCCGACGTGGCCGCATCCCATGGCAAGACGTCGACTCGCCTCAGGAATTCTCTGACCGCTTCATGGAGCGCAGCGGCGTCTGGACGCTTGGCCAGACCGAACAGCAACTCGCCTTGGGTGATTGCAGAGATGCACAGATCTGTGATCGGCATGGCCACCACGCGACGCGCAACTGCTGGGTGCTTCCTGAGGAGATGGCTGACGGTATTGGTGTCGAGCATGTATCGCGTCACTCCCGCCAACCCTCCAACGGATCGCGGTCATGGAGTCCTTGCGCGCGCTCCGCTGCGCACAAGAAGTCTTCTGGGACGTCGGTCGCCTGCAATGCTGCGAAAAAACCGTCCCACGTGGTCGGCTTGCGCGACAGGATCACGTCACCGGTTTTCGGGTCCTGACGAATGAAGACTTCTTTGGTGTCGAAGCGAAAAGCCGCGGGCAATCGCACAGCCTGGCTGCGGCCGTTGGTGAAGAGTTTTGCAGTCTGGCTCATAACGGGCTCCCTGGGCATATATCAAAGTCTATGCTTTCTGGTGACACATACCAAGGGCCATCCACAAGCCGACGGGCGCGTCTGTAAGCCCTCAGCTAGCCTGACCGTCGGGCATAGGCACCGTGCAAGCTTCACCATAAGGCTGGGACATGGATTCCGCATCCCGCCCCTGCGTACCTGTAGACGGCCCCTGCGGCACCCGATCAACATTGCGAACTCATCGCCGAACGGCTTTCTTCACGCCTTGAGGAAGTCCTCAATGATCTTGACCAGTGCCTTGCGCTTGGCCTCGGGCAGTGCCCCCACCTCGAAGCGAATGAGCGCCCTGCCCTTCTTGTCGGCACTCAGACTCGCCGCCACCTTGCCCGCCTTGGAGATCGTCAATGTTTGCGGCACGGCGCGTGACGGCGTCGCATCTGGCAAGCCTAGTAGCTTGGACAAGACGGTGGCGGCACTGATATCGCCACGTGCTTCGGCGATGGCGCGCGCTCGGGACAGTGTCCCGTCCGGGTCTTTCTGAATGGCCTCAGTAAGCGGGGCAGCCCAGCGAAACTGGATGTCCAGCGGGCTGCGAAAGGCGGTCACCACGGCATCCGGCAAGCGCGCAAGCGACACGCCTTTAGACACCAACGAGACGTCCACCCCCAAGCCTTCGGACAGCCTTCGAAGCGAGCTGTAGAGCCCTTCGTCGAGGGCCTTCCGGTACATCACCCCCTGCTCCCACGCAGATAGGTTCTGGCGACCGCGGTTCTCGCGCTCCATCTGCTCAAACAGGCTCAGGTCCGTCGCCTCTTCGACAACTGCCAAAACCGGTATCCCCAACTCGGCGCAGGCCCGATGCCTGCGGTGCCCATAAATCAGCTCGAAGGTCGCCCCGGCCGAGGGTGTTGAACCGTTCAACACCATCACCGGACGCACCTTGATGGGCTGGACGTTGCCCCCGGCTGCAGCAATCTCTGCCTTCAGGTCTTGGAACTCGGTGGTGTGAAACGAAGCCTCATGCCGGTTGGCCCACTTTGAAGCTTTGACCGTCGAGGGGTCCAGCTTGCGAAGGGGAACCTCCTCTTCCAGAGACTTGACGCGCGCCTTGAGCGCTTCAGCCTCCTGAACCGCGCCTGACTGCGCCGTAAGAAAGCCCATCATCGTTCCTGGTGCCGTCTTGGGCTTCGGTGGCTCGGCTGCCGGCGCGGCATCCAGCACGGGCTTCGCTGACACCTGCAGGCCTGGAATGAGACCAGCCTTCTCGAACATCTTGCGTGCCATTACCCACTCCTCCCTGCGTCAGGTGTTGAACGGTTCAACACCGCCGATTCCCGGCCTGGAGCCGCGGAAGCCACGGGGGCTACGGGTGCCGCATCAACCTGCCGACGCCACACTGATTGAACCGAAGTCTCGATGTAGCTCACCATCAAATCGTAAGCATCCCGCGCCCGCTTGAAGGTCCGGGCGTTACCGTCGTACTTCGTGATGTCGAATACCGTCCCGAACTCAACGGTTGCCGAAGCCGTGACCGCGGATTTCGGGATCTCCATCGGCAACACCGACACGCGGTTGGCGTAGGTGCTTTGGATCCACTGCTTGACGATCGCGCCCGTGGCGTCCGAGCTGTCGACGCGGCTAAGCAGGATGTTCATGAAATCGAACTGCTTGTCGTGGCCACGATTGGTCAGCAGTTGCGTGGTGAGGTCCGAAAACAGTGACCAGAACTGGGCAGCAGATGCGAAGTCCAGCGTGCTGGGGGGCAGCGGCATGATGATTCCGTTGCTGGCCAGGAGCGCATTGATAGTGGTGTACGACAGGGCAGGGGGGGTGTCGATGACGATGACGTCATAGTCGGCCCGCACGTCGTCGATGCCGTAGTGCAGAACGTTCCAGAACTCGAACCCCTCCTCCTTGGTCTGGCGAGCCGGCAGCGCGAACTCGGCACCAAACAGAAGGGGCGAGGCGGGAACTAGGTCGATCCCGTCCCAATAAGTGGATCGAATGGCGTAGCGGATGGAAGTCTCGGCACCCATCACCAAGGGCAGGATGGTGTGCTCTTCTTCCACCTCGGCATCAGGCAGGATCCCGAACAACGTTGTCAGCGAGCCCTGGGGATCGGTATCGATGACCAGAACCTTGTGCCCCAGGAGAGACAGCCCCTGCGCCAACGTAATCGCCGTCGTTGTCTTCCCCACTCCGCCCTTGAAATTCGCGATGCTGATGGTCACCGCCTCGGCGCCCACAGGCCGAAGACTGTCTTTGCGGTACTCCCGCACCCAGGTCCGGACTTCGGCAAGACTGAACTGACGGCGATTGCCAGCTTCGTTCAGCGTGCCGCCTGGCAGATCGCCGCGCCCCATGCGATGCGTCAGCGACCCCTTCTCTATGCCAAGCAACTGGGCCAGCTGGCTCAGGTTCCAGACAGGCGCAGCTTTGGTCGTCGTCGGCGAGAGCATTGCAGCGCGTATCTGGGACATCATCTCAACCGAATGCGCCGCCTGTTCCGCGATGTCTGCCAGCCCGATGGGTGCGGGTGCCTTGATGCTGAGTCTTGACATGTAGTCCTCCGGCAACGAGTCTACTGCCGTCTTTACGCTTTTCAGCAGAATTCGAAGACTTTCGTCAACCAAGTGGTGGATGTGCTGATGACAATACGTTTTCGGGGTTTGGGGTTGGTCTTCTGAACCGAAATCCCAATCTCCGGGTTCAAGTGATTCCAACCCTTCAAAATCCTTCAAACCCTTTAGGTACAGAAATACGCATGTAAATCAACGACTTGGAGCATTCCACGTGAGTGGATACAGGAGGTCACGTGAGACAGTTTAGGCAGCCAGGTGAGAGGACGCAGGTCCTTGCGTGAGGAACTGTAGGCGTCCGCGTGAGTGGATGTAGGGTCGCAGCGCTGGGTCACCGCCGCGCTCGGTGGCGGGCTACTTGGCGGCACCTGCGCCCGCTTCGCGTGAGCTCTTTTAGGAGGCTGAACTCCGAATCCCTGTCTTGGACGCATCACGGGAACCGGATCAGGTGGCCAACACCGCAACAGACGGCCAAACATGCCGTCCATGCCTCCGCCGTCCAGACGTGAGAGTTTCTAGGAGACATCGAGTGACTCTCTACGTGAGGACTTTTGGGTAGGCTTTGCGTACTTTGGGCGTCGGACAGGTGACTGCCTGCTGAAATAGGTGAGGCCTTTTAGGTAGCCGGATTTGAATGTGAGACTACGTTTTCACGCTAGCATGACGGAATGGACGACTTCACATGAGCCGTGTGAGCTCAATTCCGGCGGAGCCAACAGAAAACCCGCTCCGAAAGCCGGTGAACACACTGGCCATCGTCCCCACGAAGTCCAGCAAGATCACCGTCCTGGCGCGCAAGGCCTACAACGTCTTGCTCTACATCGCGCAAGAGCAGGGCATCGAGCAGGAAGTCTTCCGCGCACCTCTGCAGAGCATCCTTCGCGGCGTCGACTTCAATTCCAACGCACGTGAGATCGTCAAGCAGCATCTTCGCGCCATGGTCAGCACCACTGTGGAGTGGCAATCACCGACGGCAGGGGAGGGCGATGCATGGAACGTCGCCGGCCTGCTGGCCCATGCCAAGGTCTACAAGCAGGGCGGTGAGAACTGGGTCGAGTGGTCGTTCGCGCCCAACATCAAGCACGAGCTTCTCGAGCCTCAGCGGTTCGCCAGGTTGCGCCTGGACGTTATCTCGCAGTTGCGGCGGCACTCCGGCGTGGTTCTGTACGAAATCTGCTCCCGATACCGTGATGTAGGCCTGACGGCGCGGCAGCCCTGGCCCTGGTGGCGACCCGTGCTCACGGGAAGCCCGGACTCAGAGGACTCGATCAAACAGGAGTACCGCTTCTTCAAGCGCGACGTGCTGAAGCTTGCCATTGCTGAAGTCAATGCGGTGACGGACATCGACGTTGAGCTGGTTGAGCACAAGGCAGGCCGCTTCATTGCCGACATCCAGTTCAGGGTGGCCAAGAAGCAGCAGCAATCCCTGCCGCTGCGCCACCCGCCCGTCCCAGTCGATCTGTCCCAGGTGGTGCGTGCCACGGCAACCGGCATTCGCGCCGAAGACGCCGAGGTCTTGATCCAGACCCACGGCAACGAGGCCATGGTGGCCGGGTTGGACGCGCTTCAGAAGCGCATTGCGAGCGAGTTTCCCGAGCCGCTGCGTGACCCTTACCGCTACCTGCGGGCGCTGCTTGAATCCAGCTCGGCAACTGCCGCCAAAAAGTCTGTCGCCGAAGGCAGCGCGGCACCATCGGCCAACAGCGCAACCGCCACCGCAGCTTTGGAGGGATGGACCGCAGAGTGGGTCAGCCGGCGACGTGCGTTGGTCGTGGAAGAGTTTGAGGCCCTGCGGCCTGAGGAGCAAACCGGCTGGGTTGACCGGCTTCGCACCCACCTCTACGAGCGAGGTGCGCATCCGTCGGTACGCAAGCGGCTCGAGACCAGCGGGTGGAAGCATCCGATGGTCATGGGCGAGCTGATTCGCTTCTACAAGGGCGCCGACTGGGATAAGCCCACGCCGCAGGAACTGTTGTCGATCGCCGCGCAGCGCGGCGGCCGCTAGATTAGTAGCCCCCAACACCCAACAGGAAGAACTGCTGTAGTGGACCAAGCGACGCACAACAAGATCGTCTCCTTCATCTGGGGCATCGCCGACGATGTCCTGCGCGAACTATGCCAGCGCGGCAATCAGATTCTTGCGACGGTGTCGCAAGAATGGGCCACGCAGTTTGGTGTCGTCTTTAACTACACCGCGCTCGCCCTTATGGCCCACCGTTGCGAAGTCGGGTTGGTAGGGGGGAAAGCGTGAGCAAGGGCCAGGTGAAGCCAAAAGCGCGCTCGGCGATGGGGCAGGGCGCCGACAGTCGCGGCGCACTCTCGGCAACCACGGACGCCGACACGGCCTTCGGCGAGGTTGTCGGCTTGATTTGCGCGGCGCGCCAGCGTGCCGCCAATGCGGTGAACACCGCGGTGGTCGATCTGTACTGGCACGTCGGCCAGTACCTGCATCACAAGATCGAGTCTGATGGCTGGGCCAAGGGCACGGTGCTGCAGCTGGCGGCCTACATTGCGCGGCGCGAGCCGGGCAAGCGCGGGTTCTCCGCACAAAACCTGTGGCGCATGCGGCAGTTCTACGAAGCCTACCCTGCAGCAGAAATTCTCTCAACGCTGTTGAGAGACTTGCCGTGGTCGTCGCACCTGCACATTCTCAGCCGCACCAAACGCCCGGAGGAGCGCGAGTTCTACTTGCGACTGGCCGCTCAGCAGCGCTGGCAGGTGCGTGAAGTGGCGCGCCAAATCGACTCCGGTTTGTTCGAGCGGGCCGTCCTCAACCCGCCAAAACTCTCAACCGCGTTGAGAGACATGCAACCCCAGGCCGAACAGCACTTCAGGGACGCCTACCAGCTCGAGTTCCTGGCGCTGCCCGACCTCCATTCCGAGGCCGACCTGCATCGCAGCCTGCTGCAGAACCTGGGCCGCTTCCTTACCGAGCTGGGCCGGGACTTCTGCTACGTCGGATCGGAATACCCGGTGCAGGTGGGCGGCCAGGACTTTGCGCTCGACCTGCTGTTCTTCCACCGGGGGCTGAACTGCCTGGTGGCCATCGAGCTGAAGGTCACGGCCTTCGAACCCGAGCACCTGGGCAAGCTGAACTTCTACCTTGAAGCGCTGGACCGCGACGTGCGCAAGCCGCACGAGAACCCGGCTATCGGCGTGCTGTTGTGTGCGTCCAAGGACAGCGAGGTGGTGGAGTACGCGCTGAGCCGCACACTGTCGCCGGCGTTGGTGGCGCAGTACCAGACGCAGTTGCCAGACAAAGCGCTGCTGGCGGCGAAGCTGCATGAGTTCTACGCACTGAACGCGCCCGCGCCTGACATCGAGCCTGCCCCGACCGCACCGCGAAAGAAAAGCAGCAAGACTTGATTGGAAAAAGCAACCGGCGCAGCGGGCCGGATGGTGGCGAGCCGGTAAGCTTGCTGTTAGCTCAAAGGTGACGCAGCCTGTGCGTCCCGACAAAGGAATCATCGGAACCAGCGCCCAAGACTTGCACCGCAAAGGGCGACTGGGCGAAACAGGCAGGCCCATGCAGCTGACATTTTTCGAACATCCCATCCTGAACTCGCCCTATGCCTATCCGGGCAGGCACTGGGAGTTGGACGCCGACGGTCAGCCCACGAACGTGCTGATCGACTCGCGCCGGCGTTCGGACCTGATCACGCCGGTGCCCAAGGCAAAGAAGCGCAAGGCACCCAAAGGGCCAACCGCCCAGGTCGAGTTGGATCTGAGTGCCAGCGACGAAGGCCTCAGCACCACCGAGCAGAAATACGACCCAACACCGATCATCAACGAGCTGCGCGGCTACGTCGATACCTGGCGAGCGCTGCCCAACCCGCAGCAATGGCAGGTCACCCCCGAGACCGCACGCCTGCTGCAGCACTGGCGCCAACACCAGTTCCAGAACCAGCGCCCCTTCTTCTGCCAGATCGAGGCGGTCGAAACCGCCATCTGGCTGACCGAAGTGGCGCCCAAGATGGGCGCCACCGGAAAGAAGTTCAGGGAACACCTGGTAGGTGCGAACGCGATGTCCAACCCGGACCTGTTCCGCATTGCGCTGAAGCTGGCCACGGGCGCCGGCAAGACCACCGTGATGGCCATGCTCATCGCCTGGCAGACCGTCAACGCAGTGCGCCACTCGGGCAGCAAGCAGTTCACCCGCGGCTTCCTCATCGTCGCACCTGGCCTGACCATAAAGGACCGTCTGCGCGTGCTGTTGCCGCAGGACCCGGAGAGCTACTACGTCAGCCGTGAGATCGTGCCCGGCGACATGCTGGGGGACATCAAGCGCGCCGTCATCGTCATCACCAACTACCACGCCTTCAAGCTGCGCGAGACCATGGAGGTCACCGCTGCCGGGCGGGCGTTGCTGCAGGGCCGTGGTGCGCCGCTGCAGACCCTAGAAACCGAGGGCGAGATGATCAAGCGCGTGATGCCCGCGCTTATGGGCATCAAGAATGTGCTGGTCATCAACGACGAAGCTCACCACTGCTACCGCGCCAAACCGAAGGAGGCAGAGGCCGACATCGACGACCTGAAAGGCGATGACAAGGACGAGGCGAAAAAGAACAACGAAGCCGCCCGCCTTTGGATCAGCGGCATCGAGGCCGTCAAGCGCAAACTCGGCGTGCCCACCGTGTTCGACCTCTCGGCCACGCCGTTCTTCCTGCGCGGCTCGGGCTACGCCGAAGGCACGCTGTTCCCCTGGACGATGTGCGACTTCTCGCTGATGGACGCCATCGAGTGCGGCATCGTCAAGCTGCCGCGCGTGCCGGTGTCCGACAACATCACCGGTGCCGACGCGCCCAAGTTCCGCAACCTGTGGGACCACATCGGCAAGCGCATGCCGAAGAAGGGCGTGCGCACCGCCGGCAAGTTGGACCCGCTGTCGCTGCCCACCGAGCTTTACACCGCTCTGGAGGCCCTCTACGGCCACTACGCAAAAATCTTCGACAGCTGGCAGGCGCAAGGGATCGAGGTGCCGCCGGTGTTCATCGTGGTGTGCAACAACACGGCCACCTCGAAGCTGGTCTACGACTACGTTTCCGGCTTCGAGCGCACGAACGACAACGGCAAGGCCACTGGCCGGGACACCCCGACCCGCACGCTCGAGAACGGCCGGCTCAAGCTATTCCGCAACTACGACGACAACGGCCAGAAGCTGGCCCGCCCACGCACGCTGCTGATCGACAGCGAGCAGCTCGAATCCGGCGAGGCGCTGGACCCCGGCTTCCGCGACATCGAGGCTGACACCATCGACCGCTTCCGCCGCGACATCATGGAGCGCACCGGCGACCGCTCTGCAGCCGACAAGCTCACCGACGCCGACCTGCTGCGCGAAGTGATGAACACCGTGGGCAAGCCCGGCAAGCTGGGTGAGGGTATCCGCTGCGTCGTCAGCGTGTCCATGCTCACCGAAGGCTGGGATGCCAACACCGTCACCCACGTGCTAGGCGTGCGCGCCTTCGGCACGCAGCTGCTGTGCGAACAGGTGGTGGGCCGTGCGCTGCGCCGCCAGAGCTACACCTTGAACGCCGAGGACAAGTTCGACGTGGAATACGCCGACGTGCTGGGCATCCCCTTCGACTTTGCCGCCAAGCCGGTGGTGGTGCCGCCCAAGCCGCCGGTGAAGACCACGCGCGTACACGCCATCAGTCCGGACCGCGATGCGCTGGAAATCTGCTTCCCGCGCGTCGACGGCTACCGCGTCGAGCTGCCGGCCGAACGGCTGAAAGCCACCTTCGGCGCGAATTCCGGCCTCACGCTCACGCCCGACCTGGTCGGTCCTTCCACCACGCAGAACCTGGGCATCGTGGGGCAGGGCGTGGACCTGACGGTGCAGCACCTGGAGGACACGCGCGACAACACCATCGCGTTCCACCTGGCCAAGCACCTGCTGTACCGCAAGTACCGCGACCCGGGTGAAGACCCGAAGCTGCACCTGTTCGGCCAGCTCAAGGGCATCGCGCAGGAATGGGTGCGTGAGCACCTCAAGTGCAGCGGCGGCACCTGGAAGGCGCAGGTGATGCACCAGGAGATCACCGACATGGCCTGCGAGCGCATCCATGCCGCCATCAGCGCCACGCTGGCCGGCACCAACGCCGTGCGCGTGGTGCTCGACCCGTTCAACCCCACCGGCAGCACCCGGCACGTGAATTACACGACCGCGAAGCAAAGCCTGTGGGCAACCCAGGGCCCACCGCCCAAGAGCCACGTGAACTGGGTGGTGTTCGACAGCGACTGGGAAGCCGAGTTCTGCCGCGTGGCCGAAGCCCACCACCGCGTGCTGGCCTACGCCAAGAACCACAGCATGGGCTTCGAAGTGCCGTACCGCATGGGCGGCACGCAGCGGCACTACCGGCCCGACTTCATCGTGCGCATCGACGACGGGCACGAGAGCCCGCTGAATCTGGTGGTCGAGATCAAGGGCTTCCGTGGCGAAGATGCGGTGGCCAAGGCCGACACCATGGCCACGCAGTGGGTACCCGGCGTGAACGCACTGGGCACCTACGGCCGCTGGGCCTTCGCTGAGTTCCGCTCGGCGCACGAACTCGAAGCCGACTTCGCAAAATTGATCCAGGGCCTTCTCGTGCCCGCCACCGTCTGACGGACCCGCTATGGCCACCAAGAAAACCGGAACCACTTTCGTGGGCGTGGACGCGTTGAAACACAGCGACGACAAGCGCAAGAACATTCCCACCGCCGAGTACCAAAGCCTGATGGCTGACGAGGCACGAAAGCCCGTGCAGGTGAACTACCCGCGCGCCACCTCCCACGCCGACGGCCTGCAGACCGAGAAGCAGCAGCGCAACCTCGACCTCGACCCGCAGCTGGTGTGGCGCGGCAAGGACGAGCAGGACTGGACCGACCTGGTGGTGAACGCACCGCCGCTGTACATCCAGGAGAAGGTGCACCCCAAGGTGCTGGTTGACGACTTGCGCCGGGAATCGGAGCGGCGCCGCGAGGAGAAGGCACCGAAGGCGGACCAGGTCGATCTGTTCGCGGATTTCAACGGTCTTCCCAGCGAGGACGCGAGGACCGAGTTTTACCAGCACGATGGGCACTGGTCGAACCGGATGATCCTGGGCGACAGCCTGTCGGTGATGGCTTCACTCGCCGAACGCGAAGGCCTGCGAGGCAAGGTCCAGTGCGTGTACATCGACCCCCCCTATGGCATCAAGTTCAACAGCAACTTTCAATGGAGTACGACCAGCCGCGATGTCAAGGACGGAAATGCCGATCACATCACGCGTGAGCCTGAGCAGGTCAAGGCGTTTCGCGACACGTGGCGAGATGGCATTCACTCCTATCTGACATATCTGCGTGATCGCCTCTCCGTAGCTCGTCATCTGCTGACAGATTCGGGTTCCGTCTTTGTGCAGATAGGTGACGAAAACGTACATCGAGTGCGAGCGTTGCTCGACGAGGTCTTTGGTGACGACAACTATGTCGCCACGATTACGTTTCAGAAGACCGGCTCGTCCGACCAAGCGCTGCTGCCGCAAACCGTGGACTACCTCCTTTTCTATGCCAAGGACAAGAGCCAAGTCAAGTATCGACAGCTCTACTCGGATCGGCAGGCCGGGACGCCGTCGCTCGATCGCTATGACCTCGTACTAGACGAGGCTGGGCGGCTAAGTCGAGTCAGCGAGACGGATGCCGCGAGTCGAGACCCATCTACAGTTCTTAGGAGAGGTCGACTTACGGCTCTGTCTAGCGCCCGACCGGCTGGAACATTCAAGACGAACCATCTTGGGATGAGTCGCTTGGCACGCAGTGGTCGGCTGCACGCCCCTGCAGGCACCCTTCAATACTTGCGGAAGGTTTCGGACTTTCCGGTACTTCCACTTGGTGATCGGTGGGAGTCCGTCCAGCTTGGAACGGGTCTCATTTATGTAGTGCAGACGAGTGTCAAGGCGATTGAGCGCTGCATTC
>ENA-OFCE01001067-OFCE01001067.1-metagenomes-genome-assembly--contig:-NODE-1067-length-15120-cov-8.656090_pt1 | contig 15120 bp, 18 predicted proteins | sample MGYA00153388_OFCE01 | MGnify analysis MGYA00153388
AACGGTCTATTGCAGCAGGCCAAGCGCGCCGCAAGGGGCTTCAGAACAGCCTCGACCTTCATCGCCATTGCCTACCTGCGCATGTCCAAGCTCAAGCACCTGCCGCGTCATCCGTTCGCATCTGCCCAGGCAAACTAAGAATGTTGGGTTCCACACGAAACGACGAAGAGCCCATTGACGTCACGCTGGTGAGCGAAGATTGGCAAGGACTAGGCGTATCGTTGATTCGTCTAATTCACCAACGCGACCCTTGCCATCGAATGGCGGCGATGGGCTCAAAATTTGGAACCCATTCTTTACCCGGAGGAAACCAAGCTCGAATTCGGGAAATTTCACCCGACATAAATCGTGTCGGCAGGCGCTTGGCATTCACTGTAAAAAGCCACCAGAAAGCGCTGCGCTTCTGGCTGACGTGAAGTCCGGCAGGAGCGCCCACCGCTCCCAATCGCATTCATGTGCATGTAGATTGGCGTCAGTCACTCCTAACCGGTAGTACGGCGCGTTTCAACCACAGTTTTCATTAGTTCAAAGATGCGCGGTACTGCAACCGACACGTCATGTTCTGCGCAAACACGAGCTTTTGCGGTTGCACCTGCCGCTTTCAATTTCGCCTCGTTGTCGAGAAGCTGCAGGACGCAAGCGGCCATGGCGGCCAGATCTAGATATGGCGCAATAGCGCCGGCATCGCCGCGAACAAATTCCACAGCGCCACCGGCGCCGTCAAAGCAAACAGTGGGTATTCCCAATGCAGCGGCTTCCAACACCACTAGCGGGAAGGGATCTTCCCGTGCCAATAATAGGTGTAAATCGAATCGAGAAATCCAGTCGACGGGCCGTGTCGTTGGCCCAATAAAATGGACTCTTCCTGTGAGCCCAGCCTGGGTAATGTCCGCCGTTGCCATTTCCGGCGGATATTCACGGCTATGCGATCCAATCCATACAAACCGAATGGCACGCCCGCCGATGAACGTTGGCAGTTGGAGAGCAAGTGGCACCAGAAGGTCAACGCCCTTACGGAAATCTGCCGTTCCACAAAGCCCGATTACTATGTCGTTGCGAGCGAAACCGAGTGGACCGAAAAGTTCGGCATGCAAAGTAGGTGGGTTTGCCGAGGGTTTATTCTTTGTCGGCACAAAGCCGTATATACGGTGCAATTTTTCCGTCGGACAGTGCAGCACCTTCGCCAAGTGAAGAGAAACTGCATTAGATACTGCTAAAACGGCCATTGAACGCGCCAAGACAAGTGCCTCTTGGCCACGCGCAAAAGTGCGAATAGAGTGAGCCAGCTCATGGACATGCGTTAAAACCGGAACGGTACCCGTCGAAGTCACCGCCAGCAGGTCGCCATGTGTAATGGTATTGAAATAGAGCAGGTCGAATTCGCGCGTATTAATTAATGTCTGTAAGTCAATCCGTTCAGGAAGATATTTCCTACCGGGCCGGCGAAGAAGCATGCGAAATATTTTCTCGATAGCTGTAGGCGTTTTACCTAACACATACGTAACACCTAGCGCCTCGAACTCAGGCCGCATCTCGCCGTCCGCGCGCAGCAAGATAGAAAATTTAATATCGGTGTTTTCACTAAACCATTTTAGCAAGTTCAGAAGAAATATTGTTGCACCCGCGCGATGGGCATCGTGTGAAATAAACAAGACCCGCAATTTAGGTGCCCCCCGTACAGCTGCCTGGCGAACAAACCGTGCGTTAACAGTCAAAGCTGGAAAGAGCAAGCAGTAGCTGGCTTTACTTTGGCTAACAAAGGCCGCGATCACAATTAGTGGGTTTGCCCAACCTAATGCACCCAAAATTTTCGCGCCTACGCGCTTCCATTACGAGAATAAGAACGTAAAATTTGACATACTAACTTATATATCCCGCATGCCGAACAACCGCCAACGATTACTTTTGCACAGTTGACGCCCATGACGTACGTACAGCGCGAATCATACCGACGTTCCATTCAACGTTTATTACTTGACTGAAGCAGGAAAAGCCGCAGGTAGTCAAAATAGTAATTAATTCATCTGGTGGCGCCCCATGCCATTCAACGATTACTATAGAAATTTTCTCCATAAGCCCCGCATCGCGCAGACTCCTAAAAATCTTGAACTCTGCGCCTTCGCAGTCACATTTCAAGAATATAGGTACATTCGGGTGCCGTTCGAAAATTTCGCCCAGAACCGCCGCTGCCGGCTTAATAGCAATTGTTTCAATATTAATGTTACCGCGGAAACACGTGTCAAAAGTGCCCTCGGAACTAATTGACATTATCTCGTTTTCGCAATACTTTATTTCTAGCATCTCCTCCGCATTAGATAGACCGATGTTAAAGGTGGTAATTTTATGTACTAGTTCGGGGTTGACTTCAATATTCCGGCGGGCCAACCTATATGTCGGAAGCAGAGGTTCAAAACCATAGACGTGCACTACGTTGGGGTCTCTCGCTTTACATACGGTCGCAAACCCAACATTCATTCCAATGTCGATTACAACGTAGTTGCCACCCGTCCAATTAAAGTCATAATCTCGGCGTAAGATTACTTCATTGAGTGTTTCAATGGTACGCGCTGGATCAATAATATAGTTCGCCCCGTCCAGTCTCACAAACCCTTCAGAGTATTGCGCCTTCACTGTGGACAGATTGTTTATAATTGCACGATGCGCACTTTTAGACACACCCTCAGCCTGAGCACTAGATTGCCGCTCGATTAATCGATGCATATTAGTCGGCAGCAAGAAAATGTCTTTAGCGTAGCGCCGTATTTTTTCGCTAAGTTTTAGAATGTTCATGACTTAATGATTTAAATTGGAAGCGGAAAGTACCTAGATTGCGGATAAGGAAAAAGTTTTCACGGAAGTGTCAGTTGTTTGACGTCACTCGCAGGCATTAAAGATCTTCTTAATGATTCGGGCCAGCCTTGTGCTTATTTACCTCATTAGCAATAACATTGCGCATCGCGACCTGAAAAGCTTGAATCGAATGCTTCTCACGAACATATCGATATCCATCATCAGCAATCTTTTTTCGGTAATCATCATTACCGAGAATGTGGCTTATACCTTTAACGAAATCGTCGATTCGATCAAAACCATTTCCAAGCACCGGTCCGGTATAAAACCCAAACTTTTCTGTTAGGTCTTCTGGATTTCGACAGCTCACGATAAGTGTGCGCGCTGCAAGAGCCTCAAGGAACGAGACAGGCAAAGCCTCGTGAATAGACGTGTTTACGAGAATCTTCGCGCGACGCAAAAACGCTTCCTTTTGCTCGCCATCAACATGCCCCTCAAAGTGCAAATTCGGTACTCTGGAGCGCCCCGCGTCATCAATGTAAGGGGCAAGGGCTTCTTTGTTGCGATCGACGTCTTTGCTAATCGCGCCAAGCACATAAAACTGGTGTGCTGGCATTCGCTTGGCGATCTCGCAGAAAATCCAGCCACGCTTGACAGAATCGATTCTGCCTAGAAAAATGATTAAGTCCTCCTTATCGACAAGACCCTTATCATTTTCGGCTGGAATCTCAACTGGATTAGCAAGATAGTCAATTTCAACTGATGGCCGGAGAGCGTATAGGTCCCGGGCGAGATCATTCAAAAATAATCCTTGCGTAACGAATTTAATGCTGCTTTGACTTTTTGCTACAAAATCGTAGATCTCTTGGTCATAATAGCTGGGTTCAGGAAAAAGAGTGACGGTTTCTATTTCATCCCATTCCCGTTTCGGTCTGGGATCTTGGATCCAGAGAATATGCGGTGTTCTTGGTGGCGCTAATCGGATAGCGTCTATACTGGTCAATTCAATTGAAAGAAAGACGTCGTATCGCTTCAATAATAACCAATATCTTGAGAATCGGTTGGATGTCGAGAGCCTGAAGACCTTCACTCCGTCGATCATCCGCTCCTGCACTAATCCATCAACTCGTTGTCGGTGAAGCAAAACCTCAACTAGTATTTCGTCGCTAGGAAGATACTTTGCAACTAGCCGGCGAGCCAAGAAGCCATAACCACCATATGCAGTATCCCAACCGCCGAAATATTCGTCGATAAGCAGGCATACTCGAGTTCGTTGGTGTCTTTTAGTGGGCGTCTTATGAAGTGATTTAAATGGATTCGCATCGCCGATGGCGAGCCGTTGTGCGGCCTCTGAGGCCGCTAACTTCAGTAGGAACCAAACCATGCGAACCACATTTGGATCAGAAATCGACCTAAAAAGCTGAATTAGCCGGTGCAAAAGATTTTCCTCACGTGTTGAGATTAGCGAACATCAAACTGGCACTTAAGTTTGTGAGTCCACCCGTAGCGGAAACCAGTTAATACTGAGTATGTGGTTGTATCATTGACTCTAGCCGAAGAACCCGTACACTGTGTTGATTAAATATTTCTATTCAAGAATTCTAAAAGCGCTCCATCTCGACGGGAAGCCATGACTCTCGTCTCTCAAGAGGCACCTTATCGGCTTAAGGATGTCGCATTTCACGCTAAATATGCCACTCTGCGCGGACTGAAACCAAGCCATCATAGCTAGATTGGTGCATGTATCGCCGGATCGGCGCTGCAACCATTGTGAGGTTGAAGGCAGCTGCAATGTGATCAAGCGAGTTGTGCTCGCGCCATATCCCCGCCGAAACGCAGTAGGTCCGCGCGGCTAGAGCCTCCGCTGGAATTCGTATAGTAGCCTCGTGAAGGCCCGCCGCCCATGGTGTCTGCAGACCATAGTCCTCAGGAGTCGTATCAAAAACGCGTTGACCTTCCAATGTATTAAAACCAATTCCTACTTTGACGCCAGGCACTGCGGTTGGGAGATACCAACTCACGCCTATCGCAATCTCGTGATCAATCCTTGGCTCAAGAGTCAGCTGTCTGATTGCAGTGATTGTGGGTCGAGACGTGTTGATTTCCGACACATAGTCTGTAGAACCCGTCGTTGTCTGATATCTGCGAATGCACTCATCCACAGTTCCGGACAGTTCAAGTCGACCAGCGCCGAGCAATATAGCGCTACGGCACAGCTTTTGAACGGCTAACATGTTATGACTAACAAACAGTACGGTTCGACCGCTTTGAGAAACCGCATCCATTTTTCCCAAGCACTTTTTTTGGAACTCAGAATCTCCAACCGCGAGAACTTCGTCAACAATTAGTATTTCGGATTCAAGATGTGCAGCGACGGCGAAGGCTAAGCGAACATACATACCAGAAGAATATCGCTTCACCGGCGTATCGAGGAAGCGCTCTACTTCGGCAAAGTCCACAATCTCGTCGAACTTGTTCTGAATTTCCCCCCGCGACATCCCCAAGATCGCGCCATTCAGAGAAATATTTTCCCGCCCACTCAACTCTGGGTGGAACCCAGTACCTACCTCCAGCAAGCTGGCCACCCGGCCATTGATCTTGATGCGCCCACTAGTAGGCTCGGTAATGCGACTCAACAGCTTCAGCAGCGTGCTCTTGCCCGCCCCGTTGCGCCCCAGGATGCCCACACGCGAGCCGCGCGGAATCTCGAAGCTAACGTCGCGCAGGGCCCAGAACTCCTCCACCGTATCGCCCTGCACGATGGCGCGGCCGCGGGCCATGTCGGCTGTTTTGCGAGCCAGGTTGCGCGCCTGGCGCACGATCTGATCGCGCAGGGTGGGGTGGGTTTCTTGCTTGGCGTTGTGGCCGACAAGGTAGCACTTGCTCAGGCCCTCGACGGAAATGGCGATGTCGCTGGACATTGGGGGCGGGTAGGGGTTGAAACGGAAGTGGCGGCGGGTCAGACCATGTCGGCAAAGGTGCGCTCGGTTTTGCGGAATTGGCGCACGCCGATGAACAGCATCAGCAAAATGACTGCCCAGCTGAGCGCGAAGCCGGGCCAGTAGATGGGCACGGCCCCGTTCAGCAGACACCAGCGGAAACCGTCGATCACGGCCACTGCAGGGTTCAGGTGGTATAGCAGCTTCCACTGTTCGGGCACCACGGCGCTGGCATACGCCACGGGGCTGAGGTACATGCCGAACTGGACGAGAAAGGGCAGCACTTGGCGGAAGTCGCGGTAGCGCACGTTCAACGATGCAATCCACAAGCCCGGCCCGATGGCCACCAACATCGCCATCAACATGAAGCCGGGCAGCAGCAGGATTCGTGCATCGGGCGCGTACTGGTACCAGGCCATCAGCCCGGCCATCACCGCCAGTGCCACGCAAAAGTCCACCAGGCACACCACCACCGCCGAGCCGGGCACGATGAGGCGGGGAAAGTACACCTTGCTGATCAGCCCCGAATTGCCCACCAGGCTGTTGGCAGCGTTGTTGACGGCGCCCGACATCAGTTGCCAGGGCAGCAAAGCGGCGAAGACCATCACCGCATAGGGCACGCCGGCCAGCGACGGCAACTTGGCCACCTTGCCGAAGATGATGGTGAACACTGCGGCTGACGCCAGCGGCTGAAGCATCACCCAGGCCAGGCCGATGACGGTTTGCTTGTAGCGCACCGACACGTCACGCCAGGCCAGCACCAGGAACAGTTCGCGGTAGCGCCACAGGTCGCGCCAGTAGTGGCGTTCGGCCAGGCCGGCTTCGATGACGAGTGTTTGGGCGGTCACGGGTGTGAGCGAAGCGACATGGTGGGCATCGGAAGGCAAATCGACGAATCGCGAGATTGTGGCGTCGGTGACGCATGAGCTCGTTTTAGGGCGCGCCAACTTGTAACGCAAAACGGGCGATTCCCCTGCAACAACCCATCCGAATGGAGACCGCCACCATGCACACCACAACCCTTGGCGCCGTCGGCGGATCAGTTTCCGTCTCGCTGGCGCGTCAGATACTGCGCATGCTGGGAGTCGCGGCCGACGCGTCGGTGGCGGTGCCGCTGGAAAACGGCCGGCCGGCTTTATCGCCCGCGCGGCCGCGTCACACCCTGGGCGAACTACTGGCAACACCCGCTGCATGGACCGATCTCAGGCGCTGCCGGTGTGGCGCCCGCGTCCCGTCATAACCAGCCGCACTTCCTGCCCAAACCGGTGCCCGATGGCGATGGCGGCCCTCAGCGCGGCAGCGCCCACCACGACGGCCCCACACCCCGGCGTCACCACCGCCGGCGCGCCGGCCTGCCGGCAGGCCCAGGCAGCCCCTGCCGCCAGCAAGCCGGCGGCCGGCGCCACGCCGATTGACGGCCTCTGCGCGCGCAGCAGCCGACAGGTGCCGAAGCCCAGCCGCTGGCACAGGGCGCGCAGAGTCAGCCCCGTCTGCACCCGCACGGCGCTTTGCAGCAGCACGGCGGCCATAGCCAGGCTGATGCTGGCGCTAACGCCCACGGCGGTGACCAGCAGGGCTGCGCGCCATGCAGTTGCTGCACCATGCCGCGGTTCAATGATTGATACCGCGCGTAGAGGCAGGTGATGCGTGTGGTGCGCCTTGATCCGCGGCGCACTTGACGGGACTCAAACAACCCCAGGCCCGCTTCACGCCGTCGGCCAGCGCAATGTGGGCGCGCCAGCCGCTGGCCAGCTGCAACCGCGTGCAATCCAACACGTTGACCTTCACGTCAAATGGCCTGGCCGGCATATAAATAACTTCTGTCTCGACGCGCTGGTGTCGCGCATGACCCTCAATCAGGTCTAGCACCTCCTGGGTGCTGTGCCCCCGGCCCGAGCCCGCGTTGTAGCAAGTGCCGGCTTCGCCGCGATCGAGCGCCGCCACGATGGCGGACGCGATGTCATCGACGTGCACGTAGTCGCGGATCACCTCATCGCCCCCGAACACCGTCAACGGCCGGCCCTCGAGCATTGATGCGATGGCCGTCGCCACGAAGCCCTGGCCGCGAAACGGGGCCTGGCCTTCGCCATAGGCATTGCCAGGCCGCACCACCACCACGGGCACGCCGTACAGCCGGTGAAACATCAGCCCGTACTTCTCGATGGCCAATTTCGTGATGCCATACGGCGACACCGGGTCGGTGGGGTGGGTCTCGGCGATGGGCGTGGTGACCGCGTGTCCGTACACGGTGCCGCCTGAAGACACCAATACCAGCTTGCGGATGTGCGGCTTGTTCACGGCAGCCTGCAGCAGGTTCACCGCCGGCTGCAGGTTCATGTTTAAGTCGAACACCGGGTCGTCGAAGCTGCTCTTGGGCACGGTGGCATAGGCCAGGTCGACGACTTCATCCGCCGCGGCGAGCAGCGACGACGCCAGCGCGGGGTCGCCATAGTCGCCGGCCACGTAGCGGGCGCGCGCGTCCAGTCCCTGCGGCGCAGTTGGCCGGCGGCCGAGCACCACCACACTGCGGCCGCTGTCCAGCAGGCGACGGGTCAGCCACTGGCCGATGAAACCGCCGCCACCGATGACCACGCAGTTCATGTCGGCAACGCCGCGTCAGGCAGCAGTGCCTTGTGACTGCGGGGCGCCAACGCCAGCGCGGCCAGCGCTGCTGGGTGCAGGCCATTCACGGGGAAATCGGTCGTGTCGAGCTTGAGGTAATCAAAAGTGAATTTGCGCATGGCCTCGATCTGGTGGGTGGTGTCTGCCGACAGCGGGTGGCGCGACCGAATGTGTTCCTGCACCTGCAGGATTTCTGCAAAGTGCCGTGCCTGGTTGCCGACCTTGGTGACGCTTTGCACGCACGCGGTGCCTTGTGCAGCACCAAAATTTGCGCGCCGAAGAAGCCAGCGTCATGACTGACACACAGAATCTTCTGCCGTTGACTGTGCACGCGCGCCGCAGCCGAACTTGCAGACGATGTTGCCGAGCCCGCTCGTCCAGGGACGGCCCGCAACATGTACCGAAGGCGCGAGAGAAAGTTGGGCATCGCAGGGCGTGGGGTCCAGAACAGGGGCTTGGGGCTTGGGGTTTGCGACTTCGGGCTTGCGGCTTGGACAGGCGACGTGTGCCGTCCAACGAAATTCAACGCGCATTTTCCGTTCGAATCTGACCAACTGGCATCCCGTGAGTTGTTCAAGCAGGAACAAGTCAACGCACTGCGGTTCTGTAGTCGTGCGGTGTCACTCAAGGTCCGCAGCATGAAGAAAGGCGTGGGCAGTTGCAATCACACTTTTGTGTGACACTGCGGCCCCGGCACCAGCCTGTCCGAGTGGAGACCACCGCCATGCACACCGCAACCCTTCGCGCCGTCGGCGGATCAGTTTCCGTCACGCTGCCGCGCCAGATGTTGCGCACGCTGGGCCTTGCGGCCGGCGCGTCGGTGGCGGTGACGCTGGAAAACGGCCGGCTGGTGTTGTCGCCCGCGCGGCCGCGCTACACCCTGGACGAACTGCTGGCCGGCATGAAGGCAGGCGACATGCCCACGGCGCCGGGCTGGGCCGATGCGCCACCGGTGGGGCGTGAGGCGTGGTGACCCGTCGCGCGCCCTGGGTGCCCAGGCGTGGCGACATCGTCCGACTTGATTTCGACCCGAGCGCCGGCCACGAACAGCAGGGGTCGCGGCCCGCGCTGGTGCTGTCGCCCGAAGCCTTCAACCGTTTTGGCCTGGCCCTGGCGTGCCCCATCACGCGCGGTGGCGTCTTCGCCCGTGGGCAGGCCTGGACGGTGCCCCTGGTCGGCGCTGGTTTGCTGACCGATGGCGTGGTGCTGTGCAACCATGTGCGCACGGTGGACCTAAAAGCCCGCCACGCCCAGTTCATCGAAGCGGCGCCCGCCGAATTGACGGCCGAGGTACTGGCCCGGGTGACGACGCTGATCGATTGAGAGTGTTCCCGCGCCTGCACTTCAGGTGGGCTGGGCCGTGAACCTGACGCCCAGAGCGCGTGCCACCTTCATCACCGTCTCAAAGCGCGGCTTTGCGCCAGGCGCCAGAGCCTTGTAAAGGCTCTCGCGGCCCAAACCTGCGTCTTTGGCCACCTGCGCCATGCCTTTGGCTCTAGCAACATCGCTTAGAGCGAGCAGTAACAAGTCTGGATCGTTGGCTTCAAGCGCTGCGGTCATGTACTCGGCGATGGCTTCGTCGTCATCGAGGTAGCGCGCCGCATCGAAGGCCACCAGCTTCAATGGTGACTTGGTCTTGTTCATAAATCGTCTCCCAGTTCCGAAGCCAGCTTCAAGGCGTGGCGGATATCGCGCTTCTGGGTTGACTTGTCACCCGCGTTGAGCATCACAACAATCACTCTCCCGCGGCGGACAAAGTACAACCAATAACCCGGGCCGTAGTGAACTCTCATTTCGGAGACTTCGCTTTCGATCGGCTGCCAGTCTCCAAGACTTCCTGCTTCGACTTGCCGTCATCGGGCCGCGATGCGAATTTGGGCGCGTTTGTCCTTGAAGGCGTCAAGCCACGCGACGAACTCTTCGGTCTGGCGGACCGTGAACATGGCGGTACTGTAAGGCGTGAGGCGCGAAGTGTGGTGTGCTGGCGCCTGAAGCCTTCAACCGTTCTGGCCTGGCCTTGGCCTGCCCCATCGCGCGCGGGGGCGCCTTTGTCCGCAAAGGGTCGGGGCGGGCGTCGGCCGGCCGCCTACCCCACCACCATCACCTGCCCCGATACCAGCGCGCTGATGCGGTGGCGGCTGCCGTGGGCGCCGATCTCGGACATCACGGCGTCGACGTCGCCGGGCTTGATGTGGGTGATGTACACGTCGGCGGGGGCTTGCAGATGCGCCAGTTCGCGCTGCAGCTGCGCCGGGCACAGGTGCTTGCTGATGGTGGCCAGGGCGTGCTCTTCGTCGGGGAAGGCGGTTTCGATGACCAGGGCGGCCACGGACATCGTGGCCAGGCGCTGCCACAGCGCGGGGTTGGGCCCCGTGTCGCCGCTGAAGACCCACGCGCCCGGGCTGCCCAACACGGCGTAGCCGACGGCCGGCACGGTGTGGCGGGCGGGCAGCACCTCGATTTGCCGGGCGCCGGCCTGCACCACTTGGCCGACCTCGAGCGGCACCAGGCTCAGCACGGGGTGCTCGGCGCTGGGCAGGCGGGTGAAGTCGGGCCAGATCACCCCGTTGAAAATGTGCTTGCGCAAGGCTTCGATGGTGGCGGCCAGGGCATGCACCTGCACCGGGGGCCGGTGCTGCGCGCTGCGCTTGCGGGTGACGCTGTCGGCCAGCAGGCCGATGGACAGCACGTGGTCCAGGTGCGAATGGGTGATGAAGATGTGGTCGACGGCGACCATCTCGTCCAACGTCAGGTCGCCGACGCCGGTGCCTGCATCGATGAGGATGTCGTCGTCGACGAGGAACGAGGTGGTTCGGCTGCCTGCGGCAATCGACCCGGAACAACCGAGCACACGGATCTGCATTGCGGGGACGCGGGTCAGCTAGTGGGGGCTGGCGTCGATGCGCCAGCGGGAGCGCGATGGTGGACGCAGCGGGGCCGGATGGCAAGCCGGGTATGGCTGGATTGCCGTGATGACTGACGGGGCTCGGGTCCGACCTGAGGCCAACCGTGACTCTCGTCACGCCGCACGCCGCACGCCGCACGCCACAAGCCACACGCCGGGTGGGCGCCCGGCCGTCTAGCGGAAGATAAATTGCATCTGCGTGCCGGCGAGTTCGATGACATCGCCATTGCGCAGCGGCACTGAATCGCCCACCAGGGCCACGCCGTTGATGTGCGGCCGGACTGCGCCTTCGACGTGGGCCAGGTTGTAGCCGGTCGGCCGCCGGGTGATGCTGGCCACCTGCACGCCGGGCTTGCCGACCGTGGTAACGACTTTGGTCAACACCACCTCGCGCCCCGCCGCCACACCGTTCAGGACCTTGATCAGTGCCGACTGGCTGGCCTGCGCCGGGGCGCTGGCCGCCGGGGCACCGACCACGGGATTGCCCGTGAAGCCGGACTGGGGGCCCACCGGGGCCGGCGCCTGCCCGCCACCCAGGGCATTGCTGCCGGGGCGCACGATCATGGTCCGTTCGTAGTCGCTGGACTCGTCGACCAGGTACTTGATCTTGTACTTGCCGATCTCGACCGTGTCGTTGTGGTTGAGCAGCTGCTTCTTGACGGCACGGCCGTTGATGTAGGTGCCGTTGGTGCTGTTGAGGTCTTCGATGAAGACGTCGGCGCCCACCATCTGCAGCACGGCATGCTCGCCGCTGACAGCCAGGTTGTCGATGACGATGTCGTTGTAGGGCCGGCGACCGAGCGTCGTCTTGTCCTTGGTGATCTGGACTTCCTTGATCACCACACCGTCGAGCGAAACGACCAGCTTGCCCATTCATGTCCTCGATCGAACCGTTGCCGGGCAACGGGTAAAGCGCCCAGTGGCGCCGGTTCAGGGTGCGTGGTGGGGTCTCAGCGCTTGAAAGGCCACCACGAGCCTGTTCTCCACGCCACAGGACCCATGGTCCGCACCAACACCACGGAGATATTATCCTTTCCCCCCGCGTCATTGGCCGCTGCAATCAAGGCTTGCGTGCAGGCGGGCAAGGAATCGTGAGCCAGCAACACCTGGAGGATGCGGGTGTCGTCGAGCATGTCGGACAAGCCGTCGGAACACAACAGGTACAGGTCGTCCTGCAGGATGTCGTGCGGGTGAGTCTCCAGCAGCACGGTGTCTTCGACGCCCACGGCCCGGGTGACCAGGTTCTTGTGGGCCGAGAACGCGGCCTGCTCGGGCGTGATCAGGCCGGCGTCGATCTGCTCCTGCAACAACGAATGGTCGCGCGTGATCTGCTGCAAACGCCCGGCGCGCAGCCGGTAACAGCGCGAATCGCCGACGTGTCCGAGCATCAGGCAGTCGTCGCGGAACACCGCCACCACCAGCGTGGTGCCCATGCCGGCGTACTGCGGATTGGTGTTGGCGGCGTTGAAGATCGCGCGGTTGGCGTTGTCCACGCAGATGTCCATGGCACGGCGCACTTCGCTGTCGCTGGCCTGGGCGTGGGCCTCGCGCAGCCAGCGGCCGAGTTCGGTGGCGATGAACGAGGTGGCCATCTGGCTGGCCACTTCACCGGCGTTGTAGCCGCCCATGCCGTCGGCCAGCACAGCCAGCCTGACGCTGGCATCGGAGGCGACGGAGTCCTCGTTGTTGCTGCGCGCGCGGCCCGGGTCCACCGCGGCATGGATCTCTATCGTCGTGGGCACTGGGGTGGGCATTGCAATTTGGCTTGGAGCGCGATTGTGCATCCGTTCGGTTGGCCGACTGCCGCCTGGCCACGCTGCGCACGTGATATCGGCTGGTCGGTTCAGCGCGTCAGGTCTCGCATGGCGGCGTGCAGCTCCTGGGCCAGAGTGGCGGCGGTTTCGGCCCGCCGGTCGGCCTGACGCGACAGCAGCCGGGCTACCAGCCGGGCCACGTGGGCGGGCAGGCGCGGGTGCATCTGGCGCAGGTCGGGCGCGGCCGACGAGGCGACCTGCCGCAGCAGCGCCCCCAGGGTGTCGCCTTCGAAGGGCAACCGGCCCGACAGCAGTTGGAACAGCGTCACCCCCAGGGCGTAGAAATCGCTGCGTGCATCGGGCATGGCGCCGGCCAGTTGCTCGGGCGCCATGTAGCCCGGCGAGCCGAGCAGCAGCCCCGTGCGCGTGGCCTGGGCATCGGCCGTGCGGGCCAGGCCGAAGTCGGCCAGCTTGACGATGTCGTCGGGCCAGTGAACCAGCACGTTGGCCGGCTTGATGTCGCGGTGCACCACGCCCAGGGCATGGGCGTGGGCCAGCGCCTCGGCCAGGCGCGCACCGACGCGCAGCACCAGCGCTTCGGGCAGCAGCCGGGCCGGAGCGGTGTAGCGCTGCAGGTCGCTGCCGGGCACGGGCTCCATCGCCAGCCAGCCTGTGGTGGCGCGATGGACGCCTGCGGCATGCAGGACAACGATGCCGGGATGCTTCAGGCCCTGGACCGTGGCGGCATGGTGTAGAAATTGCTGGCTGGCGGCACGGTCGCCAGCCGGCAGCGGCACCAGCTTCAGGGCCACCGCCCCCCCATTGGCCAGTTCCTCGGCCAGATACACCGCGCCGTGGTTGCCGTTGCCCAGCAGCCGCCCGAGCCGGTAGCCCGCAATGCGACTTCCGGGGGCGGTGGCCATCGGCAGACCGCGCGTCAGCTCGCGGCCCGGGCGCGCCGCTTGACCAGTGTGCCCAGGGCCAGCACCAGCAGCGCGCACGACACGCCCGCGCCATAGCGCACCAGCGCCGGAACCTCGTTGGCGGCGCCGGCCTTGGCGGCCACCACCGTGGCCAAGTGCGTGGCCAGTGCCGGGTCGGTGACGGCCATGGTGCCGGCGATCCACCCCAACAACATGCCGCCCAGGACGATGATCATGGGGAAGCGGTCCATCAGCTTGATGACCAGTTGGCTGCCCCAGACGATGATGGGAATCGACACCAGCAGGCCGAAGACGACCAGCGGCATCTTGTGGTCGCCGCCCGCGCTTTCGGCAGCGCCGGCGATGGCAATCACGTTGTCCACGCTCATCACCAGGTCGGCCACGATGATGGTCTTGATGGCAGCCAGCAGCTTGTCTGAGGCTTGCACGTCGCCGTGGTCGTCGTCGTCGGGGGCCAGCAGCTTGACGCCAATCCACAGCAGCAGCACCGCGCCCACCAATTTCAGGTAGGGAATGGCCAGCAACGTGAGCGCAAAGAAGATCAGCACCACGCGCAACACGATGGCGCCCACGGTGCCCCACATGATGCCCTTGACCCGGAGGTCCGGAGGCAGTTTGCGACATGCCAGCGCGATGACCACCGCGTTGTCGCCACCCAGCAGGATGTCGATCATGATGATCTGGCCGACGGCGATCCAGAAGTCGGCGTGCATGAATTGGTCCATGGGCTTTGCGGGTAACGGCCAGCGAAGTGAAAACCTTGCAAGTTTAGTGGCCATCAACGGGCCATCCCCTGCGGGAACTGCAGATGGCCAGGGCAAAAACAGAGGCCGCCCGCAGGCGGCCTTCAGAGCGGCTGCGCCGCGCCTTGCCCGATGCTTACAGCAGGGCCTTGAGCAGGCGCGCCATTTCCGACGGGTTGCGCGTGACAGTGAAGCCGCAGGCTTCCATGATTTCCAGCTTGGCATCGGCCGTGTCGGCGCCGCCGCTGATGAGCGCGCCGGCGTGGCCCATGCGCTTGCCGGCCGGCGCGGTGACGCCGGCGATGAATCCGACGATGGGTTTTTTCATGTTCAGCTGACACCAGCGCGCGGCCTCGGCCTCGTCGGGACCGCCGATCTCGCCGATCATGATCACGGCGTCGGTGTCGGGGTCGTCGTTGAAGA
>ENA-OFCE01001069-OFCE01001069.1-metagenomes-genome-assembly--contig:-NODE-1069-length-15101-cov-7.593646_pt1 | contig 15101 bp, 11 predicted proteins | sample MGYA00153388_OFCE01 | MGnify analysis MGYA00153388
CGCGCGCCAAGCTCGGCATCTACACGGCCACCGGGCTGCTGGGGCAGGGCAGCGACGGCGCGGTCGCGCTGCTGACCGGGCCGGCCGCCGGCTGACATGGGCTGTGTAGCGGCGGCGTCGGGCGCGATGATGCCGGTGCGGCCAGCGCCATGAACGCGCCGGGTCGCCCACGAGCGCTCGTGCCGGAGCGCTTCGAGTGCGGGTGCACCCCATGAACACGCCGGTCGAACGCGACGCCGCGTCGGCGGCGCTCCAGGCTGCGGTGGGCTGCGGCCGTGTTGCTGATGGCCCTGCTGGCACTGGCCCGCCTGCGACTGCGCCGGGGCGACCCGGGCGTGGCCAAAGTGTTGGACGAGGCGCAGGCCATGGCCGCGCCCAGCGGCACGCTGCAGCGTCTAGGCCCCAGCTGCGCGGCGCACGCCGAGGCGGACTTCGCGCGCGGCGACCTGGCCGCAGTGCGGGCCGAAGTGGCCGCGGCATCGCCGTTGGCGCAAGCCAAACGCCAGCCGTGGTTCAGCGGTGAGTTGGCCTACTGGCAGTGGCGCGCCGGTGTGGCCGCCGAAAGCGCGCTTTTCCTCGACCGCCACCCGCCTCGCCACTGGCGCGCGGCACTACCGATGGCGGGCGTTTGCGCTGCGTTGCGCATCACAACGCGCCGTGCGCGGCTTATCATGAAGCAGTGAACAAACCCTACTTTGTGCGCGCGGAATGGGACGACGAGGCTGAGGTCTGGGTCGCTACATCTGACGACGTGCCGGGCTTGGTCACTGAAGCACAGACTCTCGAAGCCCTAGACACCAAGCTCAAGACCATGGTGCCGGAGTTGCTGGAAGCCAATGGCTGCATGCCGGCCGACGGGCGGGTTGCCGTCGAGTTGCTGGCCCGCCGGTTCAGCATCGCGCTGCCTGCGGCAGCCTGACCTCGATGGGGCAGAGCTTCACGCCGGAATTGATCCGGCTGCTGAAGCAGGCCGGCTGCGTGTCCGTCCACCACGGCAAGTGCGATCACGACATCTGGCACTCGCCGCGCAGCCAGACGAGCATCCCGGTCGACCACAAGATCTTGTCTCGGCACACGGCCAACGGCGTGTTGAAGCAGGCCGGGCTGCCCAAGCAGTTCTAGGCGCTAGGAGAGTGGGCGGCAGCAGGGAAGTCCTGGATGTCCTTTTCTCTGCCCAAGCGTTCAACTAATATGGCCATCAGCTACCGACCCTACGAACCGCAGCAGCAGATGCTGTTGCCCGTGTCGCTGCAAGACTGACTGCCCAAGAGGTAACTGGCTTGCTTCATCAGCGACACGGTCGACGCACTGGACCTCAAAGCGTTCTACGCTCGCTACGCAGGCCAACGCGCAGTTCTGTAGCGGGGCGCAGCGCGCCGACCTCGATGCCGTTCCAGTTCTTCAGCGTCGGCGTGGCCAGGCGCTGCATGAAGTCGCGTTCGGTGTCCTCCAGTTGCACCAGCGACAGGATCACCGCAGCCATCACTACCTCGCAGGCGCGGGCGTTGTTTCCGTCATCCATTTTGATGGCCACTCCCAGGCCCAGTGCAGGCAGCGCCGCACAGTACACGCCCTCGGCGCCCACCTTGCAGAACACGCGCTCGCCCAGCAGCTGCATCACGCGGGTGTCGAAGCGCCCGGTGCCGGCCACCATGAACGGAGCCCGCGCCACTGCCTGACGCAGCCGGCGGGCGGCGCGGGCATAACCCTCGCGCAGGCCCACGCCGGTGGCCACGCGCGCGAAGGCGTGGGCCAGGTGTCGCAAGGGGACGGCGTAGGTGGGGATCGAACAACCGTCGGTGCCCACCGCGGTGTCGGTCAGGTCGTAGCCGGTGCTGGCCTGGATGGCGGCCGCAACCTCGCGCATCACCGCGTGCCCCGGTTGCACGTAGCCGCGCAAGAAGCTGCGCCTGTCGCCGCTGCCCGCCAGGCCGCAGCCCAGGCAGACGAAACCGGAATGCTTGCCCGAGCAGTTGTTGTGCAACGCGCTCGGCGAATGGCCGCTGCGCGCCAGGTTTTTTGTGGCCGTGTCTTCGTAGGGCCAGTGGGCGCCGCATTCCAGCGCATCGACATCCAGCCCGGCCTTGGCCAGCATCGATGCGGCCGTCTGCGCGTGCCGCGGCTCGCCGCCGTGTGACGCACAGGCCAGCGCCAGCTCTTCGTCGCTCAGGCCGAACTGGTCCGCTGCGCCGCTTTCGACCAGCGGCAGCGCCTGCAGCACCTTGATGGCCGAGCGCGGCAAGACGGGCCGATCGATGTCACCCAGCGCGGTATGCAACGCGCCATCGGCGTCCACGATCGCGAGTGCGCCGCGGTGCGATGACTCGACGATGCCGCCACGCAGCACGTCGACAAAGGTGGGGTTGGATGTCATGTCGGTGTGGTTGTAAGAGCTTCGCGGCTACCGCGACGCCGGGCGCGCCAGTGCTGGGCCTGCTGACGCCGGCAAGCTGACGGCGGCCAGCGTTGTGATCTCGTCGCGGCGGATGCAGGCCGCCACATGCGGCTGTGCGTCTGTTGCGGCCGCGGCCACTGGCTCCAGCGGCGGCACGGCCTGGCGGCAGGCGTCCAGCGCGTAGGGGCAGCGCGAGGCGAAGGCACAGCCGGGCAGCGTCGCCATGGGGCTGGGGGCCTCGCCGGTCAGCGGCACGCTGGCGCGGCGCTGGCGCGGGTTGCCTGACGGGATGGCCTGCATGAGCGCGCGCGTGTAAGGGTGCGCCGGGCGGTCGAAGATGGCCCGCACCGGGCCCATCTCGACGATGCGGCCCAGGTACATGATGGCCACCACGTCGCTGACGTGTTCCACCACCGACAGGTCGTGGCTGATGAACACATAGGCCAGGCCGCGCTCGCGCTGCAGTTGCACCATCAGGTTGAGCACCTGGCTCTGCACCGACACGTCCAGCGCCGACACCGGCTCATCCGCGATCACCAGCCGCGGGTTCAGCGACAGCGCACGCGCCACGCCGATGCGCTGGCGCTGCCCGCCGGAAAATTCGCTGGGGTAGCGCTGCAGCGCGTCGGCGCCCAGGCCCACGGTGGCCAGCAGTTCGCGCACGCGTTCGACCTGCTCGGCCTTGCTGCCCATGCCGTGCACCAGCATCGGTTCGCGCACGATCTCGCCCACCGTCAGGCGCGGGTTGAGCGACGAGTACGGGTCCTGGAAGACCATCTGCATCTCGCGCCGCAGCTTGAACAGCGCCTCGCCGCTGGCCTGCGCCAGGTCGTGGCCGTCGAACAGCACCTGGCCGCTGGTGGGTTCTTCCAGGCGCATCAGCGTGCGGCCCAGGGTGGACTTGCCGCAACCCGACTCGCCCACCAGGCCCAGCGTCTGCCCCGCGTGCACTTGCAGGCTGACACCGGCCACGGCGCGCACGGTGCCCACGGTGCGGCTGAAGATGCCGCCGCGCACGGGATAGTGCTTGTGCAGGTCGCGGACTTCGAGCAGTGCTCCGGTCATCGCGCAGCCCCGCCCAACGGAAAGTGGCAGGCCACCCAGCCGTCGCCGTCGGCGACCAGCATCGGGTCGACCTCGACACAGCGCCGCTGCGATTCGGCCGGCAGCGCAGCGCGGTGCTGGCAGCGCGCGGCAAAGCGGCAGCCCGGCGGCGGGTTCAGCAGCGAAGGCACGGTGCCTTCGATGGTGGGCAGCAGCGCCTTGTGCGCCGTGCCGCGGCGCGGAATGCTGTTCAGCAGGCCGCGGGTGTAGGGGTGGCGCGGGGCCTCGAACAAGTCCACCACCGGCCGGCGTTCGACGACTCGGCCGGCGTACATCACCACCACGGCGTCGCACATCTCGGCGATGACGCCCATGTCGTGGGTGATGAACAGCAGTGCGGTGCCGGCCTTGCGCTGCAGCTCGCGCATCAGATGCAGGATCTGCGCCTGCACCGTCACATCCAGCGCCGTGGTCGGCTCGTCCGCGATCAGCAAACGCGGTTCGCACAACAGCGCCATGGCGATCATCACGCGCTGCTTCATGCCGCCCGACAGCTCGTGCGGGTAGACCGCCAGCCGCGCCTCGGGGTCGGGCATGCCCACGGTGCGCAGCATGGCGATCGAACGTTCTGCCGCTGCCTGGCGGCCAAGGCCGAAGCGCAGGGCCAGCACCTCACCCATCTGCTTTTCCACCGTGAACACCGGGTTCAGCGAAGTCATCGGGTCCTGAAAGACCATGGCGATCTCGCGCCCGCGCAGGGCGGCCAATTCCTCGCGCTTCATGGCCAGGATGTCGCGGCCGTCGAAGCGGATCTGCCCGCCCAGCATCACGCCCGGAGGGCTGGGCACCAGGCGCAGGATGGACGCGGCGGTGACGCTCTTGCCGCAGCCCGACTCGCCCACCACACCCACCGTCTGGCCGGCGTCGATCGAGAACGACACGCCATCGACCGCACGCACGCGACCGGCTTCGCCGTCGAAGCCGACCTGCAGGTCGTCGATTTCCAGCAGCGGTACGGCTTCTGCGGTCATGGCGCCGACTTGGGTGCGCGCACGCCCCAGGGGTCCTTGTCGATGTCCTTGTCCAGCGGCCGGGCCTTGTTGTTCTTCATGTCCTCGGCCAGTTGCGCACGCCGCTGCGGGTCGATCCAGAACACCATCCAGTCCATCAGTTGTTCGGTGCGCTTGGGCAGCCAGGTGTCGGGCCAGCGGATGTAGTCCCAATAGGCCACCCGCGTGAAGGGCCCGTTCCAGAACGGCAGGTAGAAGGCCTCGTCGCGCACGATCTGGTCGATGCGCCGCATGGCCTGCAGGCGCTTGTCGGGGTCCAGGTCTTCTTCGTAGACGGCAATCAGCGCATCGACCTCGGGCGTGCCGAAGCCCCAGATGTTGTTGTTGTTCTTCTTCTGCTGAAACTCGGTGTGCAGGTACTGGCGCACGCCGGGGTAGAAGCCCGAAGTTCGGCCGGTGTGGGTCATCTCGTACTTGCGCTCCAGCCCGCGCTCGAAGGCGGTGCCGGGTTCCAGCAGGCGCAGCTTCATGTCCACGCCGGCACGGCGGAACTCCTGCTGGATGACGGTGAGGTGGCGCTCCAGCCCCTTGCTGCCGTAAATGACGGCAAAGCTGGCTTTTTCACCCTGGGCGTTGACGAGCACGTCGTCGGTGTCGGACCGCGTGTACAGCAGCCCGTAAGCCACATTGCCCAGGCGCCCCCACCACGTGCTGGCGCGAATCTCCGCCGGCCGTTTGTAGCCCGCAAGTGCCAGGTGTTCGCGTGCCTTGGCCGGATTGAACTGATACGGCCAGGGCGTGGGCAGCGCGTAGGGCGTGCCTTCGAAAAAGGAGTTCTGGCGGAAGTGCTCGCCGAACATCAGGTTGTCGTTGACCCGCTCGAAGTTGAACAGGTACTGCATGGCGATGCGGAAGTCGCGGTTCTTGAAGATGGGCGCCTCCAGGTTCATGTGCAGCCCGCTCATGCCCGCCGGCCGGCTCGCGAAGATGCGCGCGCGTTTCAGCCAGCCTTGGCGCACGGCCGGGAAGGTGTATTCCTCGTTCCATTCGCGTGCCGAGCCGGCCTGCATCAGGTCGAGCTCGCCGCGGCGCAGCCAGTCCAGTCGGCGTTCGCTGGGAATCTGGCGCAGGTGGATGCGGTCGAAGTTGTACAGGCCCTGAAAGCGCTTCTTGCCGTCGCCCCACCAGTTGGCCACGCGGCCGAAGGTGATGGACTGCCCGCGCACGGCCTCGGCAACGGCGTAGGGCCCGGGCGCCACCTGGTACTGGTTGTTGCTGCGCTTGACCCAGTCTGCGTCCAGCACCGTGGCATGCGCCGGTGTGGGCCACAGGCCGGCGTAGTCCTCCAACGGCCGCCAGCTAGGCCGGGTACCGACAATTCGCAGCGTGTGATCGTCGATGGCGTCCACCGACTCGAAGAAGCGCTTGGCGTAGCTGTTGTGGAAGGGCGAGACGATGTGCTCCGACTGAAACATCCGCCAGGTGAAGACAAAGTCGCGCGCGGTGACGGGCTTGCCGTCGCTGAAACGCGCGTCGCGGTCCAGCTTGAAGTAAAGCGTGCGCTGGTCGGCGGCCACGGCCCAGTGCGTGGCCATCCACGGGATGAAGTTGTCGGTGCTGGGGTGGCGCACCACCAGCGCAAAGTTCAACGTGAACTGGCGGTTCCAGCCGGCAAAGCCGTCGTTGGAATTGGGCCCGACGAGGCGGAAGGTCAGCGGGTAGGAGTCGATCGACGAGTTCAGCGTGCCGCCGCGCAAGGCCTTGGCCGAGCCGATGGGCGCGTCTTCGTCGTTGGTGATCCATCGGATGTCGGCTGGCAGTGTCGGCGCAGCGGCATGAACAGGCGCCGCCAGCAAGCATCCCAAGAAAAACGCCATTGCTGGGCAGAACCGAACCAGCCACTTACTCATAACGTGCGAACTGCTTGGGGTCGAAGGCTTCGCGCACCGATTCGCCGATGAACACCACCAGCACCAGGGTGATGGTCAGCGCGGTGAAGGGCGACAGGATCAGCCACAACTTGTCGCGGTTCTGCGTCTGCAGCGCCTGGTCGATGAGCTCGCCCCAACTGGGCGTCGGTGCGGGCAGTCCGTAGCCCAGAAAGTCCAGCCCCGTCAGCGCAAAGATGGCACCCACCACCGCAAAGGGCGTGAAGGTGACCAGCGGCGTCAGGCAGTTGGGCAGCAGGTGGCGGAACACGATGCGCAGGTGCGACGCGCCGTAGCTGCGCGCGGCCAGGCAGTATTCGCGCGTCTTCTCGCGGTACATCTCGGTGCGCATGAAGAAGGTGATGCCGATCCACTGGAACAGCGCCAGGATGCCCAGCAGCATCCAGAAGGTGGGCTGGAAAAGCGCGGCCAGGATGATGACGACATACAGCCCCGGGATGGCGATCAGCACCTCGATCACGCGCTGGCTGACCATGTCGAAGCGCCCCGCCAGGTAGCCCTGCAGGCTGCCGATGACGGTGCCCACGATCTGCGCCGACAGCGTCAGGAACAGCGCGAAGAAGATCGAGATGCGAAACCCGTACAGCAGCCGCGATGCCACGTCGCGGCCCTGCGCGTCCGTGCCCAGGTAATGGCGCTGCGCGGCATTGGGTGCGTGCGGCGGCGGCGAGCCCAGGCCTTTCAGCGACGCCATGGCGCCGGTGCGCGCCAGCCCGGCCACGGTGCCGGTGGCTGACTTGGCGGGGTCGGCCAGCAGCGCGGTGATGCTGCCGTCGAAGATGGCATCGGCCAGTTCCGCCAGCCCGTCGCGGCGCGCCAGGCGTTCGGCGCGGTCGATGTTGCCGGCGTTCAATGCGCGCTGGATCTCGGGCAGGATCTCGTTGCTGGAAAAGTCGTTCTGGTACGGGTTCCAGGGGATCAGCGGCATCACGACACGGTTGCCGCGGTTGGGGTACTTCGCGTCCACCGCGGCCAGCTTGGCGGCGTCATTGCCCGCGGCCGTGCGGTCGCGGGCATGCATGAAACGCTCGACATCCCATTCGTGCTGCAGACGGAAGTACTCGGTCTCGATCTCGTTGCCGTCCCAGCCCGCGGGCGCTTCCTGGCCGAAGGTCTTCATCTCCAGGTACTGGAAGGTGGGCAGGTGCAGCGTGCCGTTGTGCCACACCGCCAGCGCCCGGCTCTCGGCCAGCAGCGGCGCGACGATGGACAGCGCAACAGCCACCAGCAGGATGATGAACGACCACCAGCCGCGCTTGATGCGGCGAAAGCGTTGCAGCCGCCGCCGCGTGATGGGGTCGAGCCTGAACCAGCCTTCGCCGGCACTGACTGCGGCGCCAGTGGACGCTGGTGTCTGGCCAGGCGGGCTATTCAAAGCGCACCCGCGGGTCGACGAGTGCCACCGCAAGGTCGGACACCAGGTTGCCCAGCATCAGCAGCACGCTGCTGATCACCAGGAAGCCCAGCACGACAGGGAAGTCACGCGTCTGGATGGCCTCGAAGGCCAGCAGCCCCACGCCCTGGATGCTGAAGACGCGTTCGATGAGAAAACTGCCGGTCAGGAAGATGCCCAACAGCCCGCCTACCGTGGTGGCCATGGGGATGAGCGAGTTGCGCAGCGCATGCACGAACACGGCGCGCTGCCAGCTCAGGCCTTTGGCCAGCGCGGTCTTCACGTAGTCGGCGCTCATGTTTTCGAGCAGGCTGTTCTTCATCAGCATCGTGGTCACCGCGAACGAGCCCGCCAGGTAAGCAATCAGCGGCAACACCGAATGCCAGATGATGTCGATGGCATAGGCCACCGGCCCCATCGCCTCGGCCCCGGCCGACTGAAAGCCGCCCAGCGGGAACAGCTCCCAGCGTACCGAAAACAAGTTGGACAGCACGGCGCCCAGCGCAAAACCGGGCACGGCGTAGCCCACGAAGATGAGCACCGAGGTGGCGGTGTCGATCGGCGTGCGGTGGCGAATCGCTTTCAAGATTCCGAGCGGGATGCAGATGCCGTAGGTGAAGATGGCGGTGATGATCCCGTAGTAGATGGACACCGGCAGCCTCTCACCGATGATCTTGGTGACCGGTTCGTTGTAGCGGAACGAGGTGCCCAGGTCGAGCCGCAGGGTGTCGGCGAGCCAGGTGGCATAGGCGATGTGCAGCGGCTTGTCGAAGCCGTAGTACTCGTTCAGCTTCTTCAGTTGCTCGTCGGGGATGTCCAGCTGCAAGCGCGCGTCGCCGCCGCTGCCACCCCCGTCGCCGCCACCTTCGGCGCCCGCCAAAGCCATGCGCATCTGGTCGATCTGCCCGCCGGGCACGAATTGGCACAACAAGAAGGTGGCAAAACTGATGCCGATGAAGGTCGGAATCATCAGCAACAGTCGGCGGAACACGTAGTCCCGCAGGGCTTGACCACGGGATTTCACGGCGCCACCTGGTGGTCCGGGCGGGTGCGGTTGCGACTGCACTTTGTCATGCGAACAATCATAGTGGCCCGTTCAGGATGCCCCGTCAGGACTAACACGCGGCAGGCGCCAAGCGCGCTGCGGCAGCCCACCCGACAATGCCGGATGACACTTTCGCTGCTGGGCATCGACTTCACCTGCGCGCCTTCGCGGCGCAAGCCCATCATCGTGGCGCGCGGCCATCTGGTCGGTGCCGTGTTGCGGCTGGAACGGCTCGACGCGCTGCCCCTGCTTGCCGACTTCGAGGCGCTTCTGCTGCATGCCGGCCCCTGGTTCGGCGCTTTCGACTTTCCTTTCGGCCTGCCGCGTGGTTTTGTCGATGCCCTGGTGCTGGGCGACAGCGCCGCGGCCGTCAGCGCCGAGTTGCACCGGCGCTGCGCCACGCGCACGGGCTTTCGGGCGCTGGTCGACGCCTGGGGCAACACGCAACCCAAGGGCCAGCGCCTGCTGCACCGTGCCACCGACGGCGCCATGCCGGGCGTCAAATCCACCAGCCCGTTGCAGACGCGCTACGTGCCGGTGGGCTTCATGTACTTCGAAGGTCTGTCGCGCCTGCTGGCTGCGGGTGTGTTTATGCCGCGCCTGCACGACGGCGACGCCAAGCGGCAGGCGGTGGAGGCCTACCCCGGCCTGCTGGCGCATGAACTCGTGGGTCGGCGTTCGTACAAGAACAGCCCCGAGCCCGACCGGCTGATCGCCCGCAAGGACATCGTCGACGCGCTGGAGCAGGGCCGCACGCGGCTGGGTCTGCGATTAAAGCTCAGCCACGCGCAGCGCGAATCGCTGATCGACGATGCCTCGGGCGACCGGCTGGACGCCGCGCTGTGCCTGGTGCAGGCCGGCTGGGCCAGCACACGGCCCGACGGGGGGCTGCCGGCGGCGGTCGACCCGGTCGAGGGCTGGATCGCCACCGTGCCGTGAGCCAGGCCGGTTGGGTCCGGACAGCCGGCTGCTCGGCTGGCAGCCCGCTGCTTATCCGAAGCGCTTAAACGCCCTGTTTGACCAAGGGCGCCTTCAGCGCTTCCGCCACGGTCTCCAGGCTGTCTTCCAGGTGCGCCTGCACCAGGCTGGAACCGCGCCTGGCTGCGACTGCGGCCTTCAGTTGCGACTGCAGCTGCAGCGCCACCTGTCGGTGCACCGAACGCACGTCTGCAGCCGTTGCCGCGTTGGCGCGCACCAAGCCGGCGGCGAGGCGGCGCACATGCTCACGCTGCAGGTTGCGACGAAGGCTGTCGATGTCGCCCTTGCCCTTGTCGCTGGCTGCGAGTTCGGACCACACCGCCTTGGACAAGCGCATCTGCACTTCAAAGTAGCTCAGCAGCTGCCGCGGATCGGCCACCTTGCTTTCGGCATCGGCTAAGCGACCCGCCAGGCCGTCGGCCATCAGCGTGTCCAAAGCGCCGCGTTGCAGAGTCAGCACGGCAGTGGGCAGGCTGAAGTCGACACCCTGTTGCGTCGCGCCGCGCGGTTCGAAGTGGTCCACACCCAGCCGGCTCAGGACTTTGGGGTCGAACCTGAAGCTGGAACTGCTGAAGATCTCGTTGACCACCACGTCGAGCGCAGCACGCTGCTGGGCCGCAGGCACGGGCACCAGCAACGGCTGGTTCGTGCCGGCCGTGGCACGTGTCGTGTAGGTGCCCCCGACGTACTTGGCGGCAAAGGGCAGCGAGCTGCCCATGGTGCTCAGCACGCGGCTGAGCGCCCTGCGGTAGCCGGTGAGGTCTTCGTCGGCGGCCAGGGGCCGCGTCGTGGTGCGCTCCCACAGTTCGCGCGCCAGCTTGATCTGCCGCTGGCTGAAGTCCAGCGGGTCGCTGCTCATGTCGCGCTGGTTGATCAGCGGGTCGTAGTTGCCCAGGTCCTGGTCCGTGGCATAGGCCAGCGCGGGCTCGCGTTCTGACCGGGCGACGAGCGCCTTGAGCTCCTGCTTTTCCAGCGCCGGGTCGGCGAATTCGCGGTAGCCGTACTCGATGGCCCAGTGGTCGTAAGCGCCGAGCGTGAGCATGTTGTAGTCGGCTACCGGCTCGCCCGTCAGCGGCAGGTTCTGCGCGTTGTATTCCATCACCGAGGCCGACAACCCGTTGGCCTGAGTGAATGCCTTGTCTCGCAGCTGCGCCGGTGTCATGGCCACGGACGCACGGAAGTTGTGGCGCAGGCCCAGCGCATGGCCGATTTCGTGCATGGTCACATTCTTCAATGCGTCGGCAATGTAGCGGTCGGCATCGGAGCCGTTCGGGTCCAGCAGGCCGCGCTCGACCAGAAGGTCGTAGCCGAAGCTGGCTTCGTCGAAGGCGATGTCGGCATAGCTGCAATTGGCATGGTCGTGCGTTGGCGACAGCGTGGCGGCGGGCGGCATCTGGTCGGCCCAGCGCGGCACGGCTTCGCCGGCGCGTGCGCGGAACACGCGCACGCGGTTCTCGTCGATGATGGCCGCGCCGCGCAGAATCTCGCCCGTGCGCGGGTCCTTCTGGCTCGGCCCCACGGCGGTTGAGCCCGGCCCTTCCTGTGTAAACCAGCGCACGGCCAGCATGCCCAAGCCTTCGGTGGTGGTCCAGTCGGCATCGGCCGGTTGCTGCTCGATGCTCAGGGCGTTGCGGAAGCCTGCTTTCTCGAAAGCCTTGTTCCATTCCTCTGCCGCTTCGCGCAGCGGTTTGCGCCATGGCTCGGGGATGTTGCGGTCGAGCACGACGCGGATGGGCTCCTTGGGCTCTGATACGGCCGCGGCCGGGTCCTTCTTCTCGAGCCGCCAGCGGTTGATGAAGTGGGTGCGCCGGCCCTCTTGCGTGTCGTCGCCGAAGTTGGTGAACGAGGACATGAAGTAGCCCACGCGCGGGTCTGCCAGTCGCGGCTTCATGGGCTGGGCGGGCAGCGGCGCCAGCGTGTAGGCGTAGGCCAGGAAGAGGCTGCGGGCATCCGGCACGGTGCCCGGAGGGCTGGGCTGAGCCCCCGGGTTCGGTGGCGTGGCGCCCGGGGCCAGCACCGGTGGCACTGGCAGCTTGGCCACGGCGTAGTGGTTGCGCAGTGTCACGTACAGGCCGGCCGGCTGCGCGCGCACGCGTTCGATGGCCGAGTTGCCGCGGTCCAGCGCGTAGGGCAGCCGGAACAACGCCTCCAGCGTGGTTTGTGCGCCAGTGATGTCACCGCCCAGCAGCACCGCAGCATCGACCAGCAGGGCGTTGATACCGGGCTGCGGCGCCGCTGCCAGTGGTGCTGAACCGAGCAGGCTGTCGGAATAGCTCTCCCCCACGGCGCGCGCCAACGTGCTGCCGGCGGGTGCGCGCGCGAGGTGGTTGCGTGACAGCAACTGCACCGTGTTGCCCACACGGCGCAGGCTGACGATGTGCTCGCGGCCCATCATGCCGGGCCACAGGCCGCCAATGCCCATGCCGCCGGCTACCGACGACGCGAAGAACATGGGCTTGTCGAGCAGGGCGGCCGGAATCTCGATCCAGGTCTTGTCGTCGCGTGTCCACACGGGCAGGTAGCCGTCGGCGCGCTTGGCGTCGCGCGTGACTTCGGCAAAGGGCGCCGGCGCTCCCGGCTGGGCTGCAGCCCGCGGCGCCGCGGCCGCTGTGGGCGCGGCGGCAGAAGCCGCGACTGCTGATCGGGCCGTCACGGAAGGGGCAACGGGCACCGACGTGGCAGGCGGCGGCGTGGTCTGTGCCGCCGGCGCCTTGTCGGGGGCCATGTCGGGTGCAGACACGGCGGTTGCGCAGCCGGCCAAAAGCAGCGTCAGGCTGCTTGCGGCCAAGCCGGTGGCGAGAGATCGTTTGGCAGGGGGCTTGGATCGGGTCTTCACGGGTCGCGTTCCTGGGTTTCGTGCGGGTCAAAGGTCAAACCCGCAAATCTAGCGCGGTGAAGCCCCGGCGCAATGCGTACATGCCGCAAGCCCTGCGGAGGGCTTCACGGGTGTTGTAAGGTAGGTTCAACAAGCCGCTGCAACTGCGGCTGCTTGCCAACCCGCAGCCGCCGGCATGACCATCCCGCCCGACCGAATCAGCACTCTGCCTTGAGCCAGTCCGCTGCAGCCGCCGTCGACTGGATGGCCGGCCAAGGCTGGCACCCCTTCGACTTCCAGCGAGAGGTCTGGGCCGCCATGGCCGCGGGTGACAGCGGCCTGCTGCACGCCACCACGGGCAGCGGCAAGACCCTGGCCGTGTGGCTGGGTGCCGTGCAGCGCGCGCGGCCGGGGCCGGGGCTGCAGGTGCTGTGGATCACGCCCATGCGCGCGTTGGCCGCCGACACCTTGCGAGCGCTGCAGCTGCCCCTGCCAGCGCTGGCGCCATCCTGGGCCGTGGGCGCGCGAACGGGCGACACGCCCAGTGCCGAGCGCGCGCGGCAAGACCGCCGGCTGCCGGCGGCGCTGGTGACCACGCCCGAGTCGCTGAGCCTGATGCTCACGCGCGAATCGGCATGCACCGAGCTGGGTGGCGTGCACACCGTCGTCGTCGACGAGTGGCATGAGCTCATCGCCAGCAAACGCGGCGTGCAGGTGCAACTGGCGGTGGCACGTTTGCGGCAGTGGAGCCCGGGCCTGGTGGTGTGGGGTTTGTCGGCCACCTTGGGCAACTCCGTGGATGCGATGCGCACGCTGGTCGGCGGCGACACGGGTCGGCTGGTGCAGGGCAAGGTCGACAAAGCGCTGGTCATCGACACGCTGCTGCCGCAGCAGCCCGGCCGCTTCAGCTGGGGCGGGCACCTGGGCGCGCAGATGCAGCAGCCGGTGGTGGACGAGATCGACCGCTCGGGCCCCACGCTGGTGTTCACCAACACGCGCAGCCAAGCCGAGATCTGGTACCAGCTGCTGCTGGCCGCCAAGCCGGACTGGGCCGGGCTGGTGGCGCTGCACCATGGCTCGCTGGACAAGGCCACACGCGAATGGGTCGAGCTGGCGCTGAAGGAGGGCCGGCTGCGAGCGGTCGTGGCCACCTCGTCGCTGGACCTGGGCGTGGACTTCCTGCCGGTTGAGCGGGTGCTGCAAATCGGCTCACCCAAGGGCATTGCCCGCCTGGTGCAACGCGCCGGGCGCAGCGGTCACGCGCCCGGGCGCACCAGCCGCGTGACGGTGGTGCCCACCAACACTATGGAACTGCTGGAAGCGGCTGCCGCACGCAGTGCCGCGCTGGCGGGTCGGGTTGAGCCGCGTGAGTCACCCGAAAAGCCGCTGGATGTGTTGGTGCAGCACCTGGTCACGATGGCGCTCGGTGGGGGTTTTGAAAAAGACGCCCTGTTCAAGGAGGTCACTACCAGTTGGGCCTATCGAAACCTCACGCAAACTGAATTCGACTGGGCGCTGGCTTTTTGCGAGCGGGGCGGGCAAAGCCTGACCGCCTACACCGACTACCACCGCATCCAACCCGATGACAACGGTATTTACCGCGTGCCCGACCGCGGCATTGCCAAGCGCCACCGCCTCTCGATTGGCACCATCGTCAGCGACGCGTCAATCCAGGTGAAATACTTGAACGGCGCCCGAATTGGCGTGATGGAGGAAAGCTTTATTGCCCGCCTGCGCAAGGGCGACTGCTTCTTTTTTGCGGGCCGTCTGCTGGAGTTCATCCGGGTTCACGAGATGGCTGCGCAGGTCAAAAAAGCCACCAAAAACAAAGGCACGGTGCCCAGTTGGGGCGGCAGCAAAATGGCCTTGTCAGCCGAGCTGGGCCAGGCCATCCTGGCGCTGATGCAACGTGCGGCCAGTGACGACTTTTTAGAGCCCGAGTTGCAGGCCGCCCGCCCCATGCTGCAAACCCAGGCCCGCCTGTCGCGCCTGCCGACCCCAACCACCTTACTGGTGGAGCAATACACCTCGCGTGAGGGCCACCACCTGTACATACACCCTTTTGCGGGTCGGTCTGTGCACCTGGGGCTGGCCAGTTTGCTGGCCTGGCGCCTGGCGAAAGATCAGCCCAACAGCTTCAGCCTGTCGGTCAACGACTATGGTTTTGAGTTGCTGGCCCCCCAGCCGTTTGACCTTGCGTCGGTGCTGGATCAATCGATCTTTGCAATCAACGACTTGTTACCCGACGTGCTGGCCTCGCTGAACTCCAGCGAGCTGGCCCAACGCCGTTTCCGCGAAATTGCGCGGGTGGCCGGGCTGGTGTTTAGTGGTTACCCTGGCGCACCCAAAAGCATGAAGCAGGTGCAAGCTTCCAGTGGTCTGTTTTTTGAAGTTTTCAAGAAATACGACCCTGATAACCTGCTGTTGGGCCAGGCGCAAACCGAGGTGCTGAGCCAGGAGCTGGACATCGCC
>ENA-OFCE01001070-OFCE01001070.1-metagenomes-genome-assembly--contig:-NODE-1070-length-15083-cov-5.431262_pt1 | contig 15083 bp, 13 predicted proteins | sample MGYA00153388_OFCE01 | MGnify analysis MGYA00153388
CCAGGCCAAACTCAAAACCGTCGGCAAAGCGGGTGCTGGCGTTGACCATCACGCTGGCTGAATCGACTTCGCGCAGAAATTTTTGGGCATTAGCGTGGTGGTTGGTAATGATGGCGTCGGTGTGGTGGCTTGAGTATTTGTTGATGTGGCGAATAGCTTCGTCAACGCCTTCAACCACCTTGATGCTGATGATGGGGGCCAGGTATTCTTGGTACCAGTCCGCTTCCGTCGCTGCTTTGACTACTATCGATTTAGTAGCTGCTTGCGCCCGTATTAATTGGGCTACAGCCTCATCAGACCGTATTTCTACGCCTTTTTCAGCGTAAATGGCGGCAATTTGAGGCAGGAACTCTGCCGCCACGCCGCGCGCCACCAGCAGACTTTCTGCCGCGTTGCAGGGGCTGTACTTCTGGGTTTTCGCGTTGTCGGCAACGCGAACTGCCATGGCGATGTCGCAGGGGTCGTCAACATACACATGGCAGTTGCCGTCGAGGTGTTTGATGACTGGAACCTTGGCATCGCGACTGATCCGTTCGATCAAGCCCTTGCCGCCGCGCGGAATGATGACATCCACGTAATTCGGCATCGTGATCAGCTGGCCAACGGCTTCGCGGTCGGTTGTGGGCACAAGTTGCACCGTGTCCGCAGGCAAACCCGCTTCGACCAACGCGGTTTGCACCAGCTCGGCCAGCGCTTTGTTCGAGTCAATGGCTTCCGAGCCACCGCGCAAAATGCATGCGTTGCCACTTTTGATTGCCAGGCTGGCGGCTTCAATCGTCACATTCGGGCGGCTTTCGTAAATCATGCCGAATACGCCAATCGGCACGCGCATTTGCCCCACGCGGATGCCGCTGGGCTGCTGTTTCATCCCGATAATTTCGCCAATCACGTCGGGCATGGCGGCGAGTTGTTCGCAGCCGATGGCTACGGTTTCAATGTCCTTGGCCGTGAGCTTCAGGCGGTCAAGCATCGGGCCGGCCAACCCGTTGGCTGCTGCACGGTCGAGGTCTTGCTGATTGGCCGCCGCCAACGCCAACACGTTTTGCCGCAGCAGCGCAGCCAGACCGATAAGCGCTCTGTTTTTTGAAGCTGCTTGCGCCCGTGCTATTTGGCTAGAAGCGGCTTTTGCCTTGCGCCCCATGGTCTGCATGAGCTGCGAAAGATCGCTGTGCTGGATCGGTGCGTTTTGGTGGTCAGGCGCGTTCATGCTCCTATTTTCCCTCAAATGCGGACCTCGGCTGCGCGTCAAGTTCTTGACGGCGCCGTTTGCCTTTTCTGCTCAATTAAAAGTTTGGTCTGCCGGAGCACCGGCTTTTGGCTGGGGCAATCGCATGGCGGTGTATTTGCGAACATCACAGGCATCCTGTGCCAGATTCAACTGTTGGTTTACGTTTTTAGTAGCTTTTGCGCTTGTTCCGTTTAGGTAGAAGCCACTGTTGCCTTGCTGCCCATAATTTGCATAAGATCGAAGAAGGTGTCATAGGTCTGGGCCGGTCATCTCACTTTTTTTACACGGCTTCGCTATAGTGTCCGAATGTCCCAAACATTACTAAAACCATTGAACGAAGACGACTACCTGGCTGGCGAAATGCTGGCCGATGTGCGTCATGAGTTCGTCAATGGTGGCGTCTACGCTATGGCGGGGAGCAGCGAAAATCACAATCGAGTGTCAGTTAATCTAGCCAGCTACTGCAATTTGCAAGCCGCCAGAGGCTGCCGTACCTTTGCAAGTGACATGAAGCTTCGCCTAGATTCAGGCAATATTTTTTATTACCCCGATGTCATGCTGGTCTGCGATGCCGGTGACAACGAGCCGTATTTCAAAACCAGCCCTTGCATGATTGCTGAAGTGCTGTCGCGCAGCACCGAGCTCACCGATAGACGCGAAAAGTGGGCAGCCTATCAAAAACTGCAAAGCCTGCGCGAATATGTGCTGCTGGCGCAGGACCGAGCCTACATTGAGGTTTACCAGCGCGTCAACTTGCGTCAGTGGGGCATGACGGTGCTTGGGGCGGACGACATGCTGGTTTTGACGTGTGGTGACATCAGCGTTCCGGTAAGGGACTTGTACCGGGGCGTAGATTTTTCGGTCGCAGCCTAAGCTTGCCTTCGGTTCGTTCCTGCGCACTGCTCACACACCATGGCGGCCAAACGGTGTAGCGCTTGCCAACCGCTAGCGGGCCAGTCGGGTTGCTTTAGGCCCTTGCAAATGCCATCGACCTTGTGCGCCGCTGTTAACAAATGCGCCAATGCTGCGCTGCTGATGTTGGGCAGAACGCGCTCGTAAAGCTTTTCTTTGGCGCCCCAGACGCGATGGTCTTTGAGCGCCATCGGCATGGGCCTGCCTGCTTCAATCGTGTCTTTAACGCGCTTTAACGCGCGAATGTCTTCGCTCAATGCCCAGTGCACCAGCACTTCCGATTCGCCTTCTGACTGCAGACCGTCCAACATGCGGGCCACGCGCAACGACTGCCCGCCCAGCACCGCTTCAGACAACTTGAACACGTCGTAACGCGCGACGTTGAGCACGGCGTTTTCGACTTGGTCAAACCGCAAGACACCACCTTCGGTTGTGCCATACAGCAGCCCAAGCTTTTGAATTTCCTGGTGCGCAGCCAGCAGGTTGCCTTCCACCCGGTCTGAAAAAAATTGCAGCGTGCGCTGGCCCTCTTCGCCCGCTGCCACGCGCTGACCCTGCGCGGCCAGCCGCTGCGAAATCCACTGCGGCAACATGCCGCGCACAATCGGCTCAAACTTGACCGTGACGCCGTAACTGTCAAGCGCGCCAAACCACGCGCCTTTGGTCGTCATACCGTCGAGCTTCGGCAGAATCACCAGCGTCAGCGTTGCATCATCGCCTTGGCTGCGCCCGGCAATTTGCTGCAGTGCAACCGAGCCGTCTTTGCCGGGCTTGCCGCTGGGGATGCGGATTTCAATGATTTGCTTGTCAGAAAACAAGCTGAGTGAGCCGCCACTGGCAAGCACGCTGCTCCAGTCAAAATGCGCGCCTTGCGCCACATGCACCACGCGCTCGGTAAACCCTTGGGCGCGTGCGGCGGCGCGCAAGCTGTCGGCAAATTCTTGCACCAGCAGCGGCTCGTCGCCATGCAGCGTGTACAGGCTTTTAATGCCGCGCTTGAGGTGCTCGGGTAGCTGGGTAGGGGCCAGGTTCATGCGCCTGCGCCTCTACTAAACCGTAGTCACCGCGGCCAGGCGGCGCATGATTTGCTGAACGATGTCGTTTTGCATGTCGCGGTAAAGCAAGCCCTCTTCGGACTCTTTGGCCAGCACGGCGGTTTCGTTAAAACTGATGTCGCGCTGCTGCGTGATTTCAGTCGGCGCAATCAGCTCAACACCTTTGCCACTGCGCAGCTTGAACTTGAACACGATGCGCAATTGAAATTCACGCACCTGACCTGAGGCATTGACGCCCACCACGACTTTTTCACGCTGGTCTTGCAGCACGTCCAGGATCACTTCGGCCTGATCAATCTGACGAACATCCGTGATCACGCGCACTGCGCCGCCGGATTCAAGTGCGCGCTTCAGCGCAGCGCCCAGCACTGAGCTCTCGGCCAGCGGACTGAACAGCGTTTTGAACGCAAAGTTTGGCGCTGTACGCAAGGCAAAGCCGCAGCCGACCAAACTGAGCCCCGCGCTGACTGCCAAAAGGTGCAAACACAAACGGCGTTGCATAGTTCTTCCTTTCTAGTCCTGCTTAAACAACAATGTTGACCAGCCGGCCTGGCACCACAATCACTTTTTTGGGTACAGCACCCGCAGCCAGCTTGATGAAGGCTTCGGTTGCCAATGCTGCCAATTCAATCGTCGCCTTGTCAGCAGCAGCGCTCACAGTCACCGAGCCGCGCAGCTTGCCGTTGATTTGCAGCATGAGTTCAATTTCGTCTTGCTGCAAGGCGTTGGCGTCGACTCGCGGCCAGGGTGCGTCGAGCAAATCGCCGTGCTCTTTGTCGTAGCCCAGATCAACCCACAGCGCGTGGGCGATGTGCGGAGTGACAGGGTACAGGCAGCGCAACAGGATGTTGAAGCCTTCGTGCAGCGCGGCAGTTGAAGCGTCCGTGGTGTCTGATTTGAAGTCTTCCAAAGCATTGAGCAGCTTCATCGATCCCGACACAACAGTGTTGTACTGCATGCGCTGGTAGTCAAAATCGATTTGCTTTAAAACAGTATGAATCTCAAACCTTAAGGCCTTAATCTCTTTATAAAAAGTACCTGTAGACCAATCAAAACGGGCGCAAGCAGCACCTGAATTAATAGCATTCAATTTAAAACCAAAATTCCAGACACGGCGCAAAAACCGAAAGGCGCCTTCAGCGCCAGAATCGCTCCAGATGGCGCTTTGGTCGGGCGGACCGGAAAAAATCACGAACGCGCGCGCGGTATCTGCACCAAACTTGGAAATGAACTCCCGTGGCTCGACCACGTTGTTCTTGCTTTTCGACATTTTTTCAGTGCCGCCATAAAGTACATGCAGGCCGTCGTCTTTGGCTGTGGTGCGGATGGGTCGGCCTTTGTCGTCTTGCTCGATCAGCACCTCATTCGGATAGAACCAGCGCTTTGCCCCTGCCGCATCCTCCCGGTAGTAGCAATCGTGCAGCAACATTCCTTGCGTAAACAACTTGGTGAAGGGCTCGTCAAAAGTGAGCAGCCCCATGTCTCGCATGACCTTGGTCCAAAAGCGTGCGTACAGCAGGTGCAGCACCGCGTGCTCAATGCCGCCGATGTACTGGTCCATCGGCATCCAGTAGTCGTTGCTGGCGTCCACCATGGTGGCCCCATCGGGGCAGGTGTAGCGCATGTAGTACCAGGCGCTGTCCACAAAGGTGTCCATGGTGTCAGTCTCGCGCATCGCAGGCTTACCGCAGATGGGGCAAGGTGCATGCAAAAACTCTTCACATTTGTTAAGCGGGTTACCCGAACCATCTGGCACAAGGTGCGGCGGCAGAACCACTGGCAGATCTTTTTCGGGCACAGGCACCGCGCCGTGTTCAGCGCAATGAATGATGGGGATCGGTGTGCCCCAATAACGCTGGCGACTGATGCCCCAGTCACGCAGGCGCCAAGTGGTTTTTTTCTCGCCGAGGCCCTTGGCGATCAGGTCACCAGCTACCGCGTCAACAGCGGCTTTGAAAGCCAAGCCGTTGTATTTGCCTGAGTTGATGGCAGCGCCGTGCTGTTTGTCGCCGTACCAGTCAGCCCACGCGCTGGTGCTGAAGACTTGACCTTTGACATCAGTAACCTGCTGGATGGCCAAACCATACTTGTTGGCAAATTCAAAATCCCGCTCATCATGCGCAGGCACGCCCATCACTGCGCCGTCACCATAACTCATCAGTACATAGTTGCCGACCCAGACTTCAACCTGCTCGCCACTCAACGGGTGAGTCACAAACAAACCAGTACGCTCGCCTTTTTTCTCTTGTGTGGCCAGCTCGGCTTCTGTTGTGCCGCCAGACTTGCATTCTTCAATGAACGCAGCCAGCTTTGGGTTATTCGCAGCGGCATGCAGCGCCAATGGATGCTCGGGTGCCACGGCGCAAAACGTCACACCCATGATGGTGTCAGCACGGGTGGTAAAGACATACATCTTGCCGTCACCAATCAACTTGCCCGCTGAGTTTTCTATGTCGTGCGTGAACGCAAAACGAACGCCCTCGCTTTTACCGATCCAGTTCTCTTGCATGATGCGCACACGCTCAGGCCAGCCGGGCAGCTTATTGAGCGTGTGGTCCAGCAGCTCTTCGGCATAGTCGGTGATGCGCAGGTAATAGCCAGGGATCTCACGCTTTTCAACCAGCGCCCCGCTGCGCCAACCACGCCCTTCTATCACCTGCTCATTGGCAAGCACGGTTTGGTCGACAGGGTCCCAATTGACTACCTGCGTTTTGCGATAGGCGATGCCTTTTTCCAGCATCTTCAAGAACATCCATTGGTTCCATCGGTAATAGCTGGGATCACAGGTCGCAATTTCCCGCGACCAGTCAAACGACAATCCCAGCGGCTCAAACTGCGACTTCATTTCAGCGATGTTGGCGCGCGTCCATTTTTCCGGTGGTACGTTGTTGGCAATAGCGGCGTTCTCGGCGGGCATACCAAAGGCGTCCCACCCCATAGGCATCAGTACGTTGTAGCCCTTCATCCGTAACTGGCGCGCCATCATGTCGTTGATGGTGTAGTTGCGCACATGGCCCATGTGCAGCTTGCCACTGGGGTACGGCAGCATCGAACAGGCGTAGAACTTGCCCAGTGGTTTGCTGGGGCTATCGCGGTTTTCTACCCGGTACGCATCAACAGCCGTCCAATGGGTTTGGGCTGCAGTTTCGATGGATTTGTGATCGTATTTTTCTTGCATGAAAAGAATGGAGAGGAGTGCTGAATCTGAAAATGCCCGCAGAAACAGGCGAGGCAGCCAAACGCTGAGAACAACAGATTTTAGATGCGGGGCTTGCCGCGTCAGCGAGATGCGGCGGGCGTCGCTGCTGCAGGTGCCAAACCGGGCGCTGAATTGGGTACATCAGCCACAAAACCAATGCGGTTCAAACCGGCTTTTTGCGCTGCGCCCATCACCTCAACCACTTTGCCGTATGGCACGGCAGCGTCAGCGCGCAGCTGCACTTCCGTGTCGGGATTTTTGACGGCGGTTTGCGTCAAGCTGGTGCGCAGTGCGTCAAGCGCGACTGGCTGCTCATTCAAAAAAATCTGGCCCGCCTTGTCGATCACCAGCGTCACAAACTTGGGCGCTTCAAGTGCTGTCGCAGCGTCTGTTTTAGGCAAATCAAGCTTGATCGAGCTGGCCAGCAGCGGTGCGGTCAGTATGAAAATAACCAACAGAACCAGCATGACGTCAACCATCGGCGTGACATTGATCTCGCTCATGGGCTCAGCGGCTTTGGTGCGCTCAAGGCGGCCAAAACTCATCTTGCGCCGTCCTGCGCCGGCGAGCGCATCAACGAGCCGCCACTGGTGAGTGCAGGCTCGTCGGGAGGCAGCGCAGTGCGCGCAGCGACAAGTGTGGGGGCCAACATCTCCCGCAAGTCTCGCGCAAAGCCTTCGAGGTCTGCTTCAAGCCGATTGATGTAGCGCCCAAAAACGTTGTATGCCAACACTGCCGGAATCGCAACGGCTAAACCCGCCGCGGTCATGATGAGCGCTTCACCGACCGGACCGGAAACCTTGTCGATGGTGATTTGCCCGCTTGACGCAATCGCAATCAGCGCGTGGTAAATGCCCCAAACCGTCCCCAGCAAACCAACAAACGGAGCGGTCGAACCTACAGTTGCCAACAGCACCTGGCCGTATTGCAACTTGAGAAGCACGCCATGGAGTGCGTCGCGCAGTACACGCGTGAGCTGTTGCGAGATGTCGCCGCTTGTGGCCAGAGTGCCTCCGCGTCTGGCCGACATATTGTCAGCTTGAATACTGCCGGCGGCAATCAACGGCAGCACCAGTGCTTCGCGGTCAAATGCCTTCACTTTTTCACGCGCTTCGTCAACCGACCTGGATTGCCAAAATGCCGCCGTGCTGCGCGCAACGTCGCCCACCGCGCGCTTGAGCAACCATGCCTTCCACAAAATCACAACCCAGCTTGCAATCGACATGGCCAACAGCACCACCGCCACAATTACGCTGACAGCGCCGCCTTGGGTCATCAGGCTCATGAAATTCATCTGGAGCTCACCTCAAATTCAAAACGTCAAACATGTCGAACAAGCCAGACGACTTGTCGGCCAAATACCGCGCAGCACGCAAGCTGCCTTGCGCATAAGTTGCCCGACTCGACGACTTGTGGGCAATTTCGATGCGCTCGCCATCGCCTAAAAACATGACGTTGTGGTCGCCCACCACATCACCGCCACGCACGCTGGAAAAGCCAATCGTTGATGCTTCGCGTGCGCCAGTGTGGCCAACACGTGCGTACACACCGCAGTCTTTTAAATCACGGCCCAACGCATCGGCAATCACCTCGCCCATTTTTAATGCGGTGCCCGATGGCGCGTCGACCTTGTGCCGATGGTGCGCTTCAACAATTTCAATGTCATAGCCGGTGTTGAGCGCCTTGGCTGCCAACTCCAGCAGCTTCAACGTCACGTTCACGCCCACGCTCATGTTGGGCGCCATGACGATGGCGATGTCTTTGGCCGCGGCGGCAATTTCTGCCTTTTGTGCGTCAGTAAAACCAGTCGTGCCAATCACCATTTTTACGCCCAGCGCCCGGCACACGGCCAAATGCGCCATAGTGCCCTCCGGGCGGGTGAAGTCGATCAGTACCTGGCTGGTTTTGATGCCCAGCGCGATGTCAGACGCAATTAAAACCCCGCTGGTACGGCCTGCAAAAGCAGCAGCGTCTTGCCCAATGCCTGCACTGCTGGCGACGTCAATTGCACCACTGAGTACACATTCAAGGCTTTGAGCAACGGCGTCGACCAACATTTGCCCCATGCGGCCGCTGGCCCCGGCAATTGCCACCGAAGTCGCCGCGCTTTGCGGCTGCAAAGAAGATGCGCTCTGCATAGCCATCCAACTCACCGAGCCGGGTTTTCGAGCGGCGGGTAAGACGTGGAAGCTGCACCCGTGCCGGGCGGCGGCAAGGCGCTGGCATTTGGGGACTGTGTAGCGGGCGCTGTTGCAGCTGTCGAAGGCCTTTCAGCCGCTTTCAGTTGCTCTGGCGTTGCTTCAAGCACTGGCACTTTCCCTGGCGAGCGGGCACTTGCCAGTGCAAGAATAAACTCCGCCTCGGTGGGCATGGCGTCGCCTTCAAACCGCTCCAGCACGTCGCCTTTAAAGAAAGTGGTGTACTTGTAGATTTGCGGTTCAACCCCCTGCCGCTTGAGGGTGAAAACATAATCCCAGCGATCAGCGTGAAACAGGCTGGCCACGAGCGGGGTACCCAAGACGTCTTTGACTTCACCGCGCGTCATGCCAACTTTGAGTGCTTCGACCTGCTCTTTTGATACAAAATTGCCTTGAATCACGTCAATTTTGTAAGGCGTGATCCAGTTAACAGGGTTCGCTGAGCCACCGCTGGTGCTGCTGCACGCGGCAAATGCGCAAGCAACTGCGGCGATTGCACAAATTTTGAGCGCAGACCGGGCGCTGCAGCGGTATTTTTTGAGCATAGTGTGGGTGTAGCGATATGATGATTCATTGTAGCGGCAGGCCCAAACACAGCAGTTCAGCCGCAAATGCCAAGGCACGGCAATCTTAGGAAAAGACTCCATGAGCAATGTCACCGAGCTAAAAAATACGGGCCTGAAGGCCACGCTGCCGCGCCTGAAAATTCTCGAAATTTTCCAGGCAGGCAAGCAACGCCACATGACGGCTGAAGACGTCTTCAGGGTGTTGTTGGAAGAGCGCTCTGACGTAGGCCTGGCCACGGTTTACCGGGTACTGACGCAATTTGAGCAGGCGGGCCTTTTGAACCGCAGCAATTTTGAGTCGGGCAAGGCGATGTACGAGCTGAACGAAGGCCAGCACCATGACCACTTGGTATGCCTGGACTGCGGCACAGTCGAAGAGTTTTACGACGCCGAGATTGAGAAACGCCAACATGCAGTTGCGACCGCAAAAGGCTTCACGATTGCAGACCATTCGCTGTCGATTTACGCGAATTGCACCAAAGACAAATGCCCGAACCGCGCTGCGGCACCTGCGCGGCATCATCATGCTTGATTTGGGGTGCGTTGATAGCTGTTTTGGGTGGTTTTGGCCATTTCGATGCCGATTTTGACCGTTTTCGGGTGCCAAATAGGATTGTGAACCAATAAGTACGGGCGTAAGCAGCTATTGATTTTATAGCAGACCTGACTTGCTGTTACGACGATTCACACCTCAAATTCCGTCCCCCGCGTCCACAAACACCCGCGCCCTGCGCGGGGTCAGCACCACAATATCACCCTCTTTTAAGCCCAGTTCCCTGAACTGCTGTGCTGGCATCTGCGCCTCAATCAAAGTCTCCACCAGCGGCCCGCCTGAGGGCCGGGTGTCGTCTTTCGGGATCAGCTCCAGCCGGGCGATAGGTCCAATGACGATGGCACGGTCTAGTTTGGCAATGATTCCTTCGCCTAGCGCCGCTTGCGGTGTATGGGGCTGCACGTCAATGTCATGCGGCCTGACGTAAGCAAAGGCTTTGGCGTTTTGCGCGCTGGCGTGCTCGGGTGAGGCAATGCGAATGCCTTCAACGTTGACTTCGCCCTCATGCGCGCGGCCGTGAAACAGATTCACATCGCCTAAAAAGCCATACACAAACGGGCTGGCCGGGTGGTCCCAGACTTCCTGCGGTGAGCCGATCTGTTCAACCTTGCCTTTGTTCATCAGCACGACGCGGTCGGCGACTTCAAGCGCTTCTTCCTGGTCGTGGGTGACAAAAATGCTGGTGACATTCAGGTCATCATGCAGGCGGCGCAGCCAGCGGCGCAGTTCTTTGCGCACCTTGGCATCAAGCGCACCAAAAGGCTCGTCGAGCAGCAGCACCTTGGGTTCAACGGCCAGTGCGCGCGCCAAAGCTATGCGCTGGCGCTGGCCGCCTGAGAGCTGCGACGGGAAGCGGTCAGCCAGCCAGTCAAGCTGGACCAAACTCAAAAGTGAATGCACTTTTTCTTTGATCTGTACTTCGCTTGGACGCAGGCTGCGCGGCTTCATGCGCAGGCCAAAAGCGACGTTTTCAAACACCGTCATGTGGCGGAACAACGCGTAGTGCTGAAACACAAAACCCACCTGCCGCTCGCGCACATGCACATCGGTGGTGTCTTCACCACTGAAATGGATACTGCCGTGGTCAGGCGCTTCCAGCCCCGCAATGATTCTCAAGAGCGTGGTTTTGCCGCAGCCTGACGGGCCGAGCAGCGCGACCAGCTCGCCTGATTCAATATCCAGGCTGACATCACCCAGCGCCTTGAAGTTGCCAAAATTTTTGCTGATGTTGCGGATTTCAATGCTCATATTCTTCTTCTCAACTTTTTATGTCATCGGTGGGGCGCTCAGGCGGCAGCGCTGCGGCGGCTTTCATCTCGGCCTCATGCCGCCACTCGGCCACCGACTTGATGGCCAGCGTGACCAGCGCCAGAATTGCCAGCAGCGACGCCACAGCAAACGCGGCTACCGACTGGTATTCGTTGTACAAAATCTCGACGTGCAGCGGTAGTGTGTTGGTCTGCCCGCGAATGTGGCCCGACACCACCGACACCGCGCCAAACTCGCCCATGGCGCGCGCGTTGCACAAAATCACGCCGTAAATCAGTCCCCATTTGATGTTGGGCAGCGTCACATACCAAAAGGTTTGCCAGCCCGTAGCGCCCAGCACAATCGCGGCCTGCTCTTCGTCATTGCCTTGCGCCTGCATCAATGGAATCAGCTCGCGGGCGATGAAGGGAAAAGTGACAAATACGGTGGCCAGCACAATACCGGGCACAGCGAAGATAATCTTGATGTCATGCGCCATCAGCCACGGGCCAAACCAGCCTTGCGCGCCGAAAATCAGCACGTAAATCAAACCCGCTACCACGGGCGAGACTGAAAACGGCAGGTCGACCAGCGTGGTTAAAAACGATTTGCCCCAAAATTCATATTTGGCAATCGCCCAAGCCGCCGAGACACCAAACACCAGGTTCAGCGGCACGGTGATGGCGGCAACGATCAATGTGAGTTTGATGGCGCTCCACGCATCAGGCTCTTGCAGCGCCGCCAGGTACGCGCCAAAGCCTTTGCGCAGCGCCTCAGTAAATACTGCAGCCAGCGGCAGAATTAAAAATAGCACCACAAACAGCAGCGCCAGCCCCAGCAGGCTGTAGCGAACCCACACAGCTTCGGTTGTGCTCAAATTTGCGGCGCGTGACGTTGCGGAAGAGCGCCGCGACGGGCCGCCCCTAGCAAGCTCAGCCCCCTTGGGGGGCAGCGTAGTACGCGAAGCGACAAGCGTGGGGGCTTGTTTCATACAGGCGCCCCCGTGCTGCGTCGCTGCCAGGCTTGCAGCGCATTGATGACCAGCAGCAGTACGAATGAGATGACCAACATGACCACCGCTACTGCAGTAGCACCTGCGTAGTCGTACTGCTCCAGCTTGCCAATGATGATCAGAGGCGTGATTTCAGACACCAGCGGCACATTGCCTGCAATAAAAATAACCGAGCCATACTCACCTATCGCGCGGGCAAAGGCCATGGCAAACCCGGTCAACAGGGCCGGTGCAATGTGCGGCAAGATGACTTTGGTAAAGATTTGCAGGCGGCTGGCCCCAAGTGAGGTTGCAGCTTCTTCCAGTTCTTTTTCAAAATCTTCCAGAACTGGCTGCACGGTGCGCACCACAAAAGGAATGCCAATAAAAATAAGGGCAATCACTACACCTGCGGGCACAAACGCCAGCTTGATGCCCAGCGGCTCCAGGTATTGGCCCAGCCAGCCATTGCCCGCCAGCAAGGCTGTCAGCGATATGCCGGCCACTGCGGTGGGCAGCGCAAACGGCAGATCAACCAGGGCATCAACGATTTTCTTGCCCGGAAAGCTGTAGCGCACCAGCACCCATGCCAACAGCAGGCCAAACACCAGATTAACAAGAGCAGCAATCAGCGAAGCACCAAACGTCAGGCGGTACGACGCCATCACGCGCTCAGACGTGACGGCAGCCCAAAATTGGTCCAGCGTCAGGCTGAAGGTTTTAAAAAACAGCGCCGATATGGGAATCAGTACCACCAAGCTCAGGTAAAACAGCGTGTAGCCCAGCGTCAGCCTGAAGCCGGGCAGCACGCGCCTCGCGTTGCGTTTTTTGGGTGAATATGTAGCCGACGCCAACGCAGCAGGCGGTACCGCGGGAGACAGGACAGTCATGGGTTGCCGGACTTACTTGAGGGTGTAAATCTTGTCAAACTGACCACCATCATTGAAATGGATTTTTTGAGCTTCACCAAGGCTGCCAAACAATTCCTGCACAGTAAAAAATTGCATGGGCTTGAAGAGTGTGGCGTATTTTTTCAAGACGGCGGCTGAACGCGGGCGCAACGCGTGCTTGGCGGCGATTTCCTGGCCTTCGTCCGAGTACAGATAGTTGAGATAAGCCCGGGCCAGTTCTGCCGTGCCTTTTTTGGCGACGGTGCGCTCCACAACCGCAACAGGGTTTTCAGCCACGATACTGATAGACGGGTAAATCGCATCGACCTTGCCTTCACCAAATTCCTTGTTGACAGACACGACTTCTGATTCAAAGGTAATCAGCGCATCGCCAATATTGCGCTGCAAAAACGCCGATGTTGCATCACGTCCGCCCTTGCCCAGCACCGGTACGTTTTTGTACAGCTTGCCCACAAACTCTGCGGCTTGCGCGTCGCTTGCGCCTTTCTTTTTGGCATAACCCCAAGCTGCCAGATAGGCATAGCGTCCATTACCGCCGGTCTTTGGGTTGACAACAACGACCTGAATGCCAGGCTTGATCAGGTCATCCCAATCCTTGATGCCCTTTGGGTTGCCGTTGCGAACCAGAAACAGCATGGTGGACGTGGTGGGTGATGCGTTGTCGGGGAATTTCTTTTGCCAGTCTTTCGCGACTACGCCCACGCCAGCCAAAAAGTCGATGTCTGTCGAAGTGTTCATCGTGACCACGTCGGCATCGAGACCATCGGCGACCGACCGCGCAATCGCGCTGGAGCCCCCATGAGACTGATCAACTTTAATATCCTTACCGGTGGTTTTTTTGTAGTGGGCCACAAAAGCGGCGTTGTAGTCCTTGTAAAACTCGCGTGCCACGTCATACGAGCCGTTGAGCAGAGTTTGCGCAGAGGTAAATCCGCTTGCGGCCAAGGCAACACTGGCAAAAATGAATTTCAACTTTGAGGTCATGCGGTCTCCGGGAATATGTAAAAAAAGAAAAATGGTTGTTGCGTATGAAATCTGTCGTGTGCAGGCGGCGCCATGTGCATTTGCCATCAAAAACCGCGGCGGCGCCACACCGGATGGCTACACGGCGTGACCGGATCAAAGTTGGCAAGGGCGAAGGCCATTAGCCGGTCTTTGATGGCCTCGGCCAATTACGGCAGCAGGTCGCATATCGCAGGTCGTTTATCGCAAGCGAAGCAGTTTGGGGTATTACCCTTAAAACTCAAACAACAGTTTTTTGATTTGTTAATTACTTTTGTGCCTATCAAATCTCATGCGGTCAGACACGGGCAGCAATTGGCGACTGCCCGGCCTCCGCAAAATTCCACCACCGGCTGTACCGGGCTAAAGCTGGCGATCTTTCCAATTAACGCAGCTGATCGCCGAGTTGAATGGCCTATTTTCTTGTGTAGATCTGGTCAAAAGAAGCGTTATCGGCAAAGTGTTCTTTGTCGGCTTTGGCCCAGCCGCCAAATGCGGTGTCAATGCTGAACAGGTTGATCTTGGCAAACTGTTTGGCGTACTTGGCTTTGGCTTTTTCAGATACCGCCGGACGATAGAAGTTTTTGCCGGCAATGTCCTGACCTTCTTCTGAATACAAGTACTTGAGGTACTCCTCAGCCACAGCGCGGGTGCCTTTTTTGTCGACGTTTTTGTCGATCACGGCAACCGCTGGCTCGGCCAGGATACTCAGCGACGGTGCAACCACGTCAAATTTGGTACCGAATTCTTTTTCAAGCAAGTACGCCTCGTTTTCCCACGCAATCAGCACGTCGCCCTGAGCGCGCTGGCCAAAAGTGATGGCGGAACCGCGCGCGCCGGTGTCCAGCACCGTCACGTTGCCGTACAGCTTGGCGACAAATTCTTTGGCTTTGCTGTCACCGTTGCCTTGACTGCCGTACTTGCGTTTGGCGAATTCCCAGGCAGCCAGGTAGTTCCAGCGGGCACCGCCTGATGTTTTGGGGTTAGGCGTGATGACCTTGATACCGGGCTTGATCAAGTCGTCCCAGTCCTTGATGCCTTTGGGGTTGCCTTGCCGCACAACCAGCACGATAGTGGACGTGTAGGGAGATGAATTGTTTGGCAGCTTTTTTTGCCAGTCAGCCTTCAGCCAGCCCCCATTTTTAACCAGCGCGTCAGTGTCGCCAGCCAGCGCGAGCGTAGCCACATCAGCATCCAGCCCGTCAATGATCGACCGCGCC
>ENA-OFCE01001076-OFCE01001076.1-metagenomes-genome-assembly--contig:-NODE-1076-length-15031-cov-3.569712_pt1 | contig 15031 bp, 13 predicted proteins | sample MGYA00153388_OFCE01 | MGnify analysis MGYA00153388
TCGAACTTGCGCCTAACGCACGCCGCGCCACAAAATTTTTAATTGCGCACATTTTTAAGGCGCGCGCTCTGGCGCAGCACGCTAAAAAGGCCGATGCGTACGCGCGGAACAAACACACCGTGTTTGATCGCCCCTACCCTTTCCAAGTAAATGGAAACTTGAACTGCTTGACGAATCCGTTCGGTACATAGTCGCCGAGCACGCCATACTTTTCTGGCCACAGTTGATCGCTTTTCACCGCTGTGCCAAAGAGGTAATCGAGGAACGCGAAGTGTGCGGCGTAGTTGCGATCAAGCGCGGCTTGATCCTGGCTGTGGTGCCAGTGATGGAAGTTGGGGGTGACGATGATGTAGCGCAGCGGGCCCAGGCGTACGCTGACGTTGGCGTGGTTAAACACTGCCTGGAAGCCGACGATCAAGATGTACGCGTCGATCACCTCTTTGGAAAAACCGAGCACGAAAATCGGCGCTAACACCAGCGTGCGCGTGATGATTAATTCCACGATGTGTTGCCGCGAACCGGCGAGCCAGTCCATGCTTTTGGCGCTGTGATGCACAGCATGCAAGCGCCACAGAATCGGCACCTCGTGATGGGCGCGGTGCGTCCAATACTGCACAAAATCCGCCACCAGCACAATCAGCAGCACGCCCACCCAAAACGGCAAGCCCTCCACCCAGCCGCGAACACCGTCGTTGCCTGCCCAGCCGAAAAATTTGTGCACCATCAAATTGGTCGCAAGCAAAACTAATCCGACCACCATGTGATTGACGATGAAGTGATGAAAATCGGTTTGCCATTCGGGGCGGAAAACCGGTTGATCTTTGCGATGCTTAAAGAGCTTTTCGACGAAGATAAAAATCAGTGATGAGCCAAGCAAATCGAGAATGAACCAGTCGAGCCCGATGTACGGCGTGTTGTCAGCAAAATCCGTGACGGGCACCTTGTGGCCCCCGAGCAAGGCGGTCGCGGCGACCAGCAAAAACGCAAACGCAGAGAGCCAGCGTGAGCGATTGAAAATGACATTGACGAGACTGACACCACCCGCGATGACAAGCGCCGCGAACATGATGATGCGGATCACCTCGACGTTGTAGCTTTTGCGCAGTTGCGGCGTGGTCAGGTATTCGGGGAAATGAAAAGCGAGCACGCCGAGGAAGCACAGGATCGCCAGCGACAGCGCGATCACGCCAGAAATCAGCCCGTGACCACGCTTCAACGCGCCGTGGCCTTCGGTCAATTCGTTGAGTTTTTCCAGCATGTTGTACTCCTGAAGTATCGATCAGCTTTTAGCGTAAAGTGCTATCTTACTTGGGCGGACCCGCGATTTAATCAATTTATTGACTTATGCACGAATTGCGACAAGAGCCCATACAAGACGACATTTAGGCGAAAAAGCTGTTGTCTAGGATTGAGCGTCCAAAAGCGCCAGTTTGACTTTTTTCGTCGCTCTGGTGTGGAAGAAAATCTAGTGTCGTTTCACGTTGAAAAAGACGATATATCGCGCCGCCATCGGTGTGCACGGCTAGGCGCAAAATGCAGCGCATGCCGGGGCATGGGCAAATTTTGCAACGACGCGGTGCGCAGCGAGGGCAAGCGAGATGCGTCATTTTTGATGTGACACGACATTAGCGACCCGGGGCGATCATCGCTGATTTATTCGCCACCGAAAGTCGCTGGGCCCCTGCTTGCGCAGGGGCGACCAATTTGAAAGACTTATCGCCCAATAAACGGATATGCCGGATCGTGATATCCGGGTGTTGATGGATGGCCTTTTGGCACCAGCGAATCCACCATTTCATCATCATCCACTGCCCACGGATAGTCCAGCGCGGCGAAGTAGGGCTTGAACTGATCCAGCGTTTTCGGTCCGGCAATCACGCTGGAAACGAAACGATTGGCGAGTACCCACGCGGTGGCAAATTGCAGCAACGTAAAACCTTTCGCCGCGGCATGGGCTTCGAGCTTTTGCGCGATCACGAGGGATTCTTCGCGCCATTCAGTTTGCATGAATCGTTTGTCTGCCCGACCCGCGCGACTGTCGGCGGGTGCTGCGTGGCCGGGCTTGTACTTGCCCGTGAGCACGCCGCGCGCAATCGGGCTGTACGGCGCAACGCCAAGCCCGTGGAAGCCGCATGCAGGAAGGATTTCCACCTCGGGCAGACGATTGAGCAAGTTGTAGTACGGTTGGCAAATGGCGGGCAACGGCACGCCTTGTCGCGTGCATTCTGCAACCACTTCAGCGATACGCCACGCGCGAAAATTCGACACTCCAAAATAGCGAATTTTGCCGCTCCGAACCAGGTCGCCGAGCGCGCTCACGACCTCCTGCAAACCGTCTTCTTCGAAATCGCGATGCAGGTAATAAATATCGATGTAGTCGGCGCCCAAACGCTCAAGCGACGCGTCGCATTCCTGCATCAGCCATTTGCGCGAATAGCGATCCTGATTCGGCGCATCGGTAGTGGGCGACATCTTGTTGCCGATCTTGGTGGCCAGCACCCACCAGTCGCGCTCTACACGAATCGCGTTGCCGGTGATTTCCTCAGACGCACCGAGCGAATACACGTCGGCGGTATCGATGAAATTAAGGCCCTGCGCACGTGCGTGATCGACGATGCGTTGCGATTCGGCGGCATCCGTTTGGTCGCCAAACATCATGGTGCCGAGGCAGAGGGCGGAAACGCGCAGATTGGTTTTTCCGAGGCGGTTGTATTTCATTACTACGTCCAATACTTCAATAGTGCGTCGTTCCGGCGGAGGCCGGAATCCAGTGACTTTTCGTCGAGTAATTGCCCGTCCTCAAAGACGCTGGGTCCCTGCCTTTCGCAGGGGCGACGACGAAAATTTACAGCGCAACTTTCGTCTCGCCAAGCAAACGGAACTTACCGTCTTTAATGGTGATGACCTCACGCGCCCGCTTGTCGAGGCCGTTGTGATTGCTGGCCGTGATGTTGAACACGCCCTGCGCGCCCACGATGTCCTTCTGCACCTCAAGCGAATCGCGCAACGCCGCGCGGAACGCCTCCGTCCCCGGCTTACCTTTTTTCAGCGCATCTGGCACAGCGTATTGCAGCAAGATGCCGGCGTCGTAGGTGTTCGCGCCGAACGTCGCAGGACGCGAGCCATAAATTTTCTCGTACGCCTTGATGAAGCGAGCCGCAACGCTCTTGACCGGGTTCGCGTCGAGCATCTCGTCAAACACCAGCATGCCACCCGCAGCGAGCACGGTGCCCTCCACTTTTGCGCCCCCAATACGGATGAAGTCCTGCGTGGCAATCGCGTGCGTCTGATAAATCGTGCCTTTAAAGCCCTGGTCGCGCAGCGTGGCTTGCGGCAACACGGCCGGACCGCCGACGGCTGCGATGAACACGGCATCCGGCTTGGCGGCGATGAGCTTCAGCGATTGGCCGGTCACCGATTGATCGGTGCGGCTGTATTTCTCGGTCGCCACCAACTCAATCTTTGCTTTCGCGAGCATCGCGGGCAGAATTTTTAGGAAGCCTTCGCCGAAGGGGTCGTTAAAGCCGATAAAACCCAGCTTCTTGACCTTGGCGCGCACCATGTGACCCACAAGTGCCTCCGCGATCAAATCGTCGTTCTGCGTCGTTTTAAAGACCCAGCGCTTGGTGGCATCCTGAGGCTCAACGACGGCTTGGCTTCCAACCGTGCTGACCAGCGGCACCTTTGCCTCGGCAATGATGGGCAGGATCGCCAGCGCGTTGGGCGTCGTCGATGGCCCGATGATGGCGTCGACGTTGTGTTGTTGGATCAACTGCTTGGCGTTTTGCACCGCGCGCGTGGTGTCGCCACCGTCGTCGAGCGTGATGTATTCAATGGTCATGCCGCCGACCGTGGTAGGCAACAACGCAACCGAATTTCGCTGTGGAATGCCGATCGCAGAGGTCGGGCCGGTGGCCGAAACCATCGCACCGATTTTGATTTGTGCCTGCACGGGAGCGGCAGCCATAGCCGTTGCCAGAGACAGCAGCGCGAGTGAGGGGATAGAAAGCTTCATAATTCAACTCCGGGAAATGAACAACTTGCGTCGGTCGATGGCGTCAAGTGTATTTGACCCCAACGAACTTTTCATGCCTGCAATTCAATCCAAACTAGACCCCCTCGCGCTGCGTCACGCGTTCGCGAGCTTCGCCACCGGCGTCACCGTTATCACAGCTCTCGACGGAAACGGCGCGCCAGTGGGCATGACGGCTAATTCGTTTGGCTCCGTGTCGCTTGACCCGCCGCTGGTGCAGTGGAGCTTGCGCATCAATTCGGGGCTGCATCGCACGTTTGTTGATGCGACGCATTTCAGCGTGAGCGTGCTTGCATCGCATCAGGCGCACATTGCTCGTCAGTTTGCCAGCCGTGCGCCGGATCGATTTGCGGGGATTGAGTTCACGCAAAACGTGGGCGAGCCGCCGCTGATTCGTGGCGCGTTGGCTTATTTTGTGTGCAGGAAAATCGCCGATCATCGCGTGGGCGATCACGAGCTATTTATTGGTGAAGTGCTGCATGCGTCGGCCCATGAAGGGCAGGCGCTGTTGTTTCATGGCAGCAAGTTTTTGACGACGCGGTGAACATCCGATATTGGATCTTGTAGGAGCGGCGCGAGCCGCGATCACATGCGCTCAGAGCGACCTTTTTTCGCGGCTTTCGCCGCTCCTACAAGTCAACGCATCAGAGAAGCTTCCACTGCGCCACAGGCGCAAAGCTGCGGCGATGCTCGTTGCACGGACCGTGCGCTGTCAGCGCCGCCATGTGAACTGACGTGCCGTAGCCCTTGTGCGCGGCAAAGCCATACTGAGGAAATTGCGCGTGAACCTCAAGCATGTAGGCGTCGCGCGCCGTCTTCGCAAGGATCGACGCCGCGCTCACTTCTTGCACATCGGCGTCGGCACGCGGTTGTGCTGTGACTGTGATGTTGCGTGATGCGGCCCACGGTTTGAGTGAACGCGGAATTTGGGTGCCGTCAATCACGATGCGTCGGGTCATCGACGCGCTCGCTTCGGGCAACCGCGCAACCGCGCGGAACATGGCAAGCAGGGTCGCTTGCAGAATATTCAGCTGATCCACTTCAATCGCAGTCGCAGACGCAATCGCCCATGCGTACGCCCGTGATTTGATCAAAACGGCGAGTGCATCACGACGCGGCGCGGATAGTTTTTTCGAGTCGTCGAGGCCAGCAATCGTACGGCCCGCTTCGCCCAACACCACTGCCGCTGCAAATACCGGCCCAGCTAGCGGCCCACGCCCCGCCTCGTCAATGCCACATAGCCACGTATCCATCAGCGCAGTTGCGCCAATACGGTCGCCACCATCGGATCGAAGGTGGCAGTGCCTGGCGATTGCAACGCGTCGCCCATCGTCGTATACGCAGCCTGCATTTGTGCCCGCAGATGTTCGTGCTCAATCAGTCCACTCATCGCACTGACCAGCGCTTCGGGTGTCGCTGCGTTTTGCAACAACTCAGGAATACACCAGTCGTCAGCCATGATGTTTGGCAGCGAAACAAAGCGGCTGTTGATTTTTTTGCGCACGATGGCATACGTAATTTTGCTCACGCGATAGCTCACCACCTGCGGGCAACCGAGCATCGCCGCCTCGAGTGTGGCCGTACCGGACGCGACCAACGCAACGTCCGCTGCGCGCAACGCAAAATCGGCGTGGCCAAACAACAATTGCACTCGCGGCACCAGCGCTTCGCCATAGCGCCACAGCGCAGCCTCAAAGCGTTCGCGCGTTTCGCGGGTAACCAGCGGAACGACAAAGCGGCTCGCTGGGTATTTTTCGCACAGGCGCAACATCACCTGCACAAATAACTCGCCGTGCAGATCAATTTCGCTAATGCGCGAGCCGGGCAAAACCGCAATCAGCGGCGCAATTGGCGCATTGCCATTATGCTCAAGCCTTCTGCGCAAACGGTGACGATCTGCATGACGCAACGGTGCTTTGGCTAACGGATGTCCAACGAAGGTCGCAGCGACGCCATGCGCTGCGAGCAGTTTCGGCTCAAAGGGAAACAGGCACAACATGTGGTCTGCGGCATCTTTGAATTTCGCCGCGCGCTCGGGTCGCCACGCCCAAAACGACGGCGAAACATAGTGCAACGTGCGCTGTCCTCGTGCCTTCAGATCACGCTCAACACGGAGGTTGAAATCGGGCGCATCGACGCCGATGTACAGCGCAGGTTTTAACGCCTGCGTTCGCTCAATCAACTCGCCTTTTGCGCGGTAAATTCGCGGCAACGCAGCCACAACTTCGGCGTAGCCGCGCACGGCAAGCGTCTCGGAATCAATCCACGTATGCACACCCGCAGCCCGCATACGTGGCCCAGCAATACCGTGAAAACGGATCTCGGGCGCAACGGCAAGAACGCGTTCAACCAGATCCGCCGCCAACTGGTCGCCAGAGGTTTCTCCCGCGACGATCACTACATCTGTCATTGAATCACTCGCAACTAACGCGCAAGACCTCTTCCGGGCGTTTGCAGGAACGCGACCAATGGCAGCAACGCCGCCGTGGCATCCACGGACGATGTGAGCATCTCCGTCTCAAGCGCGGCGATCGCTTCTTTGAGCGTGAGGTTGTTTCGGAACACCGTCTTGAAGGCGTTGCGAACCGTGGTGACGGCCTCAGCGCTAAAGCCGCGACGCTTCAAGCCTTCGCTGTTGACCGTACTCAACGAGAACGGATTGCCCTGACCAAGCACATACGGTGCAACGTCCTGCAACACGCAGGACGCGCCGCCGACCATCGCGTGTTCACCAATGCGGCAGAACTGATGCACGCCGGCGAGCCCACCCAGAATCGCCCAATTGCCCACTTGGACATGCCCACCAAGGGTCGCTGCATTGGCGAGAATCACATCATCGCCCACCGTACAGTCGTGTGCCACATGGGCATAAGCCATAAACAATCCGCGCGAACCAATGGTGGTGAGGCCGCGATCTTGCACCGTGCCACGATGCACCGTGCAGCTTTCGCGGAACACATTGTCGTTCCCGATGACGACTTTCGTCGGCTCGTTCGCATACTTTTTGTCTTGCGACGCGAGACCAATCGAGCAGAATGGAAAGAAGGCATTGCCAGTGCCGATTTGCGTGTCACCGTCGATCACTACATGCGAAATCAGCTTGCAGCCCGCGCCGAGAATGACGCCTTCCCCAACCGTACAGAACGGGCCCACTTCAACATCCGGCGCGAGTTTCGCTGCTAGATGAACGACAGACATTGCGTGAACGTGCGCCATCAGCCCGCCTGTAACGCGGCGATCAGGGTGGCTTCAACCGCAAGCTGCCCGTCAACCGTGGCGCGACACGCAAACTTGCCGATGTTGCGAACGATTCGGCTGGTTGTCACTTCAAGAATTAACTGATCGCCGGGAATGACGATGCGTTTGAAGCGCGCGTTGTCGACGCCCGCTAGATACACAATCTGCGGGCGACCTGCGGCGTCTTTGGGTTGCGAGGTGTAGGCGAGCACAGCAGCCGCTTGCGCGAGCGCTTCGATCATTAGGACACCGGGCATGACCGGTTTGCCGGGAAAGTGGCCGTTGAAAAACGGCTCGTTCACGGTGACGTTCTTCAGCGCCTTGACCCGCTTGCCAATGTCGAGCTCCAGCACCCGATCAATCAGCAGAAACGGATATCGGTGCGGCAGCAGCTCCGCTATTTTGGTGATGTCGAGGGTCAGGCCCACCAAAGGCGCGGCGGGGGCCTCATTGTTCGAGGCGTTCACAGCATTCACGGGTTCATTCATGAAACCAATTGTCGCAAAACACGCTGGCGCGGCGGCGCAAAACTGCTATTTGTCGCTAACCGGACAAATGATGACGTTTTGCGATCAGAAAATGCACCGATCAGCGCGACGCGCCTTGCGTGACGAATGTGACAACGTGTTGGTGGCTTGTCACATCCATCACTTGGATCACCTCCGTCACCTTGGTTGTGACTTTGCCAGCTTTGTCGCTTAGCACGGAAATGACGAGGTTCTGCGGTCAGAAAATGGACGCTCCAGCGCGAAGTGACTTATGTGACGACGGTGACAAAGTGACGCTTGCTCGGTCACTTCAATCGCTTTTGTCACCTTCTTCCCCTCGGCCAGCTTGGTTTCGGCTTCGCTGGCTTAGGGTTTCGGCACCGCTTTGATTGAGCGACGCAGCTTCGCGGCCATCTTGATCCAGTCGCGATGCGCAGTGGTCGGGAACACGCCTGTGTACTGACCGGGCTGCGTGATCGACGTCGCGATCAACGTGCCGCCCGAGACCACCACATCATCGCAAATCGACAGATGCCCCACGACCATCGACGCACCACCGAGCATGCAACGCGCACCGATTGTGCTGCTGCCCGCGATGCCCGCGCAACCGGCAATGGCCGTGTTGTCGCCAATGCGCACGTTATGGGCGATTTGTACAAGGTTGTCGATCTTGACGCCGTTGCCGATCACTGTGTCTTCGATTGCGCCACGATCTACCGTGGTGTTCGCTCCGATTTCGACATCGTTGCCGATGATGACGGTGCCGACCTGCGCGACTTTGCGCCAGCCGTCGCGCGTGGGCTGCAGGCCGAAGCCGTCAGAACCGATCACGGCCCCTGAATGCAGAATGCAGCGGTCACCCAGTCGAACGCCTGAAAGCACGCGAACGCCGGGATGAAGCAGGCATTTCTCGCCGATGATCACGTCGTCACCGATAAAGACCTGCGAACCTATGGCGCTCCCCACACCGATGGCGGTTCGCTCGCCGATAACGCTGAAAGCATCAATTCGTACGCCATCCACACGCGCGGACGCGGCGACCTTTGCCATCGACGAAACGGTGGCTCGATGCGGCGGTGCAGGGAACAACAGATCAAGCGCGCTGGCAAAAGCGGAGTGCGGCGCGGGATGAACGATGCGCGTACACGACGCGATATCGGCGTCTGCCTCGCGTACGATAAGCACACTGGCGGAATTGTTCGTCGCGGCTGTGCGGTGTTTTGAATCAGAGAAAAAAGTTAGATCGCCGGGGGCGGCGAAATCAACGCTGGCGACACCGGTGATTTGCACGGTGTCGTCGCCGAGACAATGCGCGCCTAGCTCGACCGCAAGCGCCTTCGCAATAAGCGGTCGCCTAACAAGTTTGCCCACGTGAATGCTCGCGAACTACTTGTCGGCGAGCGCCTTCAACACGCGATCCGTGATGTCGATTCGGTTGCTGACAAAGACCGCTTCTTGCAGGATCAAATCAAACTTTTCTGATTCGGCAATTTGCTGGATGGTTCTTTGCAGCCGTTCTTGTAGGCCTGCCAATTCTTCATTGCGACGCAGATTTTCGTCTTCCCGCAACTCGCGCTGCGCGCGTTGCAAATCGCGACTCATCACTTCGAGTTCGCGCTGTTTGTTGCGACGATCTACGTCGTTAAGTGTCAGTTGTTCTTTCTCAAACGCGGCAGAAAGATCGCGAAATTTCTTGGCAATACGCTCCACGTCGGCTTGCCGCGCAGCGAATTCTCGCTCCAGTTTTTTGAACGCACGCTGAGCCGGTGCTGATTCGCGCAACAGTTTTTCAGTGTTGACCAGCCCGATTTTGAGCTCTGGTGATCGCGTCGCAGCAACAGCGCCGCTTTGCGCCCAAATCGCGCCCGCATTCGCTAGTAACGCGAGGGCAACAATGGAACGAAACAACGCACGGAACAAAACAATCATCAGCGTCTCACTTTCGAATTTAGAACGATGTGCCCACCTGGAATTGGAAACGCTGCGCTTTGTCGGTAGGCTTGCTTCCAATCGGGATGGCATAGCTGAATTTAAGCGGACCGAGGGGCGACTGCCACGCGATGGCTATACCCGTAGAGAAGTGAATGCGCTCGTTATCCTTCTGGAAAATCCCGCCCTTGTCGTACACCTGTCCCGCGTCAACAAACAAGCTGCCGCGTACGGATTTGTCGTTCTTGGTGCCGGGGAAAGGGAACAAAATTTCGTTATTGATCGTGAACTTGCGGCGTCCGCCGGTCGCATTGCCAGTGTACGACGTGGTGGAGGACGTAGTGCCGTCCGGATTAGTGGTGATCGCGGAGGTGACCGCTTCGCGAGGACCCAGTGAGTTTGTCTCATAGCCACGCACCGAGCCCACACCGCCGCCGTAGTAGTTCTGAAAGAACGGTAACGAACGACCGCCGTAGCCGTTGGCGAACCCTGCTTCCACGTTGACGCCATACACAAAGTCTGCGACAAGCGGGAAAAACGCCTGCCCCTGATAGTTGATCTTGAAAAACTTGACCGGTGTGAACGGCAAGGTCGCCTCAACACTGATGCTCTGCAACCAGCCACGCGTCGGGTAGACCAAGCTGTCGCGACTATCGCGCGCCCAGCCCGACGACACCTTGTAGGTGTTGTTGTTAAAGCCAAATTCGCTGGCGTAGTCGTAGAAGCGCTGCGGGCTGATGCCTAGATACAGTTGCAAATTTGAATTCTCTGCGGAGAAACCCACGCTCACACTGTCGGTCTCGCTGACGGGAATGCCAAAGCGCATGCCGGTGCCGTAGGTGGAGAGCTTGTAGCTGCCCACGCCGGTGGACGTCGGATCGTAGGTTCGTCGATAGATGTCAATGCCGCGACTGACGCCGTCTGGCGTGAAATACGGATTGGTGTACGCAATCACAGCCGTCTTTGCGGTGCGGCTGGTGTTGACTTGCAACGCCAACGAGTTGCCGGTACCCAGCACGTTATTTTGCGAAATAGAGGCAGTCAACACCAATTTGTCGGCGCTCGAATAACCGGCACCCGCATTGAGGCTGCCGGTATTTTTCTCGGTCACGGCAACGTCAACGTCAACCTGGTCGCTGGCACCCGGCACGGCCTGATTGTCCATCGTGACTTCAGAGAAGAACCCGAGACGATCAAGGCGAACTTTCGAGCGCTGAATTTTGCTCTGGTCGTACCAAGAAGCCTCAAGCTGCCGAAGCTCGCGACGAATCACCTCATCGCGCGTTTGCGCATTGCCAGCCACGTTAATGCGACGCACATACACGCGACGACCGGGATCGACGACGAAGTTGAACGCAACCGTGCGCTTTTCGCGATCAATCTCAGGCACTGCATTGACGCCAGCAAAAGCGTAGCCTTCACGACCAAGTCGATCACTGATGGCCTTAGCGCTGTCAGCCAGACGCGTTCTAGAGAACGTGTCGCCCGGATTTACGCGGATCAACGAACGCAACTCAGCCTCGGGCACCAGCAAATCGCCGCTCAATGCGACGCTGGACACCTTGAATTGCGCGCCTTCGCTGATGTTGATGGTGACGAACACCTTTGTGCGATCCGGCGACAACGAGACTTGCGTTGACTCAACCGTGAACTCAAGGTAGCCACGGTTGGTGTAATAACTGCGAATGACCTCTAGGTCAGCCTGAAGCTTCTGCTTCGAGTATTGATCGTCCTTGGTATACCAAGAGAACCAGCCGCCAGTGGCTAGCTGAATTTCTGAAAGCAGTGTCTTTTCGGAAATTACATTGGCACCCACGATATTAATGGCGTCAATCTTTGCAACTTCACCCTCTTTGACCACAATCGCAACGCCAGTGCGGTTACGCTCAAGCGGAGTGAGAGTGGTGGTGACCTCCACGTCGTAGCGACCGCGTGACAGATATTGCTTCTTGATTTCTTGTTCGGCTTTGTCAAGGATGGTGCGGTCAAAAATGCGGCCTTCGGACAAACCAGCGTCGCGCAGCGCTTTTTTGAGCGTATCTTTATCAAACTCTTTGGCACCCGTGATGTCGATGGACGCAACCGTAGGCCGCTCGACCACCGAGACGATCAACACACCGTCCAACGCCTCAATGCGAACGTCGCGGAAAAACCCGGTGGCGAACAGCGCTTTAATGGCGTTTGAGGCAGCGGCTTCGTCAAAGCGGTCGCCCACCTTGACGCCCATGTAGTTGAACACCGTGCCAGCGTCGGTGCGTTGCAGCCCTTCAACGCGGATATCACGAACGGTGAACGGATCGATGGCTAAAGCCGAACCAGCGAAACCGAGAATGCCTGCGCAAAGCAGGCTGTGGGTCACGCGACGTGGTGAGAATGGAAAACGTAATGGGTGTCGGGTCACGAGATGATTCGCAAAAAGTCGTTGTAGAGAGCGAGCGCAGTGAGGGCGGTGACAAAACCGATGCCAACGCGCTGACCAAATACTTCAGCACGCTCTGAAAGTGGCGCTCCCTTTAGGGCTTCGAGCAGATGATATAGCAACTGTCCCCCGTCGAGCATGGGCACGGGCAGCAGGTTGAGCACGCCAATGGAGATGCTCACAATGGCTAGGAACAGCGTAAACGCCACCGCGCCTTGACTCAGCGTCGAGCCCGCGCCCTCCGCCATGGTCAGCGGCCCGGAAATTTGCCGCAATGAAACGTCGCCCGTCAGCATGCCCCAGAGCAAACGCACGGTAAGCGCCGACGCGTCATAGGTGCGTTGCACGGCGGCGACTATCGCTTCGGGAATTGAACGCTGGCGCTCAGTCAACCAGCTATCGCCCAATTTAAGCGGACTGATCGCGCCGACGTCAATGCGTCCCACCGAGACTTTGGCGACGAGTTCCGCACGCGGATTGATGACGATCTCCTGCGTCGTCCCCTGACGGCTCACGCCCAGTGCAACCCGCCCGCCCGGAGCGCCCTGAATAACCTTCGTCAACTGCGTCCATTGCCGAATGGCTTGCCCGTCAACCGTGACGATTTGATCCCCCGTCTTAAGGCCCGCTGCCGCCGCAGGTCCGCCCTCTTTCACGGTTCCGATGATCGCTGGCTGATCGAACGCGAGCCCCCAACCAGCGAGCCTAGAACCGACGCTGTCGAGTGTTGCGGGAGAGTTCTCGCCGCGCGTCAACGTGACCCTGCGCTCAACACCGCGCTGTTCAACATCAAGCTTCAATTCTGTGTCGAACAAGCTGGTTAACAGCGCCCAGCGCACGTCGCCCCAATGCGCAACCGCGCGATCGTTGATGCGCAGAATGTTCTCGCCGCCGCGCATGCCAGCGATTGCTGCAGGTGTGTTGGCCTCAGGTTTCGCGACAAACGCGGTGAGATCACGATCTGGAACCGACAACGCGACCGCGTAAAGAAATGCCGCAAGGATGAAATTAGCCAGCGGCCCTGCGGCCACGATGACCGAGCGTTTCCATAGTGACTGCTTGTTAAACGCAGCGCGGGTGTCAACGTTATGAGCGTCAATCAAATCTGGGTCTCGCGTGTCCAGCATGCGCACATAACCACCGAGCGGAATGGCTGAAATCGCAAATTCGGTTCCCGCAAAAATGCTGCGTTTGCCCACCCACTTGAGCAGTACCGGACCAAAGCCGACCGAGAAGCGGATGACTTTGACCTTGCACCAACGGGCGGCGAGATAGTGCCCCATCTCATGCACCGTCACGAGAATCGCCACCGCGAGAAGGAACCCTAACAAAGAACTTCCAAAAACTGACATTAGCTTGCCGCAACCATCGTTGAACTCTCCAAAACTGCACGGGCTCGTGTGCGGGCGATGCGATCACGCGTAAACACTTCATCCATGGACAGCGGGTCAGACAGGTCAAGTTGCTCAAGCGTTCGCTCCGTGGTGCGAACGACCTGTGTATAGCGAATTTCACCCGCTAAAAAAGCGGCAACAGCGACTTCGTTGGCGGCGTTGAGCGCAAGGCAAGCGCCCTGCCCTTGCTTCAGCGCGGCGTACGCGAGCCCCAACGCAGGAAATCGAGCATGGTCAACGTCGAAAAACTCCAGCTTGCCGAGCGCAGTCAGCGACAAGCGCGGAATCGCAAGCGGAATTCGCGCCGCTGCGCCCGACGGTTGCGCGGCAACGCCCAAAGCATGAGCGATCGGCACCTGCATATCGGCGGGACCCAGATGCGCCAAGATCGAGCCATCAACGTACTCAACCATCGCATGGACCGTACTGCTCGGATGAATCACCACATGCACATCTGCTGCGGGACGGTTGAACAGCAGAGCGGCTTCAATGACCTCGAGCCCTTTATTCATGAGGGTGGCGGAGTCAACCGAAATTTTGCGCCCCATGGCCCAAGTCGGATGTTTGCACGCTTCATCCGGCGTGATCGCATCAAAGGTGTCGAGCGGACGTAACCGGAACGGGCCACCTGACGCAGTCAAGGTGATGGCACGAACTCGACGCGGGTCGCAATCAAGCCCGTTTGCGCACTGGAACACGGCGTTATGCTCGCTGTCGATGGGCAACAACTGCGCCCCGCTCGCGGCTGCCTTGTCGAGCAGCAAGCGACCCGACGCTACAAGCGCCTCTTTGTTGGCCAGCAGTACGCGTTTGCCTGCTACAACCGCAGCCCACGTCGACGGCAGCCCTGCGAAACCTGAAATACCGGCGACGACGACATCAACCTCTGTCGAGCCCGCAATCGCAGTTATCGCATCGTCGCCAGCCTCGATTTGCACGTTACCGCGCTTCGAGATTGCGTCACGCAATGCTGTTGCTGCGCCAACATCTGCTAACGCGCAATACTGCGGCTGGAATTCTTCAATGATCGGCAGCAGCGCTTGCCAGTTAGAACGAACCGCTACCGCGACCAACTGAAAGCGGTCTCTATGTTGGCGCAGTACGGCAAGCGTACTCGCGCCGATGGAGCCAGATGCACCGAGTAATGCAATGCGAATCATGCGGTTGCTTTCGTCACCATAGCGGTTTCACCAGCACCAGCAGTACGGTCGCCAGCGGCAGCACCGCCAACTGCGCGTCAATACGATCCAACACACCGCCATGACCGGGCAGCAATTGGCTTGAATCTTTCACGCCAGCTTGTCGCTTCAACTGCGACTCCCAGAGATCGCCCATGACCGCGCTGGCACCAAGAAATGCGCCTGCTCCCGCGGCCATCAAAAGCTGCCACACGCCCGAGCACAGCCCGAGGTAGAACGACATGGCTGCCGTCCACAACGCGGCCGCAACGATGCCACCGACAGCACCTTCACGGGTCTTTCCGGGACTAATAGACGGCGCTAGTTTGACGCGTCCGAACCTGCGACCTACA
>ENA-OFCE01001077-OFCE01001077.1-metagenomes-genome-assembly--contig:-NODE-1077-length-15024-cov-7.129401_pt1 | contig 15024 bp, 10 predicted proteins | sample MGYA00153388_OFCE01 | MGnify analysis MGYA00153388
GGTGGTCTTCGTGCTGGTCGGCCTGCGCCTGGTGCAGCAGCAGGGCCGCGCGCTGCACCAGGCCGAGCAGGGCAAGGCGCGGTTGGAGCAGCGCGTGCGCGATGCCACGGCAGAGATCGAACGCAACTTCCGCCAGCTGTCGGAACTGCGTGTCGAACAAGTCACCGAGCGCGAGCGCAAGCGCATCGCTGCCGACCTGCACGACGACCTGGGCGCCAAGCTGCTGACCATCGTGCATACCAGCGATTCCGAACGCATCTCGACCCTGGCGCGCGAGGCGCTGGAAGAGATGCGCCTGTCCGTGCGCGGCCTGACCGGCAAGGCGGTGCGCCTGGCCGACGCGTTGGGCGACTGGCGCGCCGAAGTGGTGTCGCGGCTGGGCCAAGCCGGCATCGAGTGCGAGTGGCAGGCGCCGGAGGACCTACCGCAGCGGCTGTCGTCTCGCGCCTACGTGCAGACCACGCGCATCCTGCGCGAAGCCACCAGCAACATCATCAAGCACAGCAGGGCCACGCGCTGCGACATCCGCTGCACCATCACCGACGGCGACATGCAGTTCGTGGTGCAGGACGACGGCAAGGGCATTTCTGCGGTGGTCGACGGCCGGCTCGACCAGGGCCACGGCCTGGCCAGCATGAAGAACCGTGCCAAGCAGCTGCAGGGCCAGTGCCTGGTGGAGTCGGGCGCGGGACAGGGAACCGTGATTCGCCTCACGGTTCCGCTGGATCGCGCCACCGAGAGCTCATGAGGCAGGCCTGGGCGGCCGATACCATCAGGACCGAACCTCCGGCACCGCGAGCCTATGAAAACTATCCTTCTGCTGGAAGACCTGCCCGAAATCCGCGTTTGGTTGCGCAAGCTCGTGCTGCAGGTTTTCCCCGGCGCGGTGATCTCGGAAAGTGCCCGCGTGCAGGACGCCATTGAACTCGTGAAGTCGGTGAAGTTCGAGCTGGCGCTGATCGATCTGGGCCTGCCCGACGGCAGCGGCGTGGACGTGGTGACCCAGCTGCGCGACACCCAGCCCGACGCGCAGTCGGTGGTAGTCACCATCCACGACGACGACGAACACCTGTTCCCTGCCCTGCAGGCCGGCGCCTTCGGCTACATCCTGAAGGAGCAGGCGCGCGAACTCATCACCGAGCAGTTGCAACGCATCAGCCAGGGCGAACCACCGTTGTCGCCGTCGATCGCGCGACGCGTGATGGCCTACTTCAGCGCCAAGGCCAAGGCCAAGCCTGCGGCCAGCTTGGTCAACAGCATGCCCAACGTGAATTTGACCGACCGTGAAAGCGAAGTCTTGCTGCGCGTGGCCAAAGGCTACACGCTGCCCGAGATCGGCGTGCAACTGGGCCTGAGCCGCCACACGATTGCCGACTACGTGAAGCAGATCTACCGCAAGCTGAACGTCAGTTCACGCGCCGAGGCCGCGCTGGAGGCCCAGCGCATGGGCCTATTTCGTTAACCTTCAGGCTTGACCGAGACGTCCTGCGTCCTGACGGGCGTGGGGTCCGAACGATGCGAACGCCGGTCGAATCGGGAAGGCAGCCGCTTTCATGCACATAGAGCGCAAGCGAATCGCCTTGCAGGAAAAGGCGAAAACTAGACGTATATACTATATTAGTATATATTTTCGGAAGTCGCTCATGACGCAAAAGACCGCAAAACTGTTCGCGAACGGAGGCAGCCAGGCGGTGCGCCTGCCGGCCGAGTTCAGGTTCGATCACTCCGACGAGGTCTACATCCGTCGCGATGCCGTCACAGGTGACGTGATCCTGTCGGCCAGGGAAGCCAGCAAGACCTGGTCCGGTTTCTTTGCGCTGCGTGAGCAGACCGACCCGGCCGCCGACTTCATAAACGATCGCCCGCTGAACGAAGTGCTGAAGCCGCGAGCGTTCTCCGAAGAGCGGTAATGCGGCTGTACATGCTCGACACCGACACCGTGAGCTATCTCGTCAAAGGCAAGACACCGGCCCTCGATACGCGGGTCGCGGCAATCTCTCCAAAGCACTTGTGCATCTCAAGCGTGACGCGTGGCGAGTTGCTGTACGGGCTGCAGCTCAAGGACGGTGCGCACCGACTCGCCCAGCTGATCGATCAGTTTCTGCTTCGCGTTCAATGCCTGCCCTGGGACGAGGCGGCCGCCACCCACTTCGCGTCCGTCGCAGCGGCATTGCACAAGGCGGGCACGCAGATCGGCAGCATGGACGCGATGATCGCCGGGCACGCCATGGCCACGGGCGCCTTGCTCGTCACGAACAATGCCCGCCACTTCTCGCGCGTGGCTGGACTGACCGTCGAGAACTGGTGCAGCGAGCACTGAGCTGAACCGAACTGCTGGCGTCCTGCTTTCGCGAGGCAGCGACGCACCACTGGCACATCAACGTTCCCTGAACGCCTCCTGCGACTTCAGCATCGGCCGCAACAGGTAGCTCAGCACCGTGCGCCGGCCGGTAAGGATCTCGGCCGATGCCGTCATGCCCGGCAGCACGGTCAGGCTCTTGTCGCCCGATTGCAGGGTGCCGCTCTCGGCGCGCACCAGGGCGCGGTACCAGGTGCCGTCGGGCGTGGTGGCGCGGTCGGGGTCGCCCAGGGCGTCGGGGCTGATCGACTGGACGACGCCCCTCAGCCCGCCGAACACGGTGTAGTCGAAGGCCGTCAGCTTGATCTGCACTTCCTGCCCGACCTTGATGAAGCCGATGTCGGCCGGGCGGATGCGCGCCTCGAGCAGCACGCGCGGGCCCAGCTGCACGATCTCCATGATCGGCGAGCCTGCCGTCACCACGCCGCCCAGGGTGTTGGCGCGGATCTGCTTGACCATGCCGCGCACCGGTGAGGTCAGCGTCGAGCGGCGCAGCGCGTCGTCACGCACCACCATCTGTTCTTCCAGCTGCGACAGCTCGGTGCGCAGGCGCACGAGCTCGGCACTGGCCTCCTGGCGGAAGCGGTTGACGCGTTCCTGCGCTTGCAGTTGCAGCTCATTGACCTGGCGGCGCAGGCGCATGACCTCGACCTCGCTCATCAGGCCCTTGGCCGACATGCTCTCGGAAATGGCCAACTCGCGCTGCACCAGCGTCACACTGCGCCGCGTGCTCTCCTGGCCTTCGTTGAGCGACCGGGCGCGGGCGTTGAAGCTGGCGGTCTCGCCTTCGATGACCTCGTCGGCGCCGTCCAGCTCGGGCGGGAAGCGCAGCGTGCCGCCGGTGGACTCGGCATGCAGCCGCGCCACGGCGCCGCGCAGGGCGATTCGGCGCGCCTGTCCCTCGGCCTGCTGGGCCTCGACGCGGGTCGGGTCGAGCAGGGCCAGGGCCTGGCCCTCGACGACCAACTGGCCCTCGATGACCAGCAGTTCGCGCAGGATGCCGCCTTCCAGGCTGGCGATGACCTGCTCGCGGCCGTCGGGCACGACGCGCGCATTCGCCTTGGTGACAACGTCGACCTGCGTCATCGACGCCCAGACGATGCCGGTGGCCACCACGGCCAGCATCAGGCCGACCGCCCACAGCGCCGCCGATGCACCTTCGTGCACCAGGGCGCCGTTCACCGGGCTGATGTAGGCGGTGTCGCCGGCCCGCAAGCTGGCCGCGGGTTTGCGGCCGAAGAAGCGGCTCAGAGACATCTGCCGGGCGCTGTGCTCACACCGCCGCCTCCTGCTGCACGGGCTGGGTCGTGGGGTGGCGGTGCAGGTTGCCCGGTGCGTCGCTGGCAGCCACCGTGGGCGCACCCACCGGCGCCGCGCGCGCGCCCGAGAGGGCGGCCAGCACCTGCGCCTTGGGGCCGTCCAGCACGACACGGCCGGCATCGACCACCAACACGCGTTGCACCAGTTCCAGCACGGCCGGGCGGTGGGTCACCATCACCAGCGTGCAGTCGCCGCAGGCGGCCTTCAGCTGGCGCAGGAAGGCGACTTCGCTCTGCGCGTCCATCGAGCTCGTCGGCTCGTCCATCAACAGGATTCGCGGCCGCGTCACCAAGCAGCGCGCCAGCGCCACCAGCTGGCGCTGGCCGCCCGACAGCAAGTTGCCGGCCTCGCCGACCGGCAACTCCCAGCCCTGCGGGTGGCCGGCCACCAGGCGGTCCAGCCCGGTCAGGCGCGCCACCTCGGACAGGCGCGCGGGGTCGGCTCCCGGGCGGTCGAGCAGCACGTTGTCGCGCAGGCTGCCCTGGAACAGGCGCGGGTCCTGCGACACGAAGCCCACGCGGGCGCGGAAGTCGGCCGGGTCGATCTGGCGCAGGTCCATGCCGTCGACATCGACCAGGCCCTCGCTGGGCTGGTACAGCCCGGCCAGCAACCGCAGAATGGTGCTCTTGCCCGAGCCGATGCGGCCCAACAGCGCCGCGCGCTCGCCGGGCTCGAAGCGCAACGTCACGCCCTTCAGCACAGCCGGGGCGTCGCTGTCGCTGGCTCCGTCCCCCGCGGGGTAGCTGAAGCCGACGTCGACCAAGCCGATGCGGCCGCTGAGTTCGCGCTGCGGCGTGTAGACGCGGCCGGCTTCGCGATCGACCGGGCGCTTCATCACATCGTCCAGCGCCAGCATGGCCGCACGCGCGCCCTGGTAGCGCGTGGCCAGCTGGACCACGCTGGAAAGCGGCGCCAGCGCCCGCGTGGCGAACATCACGGCGCCGATGAGCGCGCCGCCGGAGATGAGCTTGTCGCCGATCAGCATCACACCCCAGACCAGCATGACCATGGTGACCAGTTGCTGCGACACCGCCGAGATGCTGCTCGTCCAGCTGCCGATGCGGCGCGAGCGCAGCATCGAATCGGCCGCGGCGGTGGTGGCTTCTTCGTAGCGGCGCAGGAAGCGGCCCTGGGCGCCAGCGGCCTTGAGGTCTTCCATGCCGTCGACCGCTTCGACCAGCACGCCGTGCAGGTCGGCCTGCTGCTGCAAGTTGGCCGACATGGCGCGGCGCAGCGCACCCTGAATCAGCGCCGACATCAACAGCAGCAGCGGAATGGCCACCACCAGCACCCAGCCCAGCGGCCCGCCGATGACGAAGGTCATGGCCACGAAGAGCACGATGAAGGGCAGATCCGACAGCGCCGACATGGTCGTCGACGAGAAAAACTCGCGCACCTGTTCCACCTGCGCCAGCGTGTGCGAGAACGCACCCGCCGAGCGCGGACGGTGCTCCATGCGCAGCGCCAGCGTCTGCCTGAACAGGGTGGCGCCGACGATCAGGTCGGCCTTGCGCCCGGCGCTGTCGATCAGGTGCGCGCGCAGCTGCCGCGCCACCAGGTCGAACAGCAGCGCCAGCGCGCTGGCCACGGCCAGGGCGGTGAGCGTGGTCATGGCCTGGTGCGGGATCACCTTGTCGTAGATGACCGAGGTGGCAATGCCCGTCACCAACATCAGCAGGTTGGACAGCATCGACGCCAGCAGCGCCGCGCGGTAATGGGGAACAAAGCGGCGGAGGGTTCCCCACAGCCAGTGCGTGGCCGGGTCGCGCAGGGCTTCCACGCCCGCATTCACGCTGGCCGCGCGCGGCTGCGGCGTGGCCACCAGGGCCAGGCCGGTGTACTCGGCGGCCAGCTCGTCTTCCTGTGCGCTGCAGGCGTGGTGCTCGCGGCCGGGCATGACGATGTCGTACCGCCGCGCGTCGGCCGCGTGGCGGGCCACCACGATGCAGGCGTCACCCTCCTTCAGCAGAAGCACCGCAGGCAGCAGCAGGTGGTGCAACTCGGCCACGCTGCGCTGCACCAGCCCGGCACTGAAACCGGCCTCGCGCAGCGCGCGCAGCGCCAGGTCCGGGGCTACACGGCCTTGAACCGGCAGGCCGGTGAGCAACGATTCGGGCGTGCGTTCCTGCCCGTGGTGGCGGGTCAGCCAGGCCAGCGCGTGTGCCAGCGCGTCGTTCTCGATGTCCCAACCGTTAAACGGTTCAGGGCTCTCGTCGCGTGGGTCGACACCCGACTGCGTGGCCGGAGGCACCCGTTCGGTCACGACGTCATCGGCAACAGACATGGTGCGGCATCAACCTCGCGCGGCCAGCGCCAGGCGTTCGAATTCGGTCTCGATGTCGCGCACGATCTGCGGCAGGTCGAACAGCGGCGAGCCGCGGCCGTGCTCGGTCAGGTAGCGCCGGTACGACGCGACGCGCAGGGGGTGGCGGCCGATGTCGACCGCCAGCTTTTCGTAGGCCGGCAGGCTGTCGGTGACGAGGTCGGGCAGCCCCACGGCGTGCAGCAGGCTGCCGGCCATGCGCGAGATGTAGGTGCGGCCCGAACGCGTCAGCATCGGCGTGCCCATCCACAGCGCGTCGCTGGCGGTGGTGCCGGCGTTGAAGGGGAAGGTGTCCAGCATGAGGTCGGCCAGCTGGAATCGCGCCAGATAGTCCGGCGGCGCCGCGCGCGACGCGAACACCAGCCGGTCGCGCGCCACGGCATGGGCATCGGCCTGGCGCAGCATGTTCTCGCGCGCGGTGTCGTTGTCGGCTAGCAGCCACAACACGCTTGCGGGCACGGCATGCAGGATGCGCATCCAGGCCGCGAACAACTCTGCGGTGAACTTGTGGTTATTGTTGAACGAACAGTAGACGAAGGCGTCGTCCGGCAGGTGCTGGCTTGCCCGCGTGGGACGCACGCCGACCTCGCGCTGGCGGTCGCTGACCTGGTAGCAGTGCGGCAGGTAGATGGGCTTTTCCGTGCAGTACGGCAGCAGTTCGGGCGGCATCACATAGCGGTCGGCCAGTATCCAGTCCACCCCCGGCAGCGCCGAGGTGCCGGGCAGACCCAGGTAGCTGACCTGCACCGGAGCCGGGCGGTGGCCCAGGATGGCTGGGCGTGCGCCGCTGGTCAGGCCCTGCAGGTCGACCAGCACGTCGATGCCGGCCTGCGCGATCAGGCGCGCCGCGGTGTGGTCGTCCACCCCCGCCAAACGCACGTGGTGGTCCAGCGCCTTCAGGATGCGCAGGCGTTGCGGCTGCGCCGACTCGGGCGTCCAGCAGAACCCGAAGACCTCGAAACGGCTGCGGTCGTGCAGCTCGAAGAGCTCCGGCGTCAACAGCCCCACGGCGTGCATCTGCAGGTCGCCAGACAGGTAGCCGACGCGAATTCGCCCCGTCCGCCCCCCAGCAGCCTTGCCACCCGGATGTTGCACGGTGCTGTGCAGCGCCACCGCAGTCGGCTTGGGCACGCGTTCATGCACGAAGCGCTGAGCCACCATCAACTGCACGGCGGGGTCGTCGCTGATGCCCATGGTGGCCAGCAGCGACGTGCCCATCAACAGCTGGTTGGCCGTCACCGCGCCCACCGGCTCGCAGGGTGGCCAGGCGCACTGCTTTTGGCGGATGTGCACGTAGTGCTGGATGACATCGAACTGCTCGGCCTTGACCTCCAGGCTGCGCCGCATCAGGGCTTCCGACTCGGCGTAGCGGCGCTGCATCTCCAGCATGCGCGCGCTGTTGTTCAGCGCGTGCAGGCGGTGTTCCTGCGAATTGGCGTCGTGGTCGAACACCGAACCCCACAGTGCCAGGGCCACGGCCACTTCGCCGCGGCGCTCCATCAGGTGGGCCAGGTTCAGCTGTGCCGGCGCGAAGCCGGGCGTCGATTCCAGCGCCTGCAGGTAGCAGGCCTCGGCCTCGGGGTCGCGCTGCAGGCTGGACAGCAGCGTGCCGCGGTTGAAGCAGGCCACGTGGCGCAGCGGCGATTCGCTGCCGGCGATCCAGCGGCCGTACAGCTGCGCCGCCGCGTCGGCCTGGCCGGCGGCCTGCAGCACGCTGGCACGTTCCATCACTGCTGCAAGGGTGAGCGCGGCCAGGCTCAGCGCGGTGTCGGGGGTCGCGTTGGCGTCGGCGCTGCAGTTGTCAGGCAGGGCCATGGCAGGCGCGATGACGGCAGGTTCCATGCGGCGGGGGCGGGAGGGTTTCCACGGGATGTCAGCGATGCTAGGCAGCCCGCCCTGGCGCATCGCCCGCAATTGCGCCGGGAACACCGCGCTTCTTCCTCAGCACCGGGCCGCGGCGCAGCGCAACCCGCGCGGCGATGCGCCGGAAATCACGCCGCCCAGGGCCTGCGCGCGCACAAACATCCTGAGGGCTGTTGCAATGGCGAGGTGTTGGAAACATCGGGCCATGCCGCAACGGCGCGGCCGACCCCCAGACCCCATGAACAACCTGTCAACCTGGCTATGGCTGGGCCTCGCCGCGGCTGCGGTGGTGGCCCTGTTGCTGGGGCTGCGCGTGGCCACGGTGCGCAAGCAGCGCGCGGCGCTGGACGCAGCGCGCGACCTGGCCGATCAGCACCAGCAGCAGGCCGCGCACGCCCAGGCCCAGGCCCAGGCCCTGGCCCTGGCCCGGGCCCTGGCCCGGGGGCAGGCCGGCGCCGTGGCCGCGGCACGCCAGCGCGCCCAGGCCGTGTTGCAGGCGCAGCGCCAGGTCGCGGCCGCCGAGCGCGAAGCCCGCCGCCACGCCGCCGACGAAGCCGCCAGGGAGCATGCCCAGGCGCTGCTCGACAAGCGCCTGGCCGAACGCGCCGTCGGGGCCGCGACGCGCCCGGCTGCCATCGCGCCGAGGGCCCCGCCCACGCCCGCGCCCAGGGCGCTGCGCCCCGAGCCGGCGCCGCCCCTGCCGCGCACGCGCACCGAGACCGTGGTGCTGGTGGCCGACGATTCCAAGGTCGTGCGCGTCAAGCTGGGGCGGCTGCTCGAACGGCACGGCTTCCAGGTCATGCTGGCCGAAGACGGCCTGGCGGCACTGCGCCAGATGCAGTTGCAGGTGCCCCACGTGCTGCTCACCGACGCCGAGATGCCCGGCCTGGACGGTCTGGAGCTGACACGCAAGGTGCGCAGCCTGCCTCAAATGGCGCACGTGATGGTGCTGATGATCTCGTCGGCCGATGCCAGCCTGGGCGAAGCGGCCCGGGCTGCCGGCGTCACCGCGCTGCTGGGCAAGCCCTACGCCGAGGACCAGCTGCTGGCCCACCTGGACCGCGTGCGCGGTCCGGTGGCGACGCTGTCTGCACAGGGATCGACGTAGCCCGCAGACTCGGCTGACGCCACGACACCGGCACCTCGCCGTCGGGCGCTCGATGCGATCGACAAGAATGTTTTCCCCGCGGTCAATTGGATGCTGCGGCGCGTTGTAAAGGTAGCGCCGGCCGATGCGAGGGAACCGTGCCAGGTTTGGGAGAACAGTGCCGCGCAACTCCGCCAGCAGGTTGTCGAACGCGAAGGCGGCGTCCGCCTCGGCCAAGAAAGCCTCGATGGCGTCCAGGCGCTCCAGGAAGTTTGCGGTCAACTCGACCCGGTACGACTGGTCAGCCACGCTTCTTCGTCGCGACCTTGCCGGAGTTTGCAGGGCGGGCTGCCTAGGCTGCGGCCGTGCGGCGCTGCTGTCGCTGGCCAATGGCTTCGTCTGCCTTGAAAGTGCGGCCGGCTGCGATGTCGGCCAGGCCGCGCCTGGCGTCGTCGATCAGCAGCAGGTGGATGCGCTCGCGCTCCAGGCGGTGGTAATAGTCCAGCCGGGCGGCGTCGATCAGCGCAACGTAGTTCTCACCGTCCTTGGTGATGATCTTCTCGGCGCCGGCCTTGGCCTGGTCGGCCAGTTCGGAGAGGTTGGCGCGCGCCTGGGAGAAGGGCACCACATCGCTGGTTGAAAAGCCCATGACCGGCTCCTTGATGGGTAAATGGCAGAATTTTGTGCAGGCTACGCTACCTGGTCCGCAGCCTCGGCCGACGCTGCCAGCAAGTCCCGCAGCGTGGCCAGGCTGTCGGCCTCGTGCAGGGGCTTGTCGTGGCGGAGGCGCAGCATGCGCGGGAAGCGCACCGCGATGCCGCTCTTGTGGCGCGGGCTGGCGTTGATGCCTTCGAAACCGATCTCGAACACCAGCGACGGCAGCACGCTGCGCACCGGTCCGAACTTGGCCAGCAGGGTGGCGCGAATGACGCGGTCCACGGCCTTGAATTCCTCGTCGCTGAGCCCCGAATAGGCCTTGGCAAAGGGCAGCAGTTGCAGCGCCCCGGGCACGGCAGGCTGGCCGGCGGCGATGTGGTCGAGCACCCCCTGCGCCTCGGCGGCATCGGCGGGCGGGCGGCTCCACACCGCGAAGGTGTAGTCGGTATACACGCCAGATCGCCGACCGTGCCCGGCCTGGGCATAGACCAGCACGGCATCCACCGCCAGCGGGTCGATCTTCCACTTCCACCAGGTGCCGTCGGCCTTGGTGCGGCCCGTGCCATAGCGTGCCGCGGCCTGCTTGAGCATCAGCCCCTCGACGCCACGTTCGCGCGATGTCGCCCGGTGGGCGGCGAAGTCGGCCCAGGTGTCGCCCCGCAGCAGCGGCGACAGGCGCAGGCGCCCGTCCGCCAGCAGCTGCTGCAAGGCGCTTCGGCGCTGCTGCTGCGGCCAGGTGCGAAGGTCCTGCCCATCCAGTTCCAGCAAGTCGTAGGCGACGAAGACCACCGGCGCCTCGGCCAGCAGCTTCTTGCCCACGGTCTTGCGCGTGATGCGCTGCTGCAGCAGGTTGAAGGGCGCCGGCCGGGCCTGGCCTTCGTGCCACACCAACACCTCGCCGTCGAGCACGCAGCCGTCGGGCAGCGGTTGGGCCTGCGCCACGATCTCGGGGAAGCGGTCGGTCACGAGTTCTTCGCCGCGCGACCAGATCCACACCTGCCCGGCGCGCTTGACCACCTGGGCGCGGATGCCGTCGTATTTCCACTCCACCAGCCAGTCGCTGCAGGGGCCCAGCGCTGCGGGCCCGGCGGACAACGCATGGGCCAGGAAGAACGGGTAGGGCTGGCCCGACAGCTGAGCCGGCGTGTCCTGCGGCGCCAGCAGGGCCAGGAAGCGGGCGGCATCGGGCGTGGCGCGGGCTTCCGTGTAGCCCATCATGCGCTGCGCCATCTGCTTGGGGTCCAGGCCGGCATGCGCCGCCAGCGCGCGCTGCACCAGGAGGCGGCTCACGCCCACGCGCCAGCCACCGCCCACCAGCTTGACAAAGATGAAGCGGCCGGCGGCGTCCAGCTCGTCCCAGGCCGCGCCAACACGCAGGGCCTGCTCCAGCGGCGACATCCCGCGCAGCGGCAGCAACCGCTGCTCGACCCATTCGGCCAGGCCCGCCGCACTGCCCTGCCCTGCGCCCGGCAGCACTTGCGCGATGGTCTCGGCCAGGTCACCCGCCGCCTGGTAGCAGGCGTCGAACAACCAGTCGTCGATACCGGCGCGGCGGCAGGCCAGTTCGCGCATCACCGCCGTGGCCACCACCTGGCGCGGCTTGCCCCCGGCCAGGAAGTACGTGGCCCAGGCCGCATCGGCTGCCGGCGCCAGGGCGTAGTAGCGGCCCAGCGCCTCGAGCTTATCGGCCGTGCCGGTGCTGGCGTCGAGCTGGTCGTACAGGGTGGAAAACAAACGCATCGGGCGATGATGCCGCGTTGCCCTGCCCGGCATGGCGGTGCGGTCCGGAAGCTTCTGCAGCCGCAACAGCGCCAGCGGACCGGACCCAGGAACACTCCATGAGCATCGGAACCTGCGTTGCATCGTCGTCAACGTCACCAACTTCGAAGTCGGCTACCCCTGCTCCACACGGAACACGCGCCGATCCAGACCCCCGGTGCCCAGCCACACCGCGCGTTGCGCTAGGCCGCGGGGCAGACCGGGGCGCAGGCCGGGGCGGCCGCGCCGCCTTGATTGTCGGATCGACCCGGGGCTCCCCTTGGTGTGTGGGCCTTTGCCCGCCGCGTCGGTCACAACGACCGGTTAGTCTGTGGCCACGCCCACGCGCCGGGTGCAAACCGGACCGCGGCGCCGTCTGAGAACCCGTCATGAGCATCCGCCACCTCGACAGCCTGCTGCAGCCCCGATCGGTGGCGGTCATCGGCGCTTCCGACCGCCCAGGCAGCGTCGGCGCCACCGTGTGGCGCAACCTGCGCCAGGGCGGCTTCGAGGGTGCGCTGTACGCCGTCAACCGCAAGCACGCCACGGTGGACGGCGTGAAAGCCTGGGACAGCGTGGCGGCGCTGCCGCAGACACCCGAGCTGGCGCTGATCTGCACCCCGCCGGCCGGCGTGGCCGCGCTGATACGCCAGCTGGGTGCGCGCGGCACGCGGGCTGCCATCGTCATGACCGCGGGGCTGACCGCGGCGCAGAAGGGTGCCGTGCTGACCGCTGCGCGCAAGCATGTGCTGCGCATCCTGGGGCCGAACTGCCTGGGGTTGCTGGCGCCGCACCATGGGCTGAACGCCAGCTTCGCGCAGTTGCCGGCGGCGCCGGGCACGCTGGCCTTCGTGTCGCAGTCGGGCGCGCTGGCCACGGCCATGCTGGACTGGGCGCAACCGCGCGGTGTGGGCTTTTCGCAGGTGATCTCGCTGGGCGAGCATGCCGACGTCGACTTCGGCGACCTGCTCGACTACCTCGGCAGCGATGCCCACACCCAGGCCATCCTGCTCTACATCGAAAGCATTCAGGCGCCGCGCAAGTTCATGTCGGCAGCGCGCGCCGCGGCACGCAACAAGCCGGTCATCGTCGTCAAGACCGGGCGCTCGCTGCACGGGCAAAAGGCCGCCGCCTCGCACACCGGGGCGCTGGCCGGCAGCGACATCGTCTTCGACGCTGCCATCCGCCGCGCCGGCATGCTGCGCGTGGACACCCTGCAGGACCTGTTCACCGCCGCCGTCACGCTGGCGCGCTTGCGCACGGCCCCGGTGCGCGGCCTGAGCGACGAGCAACTCGCGACGATGGACCACCTCACGCTGGTCACCAACGGTGGCGGTGCCGGTGTGCTGGCGGCCGACGCGGCAGCGCAGGCGGGTGTCGAGCTGGCGGTCCTGTCGCCGGCCACGCTGCAGGCGCTGCACGCGGTGCTGCCGGCGACCTGGTCGCGCGCCAACCCGGTGGACATCATCGGTGACGCGCCGGCAGCACGTTATGTGGCGGCACTGAAAACGCTGCTGGACGACACCACCACGGGCACGGTGCTGTTCATGCACGCCCCGACGGCCATCGTGCCCAGTGCAGAGATCGCCCAGGCGCTGCTGCCCCTGGTGCAAGCCGCCCCCGCCCAGTTGCAGCGCCTGCTGGCCTGCTGGATGGGTGACCCTTCCGTGCGCGCCGCGCGCACGGCGTTTCAGGACGCCGGCATCCCCTGCTACGACACGCCCGAAGAAGCCGTGCGGGCGTTCGCCATGCTGCGCAACTACCGCCACAACCAGGCGCTGTTGCTCGAGGCCCCGCCGGCCGCCGGCACGCCGCCGGTGGCCGACCTGCAGCAGGTGCGCGACGTGATAGCCCGAGTGCTGGCCGCCGGGCGCGAGTGGTTGACCGAGCCCGAGGCCAAGGCCGTGCTGCAGGCTTGCGGTATCCCCGTCGTCGCCACTTTGGTGACAGCGACGTCGGCCCATGAAGCCGTGGCGGCGGCGCGCAGCCTCGGCTACCCGGTGGCGCTGAAGATCCTGTCGCCACAGATCACGCACAAGAGCGACGTCGGCGGCGTAACCCTGGACATCGAGGACGACGCCGGCCTGCGCGCTGCTGCCGCGGCCATGCTGGCGCGCGTGGTGCTGCACCAGCCCGGTGCCGAGGTCACCGGCTTCACCGTGCAGCGCATGGTGCGCCGGCCGCGGGCGCTGGAACTGATCGTCGGCGCTCATGTCGACCCGCTGTTCGGCCCGGTGATCCTGTTCGGCCAGGGCGGCACGGCCGTGGAGGTGGTGGCCGACCGCGCCGTGGCGCTGCCGCCGCTGAACGCGCCGCTGGCCCGCGCGCTGGTGGCCGGCACCCGCGTGGCGCGCCTGCTGGCGGGTTGGCGCGACGTGCCTGCAGCCGACATGGACGCCATCGTGGCCACGCTGTGCAGCATGTCGGCGCTGCTGGAAGCGGTGCCGGAGATCACCGAGCTGGACATCAACCCCTTGCTTGCCGACGCCGCCGGCGTGTTGGCGCTGGACGCGCGCATCCGCGTCAGTGCCCGGGCGCCCGGGGGCGGTGCGGCCTTTGCGATCCGGCCATACCCGATGGAGCTGGTGCAGACCATGGCCTGGCGCGACGGCACCGTCGTGCTGCGGCCCATCCGGCCCGAGGACGAAGCCCGGCACCTCGAATTCCTGGGCCGGCTGGACCCGGTGGACATCCGCATGCGGGTGTTCTACAGCCGGCAGAGCATCGAGCGCAGCGAACTGGCCCGATTGACGCAGATCGACTATGAACGCGAGATGGCATTCGTCGCCACCGCGCCCGGCCCGACCGGCGAAGAAGAAACCCTGGGCGTGGCGCGCGCCGTGGCCGACCCCGACAACATCAGCGCCGAATTCGGCATCGTGGTGCGCTCTGACCTGAAGGGCAGCGGCCTGGGCTCGCTGCTGCTGGACAAGCTCTTCAACTACCTTCGCCAGCGCGGCACGCAACGCGTGCAGGCCACGGTGCTGAAAGAAAACACCCGCATGCTGACCATGATGCGGGCCATGGGTTTTGAGGCCGACGACGCGCAGCCTGACGACGACACGCTGGCCGTGACGCTGGCGTTGAAACCGCCCGCCAGCGGCACGCCGGCGGGCTGATTCACGCCGCGTCCGGGTCGTCGCTGCCGAATTCGGTGGCAAAACTTGCGGCCTGCAATCCCTGCTGTTGCAGCCAGCGCACCATCACCGCTTCGAAGCCGTGCGTGACGATGACCCGTTCGGCGCCAGTGGCGGCAATGGCGCGCTGCAGGCCCGGCCAGTCGGCGTGGTCGCTGAGCACGAAGCCGCGGTCCACGCCCTGGCGCCGACGGGCGCCGCGCAACTGCATCCAGCCGCTGGCAAAAGCGTCGCTGTACTCGCCCAGGCGGCGCGCCCAGGCGCTGCCGTGCACCGCGGGCGGCGCCACCACCAGCGCGCCGTGCAGCGCGGCGGCCGGCAATTCGTCGATCAGGAAGGTCGTCGGCAAGGCCACGCCGGCGGCGCGGTAGGCGTGGTTCAAGGGCTGCACCGCGCCATGCACGACGATCGGGCCGATGCCGCTGTCGACCCCGGCAATCAGGCGCTGCGCCTTGCCAAAGCTGTAGGCCAGCAGCAAGCTGGCGCGGCCGGCGGCGGCATTCGCCTGCCACCAGGCGTT
>ENA-OFCE01001079-OFCE01001079.1-metagenomes-genome-assembly--contig:-NODE-1079-length-15012-cov-2.754363_pt1 | contig 15012 bp, 11 predicted proteins | sample MGYA00153388_OFCE01 | MGnify analysis MGYA00153388
AAGGGAGAAATATAATTATTCTTATTTAATTGAAGTAGATGGTTCTTGCAATGAGCAAACATTTAGTAGGCTAGCACTAGCAGGTACTGATGTTTATATCGTAGGATCCTCAGGACTATTCAATTTAGATCCAGATCTGCGAATAGCTTGGAATAAGATGATGGATATTTTTAATTCGTGCACATTAAAATCTGCCTAGCTGTAAATAAAGCATCTGACTTGATTGCTCCTTGTCAACTGGTATCCTCGAACAGGATGGAGGTATGCACGCGACTGCGTCCATACCTCCATCTTGTCCGAGGAATCTTATTTTTGTGAGAACTAAAGATTTTTTAATATATTGAAGGAAGGTAATATTGTGGAGATTCATGGAATACAAATGATTCTAATTTTCTTTATCGCATGTATTGCTGGTGTAGAGAGTGTTACCGAGGAATTTCAAGTTCATAGGCCATTAATCGCATGTACATTAATCGGACTTGTTTTAGGAGACTTAAAAACTGGGATTATAATTGGCGGTACACTTGAAATGATGGCGATAGGTTGGATGAATATAGGTGCTGCAATAGCTCCAGATACTGCTTTAGCCAGTATTATTTCTGCTATCATTGTTATTGCTGGTAACCAAAGTATAAGTGCGGGTATTGCTATTGCAATTCCTATTGCTACGGCAGGACAAGTATTAACTATTATTGTTAGAACTATTACAGTTTTCTTCCAACATCAAGCTGATAAGTTTGCTAGAGAAGATAACATGACAGGAATTGATTTTTGTCATATATGTGCTATCTTAGTTCAAGGCATACGTGTCGCTATCCCCGCTTTAATCGTTGCAATGTTTATTGGTAATGATGTTATTCAACATATATTGGCATCCGTCCCGGAAGTTGTAAATGGCGGACTTAAAGTTGCTGGTGGTATTGTCGTTGTAGTTGGGTATGCAATGGTTATCAATATGATGGAAGCAAAACATTTGATGCCGTTTTTCTTCTTGGGATTTGTTGTTGCAGCAATTGCCCAATTAAAATTAGTTGCTTTAGGCGTAATTGGAATTGTAGCTGCTGTGTTCTACATACAATTAAACCCCAAGTACAACACGGTTGTCGTTAAAAATGGATATGTTTCATCAAATGTTGCAGATGATCAACTATAAATCGGAAGGTAAGGTTATATAAATGAGTGAAAAAAAACTTACTAAAAGTGATCTTTTTAAAGTATTTATCCGTTCAAATTTCCATTCTGGATCATTTAACATTGAAAGGATGCAGGCCTTAGGTTATTGCTTTCAAATGATGCCAATAATTAAAAAACTATATACTGGCGAGGAAAGAAAGCAGGCACTTATGAGACATCTTGAATTCTTTAATACGCAATCGTATGTTGCAGCTCCAATAGTAGGAGTTACAGCAGCTATGGAAGAAAAAAGAGCAAATGGTGCGGATATTGATGATAAAGCTATTAATGGTGTTAAAATAGGTTTAATGGGACCGCTTGCTGGCATTGGCGATCCATTATTCTGGGGTACGTTAAGACCGGTTACTGCTGCATTAGGTGCTTCAGTGGCGCTAACAGGCAGTATAGTAGGGCCTATATTATTCTTTTTCCTGTTTAATATAGTTCGTTTGGCAGTAAGATATTATGGAATAGCATATGGATATAATAAAGGCGTATCTATAGTTTCTGATAAGGTTGGGGGAAAACTGCAAAAGTTAACAGAAAGTGCTTCAATTCTTGGTTTGTTTATAATGGGGGTGCTTGTTGCTAGATGGACAAACATAAATGTTCCAGTAGTTGTTTCGACTATTGCTAAAGCAGATGGAACAACAGAGGTAACAACTGTTCAAACAATATTAGATTCATTATTGCCAGGATTGCTTCCCTTAGTATTAACATTTGTATGTATGAGTTTACTTAAAAAAAAGATTAGTGTAATTTCAATTATATTTGGAATATTTTTTATTGGAATAATTGGATATTGGGCAGGGATATTAGCATAAGGACGGAAATTGATTGGGGGAAAAGGTTGATTACCGAATTTTAATGATTATATAGAGTATCATCTCTAAAATAGATTAAGTGGAGGGAATTTTGTGATAACAAAACTTGAGAACCAACAGATTACAGCTCACATTAAAAGTCTTGGCGGAGAATTGTGTAGTTTAAAATTAAACCAAGATGGAAGCGAATATATATGGCAGGCTGACCCCAAGTATTGGGGGAGACATGCACCAGTGTTATTTCCTATTGTAGGGCGGTTAATTGATGATCAATATAACATGAATGGACAAGTCTACCAACTTTCTCAGCATGGTTTTGCGAGAGATATGGAGTTTGAGCTCATTGAGAATGATGACATGTATGCAACGTTTCGGCTACTTTCGAATGAAAAAACCTTAGAGCATTATCCTAGCAGGTTTGAAGTTCTCATTATCTATACACTCAACGAATATGAATTACTGATAGAATATAAAGTGACAAATAAAGATGATAAGACGATGTATTTTTCGATAGGTGCTCATCCAGCCTTCCGATGTCCATTACAGCCAACGGAACGTTTTGAGGATTATTATCTGGAATTTTCGCAAAAAGAAGTAGCCAATCGATACTTTTTAGAAAAAGGTTTGCTGACAAATCAGACAAAAATGGTTTTAAATAACGATGCTGTTATCCCGTTGTCGCACGATTTATTTAAAGAAGATGGATTAATTTTTAAAGGGCTGAAGTCCAATTCCATTACTCTAAAGAGTCAAAAATCTAGTAAAGCAGTGAAGGTCAAGTTTGATGGGTTTCCTTACCATGGAATCTGGTCAAAACCTGATGGGGCTCCGTTTGTTTGTATTGAGCCTTGGCATGGAATTACTAATACAGCAACCGAGAAAAAGCCGTTTATTGCTAAAGAGGGAATCTTGTCTACTAAACCTGGAGAATGTTTTACGTGTCAATATAGCATTATTATTAGCTAATTTATAAAAACTATAAAGAAAATGGGGACGGTGGTTCTTTTCGGTGGGGTTTTCGGATCTTAGTAAAATTATCTGTTTACGGATTTAAGGCTTTCACTTATAGCTGCGGATCTTAATGACCAGTCCGGAGGCAATTAAGCAAAGTATTGCTCCGGAAATAAAAGACCATTGATAGCTACCGAGCAGGGTGTGTAAAGCACCGCTAGAAAAAGCTGCTGTGGCTGCACCTAATTGATGGATCGTCATCATCCAGCCCAATATAATGCCGCTTTGTTTGCCAAAAATGTCGGTAGTCAGGCGTATCGTTGGCGGTATCGTTGCGCTCCACTCTAAGCCGTATAATACAATGAAAATTGCCAAACTAGTGCTGGTCGACTCCAAGCCGAAGGGCAACCATGTAAGGGCTACTCCACGAAGGATATAGAGCCAAAATAACAACCAGCGATTATCGAATTTATCGGAAAGCCAGCCTGCAGCCATTGCGCCAAACAGATTAAAAACGCCTGATATTGATAACATACCAGCAGCGGTTATTTCCGGCATTCCATGATCCATGCAGGCAGAAATAAAATGCGTTCCGATCAATCCACTGGAACTAGCGCCACAGACAAGAAAACTGCCTGATAGTAACCAGAAATCTTTATGCCACAAGGCTGTTTTTAATCCTGCGAATACTAAGGCAAGAGAATTTTTTTCTGATGCAGAATCCATCACAATTGATGACGAAGCGCCATAAGGCAAAAGCCCAACATCACAAGGATTATTTCGCATAACAAAGCCAACAATCACCATAATGAGTAAAGCTGAAACACAGATGAACCAAGTTACAATTTGCCAGGTATATACTTCAAGTAACATTGAGAATAATGGAAGAAAAATAAGCTGTCCAGTCGATCCGGCTGCACTAAATATGCCGACAACTAACCCTCTGCGTTTAGTAAACCAACGATTCGCGACAACAGTTCCCAATACTGGCGATAAGAAGCCGCTGCCAATACCGATCACGATTCCCCACAACACTGTCAAGTGCCATGGTTCGTTCATCCATGATGATAAGCCAGCACCAATGGCTATCATACATAAAGCTAAAGCCATTATTCGCCGAATCCCGTATAGGTCCATCCAAGCTGCTGCAAAAGGACCGCAAAGACCATAAAGCAGCAAATTTATGGCTAAAGCAAGGCTGATTACAGTTCGGTTCCAACCAAAATAATGCTCAAATGGGACGATGAGTACACCCGGTGTAGAGCGAACACCTGCTGCTATGATCAACGCTAAAAATGTTGTCAACAATATAATCCAACCGTAGTGGATGCGTACTCTCATTCTCATGATGGAGAAAGGGGAAGGTATAACTTCTCGCTAAAAATCATTGAAACTTTATCAGTGTCAACAGCGTCTTCTGTAAGGCATTTCGCTAATAATTCTTTATCCATCAAAATATCCTCCGATAATTTCTAATTTACTAAAAAAAGGCTAAGATTACCTCAAAGTAATCTTAGCCTTCAATTTATTCTGATCAGCTATTTTAGATAAATAGTTGCAAGAGCGTAGTATTTTTCTTTGAACTCTATTACCAATCCCATAAAAGATCATCACTTAACCATACTAAATTTTTATAATAATAGCATGAGTGGAATAAAATGTCAATCGAAATCTTGGTATGCATAAACATACTGTTGCGTGAGTGGATAAAATTAATGGTTAACTCCATGTAATGTTGACAGTGTTTAGCAATGCGTGGTAATATATCGCCAAATATAAATAAACGGGCACATTTATAGTGATGCCGATTAGTAAAGAGGCTAAAGGCTGGTAAGATATTTCTTGTGTGGAGAATGTCTTTTCAGCCTTTTTATTTTTTGCCATGGGACAACAGCTATAAAAGCCGTAGAACAACGTCAACTGTGTATATGCTCGTAAGTTAGCGGCAGGTTATTATTTAAGCCTTTTGAAAAAAGAAGCTGATGAATATCCAGCCCTGACGCCCGGAACGCAGCAGCGCAGCCTTGGAGATAAAGACTCCACATTCGGACAAATTGGTCGTCAAATTTCTCTTTGACGGTATCGACGTGGCCGGAAAAATTATGATACCAGCAGTCAAGAGTCTTGGCATAATGTATGCGGAGACTTTCCCCATGGAGAAGATGGAAATCGTATTCCGGCAGTTGCCATACGACTTCGCGCAAGGAAGGAACATAGCCACCGGGGAATATGAATTTCTTGATCCATGAATTTTCCGGTTTGCTCTCAGTAGTATCGGTAATTGTATGAAGCAGCGACAAGCCTCCTGGCGTCAGCAGGCTAGATACTTTCTCAAGATATTTAGGGATGTTCTTTTTACCTACATGTTCAAACATGCCGACGCTGACGATTTTATCGAAACAGTACGTTTTCTCGTCCAGGTCAAGATAATTTAACAGTTTTACGGTTATTTGACCGGTTAGGTTTAAACTGTCAATACGCTGCTGGCTTTTTTGGAATTGTTCTTCACTCAAGGTTATACCTACAGCTTTGACACCATAGGTTTGCACGGCTTTAATGATGAGCCAGCCCCAGCCGCAGCCTATGTCGAGTAAGGTTTCGCCCGGTTTTAGATTCAACTTCTTTAAGATATAGTCGATTTTTTGCAACTGCGCTTGTTCCAGCGTATCGTGTGGATGTTTGAAGTAGGCGCAGGAATAGCTCATCGTTTTATCAAGCCATAAAGAAAAGAAATCATTACCAAGATCATAATGATGTTGAATATTCTGTTTGGCTTGAAATCGACTGGTTAGCCCACTCATTGCTTGAACAGTCTTTGTTAAGACACTGTTTTTTGCGAAAACCTGAGGATTGGAATCGAGTAGCTGGAGGAAATCTTCCAGTTGCCCCTCATAATCAAGATCCCCGCTCATATATGCTTCACCCATAGCAAGGACAGGGTCATTGGCGAAATTGAATGGTGGCGCCGTTTTAAAAATGAGTTTGATGTTCCCTCTTGGCTGACCATAAGCAATTTCTTCGCCATCCCAGTAGCGGACACCAAGGCTGCCATGTTCAATTTTGCCAAAGATAGTATTTAGAATTTGTTTTTCCAAAAGCGATGTTCCTTTAAGCTTCATAAGAAAATCACCAACCATTTAGCTTTCTTTTCATTTTCTTCCTTTTAAAAAAATATGTCAAATATTGGATAGGTACAAAATTTCGGGGAATCACGGCTTCTTTCCTGAAAAATGCTGATAAATGACCCACTACGGGAGCAGAATGGAGAATTAGGGGCAAACTTGACCTGGCTATACAAGATCTAGAAAAATTACCATCTAGTCCCGAGTTCTACAATTCCAGCCAAGTTAACTTTTCTTATTCTAGTAAAAATTAAGTTTATGTCACTTTTTTAAAGGGGTTAATTAACAATTATCGAATAAATAGAAATAAATGGAGAATTTAGGTGACAAAAGTAGATACAGACATCTATTGAGTAAGGGGGAATTAAGTATATGGTGTAGTCATGATTAAATAGTGCGAATCTTGCGATAGTACAAAGGGGGGGCGACTTGAAAAAAAAGATAGAAATGCTGATTAAATGGCTGAAAGATAAGTTTGCACGAAAATTTCTGTATTCGTTTAAATCTACTATTCTCAGTTTTTATATACCGATCATTATCTTCTTTATCTTTATTACAGGGATGACATCGTATTTATTGGCTGCATCGCAGATTGAGGAAAATGCGTACCATAATATTAAAACCATCGTTTTTCAAACAGGAAATTATCTTGATAATCGGTTTGCTGATGCGCTGCAGCAATTGAATGCATTGTCCAATGAGCCTGATCTTCTTACTGTTATGAATAAAGAACCTGAGGATATTAGTCCTGAGGATTATTTGAAGGTACAATCTCATGTTAATGGGATTCGATCGGTTAATGGAACTCTGATTGACTCAATTTATATTAATTTCCATAATGGCAAGTTTGTTTTTTTTAGAGGCGATGATTCCAGTTCCATGCTCAAATTTATTTATAAGCAATATCGTAAGAGATATACAGACAATCCGTATGATATATATTGGCAGAATTCCCGCTCGGAAGACATACAGCGTGGAGAAAATCCGAGTAGAGTTATCAGTATGTTCAAACTCTTTGGACGGGAAAATGCAAAGATTAATGGAATTATTTTATTTAATTTGCGGTATGATTTTTTTGAGAGAGTTTTCAGCAGCTCGTTACTTAGTAAAAGTGGCTCTTTAATATTAGTGAATCAAGAAGAGGCAATGACGTTTAAAAAAATTGACGAAAAATATAAGATGAATAGCGAGGTAATAAAAAAATTACAGGAAACCAAGGAGAAAGAAGGAAGGCTTGAATTTAAAACCCCTAAAGGCAAGACAATGGTTGTTATCTATGATACTTTGCAGACCAATCAGTGGAAGCTTGCGGCTGTATTTACACAGGAAGAAATTTTGGATCGAGTTAAGTATATAAAATATATTACTTTGTCGCTGATTGTTTTGCTAATTATTGTTGCTATATTTTTGACAAATGTGTTGGCTATTTATATCACAAAACCGATTTCAGTTCTGACGGATAGTATGAAGCGCATACAGGGGGAGAATATAAATTTTGTTTCTGATACTCATCCATTGAATGAGATGGGAGTTTTAAATCAGGGAGTAAAAGATTTGGTAGAGCGAGTAAAAGATTTACTGGAGCAGATCAACATCGATCAGGAAACAAAGAGGCAGTTGGAATTTTCGGTAATACAGACACAAATTCATCCACATTTTTTGTATAACACATTGTATTCCATTAAGGGATTATGTGATATGGGATTGAATGAAGACGCCAGTGCGATGATTACAGCCTTATCAAATTTTTTCCGCATAAGTATTAGCTGTGGTAAGGAAATTATCAGTGTTGAAGAGGAGTTTTCCCATATACGTAATTATTTATTTATTCAAGAGATGCGCTATGGTGATGCCTTTTCTTATGAAATTAATGTGAAACCTGAGATTTTATCCTATAGTATTGTGAAATTAACACTGCAGCCACTGGTGGAAAATGCAATTTATCATGGCGTAAAGCAAAAGAGGGGAATTGGCTGGATTAAGGTAAGCGGCTATGAACGGGATGGGTTCTTATGTTTTGAAGTGCAGGATAACGGACTTGGAATGAACCGGGAGAGGCTGCAAGAAGTTCGGAGCAGCCTGGATAATAGAGACCAAGGGCTAGAGAAGCTTGGCCTGGGTGTGCGTAGTGTTCATGAACGACTCCAACTTCATTATGGAAAGGAAGCTGGATTGCAGATTGCAAGTGAGTTGCATGAAGGAACGGTAATAAAAGTTATCATTCCGATGAAACAATTGGAGGACAGGCAAAATGCATAGAATTTTAATTATTGATGACGACCGAATTATTCGCAAGGGGCTGGCTAAGACAATTCCTTGGGAGGAGTATGGGTTTCAGCTTGGGGGAGAGGCGGCTGATGGGGAACAGGGGCTCAAACTAATTGAAGAATTTCATCCTCATATTGTAATATCTGATATTAGGATGCCATTTATGGATGGTCTGGATATGGCACGAATTGTTAAGGAACGATATCCGATGATTAAGTTAATTCTTCTCACAGGATATAATGACTTTATATATGCACAACAAGCGATACAAATAAGAGCTTTTGATTATTTGCTTAAACCGGTAGATAAGGAAATACTATTAGAAAAAGTAAAAAAAGCAGCTGGAGAATGGGATGTCGAGAATAGGGCACAACAAAAAATAAGTGAAGCAAAGCCTTTTTTTAGAAAAGCATTTTTTAAAAATTTGACGGAATGTAAAGAAAATAATAAAGAAGAGTTAATACAGGAAGCAAGGTCATTAGGTATTGAATTAGCAGGTCAAACTTTTATTGTTTTTTTAGTCAAGATTGATGAGTATTATAAGGAACTAGTGGGGACAGTAGAGCAGCCTATTGAAAAAAGAGAAGCCTTAAGGTACTGTATTTTCAATATTTGTGAAGAGTTAATATTTGCTGAGGGAAAAGGAGGCGTCGTTGAATTAGAAAAGGATGAACTGATTCTAATTTATTCTAGCAATGAAACCTGCGAAAAAGCAGAAGAAAGTGCAAGGGCTTTAGCAGAGCAGATTAAAAATACGGTAGAAAAGTATTTAGAAACAACAGTGACGATTGCTCTTGGGGGAGCGTATCATGGAATCTCTAGTATTGAATCATCTTATGGGGAGGCACGGTCTGTATTTAGTTATCGCCACTTTATTGGTAAAAATAGAGTTTTTTCCATGTTGGATGTTGGTGGAAGATCGTCAAGTTATGATAAGAGTGCAAAGATTAGTGGGCAAGAAATTGAACTTGTAGATAAAGTAAAGCTTGGTTTGGTGCAAGATGCTTTGCATTTTATTGATGATCTGGAAAGTAAGATGATGCAGCAAAGTCATATATCACTGTATTATGTTCGCCTCCTTGCAGTACAGTTAATTATATCTCTATTTCGAGGTGCGGCTGAGTGGGCACAAGAATGGGAAAAAACGCAGCAGGGAAATGTATCTATTTACTATAGTCGAATTAATGAAATGCAAACCATTCAGGAAATTACGAATTTGATCAAGTCTGTGGCACGTGATCTTGCTCAATTTATGACAACGCAGCGTGAGAGTCACAGGAGTGGGGTAATAGGAGAAGCCGCAAAGTATATTGAAGAACATTATGAAAAGCAGGGATTATCATTACAGGAAGTAGCTAAGCATGTACACATGAACCCGGTTTATTTGAGCACACTGTTTAAGCAGGAAAGAAACATTACCTTTTCAGATTTTTTATTACAGCTAAGAATGAAAAAAGCGATGGAACTTTTGAGAAGCAATAACATGAAAACCTATGAAGTAGCAGACGTAGTAGGATATAGCAGCCCGGAGTATTTTAGTGTCTGTTTTAAAAAATATACAGGTGTTCCACCTATTGAATTTAAAAATAAAATATAAATGAAAGTATAAAACTGCCAGCCCTAGAATTGGGGGCTGGCAGTTTTTATATTTCAATCGTGTTTACAGAAAAATACTAAACTCGACAGAATTATCTCAATATTTAAAATTAAATATCAAATTACTGAAAAAAGTGAATAGTTATCTTAATATTTTAAATTCTGCAAAAAAATACTGCGAATTATAATAAAACAAACACGGTAGTGGACAAGTACCCTTTGAACAAAAAAGTTCAGTGGTATTAGTCTTCTTATAATTAACATTCGGAAGATATATGGCAAACCATACAGAGAATTATCATGGGTCTTTAGGCCGAAATGAGCTGAGGGGGAAAAAGGAGGTGCCAGATTGCCCCGACTACAGTCTCAATAGTAAGCGCTGAGATAAGTTCTCCCACAGCAGATGAGGAAACTTGGATACTCAACTGAGGGAGGGGAATGTCAAAAAAAATTTGGGGGATAAAAAGATGAAAAAAGGTTTGATTATACCATTAGCAACTGCATGTATTTTGAGTTTAGCCGGCACCGCTCTTGCGGCGGAAGAAAATCCATTTTCTACAGTTCCTAAGAAACATTGGGCATATGAATCAGTTGTCAAATTAGTACATGATGGTTTGGTGGATGGGTATGCAGATGGAGATTTCCGTGGGGATAAACCTGCTACTAGGTATGAAATGGCTGTGCTGACGGCAAAAGCTATGGCAAATCTGCAAAAAGCCGATGCGAAAGACAAAGAAGCCCTGGAGAAATTGCAGAAAGAATTCAGCAGTGAGCTGGAAACAATAGGTGTTCGTGTAAAAGGTTTGGAGAAAGATGTAAAAGGTCTAAAGGAGCAAAGCAGTAATATTAAATGGAATGGTAACATCCGCGTTCGTTATGACTGGAAACAAGACAAAGTCAAAGGTGCTGACGTGACTAAAACCGGTCCGAAAGATACGAATTACTATTATGAATTAACTGGTACTGCTAAAATCAGTGATGATTGGACTGGTGTAGTGAGATTCGTAGGTGTTAAAGATCGAACTGGTGTTAATAGAGATGGTAGTGGTGAAAATACGAATGGGCAATTCGATATAACACGTCTCTATGTTACAGGACCTGTAGGCGATGGTAAATTGAAGGTTGGTCGCGACAAGGCAAGTTTCATTTATGGTTTAGTTAATAATGAATATTATACTGGTGCGAGTTACAGCTTTGGTAAATTATTAAAAACAACAGTAACCTATGGTCGACCAGATCATTTGAATGATGATGGAGACAATGGCATTGGTAGTGAATGGGTGAATCCTGGCAATAATAAATATGGTATTACGGGTGACGGTGGTGTTGATTATGTAGCACTCGATCTTAAATATCCAACTAGCAAAGCGACTAATGTTTATGGTGCATTTTTTAATATTACAAGTTCAAATGATACGTATATAAAGACGCAGATTGGAGAATTAGCCTTTGGCACTGATTTTGCCAAAAATTTAACTTTCCGGGGCGATTATGCAAAATCCGATCGTGATACTGATAACAAAGCATATGTTTTTGGTGTCACGTATAAAGAGGCCGACAAAAAAAATCCACGTTCTTGGGAACTTACAAGTGATTACGTTCATTTGGAAAGTCAAGCTTACTTGAAATCGACTTATGATGTAAAAGATAATACCTATGGCCGAAAAGGCTATCAAGTCATTTTTAAATATGTTCCAGTTAAAAACATGATGTGGACTACTAGATGGATTTATGGCAAGAATATTAATCCTAATAAAGGCGATTATATATCTGAAAAATGGATCCGTTCTCAGGTTGAATTTTTCTTCTAAATATAAAAAATGAAACCGCCAGCAGGCGGTTTTATTTTTTATCTATTGTTCTGGGTTCCAGCCGCCTAGTACATTTACAATTGTGAATTCTTTAGCGGCTGCTTTATCAAGCCATTTTCTTGTGGAACTCATCTTAGCACCAGGACCCGTGCTGCCGTATTCAAAGAAGCGGGATTCTTCAGGATAAAACCAGATTTTATTGCCGTTTGCATCCTTACCTGACATTGGATCCCAGCCCTTGGCAGCAATATGAGAATCCATATAACAGTTAATATAAGCTACGGCACTATTTACTCTCGGGTCAGCGGCTCGGGTTCCATCTGGTAAATTGGTAGTGGGGTGCCATGGTCTGCCTAGGGTGACAGAGTCATCGGCCATGAGAGAGTTTTCTTTTAGTAAACGGCTATTAATAAAGAGAAAACCATACGTATCCGTCCCTTTGGTGCTTGGTGCAGTGATGAATCCATTTGTTTTTCCAGATAAAGCAGAATCCTTTCCCTTAGTGTCAGGCATTCCTCTGTCTCTTGATACAATATCACTGTCGTTAAATACTGCTTGACCGGCACCAAAGATAAAGTCAACATTGCCTGTTATGTAGCATTTAACAAAGTAAGTAGCACCGGAGTTTAGGTACAGCGTATCTTGAAAACCAATTAGTTTCACATTACGGAAGATGGCTTTGTCACTGTCTTTGTCAGTTTTTAAGGCAACAGCTTGCGTGTTGCTGAGAACCTTAGTAGGATCTTGGTCATCTTTTGCCTTATTGGCATTATAATCCCAGCTGTTTTCAATGGTCAAATTTTCGGCTTTAAAATGAGCAGCGAGCACGGTCACACTGGCACTCCCAAAGGTCCCATATCTTGCGCCATTAGGAGCTATGGTATCTGCATTTGTGTCAAAGGTTAGAACGGTGTGATCTCTGCTCTCACCCAGCAAGGTGACAAAGGGTTTATCAATGGTCAATTTTTCGTAATATCTCCCATTTTTGATATAAATAATATAAGGATGGGTAAGGTTGTCAGGTACATCCTGTAAAGCTCTTTGAACAGTCTTATACGTTTTTATTTTGTGTACCAGTGCACCGTCAGATCCATTATAATTGCTTTCAACTACAGCGTCATATTGCAATTTGATCTGTTTTGCCTCTCCTTGCGTTGCAAAGCCAGAAAAGGGTAGAAGTAGAAGGGTGCAAAATAATGCGAGCAATACTTTAGTCTTCATATCGATTCTCCTTTACATTATAGCTCAGTCCACATCGGCCGATTCTTTCCAATTTACCTCCCTTATTTTGAATTTGGCGGCAGCCACTACGGTTGTTGTGAATTGAATGGGGATATTGCCGCCATGCTGAAAATAGGTTACTTCCCATCTTTTATTGTAAGCAAAAGCTAGTATTCAGTAAATTCAATATATTTAGAAGACTATTTAGTTTCTTAATATTCTTCTAAATATCGCAAAGGTAGCTGCTAGGAGAAAGATTATCATATTGCTTAAAATGTTAAATAATTATCTTAATATATTAAATTTACAGAAAATTAATTATTGTTTAAACTGAATAAAAAGTAGTATATATATCAATGTAAAATAGTAATAAAGGGCGCCTCAGGGTAAAAAGGAATTAAATAATGCAATAAGTCAAGCCTGAATATTTATAAGGAGAGGATTCGTCTGTGAAACAAAACCAAATAATATTTTTGGTGATATGGTTAATAGTATTAATTGCTTGGTCGCCATTGGTATATGCTGGTGCAGTCAAAGTTTCACCTGATAGTTATCAGACACTGGGTGTATATGAAAATAATTTACCTATCTTTTATCAGCAATTAAAGGATAAATTAACATTTCCATTGTCATGGAATTCGGGTAAATATGCAAATTTTAATGCCTGGAGAAAAACGGCCAAAAATAAAGTTATAGAACAGGCTTTAATTTCTCCGGATCATACTTCATTTACTCCACAGGTGATTGACGAACAGGACCAAGGTTCTTACATAGCCAGAAAGGTAGCTTTTAACATTACTGCGGAAAGTCGCGTGCAGGCTCTTATGCTAGTGCCAAAAGGCAAGGGACCATTTCCAGCGGTCCTTCTCCTGCATGACCATGGTGCTAAGTTCGATATTGGTAAAGAAAAAATGATTGCACCATGGGACGATGAAGTAAAAAGTAAGTCAGCAAAGGCTTGGTCGGATAAATACTTTAGCGGACGTTTTGTTGGCAATGAGTTAGCAGAACGTGGATATGTTGTATTAGCTGTAGATGCATTAGGATGGGGTGATAGAGGTGGAATCAAGTATGAAAATCAACAAGCACTGGCAAGTAATTTATTGAGTATGGGAACATCTCTTGCTGGTATTATGGCTCACGAAGACATGCGGTCAGCCGATTTTCTTGCATCTTTACCCGAGGTAGATAAATCAAGAGTTGGAGCTATGGGCTTTTCGATGGGGGCCTATAGAGCTTGGCAAGTGGCCGCTTTGTCAGATTCAATCAAAGTGGGTGTGGCAGTTTGTTGGATGACAACAACAAAAGGTGTGATGGTTCCCGGCAATAATATATTACGGGGTCAGTCTTCATTTTATATGACGCATTCGGGATTAGTAAATTACCTTGATTACCCTGACATTGCAAGTATTGCTGCTCCTAAACCGATGCTTTTTTACAATGGCGATGCTGATGGACTCTTCCCAGTAAATTCAGTTAAAGATGCTTATAGGCAAATGCATCAAGTTTGGCAATCGCAAAAAGCGGATGACAGACTGGAAACCAAAAATTGGTCTGGTTTGGGACACGTTTTTGTAAAAGAAGAGCAAGAAGAAGCATTTCAGTGGTTGGATCATTGGCTGCAACCAGCAATCCATTAAGGTATTGCAACTTTAAAAATTGCATTACGTTGTGGTCTAGTGTAGATTCATAGAAATTACCAATTTGAAGGGGGAGTAACGACCGTTTGCGAAAATCTTTGGGTATATTTCATTGTAGGGGGGATGGAATGCTAAAATATTTTCTATTATTGGTTGTAACTGTATTCATGGGCTTTGCTATTATTGGTTCCAATGTAGTTTTAGCTAATACGAATAATAAAGACAAACCGCCGATTTCCATATTTCTTGCCGGCGATTCCACTGCTTGTAATTATGAAAGTGAACGGGCGCCAAGGAAAGGCTGGGGACAAGTGTTTGACAGGTATTTTTCAAAAGATGTAATTATAAAAAATTATGCGACAAGCGGTCGCAGTTCTAAAAGCTTTATTGACGAGGGAAGATTGGA
>ENA-OFCE01001080-OFCE01001080.1-metagenomes-genome-assembly--contig:-NODE-1080-length-15004-cov-2.603318_pt1 | contig 15004 bp, 16 predicted proteins | sample MGYA00153388_OFCE01 | MGnify analysis MGYA00153388
AGTCCCATAATCAGCTGGATATTTTTCTCGCTCATTCCTTTCATTCTAAGGTTTTGAATTTTCTGCTCTAAAACTTCATAAATACTTATAGTATCTTTATATTTGACATTAATTTGCTTTCCATCTGTAACTTGAAAAATAATATCTTCTGTTAAACCAAGAATATCAAGGTCATCCCGATGCTCCTTGTATTTTACAAACCCTTTTAGAATATATTCGGGCAGTTCCTCACTGCTGACCTTCAAATTTTCATCCTTATTTCCTACATAATCTAAAAAGGCTCTGGCGCAGCTAAGTTTAATATCACTCTTTAATTGTCCGATGTTATTGGGACAATCATATAACAGAAAGGCTTTTAATGCATTTGGCGATACCCGAATGGGAACATGAATACATTGTACCTCTTGTTTAAAAAAGGTTTTAATTAATTCCCACCGCTCTCCTATCGTTCGTTCCCTGATAACTGGGAGTTTAATAATCATGGGAATACGCCGAGTAAAGGTCCTGAGCAAAGTAGAATCCGCATTTTCTGTGGTAGCACAGATAATGAGTATTTCTACCTTTCTATACTCCTCAACCTCTCCCATGCTGCGAAATAATCCTTTATCAATCAGATAAAACAGCATTTCCTGACCCTCTGGCGACAATCTATGAACCTCGTCCAAAAATAAAATACCGCCATTTGCTTTTTCTACTAAACCTACCCGATCCCGTTCTGCCCCTGTATAGCTTCCCTTCTTTGCTCCAAAAAGCTGAGCCAATAACAATTGGGGATTATGAGCATAATCGGCGCAATTAAAAGCAACGAAGGGAGCATTATCTTGTAGTCGACCTATATCCTGCGCATAACGAAAAATAGTCTCGGCAAACATGGATTTACCAACACCAGTCTCCCCCAACAGTAAGGTATGCAGCCCTAATGGCGGATATCTCACCGCCGCTTTTGCTTGCTTAACCGCATTCTTAAGACTTTTATCCGCACCAATAATAGCATCTAATACAGATTTTTCCGTTGCATCCTCTTCACTGGCTTCACTATCCAGAGTTTTATATAGCACTGGTTTACCTTCCAGTTTTTCTAACTTCCCTGATTTTACCAACGCATTTAAGTCACCAGAAGCATTTGGTCTTAAAATGCTAAGCTCCATGGCTACCTGGTCAGTAGAAACACCCGATACCATTCCATCTATACGATATTGTTCTTCACATAATGTTTTTACAACCATCAATACACTTTCAATTCGTTTCATTCCTACCTCCAGCCTTTCACTAATTGAAATTTATTTTATGTTGAATGTATTTATATGATTAGCTAAGGGCTACATTCGGCGAGTAAAGGCAACTACGATCTGGACGATATTATAATTTATCTAAATATTCCCATTTTACTTCGTGATTTTCTGTGAGAAATCCTGCAACCCAATAGTATTGGCATCCTCCCCATATTGAAATATACATTATGATTTTACATATTGTGCAAGTCTTTTATAAATAATTTCAAAACCATGTTGAATCTCATGAGTATTTGTGCGGGAAATACTTAAGCGTACGCCTTTTTCCCCATAGGAGTTCTCCAAATAGTATAATTTCTCTGGAGTTACGAGAACATGATGTTTCTGTAAATCAGCAATAAAACGCCCTTCGTTAATATAATGGGGTAACTTTAGATAAGCATAAAAGCCACTTTCACCACCACTATATTGTACATCATATTCCTCCATTTTCTTCAGATTACTTGCGAAGCATCCTAAGCGCTGTGCTAATTCTTTTTTGATGGCGGTCACATATTTTTCTAATAATTTATTACGTATGTAGATTTCCAGCGTTGCCTGAGAGACTAGGGATGCTGAAAAATAAGAATGGTAATAGGAATACATTGCATGCCGCTCAAAAATCGGAATTAAATGCGTGGGAAGCACTACAATCCCAATGCGAAACCAAGGAATAATCTTAGAAAAACTTTTTAAATAAATATGGTGAAAATGATCACCGTAAGCACAAATTGGATCGTATTTATGATCTAAGGAAATATCGCTGCAGTAGTCATCTTCCACAATGTATACATTATACTTATCAGCCAAGGCTGCAATCGCTTTTCTCTGGCTGGTACCATATGCGGTTCCTAATGGATTATGATTGCGAGGTACGGTATAAAAGAACTTTATTTTCTCTGTCTTAAAAAGAGTTTCAAGTTCATCTAAATCAATACCTTGTTTCGATCGTCTAGCCGCTTTGGGGCACAGAGTAAACCAAATGTTTACTCTTTACTATCTCATAGGCTTTCACCACTGTACTTTGACTACAATGATAGGTTTGAGATAAAGCCCGAATCGAAGGCAATTTTTTTCTTCCCTTATAACGTCCCAACCTTATATTTTCTTCCAGATCTTCTGTAATGATTTGATAAATATCCTTCATTATAACCTCCAAACTGTACTAGTACAGTTGCCTCCAATGCTGATTGCAGCACCTCTGGTATGGGGATATGATTAATTATAGGAAATATATTCAATTGGTAGGAGGGAATCTTGATGAGCGGATTAAAAATTGTGACTATTGGCGGTGGTTCCAGTTATACACCAGAGATTGTTGAAGGCTTTATTAGACGATATGAGGAATTGCCAGTTCGCGAACTATGGCTGGTGGATATTGAAACTGGCAAGGAGAAATTAGAGATTATCGGTAATCTTGCCAAAAGAATGGTAAAGAAAGCCGGAGTACCGATTGCCATCTACACTACTTTGAACCGAAGAGAAGCGCTGCCAAATGCAGACTTTGTCACAACCCAGTTTCGAGTAGGGTCGTTAGATGCCAGAATAAAAGATGAAAGAATTCCGTTGCGTCATGGTTATATCGGGCAAGAGACCAATGGAGCCGGCGGAATGTTCAAGGCACTGCGAACCATTCCTGTCATGCTGGAAATTGACCAGGACATGGCAGAGCTGTGTCCTGATGCATGGCTCATTAATTTTACGAATCCTTCCGGAATCGTAACAGAGGGAGTACTTCGCTATGGCAAAACAAAAAAAATTATCGGCTTATGCAATGTACCTATCGGAATGGAAATGGGCGTGGCGAAACTCTTTGATGTTGACAGCAATAGAATCCGAATTGATTTTGCTGGTTTGAATCATATGGTATTTGGTTTGTCTGCCTATCTGGATGGCAACGACATTACGAAATCTGTCATTGACAAAATTGCCGACGGCAAGATGGGAAGCACGGTAAAAAACATTATGAACATTGATTGGGTTCCAGAATTTGCAGCTGGTCTATCGATAATACCCTGCCCCTATCATCGATATTATTTCAAACGGCAAGAAATGCTGGAGAAAGAATTAGAAGAATTTTCGAAAGGGGAGACGAGAGCCGAAATTGTAAAAAAGCTGGAAGATGATCTTTTTCAGTTGTACAAAGATCCTGCATTAGACTCTAAACCACCCCAGTTAGAGCAGCGTGGCGGAGCATATTACAGCGATGCTGCCTGCCGATTAATCAGCTCAATCTACAACGACAAAGGTGATATCCAGCCAGTGGATACAAGGAACAATGGTGCTCTTGCCGGCATTTCTCCTGACTCTGTTGTCGAAGTAAGCTGTGTGATTACCAAGAATGGTCCCCGCCCGCTTACTATGGGTGAACTCCCTATCGAAATAAACGGACTGGTACAGCAAATCAAATCTTTTGAAAGAGTCGTAATTGATGCTGCCGTTACCGGTGACTACAATAAAGCGCTGCTGGCAATGACAATCAATCCTCTTGTCTCTTCTGACACAATGGCCAAAGTCTTATTGGATGAGATGCTAGAAGCCCATCAAAAGGATTTGCCCCAATTCTCAGCTTATTTTGCCTCGAAAGGATAAGTGAATCACTCATATAAAAATAACGTCAGATCTCTCCATGGATCTGACGTTATTTTATATGGAAGATCATACATCGAGTGTATAATTTTAATTTCATAATCTAGCTGCTGCTTAGCAGTATCTACAAAGAGCTGCTTAGATGAAAATTTCCTCATTATATGCTACTCTTTAAACATTAAGATCATTTCTTCAATTAAATCTTTTGCCAAAATGGCCGTCATTAAATGATCCTGAGCGTGAATTAACAAGAGGTTTATTTCTTGTTTTTCGCCTCGGGCTTCAGACTGCAGCAACTCTGTCTGAATTTGGTGAGCTGCTACTAACTGTTTCTTTGCTTCGGCAATACTCTCATTTGCTGCAGTAAAGTTCTTTTCCCGAGCATATTTCAATGCTTCTAACGCATGACTGCGTGCATCTCCCGCATGCAATATAATTGTAAAAGCTACTTGTTCCTTCTCCATGTTTATCTCCTTTAGAAAAAATTACTATTGTTTTAATGCATATGCTTGTTCAAGAACTTTTTTGCCATCTACCATACCATAGCTCACAGAATCAATAATCGCAAATCCTTTATTCTTCCCAGCAGCAATTTCACCAATAGACTTTGCCTTGTATCTGATTTGAGGACCGATTAAAACCACTTCGCAACTATCTATGAATTCATCCAGCTGATCTACAGAACAAGCAAAAATTTCATCATTGCTGCCTTTATCTTCGCTTGCCTTTTGCATTTTAGTTACCAATAGACTCGTAGACATCCCTGATGCACACACTAATAGTATTTTCATAAGAATATACCTCTCTCTCTTAATATAAGAACTCGAATTAAATATGTTGTCACGATGCTATGAGCGTTCTATTCTATAAAACATTCCTGAACATAGCATCGCGACACTTTATTTAGGCTCCAATAATGATATTAGGATCACCTTTTTTATTTTGTTTTGCGCCTGCTTCTTCTTTGAGTTTAGCATCATCCCACATCCTAAAGAATGGATAATAAATAACACCGGTAACCCCAAAGCAGAATAATTGTAATATTGCTGATCTCATATCACCTGAATCAAGAAAAGCATTAATGATTGGAGGTGTCGTCCATGGTGCCATAGCAAATAACTTGTCTACCAGACCAGCATCCATTGCAAAATAGGCAATGGTTATCGAGACAAGAGGGGCGAAAATAAAGGGAATCATCAATACAGGGTTCATGACAATTGGCATACCAAAAAGAATAGGTTCATTGATTGCAAAGCACGCAGGTCCTATCCCGGATTTTCCAAGAGCTTTTAATTGTGTAGATCTTGCCGCAAAAATCAACATGAGCACCAAAGCAAACGTGGCACCTGAACCACCGATATTTCCATATACGTCCCATAATTGCTGACAAACAATGTTAGGTATAGGCAGCCCTGCGGCTTTTGCTGCAGCATTTTGCTGAGCGAGAGTTAAGTAAACTGGACTCATAACGCCACCTACTAGAGCAGCCCCATGAATACCGATGCTCCACAATAATTGCGCAAAGAATATGGCAAGAAGGAAGGCCGGTAAACTACCGCCGAGACTGAGAAGTGGTGCTGCCAGTATTTTATAGATAACATCTTGTACATTCGTTGCGCTAAGAGATAATAGACTATTAATGAACCAAACAACAGTGACCGTAATAAAGCCAGGAATCAATGACATAAAGGAACGAGCAACTGCTGGTGGCACACCCTCTGGCATTCTGATAACTAAATTTTTTCGGATCATATAGCGTTGTACTTCTACTGCAAAAATAGCGATGATCATAGCTACAAACAATCCCTTACTTCCCATCCAGCCTGCGGTGATATTACCATCTTTGGTAAAGGGGGTAGCCAGCATAAAGGTAGCAACACTGATTAATCCATTTCCTAATGGGTCCATTTTATACGAGTTAGCCAATGAGTAGGCGATAGAAAATGATGCCATTAATCCCATAAGTCCCATTGTGGCATTATTAACCGAACATAGACTTGCTACGTAAGGTTCAACCATTTTCGCCAATGCAGGAATGGGAGGAAAGGCGATAATTAGAAACAGCGACCCCATTAAGAGCAATGGTATTAAGGATACGATACCGTCTCTGATTGCTTTTAAGTGTCGTTGCTCACCAATGCGAGTTGCAACAGGTGCGTAGTACTCTTCAAGCCATTTAATAAATTTCTCCATAAAGCAACACTCCTTTTTTTATCTTACTCGATATTATGTTTTGCAAGATACATGCCAATACGCAGTAAGTCTATAAAAAGGGGGCATTGCATGATTCTATATGGAGGAAGTAAAGCCTTGATGGCTTATCCATCCCTTATTTTACTTAGCGCCATAATGCAATCCTATCACCTTACTTACGATGTGTATTTATGTCTAGGATCATCTGTATTGCATTTACAGATGTTGGGTTATTTTTCAAGTAACGTGTATTATTTTTCATTGATGAAGTCTGTAACTGCCTAAAGAAAATTTCTGACGCGTCCTTAAAGAAATAAAACAATTTGAACCGCGAAGATGCGAAGGACACAAAGGGGATCATTTATAACTTATTTTTTTGTCATTGCGAACAGAGTGAAGCAATCTCTTGGCTAGGGGATTGCTGCGCTCTCTGTGGATCTCTGTGCCCTCTGCGTTTAACGTTCTTCTAAAAAACCGAGAGTACTTGCCAGAATCATCATTTGGCAGGTACTCTCGGCTTTCATAAGCATTTGGGATTTCTTATAATTGCTTACCATTGGTTTCAATCACTTTTTGATACCAGAAATAGCTGTTCTTCTTAATACGCCTCATATCTTTCTCACTATCTTCATCCCGGTTTATATATACAAAACCATATCGTTTTTGATAGCCATTCAACCAACTCAATAAATCTGTATAGGACCAAACGCAATAACCTAATAAATCCACCCCATCCGTGATTGCTTGCTGGCATTCTTCAAGATGCCTGCGAATAAAAGCAATTCGATATTCATCATTTACTACATCGTTTTCTTCTAGAACATCAAAAGCCCCTAAGCCATTTTCTGAAATAAGAATTGGCAGCCTGTATCGGCTGGTAATTCTGCGCAAGGCAATTCGTAAACCCATAGGATCAATTTCCCAATCCCAGTCTGTTGCCTCCAGATTGGGATTTCTGATGGTTTTAAATAAGCCTAGCACACCTGTATCCGGTGTGGTTCCTTTTTTGCCCGTCGTATTCATCTTACCGGAACTAACACCATCAAGTGGATTCATCTCATAAGTAGTCGTCCGATAGTAATTGACTCCCATAAAGTCCGGCTTGCCCTTTTTTAATACTTCCAAATCACCCTCTTCTAGGATAGGGGCAAGCCCCTCTCTGGTAAGATAATTCCAAATTACCTTTGGATATTCCCCCCAGGCATATACATCCATCCACCAATGATTGTTGAAGTCTTCAGCATTCTCACTGGCCAGTACATCTTCTGGTTTATCCGTATGAGCATAGGCAGGACCATAGGCAAAGCTCGGACCGATTTTTCCTTCAGGAACATAGTTTCTAAAGGATGCAATGACTCTTGCATTTGCTAAGCTGGCGATATGGTTTGCCTGATACATTCTCTTAAGATCGGCAACTTTAGGCGGATGAATGGCATTTAAATAACCATGCATAATAAAAATATTTTGCTCATTCAGCGTCACCCAATATTTTACCCGATCGCCATATCGTTTAAAGAGGGTTACGGAGTAGTTATGAAAGTCTTCAATAATTTCTCGCGATTCCCACCCGCCATAGACATCCTGCAGTTCCTGAGGCAAATCCCAATGATATAAGGTGATAATCGGTTCTATCTGATTCTTAAGCAACTCATTGATTAGATTATCGTAAAATCGTAAGCCAGCCTCATTAACTTCACCTCGCCCTTTGGGGAAAATACGAGTCCAAGCAATGGAAAATCGATAGGCTTTCAGTCCCATTTGGGCCATTAACGCAACATCTTCTTTATAGCGGTGATAATGGTCCACCGCCACATCCCCATTCGTCCCTTTAAAAGTTGTTCCAGGAAACCTTACATACACGTCCCAATTAGAAGGCCCCTTACCGTCTTCATTCCAAGCGCCCTCTACCTGATATGCCGCAGAAGCTGCTCCCCACAAAAAGTCTTTCGGAAAATCTGCTATTGTTTTATGAATCATATTTTTCTCTCCTTGTACTTTTTAAGTCTGAAAAGACCGTTAACAACTTGTTAGCGGTCTTTTGCATATTGAATTAGAAATGAAGGTCAAACTGGGTGCGGAACAGTTTTCTGTTATACTCTTTAGCGGAATTGGAAATATCTACTTTTTGATCAGAGTAAAAATTTGTCCATTGGATGTTTTTCCCAACTACGTAATCCACACCTATAATCCAACCTCTGGAGTCACTTTTCAATGAATCCCACTCATCATCATGTGAGGGGTCGCCATTTCGTCCAAATTTGAAAAATCTAGCATAAACCCCATAAGAGCCAGGTTTATTGAGATCCGTTCCTTTGTAATCCAGTCTAATGTGATGGGTCTTATTAAAATCATCCGCATTCGTCTTAGCATAAGTCCCTGTCAATTTCAAATCCTGAGCAATCTTAGCAGTAACTGTTGCTCCACCCCAGCGACTCATTTGCTGTTCACCATCATCTTTATTGCCGCCTAAAAGTAAGTTAAAATTTACATTTTTCGCTATATCTCCATTGAAGTTAGCGCCGTAAATATTGGTATCATAAGCATCATTAAGGCTTACTGCGCCATTTCCTTGTGTAGGTTTCGCAGCAAACAAACTGGTTTTAAATGTCCCTGTAGGAATATCCAGCCAAAGACCAGTTGCTTCATGACCCCACACCATATTATCCCCATATCCGAACCATTTTCTACCAGCCGCAACACCTACTTTACCAACGGAACCAGAAGCCCAGATTCTAAACCAGGTACCATCCCCATTATTCGTGTCAGGAGGTTTTACGCCGCCCCAGCCGCTAGTCGTGTAGTCGTGTCTTGTTTCACTTGCGAAATGTCCTTCCCATCGATCATTGATTTTAGCAGTTCCTTCCAATGCCAAGAAATAATGTTTGTTACCGCCGCTAATATTATGACCATCACTGGTATCGCTGTCATATTTCCCGCGGACGAAACCGCTCCATTTTACATTATCAACTTTATTTTCCACAGTCGTCATGCGAGCACCCAATTTATCAAGTTCGCTGGCATATTCATTGGATAATTTCTCAATAAGAGCTTTGTTGCCTGCATCAGCTTGATCGACTTTCGACATTGCCTTTGCTACGATAATAGCCATTTCATAACGGCTAATGGTTTTATCACCGCGAAACGTTCCATCACCATATCCGTCTAAAATACCATCATGAGCCAACTTTGTCACAGCGTCATAAGACCAGTGTTTTGCAGGTACATCGGAAAATGGATTTGCGAATGCTGGTACCGCCATGCTGGCAGCCAGCGCAGTAGTCACTGCTACTTTTAAAAGTCTCTTGTTCATTTGGAAAATCCCCCTTAAAATGTTGTTTTTTTCGCGGGTGCTATCACCAACATGATAAGAGTTATTGAATCAAGGAGTGCTTCATGAGTTTCCACGTTTCCTCATAAGAACGGTCATCCTCGCATCAACTATCCCTCTCATGCCCCTGTCGCTTTTTACAGGTTCTAGTTTACATAATTCTATATATCTTTTTTTATTCCTGCTTAATACCCATGTGTAAATTTTGGTAATTTTCTTTATCTACAATGCATGACTATTTAGTCATCGAATGTTAAAAAAATATATATTGTTTACATAAACTTTATATATATCTATTTCGCCAAAAGAAAAAAGAATCCTGCTTTAAAAGCAGGATTCTCCTCTGGTACTTTCTGTTAAATTGATTCTGGTTTTATTTAGAGACTTCTTGAACGTGCAGTTCAATCTTTAAAGGGCCAGCTGTGTATATATCATTTTTGGCTGTTGCCGTAATCATTACTTTACCGCTATATCGCTTTACTTTATTGACCGCATCATAAAAATCTGCACCATTGATAGCGCCCACTGTCCCCTGAATGGGATCTGGCAATATCCCTTTTTCTACTGCTGAGGCATTCACTTTCTGTAAAAAAGTCATGACACTTTGCTCTGGATGCGTCGCTTTAGAACCGCCTTCTATAATGGACATGTAAATGGTCTCCTCCTGGGCATAAATCAGTCGATTTGGAAAAATCCCAATTTGGCCAATAACAGGCTCACCATATACCGTGTTACCCCCTGCTGCGATACGGACAATCACATCCTCAGGATGATTCACTAGCGTAGTTACAATTTTATCAAAATCTTCCTGGGCAATCCATAAGACTCCCAGATTTTTATCTTCAATGCCTAATTTCTCAATAATACCTTGGTTAGTTGTATAAATGGCTTCTTTTAACGCTAGTTCTGTATCCGCTTTACTTTTACCACCGGGAAGGGTAAAGGTAGAAAGAATTTCACCTGCCCGATAGATAATAGAACCTTCCCGAACAACCTGAATGCCTTCCCCTAGTTTGGTTGTTAATTGATTTAAGCGATCCACGTCCTTTTCTAAGGTGACTTTGGATTGATTTAGTGATTGGACACGCAGATCCAGCTGATTTTTGGTCTCCTGCAAGGTCGTTAAGGCTTGCTTGGAAGTTTCTAAATCTCCTTTTGCTTGCTCTAATTCTAAGGCAGTATGGTCACGCTGGGCGATTACCGCTGTTAGTTCACTGCTAATGGACCGCAAACGCTCTGCCGTATCTTTTACTTTCAGAGTCAGGGCGGCGTATTCTGCATTCTTAGATTCAAGGGCAACACGACTGGTATCCAATTCAATATTTTTACTGGCTACTTCCTGGGATAAAGTAGACAGCTTTTGGGCTAAGGCTTCCATACCAAAAAGAGCGGTACGCACATCCTTCGATACTAATGATAATACACCAATGGTAGACCCAGTAATCAGAATGCCGGTAATAATTGTAACGACAATAGAGGTATGCTTGGGGCGCAGACCAAAAATACTCAATTTCTTCTTGCCAACTTTTGTACCCAATTTATCACCAATATAGGCAATCGCTCCGCCTGTAATGGCTAAAACGGCAATGAGTGTAAAACCATACATGATGTGTGTACCTCCTTTCTATCTACTGAGAAAAACTGTTTTGAAACGCGAAGATGCGAAGTGCCAAGAAGGGCGAAGAGCACGAAGGGATTTTGAACCACAGAGGCACAGAAGGCGCGGAGGAATTGGGTTCGAAAATTTTAGGAACACACCCCGTCACTACGTGCCACCCCTCTCAAGAGGGGATTATAATATCCCTATCTTTTCTCTGTGTTCTCTGCGTCTCTGCGGTTCGTTAAATCCTCACCGTGAGGCTTTGCGTACTAGGAGGGCGCCGGCGATGATGCCGACGATGTTGGGTATCCAAGCAGCGAGCACCACAGGGAGGCCGCCTTGTCCCAATGCTGTAAAAACCGTCATTATCGCATAATATACAAAGATGATAATAATACTAATCCCAAGACCTATGGAGGAACTAGAGCGGTTAGGCTGTAACCCCAATGGTGTGCCAATCAGGGCGAAAACGAAACTGGCTACTGGAATCGCAAGTCGTTGCTGTAATTCCATCTCATACTTTTTGGCGTTAACATATTCTCTTTGTAATATTTTGATATGCTGTTTTAATTCCTTAATTGTCATTTCATCTGGCTTTTTCTGTTCCCTGGAAATGGCACTTGGCGCTTTTGCCATTGGCATAATCTGCTGTTCAAAGTGCATAGTACGCTCAAGGTTTCCTTCAGCTGTCAAATCATGAATAATCCCATTCATCATGGTCCAATGATTGTCCTGCCACACGGCTTTTTCTGCATTTTCTACCCGCACTAAAGTGCCATTATCAAATTCCTGCATCGATACCGCATACATGGTATTGGTCTCTTCTTCAAATTTACGAGCATAAGTTAGTCTTTCTAGCATATCGCCTTTGACATCTTTAATGATAATATGTTCCTGGGACTTGGGTGCCGTATTGTTTTGAATTTCATAGCGCACTACATAGTTATAAGCTGAATTGGATTGAGGAACTACCATTTCAGAGAAAAAGACAGCAAAGATACTGACGAAAAAGGCGATAACAAACACAGGAGCGGATAAACGATAAAAACTAATACCCCCGGAACGCATCGCGGTGATTTCACTAGAACCGGATAGTCGGCCAAATGCTAGCAATGCTGCCAGCAGCATCGACATGGGGAAAGTTAAAACGACAATTGGCGGCAGACTATAAATGAATAATTTGACTACGGAACTAAAAGACGCACCATATTGAGTTACATACTGGGCAATTCTCATCAGCGTGCTTGTGCCAATGAAAACACTGGAAAAGGAAGCAATTCCAAATATAAAAGGACCTAGTAGTTCTTTGACTATATATTTATCAAGTATACGCATACAATTCTCCCTACTATTTTAAGCTGAAATTCTCTCCAAGGTAGAATTTCCTAGCAATTTCACTATTTGCAATGGTTATAGCATCACCGTGAATCAAAATCTGTCCTTCATTTAAAATATATGCACGATCTACAATGCTTAATGTTTCCCGCACATTGTGATCCGTAATGAGCACACCAATTCCTCGTTGTTTTAAATATCCGATAATCTGCTGAATATCTGCTACAGCGATAGGGTCAACCCCAGCAAAAGGTTCATCGAGTAAGATGAAAGCTGGATCGGTTGTTAGGCAGCGAGCGATCTCCACACGACGACGCTCCCCTCCAGATAACTGGGAACCTTTTCGTTTCGCCACATGATTGATATTAAATTCATTTAGCAAACTTGCTGCTTTTTCCTTACGCTCAGAAGCAGTAAGTTTAGTCGTTTCTAGTATTGCCATAATATTATCTTCTACTGTAAGTTTACGAAATACAGATGCCTCTTGAGGGAGATATCCTACACCAAAGTTCGAACGCCGGTACATGGGCATATCAGTTACATCTTGATCATTAATGACAATCATACCATCATTGGGGCGTTCTAGACCAACAATCATATAAAATGTAGTGGTTTTACCAGCACCATTTGGTCCTAATAAACCAACAACCTCGCCCTGATTGACTCTAAGACTGACACCATCTACCACATTACGATCTTTATAGGTTTTTACTAAGTTAAATGTTTCAATATACATATGAAAACTCCTTGCTATAAAGCTAAGATATTTCTTGAAAGTTTGAACCGCAGAGACACAGAGAACGCAGAGAAAAGATAAATTAATTATTTTGAACCACAAAGGCGCAAAGGACACAAAGGAGATTATTTATAATCTTTATTTTGGGGGTTGCTTTTTGTCATTGCGAGCATAGCGAAGCAATCTCTTAGCAAGCAGGGGATTGCTTGCTTCGCTATGCTCGCAATGACAGATCAATTGGTATACTCTTCAGATCTACCCTCTGTGTTCTTTTTGGATCTCTGCGTTTGACATTCTCCTTCTACTGCGGAGTTATAACTAACTTACTGCGACCTTGGACGTCTATGACTTTATTGTCCATGTATAGAGTTAAAGTGTTTCCGGTTAGTACATTACCATCTTGTACTGCTCTAGCATTGCCTGTCAAGATGGTTTTACCCTGCTGTTCTTTGCTGCCATAATATACGGCATGGTCCGATACAGCATCTAACTTACGTGCATCACTAACAATGTGCACATTGCCCTGAGCAACAGCACGATCTTCACTAAAGAAGGATTCGATTTGGTTAGCTGTCAGGGTGCTGTCTTCTGTTTCTAAGCGTGCCCAGCCGTTAACGACGGCATACTGCCTGTCTGAATAATAATCTGAGGACCGTCCAATCGACTGCTCCCTTTGGTTAATATAGGGCTACCGATGGCAACGAGATGATTATTATCATAGGATTTCACTTCTTGGGCTAACAATGTGGCATCTTCTTGCACAATCTTAACACCACCATATACATGAGCTTCTTTTGTTTTGCTGTTATATTCTGCATTAGTGCCCGTCATTACAGCATTTTCTTGTACCATGCGGACATTGCCCTGGGCTACCATAACACCTTTTACTGAATCATATTCGATCGTATCAGCAGCCAGCTCTACTGGTTTATTAGAAGCCGCATAACTGTAGGAAATTACGCTAAGGGAGAGTACTAACCCAAGAGTTATACTCACTATTTTAGACTTCATCTAGTCACTCCTCCTTTTACTACCTTAGCATTGCCAAATACTTTTATTTTCTCCATATTGGAATCACTCTCTATTTTATCCCCTGTAAGCACAGTATCATCTTTAGTAAGAACGACATTACCTGAGCCATATACTTTTTGGTCCGTATTCGACCAACGAGCCTCATTGGCTGTAAAAGTTGCGCCGTCACTTGCTGTCGCCTGCACTTTTACAGACATGGTAATGTCTTTTGTTTTGCTGTCCACAAATGCCTCTGGGGCTGTGATTTCAATTTTACCACCTTTTTCCTGATAAAAGGTTCCTACCAGATTTTTTAGTTGTACATTCTTTGTATCCACATCAATTTCAATGAATTCAGCCTTTAATTCCCACAGGGTTTTTCCATCCTTTTGTTCCACAATCGAATTTCCCACATAAGCGAGCTTTGAAGTTTGTTGATCCTTTGGTTGCTCCGGAGGAGCTTTGGCAAGAGGTTCATCTTTTAAAAAGTAATATAAACCACTTACTAGTATTATAATACAGGCAAGAATCATTCCTGCTTTCTTTTTCATGCCTGTTTACCTATCCTTTCCGGGGATATACTTTGCTCATACTTCACATCAGTCTCAGAATAAGCTGTATTCCAGCGTTTTTGAAACCATAGCCATTCATCGGGATACTCTCGAATGGTGTTTTCAATAATGTTCGTCATCTTGACTGTAATTTTATAGTTATCTTCTACTTCATTACCTGTATCTTCATAATAAAAAGGTTCATGAATGATAATTCGATGCCCGCCTTCGGGTTTACGAACCATAAAAACCGGTACAACAGGAGCCTTAAATTTTTTGGCAAACACTGTCGGTCCGATTGGAGTAGAAGACATTTTACCTAGAAATTCAATGAATAAGCCCGTAGTGCCTGCATCCTGATCCGCTAAAAATCCAAGAATTTTACCTTTT
>ENA-OFCE01001081-OFCE01001081.1-metagenomes-genome-assembly--contig:-NODE-1081-length-15004-cov-2.544719_pt1 | contig 15004 bp, 11 predicted proteins | sample MGYA00153388_OFCE01 | MGnify analysis MGYA00153388
GGTATTGGATGCAGGTGCAAAATTTGTATTAGCCCCTGACTTTAACCCAGATGTCATCACCACAGTGCATGAAAAACAGAAACTTGTTATTCCTGGGGTGGCAACACCTACTGAGATTATCCAGGCACATCGTTTAGGTGTAGACTTAGTAAAAGTGTTTCCCGCCGGTGCATTAGGGGCTCGATATCTTAAAGAAATACGTGGTCCTTTAGGGAACGCTGCTGTTCTTCCAGTTGGAGGAATTAATTTAGGAAATATTAAGGAATTTGCACAAGCCGGGGCCTATGCTGTGGGGGTCGGTGGCGAATTAGTGGATAAAAAAGCCATTGACCAAGGAAATTATAATGTCCTTACGCAACATGCTAAAGCCTTTATTGCAGCATTTAAGGAGGGAAAAGACTCGCAAAAGTAACGATCGTACTTGACAGCAAAAGCGGATAGGATATACTTAATGTAGGTAAAAATATACAGACATAAACGAGGTATCTACATTGAATAAGATGAATAGGTCAACGGCAAGAGCCATTGACATTATTGATTTAGTTGCAGAAAGTAAAGAATCAATGACCATAACAGAGATTAGCAAAATATTAGATATGCCCAAAAGTACCGCTTTTGACTTAGTCTATACGCTGGTGAATAAAGGTTATTTGGAAGCCACAGACAGCAAGAATAAAACATTTGGTCTGGGTTTGAGGTTATTTCAAGCAGGAGCTCGTTATTTGGAAAAAACAAACTTTTATGATATCGCTCACCCTGTTTTGGAAGAGATCATGCGCAAGACGAATGAAACAATCTTTTTAGCCTTAGAGAATAATGGAAGGCTAGTATACCTAGACAAAGTAGAAACAACATCTTCGGTTAGAACGTATTGTCAAATTGGCTCTAGTCATCCGATGTATCATGCTGGTTTAGGAAAAGCAATTTTAGCAGCTTTTTCCGAAGAACAAGTGCGAGAAATCATTAAAGAAGAAGAGTTGGTGCCTAAAACACAATATACGATTACTACACTCGATGGGCTGTTTAAAGAGTTAGATGAAACTCGAAAAAGAGGGTATGCTATCGATAATAGAGAAGGTGAAATCGAGGTGTTTTGTGTAGCGGCTCCCATTTATAACGCAATGGGGAAGGCTTTTGCTGGTATTAGTATTGCCAGTATGGTATCAAGGATGGAGGCTGATCCTGGCAGGGTGGAGCGATTTGGTAAATTGATTGCCGAGAATGCATTTTCCATTTCAAAGCGCATTGGTTTTAGAGGCGATACGTTATATAAGGTTTGACTATTGAAAAGGTATCAGCTTTATGCTGGTACCTTTTTATAGATCAAAAAGAAAAAAGCTTGAACCATTTTGAATGTGGTTCAAGCTTTTTTATAGTATTTTAGAAAAACTTTTATCCTTTACGCGCCATTAAGTTGGATACTTTATTAGCAAAGCTGATTGGATCTTCTGGAAGTAGACCTTCAATAAGCATTGCTTGTACGTATAATAGATCACAATAATCCTTGAAGGCTTCAGAATCAGGAGTTGCTTCATGTAAATCTTTTAAGACAGTAAAGACATCGTGATTTGGATTTAATTCCAAGATTCGGCTAGCCTTATACATGGTATTATTCATTTCTGATAAAATTTGCTCCATGGAAAGACTAATGCCATTATCATCACTAACAAGACAAACAGCACTGGATTTTAATCGATTACTAATCTTTACATCAGCTATTTTTCCTTTCAAATGCTCTTTGATTGCTTTGATTAAGGACTCATTTTCTTTTAAAATAGCTTCTGTGTCTTTTTTAGCTTCGGGAGAGTCGATATCGTCCAAGTTCAGTTCGCCGCGACTGATGGATTGGAATTTTTTCTCTTTATATTCCTGTAATGCATCAATCGTAAACTCATCAACCTGATCATATAGATAGAGAACTTCAATACCTTTCTCTTTCAGCAGTTCCATTTGCGGTAACCGCTCTACGGAAGCACGATCTTTACCTGTGGCATAATAGATGACTTTTTGATTTTCGGACATACGTTCGATGTAATCATGTAAGGTTGTCAATTCTTCCGTTGCGTGGGAGGAAGAGAATAGTAATAAATCTTTTAATTTATCACGACTTTGGAAATCTGTATAGGCTCCTACTTTAAGAGCTTTGCCAAATTCTTTCCAGAATTTTTCATAGGTAGGTCGCTCATTAGCAAGGAGATTTTCTAAAGTTTTCAGCACGCTTTTTTCGAGATTCTTTCCAATTAGTTTTAATTGTTTGCTATGTTGCAACAGTTCTCGAGAGATATTGAGGGAGAAGTCGGGAGAATCCACTAAACCTTTCACGAATCGCAGATATTCAGGGAGAAGATCTTGGCAGTTGTCCATGATGAAAATCTGTTTTGAATAAAGGCGGATTCCAGAAGATGATTTTTGATTATATAAATCAAAAGGGGCACGAGAAGGAATAAACAATAGACTTGTGTATTCTACAGTACCTTCTGCCTTGGAATGAATTAGTTTTAGAGGATCTTCCCAGTCGTGGAAGAGATTTTTGTAGAAGGTATGGTACTCTTCTGCCGAGATTTCATTCTTATTGCGAGTCCATAGAGGCGTCATGGAGTTCAAGGTCCGAACCTCTACGGTCTGTGTCGCTGGAGCATCTTCAATTACCTTACCTTCTTCATCTTTGGGCTTTTCTTCCTTGATGAAGTTCATTTTAATAGGGTAGCGGATATAGTCTGAGTATTTTTTGATCAAATTTTCAATGGTGTAGCGGTCTAAGAAATTTTCTTTGGAGCCGTCAGCAGCAGTAAATTCATCATTGAGAGTGATAATAATGGAAGTACCGCGTGTTTCTTTTTCCACTTCTTCAATAGTGTATGTTCCATCACCGCTGGATTGCCACTTAACCCCTTTGGCTTGTCCAGGAGCACGAGTGATCAGGGTAACTTTGTCAGAAACCATGAAAGCAGAATAAAAGCCAACGCCAAATTGACCGATTAATTCATTATCGGTAGCTGTCTCTTTCTCTTTTAATTTTTCAAGAAAGGATTTAGTGCCTGATTTAGCGATGGTTCCAATATTTTCGACTACTTCGTCATAGGTCATACCAATACCATTATCTGAGATTGTTAGAGTATGTGTCGATTCATCAGGGACAATGAAAATTTCAAAGTCGGATTGTCCTTCTAATAGATCATGATTGGTTAAGGATTCAAAACGAATTTTATCAATAGCATCGGAAGCGTTAGAGATCAGCTCTCGTAAAAAAATCTCCTTATTTGTATAAATGGAGTGAATCATTAAGTCTAATAATTGCTTGGTTTCCGCTTGGAATTCTCTGGTTTGCTTATTAATTGGTTCTTGGCTCATGTAAGAAGTCTCCTTTTATAAAATTTATATGTATATTTTCTTTTATTAGCACTCTCTTTAAGTGAGTGCTAACTCTCTTTCTCTATAATACCTTGATTAGTATTTGAAATCAAATACTTTTTTTTCACTAAAATTAGGCAATAATAGCATCTTTTTACCATTTATACTGAATTTACTATAGAATTTATATATTTTTTGATTAAATAACGTATTAGCAGAGCAATTGCTGTTAGCATAGAAAGTACTAACGGCAATTGCTGCTGCTTAAATATAGGTTTCTCTAATTCTTCCTAACGTAAGTTAGAGAGGGTTCGTACGATTTTGTGGGCGATATCAGGGTGAGAGTGGAAGAAACGAGGAAAAGCCATGCCTGATAATACGAATATTTCCACGGAGTTAACTGCCACAATATCTTCTGTATGTTTGTTGTGCTCCGTTAAGCCGTTTGCTCCGAAGTGTTGCCCAGATACGGTATATTCTTTAATAGGGTGATGAAAAGTTAGTGATCTTAGCTTTCCAGAAAGCAATATATTATAGGAATAGCTAATATCGCCTTGATTGGTAATGACATCTCCTGTATCGCATTGCACAAGACTGCCACAAGAATGAAGGAATTCTTTTGCTTCTGCTTCTGATAATTCATGTAATATACTTATTGCTTCCGTTGGCGGCTGATGCAGAAAGTTGCATACAATAGACCATAGTTCGTCCTTTGTAATGATTTGACTATTTACGATTGAAGAGTGTTTCGTAAATTTTTCATGGAACCATTCAACAGTTGGTGTAGTGACTTCTTTTCTTTTACGCGCTATACGAAAAAGGGGCGAACGTATTCTACGAAAATGCTCAATATCACCTCCAATCATGACAATAGGGACTAATAAGCCATAACCAGGGTCAAGAAAGTTTTTGCTATAACGGTGCCAGCCGATTTGTTCATAAAGTCGAAGTAAATGAAGATTGCAAGCACTAAAACCGAATTCTACTCCATTACTGCAAGAAAACTCATAGCATTTGGCTATGAGTAAATAGAGTGCTGGTGAACTGCGATGGGAGGGGGAAACCATTAATTTTGCAGCATAGGTAAATTGGCGATTGTAATTTTGAGTATTATTATTTAGAAAAGTATCCAGAGATAGAAACTTTACTAAATGGGGGGGGAAATCTGCAAGCACTCCAATATTCACCCTCATAGTAGCAATTATATCTGAATTAATTCTTGCATAAAGTAAAAAAGCCCATTCATCTAAGTCATCGTACAATAGCCTATTGGTATGATCTACATTATCTAGTTGTTTGGACATTTCTTCTATATAGGTTTGGTACCGAAAGTGGTAAATTTCTCTTTTTTCTTCAGGAGTAACAGCGATACCTACTTTGATTGTACTTTCTGAAGAGTCTGTGATGTTTATTATTGAGTTTGGATTACTAGTTGTCATGTTTTTCTCTCCTCCATAATAATTGTAGTAGAACATTGACTGTATAAGCCTTATAGGTTCATAACAATCACCCCCTTACTAGGGGATACGGAGAGAGGGGATTTTAATCCTTGTAGAAATGTGTAGAAATTACGGATAAAAAGTAGAACTATATATTTTTTTGAATTAAAAGAACCCTTTTTCAGGAGTTGGTTTTACTCACTGAAAAAGGGTTACTTAATAAATTAAAGATTTATGATACTTGTGGAGTGAAATAAACAAAAAAAGTAGTTCCTGCATGGCTGGTACTGATTTTAATTGTAGCTTTGTGACGATGGGCTATTTGATAGCAAATAGGAAGACCTAAGCCCGTACCTGTATCTTTGGTAGTTATAAAAGGTGTGCCCAGCTTGTCAAGTATATGATCGGGAATTCCTTCTCCCTGATCACTAATTGATAAAACAACCTTGCAATCTTCCTGAAATGTGCGAATTAATAAATCACCGCCTGCAGGCATAGCCTCGATGCTATTACGTACTAAATTCAGTAGTAGTTGCCGCAGTTCATTTTCATCTAGTAGTAACTCGGGAACAGGGGCAAGATCAAGATTGACATATACTTTTGAAGAAGTAGCATCTGCTTGAATTAAAGGGAATAATGCTTCTATTATACTATTTAAAGAACATTGCTTTAAAATAACTAATTTTTCTCTCGATAAGGAAAGATATTCTCTGATAATGGAATTGGCTCTATCAATTTCTTCAAGCATTAAGTTGAACTTATCTTTATCTTTTTGATATTCGTGCTTTCTTCCCATCACTTGTAAATAACCGCGCACCGTAGTCATAGGATTGCGAATTTCATGAGCAACAGCGGCAGCCATACTGCCGACCATATTCATCCGATCAAATAAGGAGGACATTTGTTCTAATTTCTTTCGCAAAGTGATATCGCGAATGATGCCTTGTAATGCTATGAGATAACCGTTTTCGTTATAAATAGGAACACATTTCTGTTCAATCCATAGAGTTGTATTATCTTCTCGAACAAGACGTAATGTCAATGGTAAATCAATAGAGCATGGAAGATTTGCAATGAAATCATTAAGTGTAGAAATATCATCAGGGTGTATCAAATTTAATATTAAGCCATTGTTTGTATAATATTCTTCAGCAGAATATCCTGTGACCTTAAAAACAGATGGACTAATATATTCAAGTCTTTCTTCAGGATAAAATTGATAAGAATAGATAATGTCGACGGCATTCTCAGCTAATAAACGATATTGAGTTTCCTTATTAATTAAATCTACTCTGGTCTTTTCAAAGTAAACTACTAAAGTACCGACTGCAATGGCTAAACGTAATATTCCACCCAATGTGTAACCCCAAGGAGCAAACCATGGGATATTAAATGTAAAGGGCATTGTCAAATTGAGAAGGCTCCATATGATGAAAGCATATCCTGTAATTAACCGACCAATTCCTTGTAATTTTAAATGATGTATAAAAGTAATACCAATCCATATACCTATGACGCAACAAATAAATACAGGAAGTAGCAATTTATATGCTAGAGATGAAAGCAGAAAATTTAATATGGCACTTAAGATTAAGATACTACTAGAGCCATATATCCATTTTTTACTAACTGGCTTGTTCATAAAGTTGTAAGTGCCCCATACGAAGAGTAGGGCACTCAGAATAATTAGTATTTGGTATATAAGTATTCCTAAAATTGAATGTTGCCAAGAGAATATACCCGAATCTAGAAGGGCATACCTTGAGAGAAGAAAGAGCCAACTTATTGCCCATATACCAATGTAGCGCTCACGGTATATTACATATAAATAGATGTATATAAACACTACTAAAAGTGTTCCAATCAATGAACTTATTACTGATAAATGCACATTATCCATAGTTACTCCTACGAGAATTATTTAAGACATACAAGCATCCGTTCTACAAAAAGTATAAAATTTCCTTCTTAATTACCAATTTAATACTTTATTTAATGAAAAATATATATTAATATACTTTTGAAAAAATATTCTGATTGTGAACTAGTTACTCGTAGATCTAATCACTAGAGAGATTTGGGGAGTCAAATATAGCTTAATAAAGATTTTTACGTATTTTATACATAGAAGGTATCATTTTATAAATGACGAATATTTTTAATAATTGATGAGAGATGATATATATATGAAAAATAGGAAAGTGTAGCTCCTGAACTATGTTAGATTCTCCTAACTTGCGTAATTAAAGTTACTTCCGAAAAGGACGTTGAGGAAATGAAAGTATATAGGAGGAACTCTTTTGGATATAAGAAATTTAGAATGTTTTATGGAAGTTGCCCGTCATAAAAGTTTTAGTAAAGCGGCAGAGATGATGTATATTTCTCAGCCATCGATTAGCAGGGCAATCAAAGAGTTGGAAAGCCAATTTCGAGTTATTTTATTCTATCGTGATACGAAGTCTGTGGAGCTGACGGATGCAGGAGAAATCATTTTACAGCAAGCACAACAAATTGTATCATCTTTTCAAAATATCACTTCTCAGCTCGGAGAATTAAAGAAAATGCAAACAGGGAAAATCTATATTGGTTTACCTCAAATTACTGCGATTATGACTTTTTCGAATATGATCAATTCCTTTAGGAGAGAGTATCCTAATATCCATATTCAACTGTACGAGTTTGGTCCTAAGAAAGTGGAGGCGTCAATTCAAGACGGTCTTTTAGATATTGGTATATTTACACCTGCGGAGGATAATGAAATCTATGAAAAGATTTGGTTTGAGGAAGATCCTCTTGAAGTAGTTATGCACCCAACAAATAGGCTGGCTCAATATGAGGTTATGGATTATCATAAACTGATTGATGAACAATTTATTTTGTACAATAACGAGTATCATTTACACGACATGATCATCGATGCATGTAAGAAAGCTGGATTTCAGCCTAAAATTATTTTGGAAACTTCACAACGCGAGTGGATGATGCAAATGGTAATGGACAATCTCGGTATCGCATTGCTGCCGAGCAAAATATGTAGAAGTCTGGATACTAAGGTGATTGCCTCTCGACCATTTTCAGATCCTAAACCGTGGCTGCGATTGGCCTTGGTTTGGAAAAAGGGAAGATATCTATCCTTTGCTGCTCGTGAGTTCATACTATTTGCTAAAAAGCACTATGGTTTTGGCTAACCAAAACTTTTGTAAGAGGTTCCTCAGGGCTTTCTATTTTTGAGGTAACTCTTTTATTTTAATTTTAAATATACTAGATGCATAATGTGAATACACCGGTGAGTTGATAAATAAAGCCGCAGAGGATAAAATAGTACTTACAGGTATTACAAAGAAGTAATGGGGGTTTGCTATACATCTGTAGGACTTAGATAAAGGAGAAGAACGAATTAATGAAAATTGATGTTATACTTTTACCAAAAGAGACTGCTGCTCTGGATCTTTCTGATAGTGTTTGTATCGTTTTAGATATATTCCGTGCAACGACTACGATTGTCACTGCTCTTGCGAATGGATGCAAAACGATTACTCCCGCCTTATCCATTGAGGATGCACAGACTCTGGCAAGTCAAATGGGGTCAGTATTGTTTGCCGGTGAACGACAGTCGATAAAGATTGAGGGGTATGAGTTTGGAAACTCGCCTTTTGAATTTTGTAAGGAGAAAGTAACGGGTAGAAACATTGTCATGACAACTACGAATGGTACGATTGCCATAAAGGCAGCAGAAAAAGCATATCGTACATTCATTGGGTCGTTTGTGAATGCGAAAGCTGTTTGTATGCAGGCAAAGCAATATGGTAAAGATCTTGTAATTGTGTGTGCTGGAACAGATGGGCTTTTTTCACTAGAAGACACCCTATGCGCAGGATTGTTAGTTCAACTGCTTAAAGCGGAATGCGAAGTCACATTGAGTGACTCAGCTCTCGGAGCCTTATTATTATATGCTCAAGCCAAGGATACGCTAGTTGAGACTGCTGTCCAAAGTCGAAATGGCAAACGATTATACGACTTGCGTCGTATGGATGATGTAGAATATTGTCTTAGTGCCGATTTGTTTACGATTGTACCTCAATATATAGCGGGAAAGATTGTGCTAGAAAATCAATAAAAATATATCCCTACACATCATTATGTGTAGGGATATATTTTTATTGATTTTAACTCTACTTAGAGCAGATGGGAATCGTAGCTTAGTCAAGTGATTAAATGAGGTATAGTGATTAGAGGATAAAAATGGAAGTAGTCGAACTAATATAGAATGGTAGCTATTGTAATTCTCGAACATACTATAGGAGGAAATTAGCAAATACAATGCTTAAAGTAGCATTATGAGACTGAAAAATGGTAATCATTCTATACTATGATAGATATAGGGGGATAAAAATGAGCTTATCCGTTAGAGAAGCTTCTGTAAGTGAACATGCAGTTCTAACCGATATATCCTTTGCATCAAAGCAATATTGGAATTACCCCAATGAGTATTTTGAAATATGGAAAGAGGAGCTTACCATTAGTCCAGCATATATAAAAAGCAATGTAGTTTATGTAGCGGAAGTAAAGGGACGGGTAATAGGGTATATTTCTCTGGTGGAACTACAAACTGATTTTCGAGCGGGGAACATCATTCTAAATAAAGGATTTTGTTTGGAGCACATTTTCATTTTACCTGAATATATAGGCAAAGGAATTGGTTCAAGTTTAATTGCGACTCTTAAAGAAAAATGCAAAGAAATGAAGATTGCTAAAATCTATATTTTTTCTGACCCGAATGCAAAAGGCTTTTATGATAAATTAGAAGCCTGCTACTTAGGGGAATCACCTTCCAATATTGAAGGACGAAGCGTATCTGTGTATGCGTTACAGATCAATAACGTTGATAAGACATGATAATACGTAATATGGTGGTAGAGGATATTCCTGCATTAGCAAAGCTAGCACTCATAAAAATTGTAAACACTTAAAGATTTATTTGGAGGAGTAAAAAGGATAAGATATTGTAGAGTATTAAAATAGATCAAATACTATAATAAAAATAGGAAAAAAATGCAGGAGAATAACATCTTTGAGCGAATAAGAAGCTTACTTTTATTTTTTGATTTAAACTGCCTAAAACATGGCTGAGGGCTAGGAGTTGTTTAAATCCTTGAATCAAGTTACTTTATAACAAAGTTGGTGTATTGACCAGTGAACAAGCAAGTATTACTTGTCTTTAGTGCAATAATACTATTTGGTGGCTTCTTGCTGAAGGCTTCGGCAGTTGAAGCAGCTCCTGTGCCTCAATGGCAAGAAATCACAATGCAGCAAGATGTGGTTGTTTTGGTAGAGAAATCTGCTAATACAATGACCGTATTTTATCAAGGGAAGCCTGTGAAAAGGTTCTTATGCGTATCAGGTGTAAATACGCAAGGTGACAAACAGAGGCAAGGTGATAATCGTACGCCGGAAGGAACGTTTTTTATCACCGATAAAGAACTGTTACATGATGACCCCTACCTGGGGCGTAAATGGATCGGTTTAAGTTACCCTGATCCAGTCCATGCTCAAAGAGGAATGGAGCAGAAGTTGATTAGCGTAAGCCAGTATCAAGAGATTATTTTGGCGAATGAGCAAAAGGTACAGCCGCCTCAAGATACTGCACTTGGAGGATGGATTGGAATTCATGGGGGACGAGATGATTTAACAGAAAGGAAGATCAATTGGACCGAAGGTTGCCTGGCGTTGCAGGATGATGATTTAACGGAACTATATAAAATGGTCCAGTATGGAACAACTGTGATTATTGTTGCTTAAGCAGCAGGGCTGATAGAGAGCAAGCCTTTTATAACTGATTTCAGATGATCTTGTTAAAAAATAAGAGTCGTTATTAATATACGATTCTTATTTTTTTGCAAATTTTTAAGAATAGGTCCAAGAATAAAAAAGCAGGGATTAGATTTGTTTCTGGTTATATGTGGAAAAGTCGCAATTGTTAAAAATTTCTACAAGGAAAGGAATTTATTTATGACGAATAGATATGTTAAGTCTAGTGTGTCATGCAGATTGTTTTACACTATAAAAGGATTACAGTACCGCATAGACATTGAAGACGTTACCACCTGCAGTAAGAATGTAATACCAAATCAGATCTGATTGGTATTACATAGTATCGGTGCTGCCCGAAAGGAGAAATTAAATGAGAATCTTGATGATGGTTGCGCTGTTACTTGGTTACTTTCAATCCGCTGTTTGGGCTTCGCCTGAAATTCGTATTAACATTCCTGAGTTGGTGCTAAGGGTATATGATAATGGCAAGTTGGTCAAAGAATATCCTGTTGCCCTGGGGACCTCTTATGAAAAGACTCCTGTGGGTAATTATAAGATATCCTCCAAAGAACAAAATCCTACATGGATTCCTGGTTCTGGTTTCTCCGATAAGACCCCAGTGCCTCCAGGGCCAGATAATCCTCTGGGCAGCCGATGGATGGAATTTAGCCCTGGTTATGGAATTCATGGTACCAATAAAGATTGGGATATCCAGTATCCTGTTTCTGGTGGATGTATCCGCATGCACAATGCTGACGTTGAAGAATTATATGAATTGGTAGATGTGGGAACACCTGTAACGGTTACCTACCAGACCTTGCTTCTAAAAGAACGCAATAAGTCCGTTTACCTTACAATTTTACCCGATATTTATAATCATAAAGACGACAGCAAAGCAAAGGTCTCAGAACTATTTAAGCCTTACGCTAAAAAGTATAAACTTCTTAGTAACTGGGAATTGCCTAATGATCAAGTGCGTCATGAAACCAAAATTGGGGTAGCTAGGTAAGGAATAATCGAACTTTATAAATGCTTGTAGTATAACGTTATGGAAAAAGAAGAAGAACCGTGAAGGAATGCAAAGACCTATTCGTCGCATTCCTTCACGGTTCTTCTTCTTAGCGCAGCCATTCGGTGATTTCTGTCCATGATTTTCGAGGACGTGCATAGGGAGATTGATTAGGATAACCGATAGCTACCGCTGCTATAAGTTCATCATTACGTTCTAACCAGGAACATATCTCACCTTCCGAATAAAAAATATCACAGATCCAAAGCGTTCCTAGCCCCAAATCCTGTGCAGCTAAGATCATGGTTTGAATTGCGGCCCCAATGGATTGGGTATCTGTTAGTAAACGATAGTGATTATAATCCTTTTCAAAATTAGAGAAGGCATTAAACACTAAAATCACTGATGACGCTTGTTGAATGGCACCTATACTTGTCTCACAACTACCAATATCCAAGCCTTGCTGCTTTCGAGAATGAATTTTGTCAGTCATGATCGTGACTAACATATCTTTCTTTTGACTTTCTAAGATATTAAACCTCCACGGCTGACGATTTTTCCCTGAAGGAGCTTTTATAGCTAGTTCTAATAATTCTTCGATCATTTCTCGTGGAATTGGTCGATCCTGATACGATCGAATACTTCTTCTATCCAAGATTGCTTGTTTGATATCCACAAAATCCCTCCACCGTTTTAGTGTGCTTTTCATTTTTATATTGTCATCATATATACTTTGCGAAAAAAGATCAATTGAAAAGAATAAGAAAGAGGAATCATGGTGAAAGTACCTATATTGAGATAGGACTATATTTGAGCCAAAATAGAAGCAATATAACTAAAATAGTATGATACTCCTAGAATAAGCCTTTAGGCTCTCTTTGTAGGTAGTTTTGTTTTTAGGTAAAAGAGCATATAATGTAAAACGGTATGACCGAAAAGGAATAGGCATATTTTAGAGGATTAACAATATGCCAAGATGATAAGGGGTGATTTTTTGGCTGGAAAATACATAATGGCGCTTGATGCAGGTACAACTAGCAGCAGGGCTATTATTTTTGATCAAAACTCGAATATAATTGCTGTGGCACAAAAAGAATTTTCACAGATTTTCCCTAAAGTAGGCTGGGTTGAACATGATGCGGATGAAATTTGGAGCACCCAAATGGATGCGATAAAACAGGTTTTAGAAAAGGCGGGTCTTAATGCTTCTGATCTTTCCGCTATTGGTATTACAAATCAACGAGAGACTGCAGTAGTCTGGGATAAAAAGACAGGCAGACCGATCTATAATGCTATTGTTTGGCAATCTCGTCAGACGATAGACATTTGTACTGATTTAAAAGCAAAAGGATTAGAACCGGAATTTCAACAAAAGACAGGTTTAGTGATTGATGCTTACTTTTCCGGAACGAAAGTAAAATGGATTCTAGACCATGTGGAAGGTGCTCGCGCCAAAGCAGAAAAAGGTGAATTATTATTTGGGACCATTGATACCTGGCTTATCTGGAAATTAACGGATGGCAGGGTACATGTTACCGATTATTCCAATGCATCTCGTACCTTAATGTACAATATTCGTGAATTGAAATGGGATGAAAAACTGCTAGAATATCTAACCGTACCAGTATGCATGCTTCCAGAGGTCAAGTCTTCCAGTGAAGTATACGGAAAAACAGATCCAAAAATCTTCGGGAATGCTGTCCCGATTGCAGGCGCTGCAGGCGACAAACAGGCTGCGTTATTTGGTCAAACTTGTTTTAACCCTGGAATGGCGAAGAACACCTATAGTACAGGCTGCTTCTTATTGATGAACACTGGCGCAGAATTGTTTGAATCTAAAAATGGTTTGTTGACGACCATTGCCTGGGGTCTTGACGGCACTGTAACCTATGCGTTAGAAGGCAGTGTTTTTGTGGCTGGGTCTGCCATTGAATGGCTGCGTGATGACTTAAAAATACTAGAAGCTGCTCCTGATTCTGAATACTATGCTCAAAAAGTAAAAGATACAGCTGGCGTATATGTAGTACCTGCTTTTGCTGGGCTTGGTGCACCATATTGGGATATGAAAGCATGTGGCGCAATTTTAGGGCTGACTCGTGGAACGAGTAAATCTCACGTTGTTCGTGCAACATTAAACTCGATTTCCTATCAAACAAAAGATGTATTGAGTGCCATGGAAGCCGATTCAGGCATTCGATTACAAACACTAAAAGTCGATGGAAGTGCTGCTCTGAACAACTTGCTAATGCAATTCCAAGCGGATATTTTGGGCGTTTGTGTTGATCGTCCTAAAATAACAGAGACTACAGCTCTTGGTGCAGCATATCTTGCTGGTTTGGCTGTTGGCATATGGAAAACAAAAGAAGAACTTATAAAAACCTGGCAGCTTGATACTCGCTTCGAACCTAGTATGGATGTTGCACAAAGTACAGCCTTATACAAAGGTTGGCAAAAAGCCGTTAAACGTGCTATGGATTGGGTCGATTAAAGGTTAAGATAAGAATTAGAAAAGAAGAAAACGCTGGGCAGCTTAGTTTGCTTACCAGCATTTTCTTCTTTTTCTATTTAAGGATAAATAGAATTACAAAGATACCTCTTTCTTTGTTTTTACAGGAGTATAGGTTGATAAACTTATAAGGATAAAAACAATTGAATTAATAAGCAATGCCACAAAACCTGCATTTAGATTCATACCAGCGAAGGGCAAAGGGTCCATTTTTCCTAGAATTAAGGTGAACACTAGGATTTCTCCAATGATCAAACCTGCGTATGCTCCTAATTTTGTGGACTTTTTCCAATAAAGCCCGAGCACGATCATAGGAAAGAATTGTGTAACACCTGAGTAACCAGTAAGCAATAAGTTAACGAGCATATTCGGAAGAAAAATAGCTAAACAAAGAGCGATAGTAGTAAGTCCTAATACGGAAATCCTTGCAACATTGATCAAGCTATTCGGGTCAGTATTCTTTCCAATGGTTTTGCTATAAATATTACGTGTAAAGAGCATTGAGGTAGATAAAAGTAAATCGGCAGCAGGAATCATACAAGCCAAGGCACCCGCACCGCCAACAAGACCTAAAGTCCAACCAGGAAAAAGTTTTTGTACAATGGTCATAAAGGCCATATCAGGTGTCTTTAAAGGTGCTTCGAGTAGTAGAAGCGCTGCAAAACCCACTAGCATTGGGAAGAGTAAACAAATCTGGTATAAGGGTAAGTAAATTGCGTTATGGCGAAGTACGTCAGGATTACGGGCGCTAAAACTGTTGGTAGTGAAATGAGGCCACATGTAAAATCCTAGGCTTGTTACTACTAAAGTGGACATTACCCAACTCACATCAAAGTTTTTGGTTCCTCCTGGTAAAGCGAGAAAACCAGGTTTCGCCGTTTCTAATGC
>ENA-OFCE01001082-OFCE01001082.1-metagenomes-genome-assembly--contig:-NODE-1082-length-14992-cov-3.529892_pt1 | contig 14992 bp, 11 predicted proteins | sample MGYA00153388_OFCE01 | MGnify analysis MGYA00153388
CGCGCTGAACATGCAGGTGGGCAGCATGGTGGCTGGGTTTAAGGGGCGCGGGTGAGTGGCGTTATCCTGCTGGGCGGAGGTAGCACTCGAAGGTTCGGCTCCCTCTCCGCAACCCTCCGCCCGAGGGGAGGGGGCAAAACCGCGCCTTCACGGACAAACGCGGTAGCCCCATGACCCGCTGGGTGCTCGCGTGGGAGATGGGCCATGGTCTGGGCCATTTGGCGGGCCTGACGGCGGTCGCGCGCCAGGCGCTGTTGCACGGTATTGAGCCAGTGATCGTGGCCAGCGCCGCGCTGCCTGAGCGCATCACATTGCCACCGGGCACCCGCTTTTTGCTGGCCCCTGCCTGGTCACCGGTGGCCCAGCCCTTGCCCGGCACCAGCAGCATGACCGAGCTCTTGTTTGAGCAGGGTTTTGGCCAAGCGCAACTGCTGGCTGCTCGGGTGCGCTACTGGCGAGACCTCATCGAAATGGTCGCGCCGAGCGCGCTGATTGCCGACCATGCGCCCGCAGCACTATTGACTGCGCATGCGCTGGGCATTCCGGTGGTGCAATTGGGCACCGGGTTTGCCGTTCCGCCGACCGATGGCGTCAGCGCGTTGCCCTCGTTTCGCGATTGGGAGCCACCGAACGGTGTCCGCATGGCGCAGGCAGAATCGGTGGTGACACTTGCGCTCGCAGAGGCCTCGGCCCTCACCGGGCTTCCGTTGGCTGCGAGTGTGGCAGCACTCTACAACACGCCCGCCGTGATTCGATCAGTGCCGCTCCTCGATCACTATCCGCCCAAGCTGCGGCGCCAAACGCCCGCCTACTGCGGGCCGCTCGAACTGGCCTCGTCTGCGAACGACACGTCGATCCCCGCTTGGCCGGGTGCCGCAAGCCCGCAACACCCTCGAATCCTCGCTTACTTAAAAGCGGCGCACCCGCTCACCCTGCCGCTGCTGAATGCGCTCGCGCAGCAGCGCACCTCAGTGCTGGTGTATGTGGAGGGCGCGCAAGGCATTGGCAATCCGCACGCACACATTCACATTCAAAGCACTCCGCTGCCGTTCAAAGCGTTGTTGCACGGCACGCGCACGCAGCCCGGAGCGACGCTCGCGATTCATCAAGGTGGGATCGGTGCCAGCTCGCAAGCGCTACTCGCCGGCGTGCCGCAACTGCTGTTGCCGGACATGGCCGAGGCCTTCATTACCGCAAGAACGTTGGTACGCGAGGGCGTGGCCGAGCTGCTGCGGCCCGAGGCGTCGCGCGAAACGGTGCAGGCAACCCTCGCGCAGATGATCGACGGCGACCGCTACCGGGCCCGCGCCATCGAAGTCGCCGCCGACAACGCCGCATTCGCGGGGGACAACGAGGCAATGCTCTGGCAGCAGCTCAGCGGACTGCTTGCCAATGCAGAGTAAAGCCTCGCACGCCGCGAAAGGTCGGCAAGGTCAGCCTTTCGCGGCTTGCGCCACTCCAACAATCCATGAGGGCGTACAGCTTTTTTCTGAAACGCTTGCTTTACTTGGGCAAAGTGCATTATTTAGCCATAATCAACAAGTATTGAAAACAGCTATTTGCCCAAGTAAAGTAAGGCTTCACGTCATAAGCTGTTGCCAATCCACAAGCATCGGCAACAGTGCACGGTCGGCGCAAAATCGTTCGCCTGCGGCGCGGCTTTCCGCCGATTTTTGTCGCCATTCGGCAGCGCTCCAGTCGAGCGTTGCCAAAAGTTTGGCGGCGGCTTCGTCCTCGTCGGCGTAAACGCCACCGGCACCAGCGACCATCGCCTTCAGTCGTGGCTGGTTCCTTACCAATGTGTAGCAACCGTTCACCAACGCCTCAGCAATCGACACCGGCATCGCGGCTGTTTTATGTGGCAAAACGGTGTGCAGATAAATGCCCGCCCGCGCAAACCACTGCGCCATGTTGTGTGGCGACTCGTTCCACACAATGCGCAAGTTCAGCGGTGGAAAATGCCCCAACGCCTTGTCCAACGCGGGGCGCGTTTCGAGTGCGTCTTGATGCTTACTCTCACCGATGCACAGCACAAATTCCAACTGCGGACAACGTCGCGCGAGCCGCACCATCAACGTCTGATCGCGCGGATTTTCGCTGGCTGCGCGCAGCACTAAGCGCCGTTTTTTTTCGACAGCAGCAGCGTCAGGCCGAACCACCGCAATCGCCATTTCGTCAAATTTTGAGTGCGCAAAGTCAAAGCGCAGCCGGTCTCCCGGATAGCCATAAATGCGCTTGACCGCCGGATGCGCGGCATAGGCGTGCAGCCGCTCGGCACTGGTGTCGGTGTGTACGCGCACCGTGAGCGGCTTGCAGTAGCGCCCCAAAAAATCGAGCACATTGGCCTCCCACAACATCCAGTGCAGGTGAATCACGTCGGGCCTGAAACCGGCGACGATGGGATCAAGCGGCACCCCGACGGCGACACCGACGTCAGCGCGCAGCGGCCCCGGCGCGGGTGCTACAGTTTGCGACCAGACAAACACCGCCACACCAAGGTTGCGCAGATGAGCCACCTCCGCCTCAATGTAGCTCTCGGTGATTTGCGGATAATTGAAGGTGACGATCAGGACGCGCATGTGGCTACCCTGGCGCCGAGAAAGTAGGGTGGGCAGCCTCTGCCCACCACCACCTCAGCACGAGCCACCGTTCTGGTGGGCACGGGGTGCCCACCTTACCCAAATCAACCACTGACACCGCCAAAATCGGCAAACCGCAACCAGTCCTCAAGCATCGGGGACACCGCTTGATCGGCGCAGTATTTCTCGCCCTCGGCACGGCTGCGACGCTCGTGCGCGGCCCAGTCGGCCTCGCTCCACGTCTGCGTGTCGCGCACTTTTTGTACCACTTCATCAAGCGACGCGTACACCGCCCCAGCCGCACCAACCATGCTGGCCAGACGTGGTTGATTGCGCACCAGCGTGTAGCACCCCGCGCTCAGCGCCTGGCCAATGGACACCGGCATCGCTGCGGTCTTTTCGGCTGGAAACGTATGCACATAAATGCCCGCCTGCGCATACCAGCGGGCCATCTCACCCGGCGTGACATTCCACAACACCGACAGATTATTTGGCTTAAGTGCGGTGATCGCCGCGTTGATCTCGTCAACGGTGCTGTTCGCGCCCCTGTGCGCGTTATCGGCAAGACACATCACCACGCGATACTCCGGCAGTCGGTGCGCCAGCGCCACCATCATCGCTTGATCGCGCGGCGACAGGCTGGCGGCGCGAAGAATCAGGCGACGATCCCGCGCCACACTGAGGGCGGGCTGCCGCTCGATCACCACAGGCAGGGCGCTCAGTTTGTCGTGAACGAAATCAAAGCGCTCGCTATCACCCGGATAGATGTACACGCGCCGAACCGCCGGATGTGCGCAGTACATCTGCAATCGCTCACGGGTGGTGTCGGTATGCACCCGTGCCGTCATCGGCCTGCCAAAGCCAGCCAGCACGTCAAGCGCGTTTTGATTCCACATCAGCCAATGCAGATGAATGATGTCGGGCTGAAAGCGCTCCACAATCGGCGCAATCGGTTCACCCACCGCCATCTCCACGCCATCGGGCACCGGGCCCGGTGCCGGTGCAGGCTGACTCGACCACGCGAACACCTGAACGCCGCAGCCCAGCAAGTGGCGAATCTCGGCATCGATATAACTCTCCGCGATATGCGGATAGTTGAACGAGAGGTCGAGCACCCGAAGGCCCCGTGTGACGCATTTCATGACTGCGATTTTGGCAGGGTGTCGCGGGGTTTCGTCGCAATTGAATGACAAAGAAGCGGTCGCACAGACCGCCCGATGCAAATCCACTGGTGTTTCCGGCGCAACATGGAAGGATTCGTACGCGTTAAAACAGCAGGGGAGCGGTTCATTTGGCGAATAAACGGTGCAATAATCCTTAGACAAATATTTCAAGAGCATCGTCGATGTCAATTCGCGCCCAATCCCCCTTAGCCCTGCAACCCACTGCCGCACGTCGCGCGCAGCAACCGCGCTCGCTTAGGCTCAAGGCGTTGCCGTTGGCTTTGGTCACCGCATCGGGCCTGTCGTTGGGTCTGGTTGGCACTGCCGCACAAGCAGCCACTATCGTGGTCAACAACGGGGGTGATTCCGCCAGCGCAAGCGTGTGCATCCTGCGCGATGCGATGCGTTTCATGCAAAACGGCAGCATTTCGGGCACCACTGGCTGCACCAACACCGGCGGCGCATTTGGCACCGCAGACACGATTACGTTTGGCAATGCAATCACTACCGTCAACCTTACTCAACCGTTTCCGCTCGTTTACGCCGTGTTCAATGCCACTCGTCCGCTACTGATCCAGGGCAAAGGCCAAGCTGGCATTACCATCACACGACCGTCAGCCAATGGTGGCCTCCTCTATCAATATGGCGGTGATCTGACGCTCGACGGTATTACGCTCACCGGCGGGCGAACGAACAATGGCGGGGCGCTAGACATAAACCTCGACGGCTTTAGCACCAAGCTCCAGCTTAAAAATTCGGTCATTACCGGCAATTCGGCTCTCACTGCTGGCGCGGGTATCTACGTAAGCCCATATTCCAACACCGTTGCCACCATCAGCATCACCAATTCGACCATTAGCAACAATACGGCCTACGGTGAAGCCATCATTGACGGAGCGGGAATCTATCTGGGTGGCGCGAGCACGCTTACCATGACCGGCTCAACGCTGTCGAATAATGGCGATAGTTCCGGCACGCGATGGGGCGGCGGCATACACGCTGGATTCAGGTCAACGGTCACGTTGATTAACAGCACCCTAAGCAACAACGTCTCGTTTTGCGAGGGCGCGGGTCTTTACGCTCAGAGCAATGGCCTCACTCAGGCACAGGTGACTCTGACCAGCAGCACCTTTGCGTTCAATGCAACTCAGGGCGAGTGCGGCAGCGGCGGCGGACTCTACCAATACGGAGGCAGCCTGACGCTTAACAACAGCATCATGGCAGGCAATACCCACAACGGTAACCCCGCAGATATCGGGGGCAGTAACTTTCAAACGCTAACCGTTAATGGCACCAACAATCTGGTGCAAAACGTGTCAGACGCAGTTATCTTCACGAACGCGCGGCTGACTAGCGACCCGCTACTCAGCCCACTCGCCAATAACGGCGGCCCGACCCTTACCCACGCGCTACTTTCGGGCAGCCCAGCGATCAATGCAGGCGGCAGCACGACACTGACCACCGATCAACGCGGCGTGGGATTCCAGCGCGTGGTGGGCAGTGCTGTAGACATCGGTGCCTTTGAAGCCCCGATTAACGGTACCTGCGGCCCCGCCAGTAGCGCCACGCCGGTGCTGGCCAAGCCCACGACCAACCTGTGCAGCACCGGCACCGCCACGTTTGTGAGTGGCCCCCAGCCCTACACTTGGGGGTGCAATGGCATTGGCGGCGGCAGCACCAGCACCACGGCGACTGCCTGCTCGGTGCCGGTTCAGCAATGGACGGTAACCCCATTCGTTACCACCGGCCCGGCGAGCGGCAGCATCAACCCCAGCACGGTGCAAACGGTTAACCAGAACGCCAGCACTTCGTTCACACTCACCCCAGCCAGCGGCTTCGCGGCAGGCACGGCTACGGGTTGCAACGGCAACCTGGTGGGCACGACGTACACCACCGGCCCGGTCATCGGCAACTGCAATGTGATCGCCTCATTTACGCTTACACCGATCAACGGTGCGTGCGGAACGGCCAGCAGCGCGACGCCTGTGTTGTCCGCGCCGACGACCAATTTTTGCAGCACAGGCACCGTGACCAATTTCGTTGGCGGCGCCAGCGGTCCGTGGACATGGGGCTGCAATGGCAACGCCACAGGCACCAGCACGGCGGCAAACGCCTGCGCGGTCGCGGCGCGCGCGGGCCTGACGTTGCTCGGAAACAGTGTGGTCATTCCCGGCGGCGCACCCACACCGCTTCTGATAAACGGTACCGATTTCAGCTCGGTGATAGTGGGGCAAAGCACCACCCGAAGTTTCGTCATCAACAACAACGGATCGATTCCTCTGACGGTCAACAGCCTTTCGTTTGTAGGCCCGCATGCGAGCAACTTCGTGGTAACCAGCCCGACCGTGTTCCCGATCATCGTGCCCGCGGGGCAAAACCTCAACTTTACCGTGCGCTTCGCGCCGAGTGCGACTGGACTGCGCAGCGCCACGCTGGCAATCAGCGCGGACGACGGCGTTGCAATCGGCGCATCGCCGCAGCAGTTGAAAGCGCTGGTTGCCACAGGCTTTGCGGTGCAAGGGGTTGGCGTCGCCGCCGTCGTCGAGTCCATTCCAGTGCCCACGGTGGGCTTCTTTGGACTAATGACAGGGCTGCTGGCGTTGCTGGCCGCGGGCCTCGCCGCGCTGCGAGGCACCGGCGGAAAACGCGAACGTTAGAGCGCGTCGCAACCTGACTGCGAAGGTGACGCAGGTGACGGGCAATCGTCATCGCAGTGCGTCACCTCGTCACCTTCGGTTACTACACCCGCCCTTTCTGCAGCAGCGGCTTCGCTAATTCAAAGTAGGTTGAACCGCCGCGCGCCACGTTTTCAGCCGTAATCAGCCCTGCGTGAAATGTCGTGAAATCGACGCGCGACTCACTCCACCACAAGTGCGCCCAGAGATGAATGCTGTAGACGTTTCTCATGAACGGCGAGCTGGATTCGTCATCCTCAAACAGGCGCTGCATGCCTTTTCTCGTCCACGGAAAAGCAAACAATCGGGCGGGCGGCAATACGCGAATCGGCGCTGCATTTTCGCGCCACAATTTAGCGGCCAGAGCGCAACTGTGATTACTCCACGAACCGTCGAACGCGTCTGCCATCCGGTCGCGCCACACGCGAACAAAGGCTGCATTCGGCACGGCCAAAATCACCGCGTTGCATAACGAAGGCACGGCAACACCTGCGGAGTCAAGCACCGGCAGCTCTTCACCCATTACGCATTCATTACCAGCGCTGAACCAGTGTTCTGGATAGGGCTGCACAAAAAAACTGTCCATGTCGGCGTAAACGCCGCCGTGCGCGAGCAGGATGTCGAGCCGTAAAAAATCGGACTCGTGCGCGTAGCTCAAGTTTTGTTGCAGCGTCACGTGTCCGTCGGCATGCGCCGAATAGCGCTCAGGCCGCCAATCGGGGGGCGTATCGCCCACTTTGTGCAGCACAAGCTCCGGCAGAATTGCGTCCCACCATGGCCCCCACGGCAGATTGCGATAGTGCAGACAAATGCGCGCCGACGGATGTTGCGCGCGACACGATGCCAGACACAAAAAGTGCGCCAAGTGAAACGGTTCCGTTTGCGGTTTCAGCCCAAACACGAAGTGAAAAACGTGAGGAATCGACGCGTTCATTTCAATCCGCCTTGAACACGTTTGCCCACGCCGCCACGACCGACGGCTCGGCGAGCTGCATGTGCATTGACTCGGCGCATTCCGCAGCCGCGCGCCTAAAAACGTCCGGTTGCGTGAACACACGCTGCATGGCGCTGGCGGCATCCGCTGGCGAGCATTCTGCCCAGCGCTGTGACGGCCAAAACGACGGGCGCTCAGGTGGCCAAACCGGCACCGACGCCAGCGAGAACGGCAAATTACCGATGTAATCGTCGCCCAGAAAATCAAGCTGCCCACCCCATCCCGTCATCAACACCGGATTGCCTGCGCATGCGGCCTCACAGGCCCCCATGCCAAAGCCCTCGCCGCGTGTGAGCGAGACGAAACAGTCGCCCAGAACATGGAGGGCGTCGATGGTCTGACCGCCCACATCTGGCTCATCAATCAGCACAATTTTTGGCAGTGACGTGTCGCCGTCACGCCCCAGTCGCGCGAGCATCTGCCGCAAATAGTCGCGCACCCGTACCCGCTCAAAGTACGGCGCGTCACCCCAGCCGACGCTTCCAGTTTTCAGCAACAACACCACCTTATCGTTGGCATCAAAGGCCCGCACGAACGCTTCTATCAACGTACCCAAGCCTTTGCGCGGCTCAAATTGATTGATCGAATAAAAAACAAATTCGTCGGGTGCGATGTCGAGTTTGCATCGAACATCCCTGATTTCTTGCGCGCTGAACTCGTTGCTGCGATGCCGCCGCACATGCGGCACCACGTGCACCGCGCGGCGCAAATCGCGCGTAAACACCTCGGCATTAAAGCGCGACGGCACCACCACCCTGCGACACCCATCAAAGCAACGCAAACAGTGCACGGGCAGCGCGTCGGTTTCCCACGTGGTGTAGGCCACCCGCTCAAAATGCCCCGATTCAGCGCCAAGCGAATACACCAACGACAGGTGCTCCGGTATCACATGGGCGATGGTGAAACCGGTGGCACCAACGACTGGCACCGTTGCCGATTCTGCCGCCAATGCGGGAAGATCCGACAACGATTCATCCCCGTCGAGCCAGCCGCGCGCCGCTGCGAGCGCCTGCGGCCACGGCATCGCTATCAAGCCGTCATAGCCGACCCGTTTTAGCGGCGTCCAGCGGATGGGGTAGCCCGCATTACGCAGCGCCCGCACCGTGGCAATGCCTGACAAGCCATAGCCCGTGGGCTCAAAGTGGCTGAGGTAGTGGAGCGTGGGTAGGGGCATCGATAGCGGCTATCAAGTGAACGTTAAATCGATTTCAAACGGAAATTCTACGCATCTGTGCCAGTTGGTTCTTTAACAACATTGGGCTGAAATGACTATTATCATTGGGCTGACGTATCGTTAAATGGAAAGTCGACTTAGCGAATTTACCGCTTATAAACCTAATAGATATAAACGTTTCGGATAAAAGTTGGAGTTGTAAAGTTTCGCGCGAAGGCGTTTCTTTAGATATTTTGATGCCCGACAAAAAACGCGGCTACATCGCCCCGGTCTCGGGTGAACGGCATCGGCGGCAAGCTCGCTCGCAGAATTTTTCCGTAGCCTTTGGTCACCAGTCGGTCATCGCAAATCGCGAGTACGCCGCGATCGGTTTCTGAGCGAATCAGCCGACCCGCACCCTGCTTGAGCGACATCGCGGCTTGTGGTACCTGCCAGTCCATAAACGGGCTGCCGCCGCCTTCTTCCAAATGCTTCATACGTGCGGCCAAAACTGGATCGTCGGGGGAGGCAAACGGCAGCTTGTCGATGACCACCAGCGAGAGCGCGTCCCCGGCCACGTCCACGCCTTCCCAAAAGCTCTGCGAGCCAATCAGCACCGCGTTTCCGAGTGAGCGGAAGCGGCGCAGCAGTTCACCCTTTGGTGCGTCGTTTTGGGTGAGTACCGGGAAGTCTAGATTGCGATCTTTGAGCAGTTGCGGGAACACCTCCGCGCACTGCCGCAGCGCGCGCAAACTGGTGAACAGCAAGAAGGCGCGACCGCCGGAAATGGTGACCAGTTCCAGCGCTTCGGCGATCACCGATTGGGTGTGTTCCGGCGAGTTCGGTGGCGGCAGATTGCGTGGCACATAAATGCGCCCGGCGTTGGCGTAATCGAATGGGCTCGCCCAACTTTGCGACTTCGCCGCCTCCAGCCCCAACTGCCGTGTGAACAACGAAAAATCGCCGCCCGCCGACAGCGTGGCGCTGGTGAAAATCCAGCTTCGGGCGCTGGCCTCGGTCTGCTTTTTAAAGATTTCTGCGACCGATAACGGCGTGGCGTGTAGTTGCCAACCGTTGGCGGATACGTCAGCCCAGCGAATCAAATCGGCCCGCGCTTCATCGCGCCAATCGGACAAGCGGCCCGCGATGGCATTGGCTCGGGCGAGCAGGCCGGACATGTCTTCGGAACGATCCTCAAACTTTTCAATTTGGTCGGCGAGGTTGCTCGTTTCTTGCACCAATTTATCGAGCGCATCGACAAATTCGCGACGACTCAGCGCGTCTTGCCGCAAATATTTTCCGCCACTGTGATCGAAGCCCAAGCGCACCGCGCGCGCGGCCATGCCTGCGCCCAGCGCCGCATCTACCAAGGCTTTGGCGTCAGCCGCTTTGCTGCGCTGGATGAGCTCGGTATCGCGCGAAAGCTCGGTCACTTGCAGCATGCTCACGGACTCGCCGAAGAAGGCCGTGGCCACTTCCGGCGCGCGATGCGCCTCGTCAATAATCACCGTGTTGCAGGCAGGCAGCAGTTCGCCGAGGCCATCGTCCTTAAGCGCAATATCGGCAAATAGCAGGTGATGATTCACCACCACTACGTCGGCCGTGAGCGCTTCGCGGCGCGCTTTCATCACGAAACATTCTTTGGAATAGGCGCAGTCGCTACCCAAACAATTTTCGCGTGTTGACGTGACAAATGACCACACCGGCGAGCCCTCGGGCACGGTGTCGCAATCGGCTTTGTCGCCAGTCAAACTGCGCTCGGCAAACGCCGAGATTCGCTGCACATGTTGAATGTGCTCACGCGCGGTAAACCGCCCCTCGAGGCGGGTGCGATTCAAGTGGTAGTGGCACACGTAATTGCTGCGCCCCTTCAGTAGCGCGGCATCGATGGGCAGCTTTAACGCGTCGCGCACCCGCGGCAGATCGCGGTCAAACAGCTGGTCTTGCAACGTTTTGGTGCCTGTGGCGATGATGACTTTGCCACCTGAAAGCAATGCGGGCACCAAGTAGGCAAAGGTTTTGCCGGTGCCGGTGCCCGCTTCGGCCACCAGTTGCGTGTTGTCAGCGATGGCCTCGGCAATGGCGCTGGCAAGCTCGACTTGCTGCGGTCGCGCACGGAAATTGGGCTGCGCCTGAGCCAACGCGCCGTCGGGGCCAAAGATGTGGTTCAACTGGGTATTCACCTAATGATTCTATGGGGCGCACCCGAGGAGCACGCACGCGCGCTGCCGCACCGCGTCGTGCGCCTAAAATCAATGGCTTAACCCATAGAACGAACTCTACTGTGCTGAAATCGCTTTTCACGAGCACGCCTAAATGGCAAAGCTCAAACGCCGACGAACGGCTGACCGCTGTTGCAACCCTTGCAGCAGATGACCCCGCTCTTCACACCCTAGCCACCACAGACGCCGACGTCCGTGTCCGCACCGCTGCGCTTGCAAAAAGCGTCAGCGTTGCCACGTTCAAAGCGGCCATAACCGACGCCGACGCGAGCGTCAAAGCGGCCGCCACAGCGCGTTGGGCAACGGTCGCTTCAACCAGCGCACCAAGCGCTGATTTGCCGATTGCGGTGATCGCAGCCGCGCTACGCGACGATTCGAGCATCGAGTGGAAAGCCGCCGCATCGCGCGCAGCCAACGCCGATTTGAGCGCATGGCTCGCCACCGCTGCCCCTGCCGCGTTCAAACTCGATGCCATCGGAGCCAGCACCGACACCGCACTGCTCGATAAATTGCATCTGCAATGGCGCGACCATGACAAGCGCTTGGGCAAAGCCTGCCACGACCGCGTCGTAGCGCTGCAATCGCGCGACAAAGCGGCGCAAGAGGCCGACGTGTTGCTCGCGCAATTGCAGAGCTGGTCAGAAGCCGATGAAGTGCCGTTGACCAAGTTGGTCGACACGCAACGCGCATGGGGCAAACTCACCATCGACGCTGATCGCAAGGCCAAATTTGAAGGCCTGCTGATCGACCTGCAACGCAAAATGCAAAACGAATCGACTGCACGGCGCATGCACGAAGCGCTGGCGATGCAGGTGGCCGGCCTTTCGCTCAAAAGCAAAAAAGCGGCTGAGTTTTCAAACGAAGAATTAAACGCCTTGGCGCATGACGCCACCGTTGCCCAAAGCTCGCCCGCGCTCGACGCGGGCCTCGCCCAGCAACTGCAACAAGTTCACGGCGTGATCGCTGGTGAACAGCAACTGCGTGAGAAAAACTTGGCAGGTGAAGCACTGTTCGCCTCGATGCCAACCCCACCGCCACGGCCCCCGCGCCAAGAGCGCGTAGCACCGCCCAAGAAGGTTTGGGAGGCGAAGGTTGAGGTGGCTACACCTGCCACCGTTGAAGGTGTCGCTGACGTCGTTGCTCCAGCGCCCGAAGTCGCCTCTACGGTGGCAGAACCGGCTCACTTAATTGCTGAAGGCGTTTCCCCCAATGCTCCCGAAGTAATTTCCGACACGTCCCCCCCAGCAGCGGAAAGCGCCGTGACAGAAACCACTGCCGATTCCGCCTCAGAAGCACCGGTCGGTTCTGCCCCCTCTCCCCTTGAGGGAGTAGAGCCTGCCCCGGCGAAGGCCGGGGGTCGGGGAGAGGGAGAAGCCTCGACCGCAGAACACACCACCGACGACCTACCCCGCCCAGCCGCGTCCGCAGCAGACCCGGCAGCAGAGCCAGCGGCAGATTTAGCAGAGGCGCCGGTAGCAGCCCCCCCCGCCGCGCAATCGAGCGAAGCAATCGACGCCGAGGCAGCAGCCGCAGCCACCGCCCGCGCCACGGCAGTCGCCGACCACGCCGCAGCCCATACTGCCTACGAGGCCGCCCACGCCGAATGGAAAGCCAAATGCGTCGCTTGGCTGGCAACGGTTGACGCACCGACCCGCGAGCATTTTGAGCGCCGTCTGCAAGCGCTGGACAAGCCCGCCGCCGCACCCAAACCCGAACGCACAGTGGTGCCCCGCGCCGAAGATGCAGACCTAGCCGCCGCCAACACCGCCCTGACCGCGCTGGCCGAACTCATCGCCGCCGGCGACGTACGCGGCTCGCGCAACGCGGCCACCAAGCTGTATCAGCAGTTCACGGCCAAGCGTTTTCCGAAGATGGAAGAGCAGCGTTTGAACGAGCTGGACGGCGAAGTAAAACGGCTAGAAAGCTGGCTCAAATGGAGCGACGGCCAAGCCCGCGACGGCATTATGGCCCGCGCCGAAGCGCTCAAAGGCTCACCGCTGCCGCCTGACGAACTGGCGCGCGAAATTCGCACTATTCAAGACGAATGGAAAGCGCTCGACAAGAAGAACGGCGGCGCGCCCAAGCCTAAATGGGACAAGTTCAACGCCGTATGCAAAGAGGCTTACGCACCGGCCAAAGCGCACTTCGACACACTGCGCAAGCAGCGCAACGAAAACGCGTCAGGCCGCGAAAAAATCATCGATGATTTGCACCTGTTAGCCGACGAAGCCGCAGCGCCGTTGCCCGAAGGCGAGCATCGCGATTGGGTGGACATCGAAAAGCGCAAATCGGTGATGTTCGATTTGTGGAAAAAAGGCGGTGGCGTGGCTAATGCCGCGTGGAAATCGCTCGACGAGAAATTTGATGTTGCGCTGAAAAAATTGGACGGCGCGCTGGACGCCGCCCGCGAGCCAGAAATCGCGCGTCGCAAAAAACTGATTGCCGAAGCCGAAGAGCTGGCCAACGCCACACCGTCCCGCGAAGTCACCGACCGCGCCATTACCATTCAACGCCGCTGGGCCGCAGAACGCCCGCAAGGCTTGCCGCATTTGCGTCGCAAGGACGAGCAAAACCTGTGGGACGTGTTCAAGAAAAACACTGACGCAGTGTTTAAAGCCCGCGATTCAGAGCGCGACACCATGAAGGCGCAGTTCTCGGAGGGCATGAAAAACCGCTACGCGCTGCTCGATGAACTCAAGGCAATCACAGCTGGCGACGACGCCAAAGCCATCGACGCCGGTATCGCCAGCGCCCGCGGCAAATGGCGCGAGCCACCGTTCGTGGATCGCGACAAAGCGATGGACATGGATCGCAAGTTTGACGACGTCTTGGCCGCCGCCAAAAAGCGCGTCACCGTGCTCTCGCGCGGTGGCGTGATCGATGCTATGAAGGCCACACTGGAAAAAATTCCTGCCACCGAATCCACCGACAAAACAGCCGCAGCATTGGTGATCGACGCCGAGCTAATCGCAGGCATCGACTCCCCCGCAGAGATCGCCACCGCACGCCGCATGCAGCAGCTACGCTGGCTATCAGACCGTCGGCAGTTGCCCACCGCACCCGACGCCAAAATGACCGCCATCCGCACGTTGCTAGGCGCGTTTAATGCAACCGGCGCGAAGATTACGTTAGGTGAACGTGAGCGCTTGACGCGGGCGATAGAGGCGGTGGGGGCGGCTTGAGGCGAGTTTTCCTCGCTTTCGCGCTAGTGTCATGTCACGCATTAAATGACGGATAGAGTCGCATCAGTTTAACGCGTGCCAAATCGGTGGTGAATTGCCAGTTGATGGTGGCTTTGATCGCGTCGCGTTGTTGTTGCCACGCCGCCACCTCCTGCTGCATCACGCTGAACTCCGGCGGGGGAATCGACAGTAAATGTTGCACAACTGCGGGGCAGCCGCATATCACTCAGAAAGCGCGCTATACCGCCTGCAACACCAGATGATCGCTCTGGCGCGCAGCGTACTGCAGCACGGCGGTAATGTCGTAGGATTCAAGCTACGGATAGTCTGCGATGATTTCTTCGCGATTGGCACCCGCAGCAAGCAAATCCAGCACGTCACTCACGCGAATGCGCAGGCCACGAATGCACGGGCGACCACCGCACTGCTGTGGATTGGAGGTGATGCGGTTCAGGAGGTTTGGGCTTGGGTCAGACACAAATCAATCATGTGCCGGTTGAGTTTGGATTGCCGTGGGCACGGATGCGAGCCAGAATCCAGCGCCCCCGCCTAGTCATTGAATGCTCAGCGAGGCACAAATTGCCAAAGCCTGGCGTAAACTAAGCTAGAGCTAAATTCATGCGAATTCCCATGTCCACAATCGTCCTTGAACATGTGCCCGTCGAGGAACTGCCCGTGCAGTGGCGGCTTCGATTAGCTGCCGCAAGCGGAGAGCACGTCACGGTGCGCATTGAATCCGAAATCAGTCCCGCTGCCGCATCGACTTCAACCAATCCAATGTTCGGTTTGTGGCGCGAGCGCACAGATGTTGCCGATGTCGAAGGCTACATGCATGGCGTGCGAGCGGCTCGTTATCCAGCCAACACGCCGTTATCTGATCGCGCGGAGTAACGCTTGCTCGTCGACACCGACGTATTGATCTGGTTCGCACGCGGCCACGTCGGCGCAATGGAGCGACTGCAATCAGTTGCGCCGTGGCAGATTTCGACCGTGACGTACATCGAGCTGATCCAAGGCTGCCGCA
>ENA-OFCE01001083-OFCE01001083.1-metagenomes-genome-assembly--contig:-NODE-1083-length-14983-cov-3.270699_pt1 | contig 14983 bp, 16 predicted proteins | sample MGYA00153388_OFCE01 | MGnify analysis MGYA00153388
TTAAACCACATGCTCCACCGCTTGTGCGGGCCCCCGTCAATTCATTTGAGTTTTAGTCTTGCGACCGTACTCCCCAGGCGGTCTACTTATCGCGTTAGCTGCGCCACTAAAGCCTCAAAGGCCCCAACGGCTAGTAGACATCGTTTACGGCATGGACTACCAGGGTATCTAATCCTGTTTGCTCCCCATGCTTTCGTACCTCAGCGTCAGTATTAGGCCAGATGGCTGCCTTCGCCATCGGTATTCCTCCAGATCTCTACGCATTTCACCGCTACACCTGGAATTCTACCATCCTCTCCCATACTCTAGCTTCCCAGTATCGAATGCAATTCCTAAGTTAAGCTCAGGGATTTCACATCCGACTTAAAAAGCCGCCTACGCACGCTTTACGCCCAGTAAATCCGATTAACGCTCGCACCCTCTGTATTACCGCGGCTGCTGGCACAGAGTTAGCCGGTGCTTATTCTGCGAGTAACGTCCACTATCCTAGAGTATTAATCCAAGTAGCCTCCTCCTCGCTTAAAGTGCTTTACAACCAAAAGGCCTTCTTCACACACGCGGCATGGCTGGATCAGGCTTTCGCCCATTGTCCAATATTCCCCACTGCTGCCTCCCGTAGGAGTCTGGGCCGTGTCTCAGTCCCAGTGTGGCGGATCATCCTCTCAGACCCGCTACAGATCGTCGCCTTGGTAGGCCTTTACCCCACCAACTAGCTAATCTGACTTAGGCTCATCTATTAGCGCAAGGTCCGAAGATCCCCTGCTTTCCCCCGTAGGGCGTATGCGGTATTAGCATTCCTTTCGGAATGTTGTCCCCCACTAATAGGCAGATTCCTAAGCATTACTCACCCGTCCGCCGCTAGGTTAGGTAGCAAGCTACCCTTCCCCGCTCGACTTGCATGTGTTAAGCCTGCCGCCAGCGTTCAATCTGAGCCATGATCAAACTCTTCAGTTAAAATCATTAGTAGCTTATGGCTACAAATCTTGGCTCATCAATTTTCTGACAAATATTTCTCAAATAAACTTCGAGTAATTTTTACCTTCAATCAATGAAATATTTTCGATCGATCAATCAGTAAAAATCCACACAAGTTGTTCTTCATAATCTCTTAATGATCTTTCTAACACCTCGTCAGTGCTAGAAGCTGGACTCAATATACTTAACAACTCAGCACTTCGTGCTTCGTTCGTTTCCGTCTATCTCGTCGGTATGGGGTGCATTCTAGAGGATTTCTAAAGCTTTGCAACCCCCAAATTCACTTATTTGAAACGGGCGTTGGTTTTTTCTACAAAACTTAAGAAAAATCGTATTTTTCATCTGTTTTTTGATCATATTTATCATTTTTTCTCTTATTTCTTTCAACATGAGCATTTCATTTCCAATCTTTAAAAGTCTTTTAAGCTTGAAATTTAAGCCTTAGCATTTATTTTTTCTTTCAGAAGAGTCTTACCAATCTTCTAGCAACGTTGTTTTCAGACTTAAAATCACTCTGTATTCCGTCCATCTCTGTATTTTTGATAAATCATCTTTCTAAAGACGTAGTTCTTTTATATTTGATACATGCCTAAGCTGAAAAACTGCCACACCGCTATAAAGGCACCTAATTATTTAACAAGAATACAATGCTTAGTCTCTTTTTATTTCATTCGCGTAATAGCAAAGCCCTCTTCTCCCCACATCTCAATCAAAATAATTCAAGACAGAGCTGAAATAACAGCCACGATAAAGCTGGATGATAAGAAGCATCTGAATATAAGTAGAAAACGCAGTGTTATATACCTGTAAGGTAATGACCAACTTTATTTAAGAGTCTGTTGTACCTAACTTTTATGAAAACTCGTTATTTGTCTGCGAGAAACTGATTTTAAAAAACTAAATTTTTGCCAATAAAAAAGGAAGAGATCTCTCCCAAAACCTCTTCCTCGGAGTTAGATCGTTATCTGATCCATAGATGTCATTATTATAGTTATCTTAAAAAAAGTCCCTTGGGGAAGAGACTTGAAAACTGTGGAGAGTTATTCTTATTGACCCTGCTAACGATGTTAAAAACATCGACTAGACGTTGAAATCTTATACACACTCATTTTAAATTGCAATATTTTTGGAAAAAATTAAGCATTGTTTTTATAAGGTTTTTTTTGAATTTACTTATTTGATTTTTTTATAAAGATTAAAAAAATAAAAAGCAGGTCGAAGCCTGCTTTTATATCAATAACTTAAAGCATATATATGCACTGACTTAGTCTGTAAAAGTGACTTTGGCAATGGCTTTTTTACCCGACTGGACAATTAAAGTGACATTTTCTTTAACAGAGAAACCCATATCGACCACGTTCCAATCAACTTTGACCGCACCACGACCCACGGCATCTTTTGCCGCTGCAGCATTTGGGTTTAAGCCCGCTACGCGAAGAATCGTTGCAATAAACAACTCGCCACCAAATTCTGCACGTGAAATTGTCACTTCTGGTGTCCCTTCGGGTAGTTCACCCTCAGTAATCAGGTTGCCTGCACCTTTATGTGCATTTTCTGCTGCTTCTGCACCATGGAAACGCTCTACCAACTCAAGGGCTAGAATCTTTTTCACCTCTTGTGGATTACGCCCTTCAGCAATTTCGTTTAGCAGGACTTTAATGTCTTCAACGGATTTAAAGCTGAGTAAATCGAAATAGCGTTCAATTAAAGCATCTGGCATCGAAAGAACTTTTTGATACATCGCCCCTGGTGCATCAAATACACCAATATAGTTACCCAAAGACTTAGACATCTTGTTCACACCGTCTAAACCTTCAAGGATTGGCACCGTAATGCAGACTTGCGCTTCTTGATCATAACGACCCTGAAGTGTACGCCCCATCAATAAGTTAAAGGTTTGGTCCGTACCGCCTAATTCAACATCCGCTTCAAGGGCAATCGAGTCATAGCCTTGAACCAATGGATACAAAAACTCATGAATTGCGATTGGTTGATGGTTGTTATAACGCTTGGTGAAATCATCACGCTCAAGCATACGTGCAACCGTTTGCTGTGATGCCAATTGAATCAGGTCAGCAGCCGTTTTTTCGGCAAACCATTCAGAGTTAAAACGCACTTTGGTTTTATTCGGATCAAGAATTTTAAACACCTGTTCTTGATAGGTTTTTGCATTTTCAAGCACTTGCTCACGCGACAATGGTGGTCGTGTTGCACTTTTTCCAGTCGGGTCACCGATCATCGCGGTATAATCCCCAATCAGGAAGGTCACGTCATGACCCAAGTCTTGGAAAGTTTTCAGTTTATTAATTAAAACCGTATGCCCCAAGTGCAAGTCAGGCGCAGTCGGGTCAAACCCCGCTTTAATTTTTAAAGGACGATTTTCTTTTAATTTCTTCAGAAGATCTTCTTCAGAAATAATTTCATGCGTGCCTCGTTGAATGAGAGCAAGTTGTTCTTCAGCCGGCAGGAAATTTGACATCACAAAACCCAAACACATCAGTTATTCAATTTGTGCGATATACTAACACTTTTTCAGCACATTGCAGGCTTTAGAATAATCATGACAGCGATCTATATTGGGGTAATGACTGGCACCAGCATGGATGGTGTTGATATTGTTGCTGCTTCTTTTGATCCATTGCAGCTTCACGCCACCCTCACTCTTTCTTTCGACCCTGATTTACGCGATGAACTGATGGCACTCACTTTGCCCGGTGACAACGAAATCGACCGTATGGGCAAGGCAGATGTGGCTTTAGCAAAGATGATTGGCGAAGGCATCAATCAGCTGATTGAGCAAAGTCATTTAGATCGTAGTCAAATCAAAGCGATTGGCTCACATGGACAAACCATTCGCCATCGGCCAGAGCACGGCTTTACCCTGCAAATTGGTGACCCAAACATCATCACTGAAATCACCCAAATTCCGGTGATTTCAGACTTTCGACGTCGTGATATGGCCGCAGGTGGCCAAGGTGCCCCGCTGGTTCCTGCGTTTCACCAAGATATGTTCCAACATGAAAGCATTCATCGCGTCATCTTAAACCTAGGCGGCATCGCCAATGTCAGCATGTTACCCGCAGGCCAACCTGATCAGGTATACGGTTTTGATACAGGCCCAGCCAACATTTTAATGGACGCTTGGTGTGAACGCTTTACTGGACAGCCTTATGGCCATCCAATTCGTAGCTTGCTTGATCGGCTCCAATCTCATGAGTATTTTTCTAAAGAACCACCGAAAAGCACTGGCCGTGAAGACTTTAACCTCGAATGGTTAGATGAACAAATTGCCGACTGGCGCAATGACCTTGAATATGACGAGCTTGAAGATAGTCCAGAAAATGTTCAAGCCACCTTAATGAAGCTCACCACGCGCGCCATTAAAAAAGCCATCTATCGCTCCGATATGGATACGGGTGAAGTCTACGTCTGTGGCGGTGGTGCCTATAATTCACACCTTTTAGAACAATTACGTTGGCGCTTACGTAAGCACAATTGGTCTGTACAAACCACCTCCGCAATTGGCTTAGCCCCAACGTGGGTGGAAGCAACCGCCTTTGCTTGGTTGGCTATGCGTTTTATCCAGCAACTCAGTGGCAACTTACCGACAGTGACAGGTGCACGGGGCGACCGTATTCTCGGGACAATTACCGCAGTTTAAACATCACAGTGCTTCTGACCTTTTAGTCGCAACCAGTGCAAATCAAAAAAGCCAGTCTGGTGAATAACCGACTGGCTTTTTATCTATATCAGCAATTTTTTTTGCTGTTAATGTTAACGCATCATCAACTTGGCATTTTCCTGCCGGAAGGCTTTTAATATTTGCTGTCCTGCTCGTCCCGTCGGGCTTAAACCTAAGCGGATTTGCTCCTGTCGTATGGCTTGACGAGTTTTATCACCAATCAAACCATCTACTGCGCCAATATCATAGCCACGATTCAGTAAAAACTGCTGAATTTCACGACGTTCGGAACGCGAAGTGCCTGCATCATCGGTTGGCCAAGTTGTACTAAACCCTCCTTGCCCTTGTAAACGGTCTGACAAATGCGCAATCGCTAATGCATAACTTTCTGCTGCGTTATAACTATAGATTGCATCAAAGTTTTTAAACACTAAAAACAGTGGACCATTTTCACCAGCAGGTGCCATCAACCCCGCTTGCGAGCTAGAAGATAAATTGCCTTGAATTAACGCTGAGCCATCTGCACGTACCAAGCCATTTTGTATCCAGTAAGATAAGGACTTCTTATTGCGACGACTTTCACCACTCAGAGAGATCGCTTGCGGATTTTTCACTTCAAAGCCCCAAGGTTGCCCAGTTTGCCAACCGCGTTTTTTGAGGAAATTGGCTGTTGATGCTAAAGCATCTGTAGTACTCGACACCAAATCACGGCGTCCATCGCCATTAAAGTCGACGGCCAGCTCTTCATACGTCGATGGCATAAACTGGGTATGGCCAAACGCACCTGCCCATGAGCCTTTCAGTTGTGGCTCCGTTAAATCGCCACGCTGTAAAATACGCATAGCGGCAAAAAACTCTCCACGGAAATAGCTTTGGCGGCGCCCTTCACAACTCAATGTGCCTAAAGCTTGTAATAATGGATATTTACCTGAAATATCGCCAAAATTACTTTCCACGCCCCACACGGCAACCACAGTCTCCGCAGGCACACCATATGCTGCCGCAACACTATTCAACACTTCACGATGCTGCGCCAATTTTTGCTGACCTACTGCAACACGCTCATCATCCACCAATCCTGACAAATAATCCCAAATCGGCGTGGAAAATTCAGGTTGGTAATTTAATTTTTCAATCACAGAATAATCAGGCGCTAAATTTTGTGTGTAGTGATCATAAGTGGACGCAGACACACCATTCGAAATCGCTTGGTTTTTTAAATTGGCAATACAGCTTTGAAATGAATTCTGAGGACGATAATCGGAAGTTGCGACATTTGAACTGCCTGTAACTTTTTGACCATTAATAATAAGCTCAGCATTCGCCTGAGTCGCCGCTAAAAAAAATGAACCTAAAAGAAAAGCAAAACGGTGCATAAAATCCCTAATGATTCTTTATCTCTGAATTATGCTTTTAACCTTAACACTTTCGATTTCACTTTTCTGAATCAAAACGTAAATGAATATTCATTTTGGTTTAAATTCAAAACCATCTTTTAAATTTAAAACCACTTATCCACAACACTACAGATCTCAACTTTTAAATTCAAAAACAACCTTTAGTTCAGCAAGCACTTTAAATTCAATCATCTTGTTTTAAATTTATTTTATCCACATTTTTATTTAACATTCATAATCAACAATATACAAAGAATTAAACTTCGAAACCCAAGCTCAATATTTTTAAATTCAAAACTTTAAATTCATCTCACAGACTTTAAATTTATTGTTTTGAATTTAAATTCAAACCACATCAAAACTTTTAAATTCATTTTAAATTTAAACACTCGATTTAAATTTAAAACCCACTTTTAAATTCAAAATTTTACTTCTATTTTTTAAATTCAAAATAGACTTAAAAAGATATCCACATACCCAAGTTGATAGAGATCTCTGCTGTTTCACTTTCTTTTAGGTGAAAACCAGTGTCACATTCAATTGTGGACTCTGTTTTAAACGTGCATCTCTGTACAAAACTCGCTTTATTTTGCTTTCAGTTTATTTTTCTATGCGCTAATTTTATCTAAACGGATAAAAAACACGCAATTTATTTTAATTTTGATCCGATTAATGGTCACTTTTTTCGAAGAGGCGCAATCATGCCTGAATGAATCCAAATAAAAAAGCGACCACTTTTGTGATCGCTTTTTTTAACAACAACTGAAGCTTTAGATGGTCATATCTTCGCTCAGTGCCAATGGATTCGGTAAAATTTTCGCCAACTGACGACATAGCATCGTGAGTTGAGTAGTGTCATTCGGCATTAAAGTCAGGTGACCAATCTTACGGCCTTCACGTTCTTCCTTATTATAAAGATGTAGATGTACACCTTCTAAGGCCAAGACTTGTTCAGACTGTGGATACTGACCAATAATATTGATCATGACCGTAGGGCGAACTACTTCTGTTGAACCCAAGGGTAAGCCTGCAACTGCACGAATATGGTTTTCAAACTGAGAGCATACTGCGCCTTCAATCGACCAGTGTCCTGAATTATGCACACGTGGCGCCATTTCATTGGCATACAAACCTTTGTCTGTTACAAAGAGTTCTAAGGTCAACACGCCAACATAATTCAAATGATTCAATAGGCGAGTGATGTAGTCTTGTGCAACGGGTTGTAAGTCCGCACTATTCGGTGCAGGAACAATCGAATGCGACAAAATACCATGATGGTGATGGTTTTCAGCCAATGGCCACGTTTTCACATCGCCATTTTGACCACGTACCGCAATGATCGAAACCTCACGCGAGAAGGTCACAAAGCTTTCTGCAATTAAACTTCCAGCAGGGCCTAATTCAGCCCATGCTTGTTCAATTTGCTGCTCAGAACGCAATACGAACTGACCTTTACCATCATAGCCACCTGTGGCTGTCTTCAGCACAATCGGTAAACCCAGCTCAGCAACCGCAGCGCTTAAACTTTCTAGGGAATCTACCGCTTTATAAGGCGCAACAGGAATCTCAAGCTCATCAAATAATGCTTTTTCAGACAAGCGATGTTGTGCAATAGCTAAAGCCTGACGCGGCGGATGCATATCTTTTTGCTTGGTCAAAACATCAACATCAGACAAAGGCGTATTTTCAAACTCAAGGCTGAAGACATCTGCACTGGCAATAAAGTCTTGTAAACCGTTTTCAGTTTTGCTTGAAATCACAGTTCCTAAAGCCGCTGAAGGGCAGTCTGTACTCACATCAAAGAACGTACATTGAATATTTAGTGGCAAAGCCGCTTGTGCCATCATGCGACCCCGCCACCAAAAATACCGATGGTTTTATCCATAATCTGTGTCTCGACTTAAGCTTGGCCTGGAATATTGTTGCTTGCGACTTTGTCAGTTTGTGCAGCACGGAAATCGGCTACATTTTTTGCAATTTCAGGACGTGTCAGACCTAAAATTTGTGCTGCCATAATCGCGGCATTGGTTGCGCCTGCTGGACCAATTGCTAAAGTACCCACTGCAATACCTGCTGGCATTTGTACAATCGATAACAGTGAATCGACACCGTTTAAAATCGAAGACTTCACTGGCACACCAAGTACAGGCAAATCAGTTTTCGCCGCACACATTCCCGGTAAATGCGCCGCACCGCCTGCACCCGCAATAATCACTTGGATACCACGGTCACGTGCTTGTTCAGCATATTCAAAAAGACGATCTGGCGTACGGTGCGCAGACACAACTTCCGCTTCAAATGGGACACCAAGTTGCTTAAGCATATTGGCAGTGTGTTCGAGAGTGGCCCAATCTGATTGAGAACCCATGATAATTCCAACGAGAGGAGTGTCTTGTGAAGCGGCCGCATTCATTGCAATGTTTCCAGAGATAGTTAAGAGAGATAAATCTCGACTAGCGCCAAGCTTTAATAAGAGCCCCGTATTATAGACTGAAAATTCATCTCAATAAAATTTAACGGTTGTCTTTAAAGAGAAAACTCCATAATATTTTTATGAAAATATTTTTATTTTTTTCAATTTTATAAAAACTTTTATTAAATCAATATTCATCAGAGCCTTTAAACATGAAACAGATCTTCATCCTGCTCGCTTTAGCCATAAGTTCACAGAGTTTTGCCCAACTAATTCAACTCAATACTAGCCAATTTGAAAAAGACTTTAGCCTATTACAGAAACAAAAAGGCTATAACGGCCAAATTAAGAGTAATGGCTACATCCAAGAAAAGTTTTTAGTGACCGGAAAGTCGGTCATTGATGAACGTGAACCGGTCATGATGACAGGCTATTACAAAGCAGATGATGGCAAAGATAAAATGTATTCTATTTCAGAATATCGTGTGTTTTGTGATGACCAAACCTATGGTTATGCACTCATCAACTTTGAAGCAGACGGTCAAATGAGTGTACTGACCAGTGATAGTGATTATGCCTTTGACTATGAGGATCCCACTGCACGAGACCGTGAGTTTAGTAAAGTCCTAAAAAACGCCTGCAAACACGCATCTCTTAAATGATGAGACCTGTGCTGTATTAAATCAATTAAGCACTGCGAAATACGAAATAAACACAACCAAAAAGGCATAAACCTGCCCACAAATAATCCAATTTAAAGGGTTGTTTAAAAAGAAAAATCATAAATGGGACAAAGACCAATAGAGTCACGACTTCTTGTGTGATTTTCATTTGACCCAAAGACCACCCGTGTTTGGCCAACAATCGCGTTGCTGGAATCATAAAACTGTATTCGAGTAACGCAATGGCCCACCCAAATAAAATGGCTTGCCAAAGCGGCGCACCATGCAAAAATTTAAGATGACCATACCAAGCCAAGGTCATAAAGCAATTGGAAATAATCAATAAAATAAAGGGCAGGGACATGAAGCAAGATCGCCAAATTTAGGAGCATTTTATTCTACGTTTTTTGCGAGGAAATTCAGCAAATATTGCACTTTTCAGCCTACTTTTTTACAAAATAAAAGCGTTGTTCAAGCCGCAGAATAATTAAACGATTAGATACAAGAATCACTATCTTTTCGCTAAGCGCCTTGCTATGGTTGCTTTCACATCGAATTAATCACGACAACAGCACCAACAATACGTGATGTGTCTATAAAAGCAGTGGAGTGAGGCGGAATGCATCTGCATATTTTGGGTATTTGTGGCACCTTTATGGGGTCTTTAGCGCTTTTAGCACGTGATCTTGGCCACACAGTGACGGGTTCGGATCTAAACGTTTATCCTCCCATGTCGACCCAACTCGAAAATGCAGGCATTACCTTAATGCAAGGTTATGACCGCAGTCATTTACAACCTCATCCTGATTTGGTCATCGTCGGCAATGCGATGAAACGTGGGATTGATGCCGTTGAATACATGCTCAATGAAGGCTTACCGTATATTTCAGGCCCACAATTTTTGGCCGATCATGTGCTCCAAGGCAAACACGTACTTGGTGTAGCAGGGACCCACGGTAAAACCACCACCACCACCATGTTGGCTTGGGTCTTGGATCAGGCAGGTTTAGAGCCAGGTTTCCTGATAGGCGGTGTACCTTTAGGTTTTTCTGAAAGTGCACGTTTAGGTGCTGGCAAATACTTCTGTGTCGAAGCCGATGAATATGATTCTGCCTTTTTCGACAAACGTTCGAAGTTCGTGCATTACCACCCAAAAACAGCCATTTTGAATAACCTTGAATTTGACCATGCCGACATTTTTGATGATCTAGCAGCGATTCAAAAACAATTCCATCACTTGGTTCGTACCATTCCAAGTGAGGGTCGTATCATTGCTCCAATTACTGAAACCAATATTGATGAAGTTTTAGAGCAGGGCTGTTGGACACCTGTGGTTCGTACCTCTTTAGAAGCCCACGACCAGTCTGAATTGTATGCCGAACAACTCAGTGCTGATGGTTCGCACTTTAAAGTACTCCAACACGGCGTGGTGAAAGGCACGGTGCAATGGAACATGACAGGGCAGCACAGCGTAGCCAACGCTTTGGCGACCATTGCTGCGGCTGAACACGTCGGCGTGAGCATTGAAACAGCGTGCGAAGCACTGTCTAACTTTGGTGGCGTGAAGCGCCGTATGGAGCTTTTAGGCACAGTACGTGGCGTTGAAGTGTATGATGACTTTGCCCATCACCCAACCGCAATAGATACGACTCTAGAAGGCGCACGTAAGCGTTTAGGCGAACGTAAGTTGTGGGCAATTATTGAGCCTCGTTCAAATACCATGCGCATGGGAAGCCATAAAGATGGACTTGCGCACTCTGCGCGTTTGGCCGATGAAGTGATTTGGTATCAACCAGAAGGTTTGGACTGGGACTTACAACCTGTCATTGCGGCTGCACCCAACAAGGCCGTGGTTGCACGCACTTTGGATGACATTATCCATACCATCGTCAGTGATGCAGGCGAGGGCGATGCGGTTGTGATCATGTCCAATGGTGGCTTTGGTGGTTTACACCAAAAATTGATTAGCGCCTTGAACGCAGAATAAATTGTCCCATTAGAAGAAAAAACCCGCATATGGCGGGTTTTTTACAAGCTTATCCAATTAAAAACCAGACATCGTACCCGTATATTCAAAGTCTTTTAGTTTTGACCAACCTTGAACCGTGTCTCCCAAGCGTTTACTAAAATACATGATCGAAACCCACTGCTCTTGGCCATCATCATAGGTGCTATAAGCAGTGATATGGTCATTTTTAATCATAAACAGATCTTTGATTTTACAAGCATTGCTCGGTGCTGAATAAAAATACACTCTGGTTGAAGCAATCACTTTCATGCCCCAACGTGGAATGATCTGAACTTCTTTTTGTTCTGCCTTTTCCTCAAGTTTTACACAATCTTCAGCATGCAATAAGGGGGCAACTGAACAGAATAGGCCCATAGATAAAAGCGTCTTCATATACTTTGATTCCATCATGTTCAGCGCTGCAAAAGACCAAATAGAACTGTAATGGCAGCTATATCGATCTCATTTTAGCTTAACCTTTAGAATTGCGATGAATGTTGTGAACAATTAAGCCGCGACATCTTCAAAACTTTTCTCACGGCGAAACATCACATCGACATAAGAGCAGGTCGGGATAATCTTCAGGTTTTTCTCACGTGAAAAATCAACCAGAGTCTCCAACAGCAAACGCGCCACACCTTGACCCCGCAGTGAATCATCGACCCAAGTATGGTTGGCATCAATGGTTGTGTCATCCCGCCAAATATAACTAATTTCAGCAATGCGCTGACCTTCTGCATTATTTAAGAAAAACTCACCTTTTTGATCACGATCTACATGTTGAAATTGCATAGCACACTCATTGAATGGATTGATTTATCGTTCTCTATCTTAGCGGAATAAAACATCATGAATAGATGGATCTTTGTCGAATACCGATTTGGAAAAGGGACACAAGGGTAAAATTTTCACGCCCTTATCACGGGCAAAGTTAACCAAAACATCCAATAACTGACGCCCCACATGTTGCCCACGGAGCAACTCACTGACCCAAGTGTGATCAATGATAAATTTATCGTCCCCAGCCCAACTATAGGTCATTTCCGCCACACGCTCGTTTTCTTGCTCAACAAAAACTTCGCCTTTACTACCTGTTTCTTGATGTTGAATTTTCATTATTATTCCTCTTTGGTTTACTGTTTTTTTTAGCTTGCCACAAATTGAAGCAAAATTTTGTCTCATTTATATTTCATCTACAATTTTCTTTAATATTTGCTCAAACCATAAAAATATGCGATGCTTAGCTCACTTTTGGATCAAATCCAAAACCAAATTTATGTTGAACAAGGGGAGTAGCCTCCTCCAAACGTGAAAAATCAATGCTATGCATAACTTTCACGTGTCAGATTATCGTCATTACACTTTGCAAAAAGTCGGTATCTGAGCATATTAGCGCAGAAAATACATACGCTAAAATGTAGGCAAGACCTTGATCATGTTGTCACAGATGTTTTATTTCATCTGGCAGCAGGTCAAGGTTTTTTTGTGGCCGATTGCTGGATGTGGAGGATTTCATGGAATCTATCGGCAATTTATGGCTATACCTTGCTTTTTTCGGCATTGTTACCGTGATGCTACTGATCGACTTTTTAGGCTTTAAACAAAAAGAAGGCCAAGAAGTTAAAATCAAAACAGCCGCGTTATGGAGTATTGCGTGGGTTTCCGTCGCATCACTCTTTGGTGCAGGTCTCTGGCTGTATTTACAACAAACTGCAGGTGTTACTGTGGCCAATACAAAGGTCATGGAGTATTTTGCAGGTTATTTACTTGAAAAATCTTTAGCCGTTGACAACGTCTTTGTCTGGCTGATGATCTTTGCTGCTTTTGCCATCCCACCTGCACTACAACGCCAATTACTGCTGTATGGTGTATTGGGCGCGATTATTCTACGTACCATCTTTATTTTTATTGGCGCATGGTTCGTGCAAGAGTTCTCATGGATTCTGTATATCTTCGGTGCGTTCTTGGTGTATACGGGTTTCAAATTCTTCAAAGGGCAAAACGAAGAAGAAACCAATATCGAAGATATGGCGATCTTAAAATGGCTACGTAAACATATGCGGATTACCCCGCAAATGCATGGCAATAAGTTCTTTGTCCGTCAAAACGGGATGTTGTGGGCAACGCCGCTGTTCTTGGTGTTAATTTTAGTTGAAGCGTCGGATGTAATTTTCGCGGTGGATTCCATTCCTGCAATTTTCGCGGTGACTTCTGATCCATTTATCGTGTTGACTGCAAACTTAATGGCGATTTTGGGTCTACGTGCGATGTTCTTCTTGTTGTCTGGTGCAGCAACCAAGATGCATTATCTCCCGTATGGTTTAGGCATTATCTTGGTGTTTATCGGCTTTAAGATGCTCATGCTGGATGTGTTCCACATGCCAATTTGGATTTCACTGGGCTTTATTGTGTTGGTGCTGACCATCACTGCAATCTTGTCGATTCGATACAGTAAGAAACATCATCAAACCACCCTCTAATGTTTAAAAAAAGCCTTCCACTGTGAAGGCTTTTTTTATGACCAAATTTTAGTATGCACAAGACTTAATCCTATGATTTTCTGTGCAAATGCACTGTACTTTATGCAAACAGCTCCCTATGATAAGCGGGCTTAAAACCCTTGGTTTTACCTGTAAAAATAAAAGAACCTGAAGGTTGCTCATCCATGCGTACCAAAAAATTAACTCTTGTTGTAGTGCCCGTTTTACTCACGGCATGTAGCGGCTCTAAAACCCTACAACAGGATGTTTACAATAACCAATACAACTGCTACCAAGACTGGCATTTTGAACTGTGCGAACCTGCTAACGAAAATGGTGAATCGAGCTATAGTGGCTCTACTGGGGTTTATATCGGCCCTCAATATTATAAGAACAACCGTAAAGTCCGTTACATGGGCCAAGTCTTGAAAGCTCGCGGACGTCATTCGACGGGCACACCTAGAATCTCGACTCACGTTTTTAGCCATGCCAAATCCCAGCCCATTCGTGGAGGCTTCGGCCGTGGCGGGGGCTCATTCGGAGGTTAATACATGAAACGAGTTCTATTCCCTGAGCGCGCAAACTGGCAACAAGCACATCAAGACATTGGTTTTGACTACTACAACTTGCCGTCGCGGGATGGTTCAATGTATTGGTCAGAAGGGGTGGCTTATGAGTTTAGCCTCAAGCAAATTGAACAGCTTGAAGATGCCTCAAACGAATTACACCAGATGTGTCTTGAAGTGGCAGGGGATATGATTCAACGTGGTCATTATCCCGAATATTTTCAACTCCCCCCAGCAGCGATTCCTTTGATTGAGCATTCATGGAAAAACCAAGCGCCGATGCTCTATGGCCGTTTCGATTTTGCCTATGATGGTCAAGCCATCAAAATGCTGGAATACAATGCCGATACGCCAACGGGTTTACTCGAAGCCTCAGTTGCACAGTGGCATTGGATTGAACAGGTTGGAAACAGCTCTATCCTACGCGTAACCGTGTCCATTTCGCAGCCTGTCAAGAAGCAGGACGTGAAGATTGGGGCAATTTAGAATACCTCATGGATACTGCTTTTCAGGCAGGCTTAAATGTCAGCGAACTATCGATGGAAAATATCGGTTGGAATGGCACAGCCTTTGTCGATTTGCATCAGCAAGAGATTCAGCATTTATTTAAGCTGTATCCGTGGGAATGGATTTGGGAAGAAAATTTTTCACAGTTTCTCACACCCGAAACTGAATGGATTGAACCATGTTGGAAAATGCTACTCTCCAATAAAGCCCTATTGATCGAGCTATGGAAACGCTTTCCAAATCATCCATTGTTGTTAGAAACCCATGCTTATGATGTGCACGCCCACTATGCA
>ENA-OFCE01001085-OFCE01001085.1-metagenomes-genome-assembly--contig:-NODE-1085-length-14969-cov-2.644227_pt1 | contig 14969 bp, 11 predicted proteins | sample MGYA00153388_OFCE01 | MGnify analysis MGYA00153388
TCTTGCCGATACCGTTTGCCGTATCGACAGCGAACTTATGAAGCGGTTTGACGTAGCAGGCGACGGCAATGACGAAACTGTTCATCACGTACTTGACGCGATTGGGCTGCTGGTCGATCGTCTTCGCCACGCGTTGCAGGAGCGATTTAATTTCGGCAAGGTCGAGGTCGGCGTCGTCCTTGATGGCGACCATGCTGCTGTATGTCCCCCAACCGGCCGAGGCGATTGCTTCATTTTTGGAATCCATCCACTTTAAGGCAATCTCTCGCCCATGCGGACCCCCGGACGCCACCCACGGAACCGTGAATTCGGCGACCATGCCCCAGTTGGCACCATCAACCCACTTTTGTAGGTCCTTCTTCGTCATCTTCGCGTCGTCCGCGATCAGTCCAGCCAAGTACATCGCATCGGCGATGCCGGTGTCGTAGAGATCCAGCGCAAGTTGGTAATCCGTCTTGACGCGTTTCTGGATCTTCTTCATGTCCTCAACCTTCACGCCGAGGCACGGCTCCTGAGCACCATGAGTCATCCAGGTTTTCTTCGTTTGTGCGTTACCCAACTTCGTGAGCTCGGCGACAATGTCTTTGGCGGTCATTTATTTACTCCCCCACGTTTGCATGAAACTCGCATGGACACTTAAAGCGCGTCGTGTTGCGCTCGCAGCGCGTTATGCGATCGCTAACTACGGGCCGATATTACCACCGGCGTTCGTGACATTCGCGCGAGTGCCGCCCAAGAGGAAGATGCCGTATCGCCACACTGAACCTCACCAGTAATTCGTACCACTGGTTTCGCATTTCATCGCAATTGGCGCATTGCACCTTTACCTTCCGATCCAAGCCGCGCAGAATCCAGCCACGAATTTCTGCGCACGGCATCGAAGATTGATTCGCCGCTGACGCCATAACGGTGAAAAGGGAAATAAAAATGAGGAAATGCTTTGCGTTAGTTCTACTCGCAGCATGGATTGGTACGGCCTGTGCGCAGGCACCGGTGCCGCAGGCGGCAAATAATTCGCCGGCAACCACTGCAACTGCGGTGGATGCACCCGTTGTCGTCGCTGCGAAAGTCGACAAGTTCGACGCCGTGGCCGCCACCAAGGTTTTCATGAATCGCCTGCAAGGCGAGGCGCGTGCGAAATCGGATGCTTATGCAGAGGGCGGCTACTGGCTACTGCTCTGGAATCTTCTATATGGATTGGTCGTCGCCTGGCTGTTACTTTCGACGCGACTGTCTGCGCGCATCCGCGATTTTGCAGAGCGCTGCACGCATCGCCAGATACCGCAATCGCTCATATACGCTTTCGCGTATGTGCCGCTCACGGCGTTGCTCACTTTACCAATCACGTTTTACGAGGGCTTCTACCGTGAGCATCAATACGGGCTTTCCAATCTCACGTTTTTGAGTTGGCTGGGTGAGGCGGGCATCGGCGTCGGTGTGGACATGGTAATTACAGGTATCGCCATTGCAGGACTGTACGCAATCCTGCGGCGCGTACCGCAAACCTGGTGGGCGTGGGGCGCTGTTACGGGTGCCGGTTTCATCATGTTGCTCATGATGGCAGGGCCGGTGTTTATTTCGCCGCTATTTAATACATTCAAACCCTTGCCGCCGGGGCCGATTCGCGATGACATTCTTTCAATGGCACGTGCCAATGGCATTCCGGTGGACAATGTCTATTACTCCGACGCCTCAAAGCAGACCAAACGCGTCAGCGCCAATGTCAGCGGGCTATTCGGTACGACACGCATCACGCTCAACGACAACCTGCTCAATCGCACCACGCCTGCCGAGATCCGCGCTGTCATGGCGCACGAGATGGGGCACTACGTGTTGAACCACAGCCTCAAGCACACGGTGTCGTTTTCCCTCCTATTGCTGGGCGGACTGTTGTTCGTCAAATTCACCTGGGACTGGGCCGCCGCACGTTTCGGTGGACGATTCGGTGTGCGAAGCATTGCGGACCCCGCCGGATTTCCGCTGCTGGCCGCCTTGTTTTTGGTCTACATTTTTCTGGCGACGCCGGTGTATAAAACTATCATCCGTACTGCGGAAGTCGAGGCAGATCTATTCGGTTTGAATGCCGCACGCGAGCCGGATGGATTTGCCGAAGCTATTTTCAAACTGGCCGAATATCGCAAGCTTGAACCCGGTGCCGCCGAGGAATTTATTTTCTTCGATCATCCGAGCGGATATAACCGCATATTCGCGGCGATGCGGTGGAAGGCGGAGAACACCAAATAGTCAACAATTGACTACTGCCGGAACGGTCTTGGATATGTCGCCACACTAACGTTTCCATCCTTGTCGATCGTCTGCAATCCAAACACCACGTTGTCTTTGGAAACGCCGTAGATGGTGGTGCGCGTCACATTGCCGACATCCTCGAACTTCTGCCAGTGCGGCGCGGTGGTTTCGCGCCAGACCACACGATAGCCGGTGACATTCGGCTCGGCATTTGCGGTCCACCGAAAGGTAGTGTTGTTCTCCACTCTCAGGTTCTCCATTAATAAGCCCTGTGGTGCGGCAGGTCCGATGGCGAGTGAGGCCAGCGCTGCCGCGTTCACGCGCGTGACATCGGCGGTGTAGGCAAAATCGACGAATTCCGGCAAATCTCCAAATTGCACGCCGTTCTCCACGCGCACGTCTTGGTGCTGGTGGCGGAAGTCCTCATTCGGCTCGGTCATGCGGACGGCTGCATAGCCCGCATCGAGAAATGGAAAATGATCGCCACCACGCAAGTAGCGGTCTCGGCGATAAATCAAGTCCACTTTCATTTTTGGCACATAGCGTTCGCCGGCCGTTTTGATGTAACGCGCAAGTTGTCGCGCCGGCGAATCGTTTTCGCCGCCGGTGCGGATGAGCGCGAGCCAATTATCAGGCATTTCCTTCAACGGCGGAATACCTTCTGCGAACAGTCTGACGCGGTCGCGCACCACTTTGCCATCAGACCCAAGTGTGTTGCCGATGATATCGTTGGTGATCATCCCGGCAATATTGAGTCCTTTCGCCTTCGCCGCTTTGGCATAAAAAGTCGCCCCGAGAAGCCCCTGCTCCTCTCCCGCGACAGTCATGAGCACGAGAGTGGCGTTGAATTTATATTTGGACATCACGCACGCCAGCTCGATCACGGCAGCGGTGCCGGAAGCGTCGTCGTTGGCGCCGGGCGCAAATCCGTCCGCATCGGTAGGCGTGCCCCGCATCGAATCGTAATGTCCGCTGACAAGGTAGATCCGGTCGCGACTTTCGACTTGTTCACCCGGCAATGTGGCGACAACGTTGACGATAGCTGTCGGCTGCGGAATGCGTGCGCTAACAGGCGCCAGATGCTCGTCAAACTCAACCTTCATCCGCCCGCCGTTGGCGGCGTTACAACTTTCGAGTTCGCTTTTGATCCAACGCCGCGCCGCGCCGATTCCTTTAGTGTCGCTCGTCGTATCTGAAAGCGAATTGCGGGTTTCAAAACTGACTAATTTGCGAATCGTTGCCTCGATGCGTTTGGCAGAAATTTCTTTGATGATCTTTTCGATGTCAGCGTTTTTCTTCGGCGGTGCGGAGAAGGCGGAAGTACTGACAGCGACAAGTAACAATGTCAGCCAGGCGTTTTGCGTCAGCATTTGTTGCTCCCAAGTTGGAAAGTCGAATCATCATAATCGTGATCAGCAATGGTGTTGTTTGCAGAGGTCAACATCATGATGATGTCGCACACGCCCTCGGCAAAGCGATTGGCTGAATTGGGCGTTGCAAGAATCAGCCTCGACCCGGACCCTACAGGTTGGCAATGCACACGCTGGAAGACGGAATGCGCCGCATTTAAGCTGCTTGATTGTAATTTCCTGCCAAGTTGTTGGGCGCGCTAACCGGATCTAAACTCCAAAATGCTATAGGTGTATGAAAATACAGGGAATTGCCTAAATCCGAGACCTGATTCCTGCGAAGTTACTTTAGGTTTATGCCATATCTAATTAATTATCAACGAAGTTTTCCACAGGCAAAATCTTTCGAGAAATATGCGCTAAGTCCCTGACAAATAACGGAAAAACCCCTTGAACCCGCTTGACTGCGGGTTTTTATTTGCCTATAGTGTCCACAAGTGGAGAAAAGTGGAGTTTTCTGAAAACGTCGGAAGATCGCCCACCTTTTATCCAAAAAAATTTAATAGAGGGGTCCATCGAGCGTGTTTCAGGGTGCATCAGCGTTAAATCTGGACGTGAAGGGCCGCATGGCGGTACCGATGAAGCACCGCGAACCCCTTTCGCTGCCAAGTCAGGGAAAGCTGACCCTGACGGCGCATCGTGAAGGCTGCTTGCTCATGTATCCCCTTGCGCACTGGGAACCGATTCGCGACAAGGTAATGAAATTCCCTGCACTCGACCCTGCCGCTGCCGTCTGGAAACGGTTGTTAATTGGCTTTGCGGAAGAACACGTGCTTGATGGCAACGGGCGCGTACTGATATCGCCTGAATTGCGTAAATTCGCGGGCATCGAAAGACTGGTGATGTTTATCGGACAAGGTACCTATTTCGAGATCTGGAATGCCAACGCATGGGATGCGCAGTTGAAGGCCCTCACATCCGGCGCGGCAGGCCTGCCGCCCGGCACCGAGAATTTCTCTCTATAGCCGACGGCGTGAATGATCTCCCAAATTCGCCAGCCGTCCCATCACCGGCTCACATCACTGTGCTGCTTCACGAAGCGGTCGATGCACTGGCGATCAAACCGGAAGGTGTGTATGTCGACGGCACGTTTGGTCGTGGCGGACATTCGCGCGCCATCCTTGATCGATTGGGGCCGAATGGAAGATTGATCGCCATCGACCGTGACCCGAGGGCAATCGAAGCGGGTGCATTGCTGGCTTCGCAGGACAAACGGTTTTCATTGCACCACGCAGCGATGAGTGAATTGAGCAAGTTGTTGAAGGCGGCAACAGAAAGTAATGAACAAGTCGTAGATGGAATGCTGGCGGATTTAGGCGTGTCATCTCCGCAACTGGATGTAGAAGAACGCGGCTTTAGTTTTCGTTTCAATGGTCCGCTCGACATGCGCATGGATACATCGCGTGGCGAGACCGTCGAAGCGTGGCTGAACCGCGCTGATGAACAAGAAATAGGGGAGGTCATCTGGCGCTATGGTGAAGAACGGTTTGCTAGGCAGATTGCAAGAGCGGTTGTTGCGGCAAGGGTCATCGGACGTATTCGGACGACGCGCGAGCTTGCCGAGCTCGTGGGTAAAACCGTCAGGACGCGCGAGCCGGGCCAAAACCCCGCAACCCGCACGTTTCAGGCTCTTCGGATTTTCATCAATCAAGAGCTTGAAGAGGTAGAGCAAGTTTTACCGCAGGCCGTTACGGGCTTACGGACTGGAGGCAGGTTGGTGGTGATTGCGTTTCATTCTCTGGAAGACCGGATCGTCAAGCGTTTTATGCAAAACGCGGCGAAGGCGGACCACCTACCCTCAAAATTGCCGATACGCGCTAACGAAGTCAACGATGCGACGCTACGCATCATGGGCAAGCCCGTCCGCCCGACCGAGGCAGAGATCGCCGCCAATCCGCGTTCGCGCTCGGCCATCATGCGTACAGCGGTAAAGCTGTGACCCGATTGAATACCTTGCTGCTACTCGTGCTGATCGGCTGTGCGCTGTCGGTTGTTACGTCGCAGCACCGCGCGCGGAAATTCTTCATCGAGCTGCAAGCCGAGCAGGAATCGGAACGCAAGCTCGACAGCGAATGGCGCGAACTACAGATCGAAGCGCAAACGCAGGGAGCCGGCAAACGCATTCAACAGAAAGCGGCGAACGAACTAGGCATGGTCATGCCGGACCCGAAGAAGACGATGATCGTGGTGCTTGATAGCGCTACGTCTGCAAAGTCTGAGCGCAACGCGGAAGTAAAAAACTGATATGCGCTTCACGTCGAAACGCCTCGAACCCAATCTGCTGCTAAAGCTGGAGAGTTGGCGCTCGCGCGTGGTGTTGCTGCTTTGTCTGGCGGGATTTGCGGTGCTACTTGGCCGTGCTTTCTATCTGCAGGCCCTAAACAATGATTTCCTGCAGGCCAAAGGTGAGGCCAGGTTTGTGCGCGTGGTAGACATGCCCGCTTCGCGCGGCGCCGTGACGGACCGCCACGGCAAGATGCTGGCTATTTCAACGCCCGTCGAATCGATATGGACCAGTCCTTCTGAACTCGACATAGACGCGACACAAGTCGCCAAGCTCGCAGCCGCACTCGGCATGGATCGCAAGGCGCTAGCGGACCGTATCGCCGACAGCGGCAAGAATTTTGTATGGCTCAAACGCCAGCTTCCGCCTGAACAGGCGATGCGCGTCATGGCACTAAAAATTCCCGGCGTATTCCAGCAGCGCGAATTTCGTCGCTACTACCCTTCTGGCGATGTCACCGCACACATCATCGGTTTCACCGGCCAGGATGATCAGGGACAAGAAGGTATCGAGCTCGCCCAGCAGGGCACGCTCGCAGGCGCGACTGGTCAGAAGCGTGTCATTAAGGATCGCAAGGGTCGAATTGTTGAGGACATCGAAAACTTGAAGGCACCGCGCGAAGGCCGGTCGCTCAAGTTGTCCATCGATGAGCGCTTTCAGTATCTGGCGCATCGCGAGTTGAAGGCCGCCGTAGAAGCCCACAAGGCCAAGGGCGGTGCGCTCGTCATGCTCGACGCCAGGACTGGCGAAATCCTGGCGCTCGTCAACCAGCCGGATTTCAACCCGAATAACCGCGAACATGTGCAACTGAAGCAGATGCGCAACCGCAGCATCACCGACGTTTTCGAACCGGGTTCTACTTTCAAACCGTTCGCTGTGTCTGCTGCGCTGGAGGCGGGCATTATCAAACCTGAGACGGTTATCGTCACCGGGCCCGGGCTCACCATTGGCTCCAAAACGATTACCGATTTGCCGCATCGCTCAACGCAACTGACCGTAGCCCAGATCATTCAGACGTCGAGCAATATCGGCACCGCCAAAATCGCCTTGCAGTTGCCCTCTGAGCGGCTATGGAATTTATACAACGAACTCGGTTTTGGCATTGCACCCAAGACCGGCTTTCCCGGCGAGGCGACGGGAAAACTTCGTCCGGTCAAAACCTGGCGGCCGATTGAGCAGGCGACCATGGGGTACGGCTACGGTATTTCGGTTAGTGCGCTGCAATTGGCGCGCGCATACACCATCTTCACCAATGAAGGTGTGTTGCTGCCCGTCACTTTCCTGAAGCGGGACGGCGACGTTATCGGCAAGCAAATCATCTCGCCAAAGACGGCAAAGACAATGGCGCAAATGCTGGAAACCGTGACGCAGCAGGGGGGCACGGCGACCAAGAGCCAGGTTTCAGGCTATCGGATCGGTGGCAAAACCGGTACTTCACACAAATTGGTGGGCGGACAATATGCAGATCACCAGTATGTGTCGACTTTTGTTGGCTACGGACCCGTGTCCAGTCCCCGCTACATCATCGCCGTCACTATCGATGAGCCGTCCGCCGGCAAATACTTTGGTGGTGAGGTGTCAGCACCGGTTTTCTCGAACGTGATGACGCAGGCCTTGCGTATGTCGGGTGTACTGCCAGATGTGGAAGCGTTGCGTGAAGCCAGCGCGACCAAGCCTGCTGCAGTTGCGATGGCGAAGGAGCGTGGCTGATGATTGATGCGCCTCTCATGCCAATGAACATGCTTCTACCGAACTTCACGCTAACGAATCTGGCAACCGCACTCGATTCCTTGCCGGCGCAAATTGTGGATGTGACGGCCAATAGTCGCGAAGCCAGGCCTGGTGCCGCTTTTCTCGCCTATCGCGGCGGGGTGCGCGATGGACGCGATTTCATTGCCGATGCGATCTCGCGCGGCGTATCAGTAGTGCTTTACGACCCGGAGAATTTCGACTGGAATGCTGACTGGAAAGTACCGTGCCTCGCAGTGCCGAACCTGAAAGCCCACGCCAGCCACATCGCCGGCCATATTTACGGCCACCCAGCCGATGCACTGTGGATGACCGGCGTCACCGGTACCAACGGCAAGACTTCGGTTGCGCAATGGATCGCGCAGGGACTGCAGCAAGCAAATAGAAAATCCGCCGTGCTCGGTACGATTGGCAATGGCATGGTGGGACATCTGCAACCCTCCGATACCACCACCTTAGACGCCGTCGTCTTGCAGCGCCATCTTCGCGATTACGCAAAACTTGGCGCAGTCGCATGTGCAATGGAAGTGTCCAGCCACGGGCTTGATCAAGGCCGTGTCGCAGACATCAAGTTTGACGTTGCCGTTTATACCAATCTCACGCGCGACCATCTGGACTATCACGTCACGATGGAGGCGTATGGCGAAGCGAAAGCGAAGTTGTTCGGCATGCCCGGCCTGAAACATGCGGTCATTAATGCCGATGATGCGTTTGGTCAGGAACTGATCCGCCGCATCACATCAAATGAAAATCCTGACCTCCATCTCATCCGCACCAGTACGCGACAGAATGGACACCATGCCGATCTCGTCGCCAGGCAACTGTCTGTCTCCGCAGCTGGTTTGGCATTTGAGATCGGCGGCAAATTTGGCCGTGCGAGCGTGGAGTCTGACATCCTCGGCGCATTCAATGTTTCCAATCTGCTGCAGGTTATTGCGGCACTGATGGCAAGTGGGGTTTCGCTTGAAGAGGCCGCCGCAATTGCTTGTAAATTGCCGCCGGTTCCCGGACGCATGCAGACGGTGCGCGCAACGGATCGCAACAAGCCCCTGGTCGTGGTCGACTACGCGCATACACCGGATGCGCTTGAGAAAGCGCTCTCGACTATCGCTGCAATCGTGCCCGAGAACGGCCGGTTGATTTCAGTATTTGGCTGCGGCGGCGACCGTGACCGAGGCAAGCGGCCACAGATGGGTAGTATCTCTGCGCGCTACGCCGATCTTTCGATCGTGACCTCCGATAACCCTCGCACGGAAAATCCGCAGCGCGTCATCGAGGATATCGAGGCGGGGATGAAAGGTGCGCATTTCAGAGCCATTGCAGATCGGCATCAGGCAATATTCGAGGCACTCAGAGAGGCCAAGACTGGTGACATTGTCGTTATCGCCGGCAAAGGCCACGAGGACTATCAGATTATTGGCGACACCAGACACCATTTCAGTGATGTCGAAGTCGCACGGGAAGCACTCGATGCGTGGCGCGGAGTGTCCAGATGAGCGTGGGCTTTTCAATGCGGCTGTCAGAAGTGACGCGGATATTCAACGCGGCGACTGGCGCCGTGCCCAAACTGGATCAAACGTTGACCGGTGTATCGACAGACTCCCGCACGCTAAAAGGGGGTGAACTTTTCATTGCGCTCAGCGGTGCGAATTTTGACGGTCACGGGTATGTCGCGCGTGCCGCCGAACGCGGTGCCGCCGCTGCATTGGTGTCGCGCATTGTTGACGATATCACCATCCCGCAGATTCTCGTTAGTGATACGCGGTTGGCGTTGGGACGCCTCGCACAGATTTGGCGGAGACGCTTTGCGGTGCCGGTACTCGCAATAACCGGCAGCAATGGCAAGACGACGGTGAAAGAAATGCTGCGCGCGATCTTTACGTCGCACCACGGTAGCCCGGCGTCCGTGCTCGCGACCGAGGGCAATCTGAATAACGATATTGGCGTGCCGCAAATGTTGCTCCGCCTCGGCGCGGATCACCAATGCGCGATTTTTGAATTGGGTATGAACCATTCCGGTGAAATTGGCTACCTGACGCGTCTTGTTGAACCAACTGCGGCGCTGGTAATCATGGCGGGTACAGCGCATATCGGCGAGCTGGGCAGTCGCGATGCGATTGCAGAAGCCAAGGGCGAGATATTCACAGCGCTCAAACCCGATGGCATCGCAGTCGTCAATATGCACGACCGCTACGGCACCTACTGGAGAGGCCTTGCCGGCCATCGCCCGATCATCAGTTTCGGCGTGAGCACTGAAGACGACATCACGGCAACGTTTGCAGATCTCGGCAATGACACCCTGACCATCGGCTGGCAGGGCAACGAAATCAATGTAAAGCTCAACGTACCGGGCGGTCACAACCAGCGCAACGCGCTCGCAGCGGCAGCGGGTGCCATCTCGCTTGGTGTGCCACTTGCTGCCATCAAGGCCGGGCTGGAAACGTTTCACGGCGTCGCGGGGCGGCTGCAGACCTATCGTGGACACAATTCGGCCACCATCATCGATGACACTTACAACGCCAATCCCGACTCCGTCAAAGCCGCCATCGCTGTACTTGCCAAACTGCCGTCCCCCCGCATCCTCGTGTTGGGCGATATGGGCGAACTGGGACACGAGGGCCCGGCAATGCATGCCGATGTCGTCGCATTCGCGCGCGATGCCGGCATCGAGTCTCTTTGCGCAACCGGCGACCTGATGCAGGACGCCGTCAAGATGTTCGGCGAAGGTGCTGAACACTTTGCGCAAGTAGACGCAATTGCCAACGCGATCAAGCCGCGCCTTACTGTCGACACACACGTGCTGGTGAAGGGCTCGCGCTTTATGGCGATGGAGCGCGTGGTTGCGCAACTGGTGCCCAATTACCACGGGAGTGCCCATTAAATGCGCTTCGCTTCGAAGGTGAAAATTGAGGTTCGTGCTGCGCGCCCGCTGACGCGGGGGTCGTCACTCACACGTTGTAAGGGCCGCAATTTCAGAGGGCGCTCCTGATGTTACTCGAACTCTTCCAGTGGCTGGCAAAGGATTTCCGTGTCTTCAGCGTGTTTCAGTACATCACGTTGCGCACAGTGCTGGCTGCACTTACATCGCTGGCGATCTCGTTCATCATCGGACCGTGGATGATTAGGAAACTCACCGAACTAAAAATCGGTCAGTCGGTACGCGACGATGGGCCGCAGACGCATTTGATCAAGGCCGGTACTCCCACGATGGGTGGCGCCCTGATCCTCGCGGCAGTGACCGTTACCACGCTGCTTTGGGGCGACCTAGAGAATCGTTTCGTCTGGGCCTGCCTCGTGACGACAATTGGCTTTGGTGCCGTGGGCTGGGTAGATGACTACCGGAAAGTAGTGCACAAGAATCCGAAAGGGCTATCCGCTAAATCAAAAATGTTCTGGCAGACGGTGATCGCGGCGCTGGCATTGTCGTATCTTGCCTTTCGCACCAATCTTCCGCAGCAGACTGATCTGATCGTGCCATTTTTCAAAACGGTCGCCATTCCGCTTGGCACACTCGGCTTCATCGTGTTGGGCTGGTTTGTGGTGGTCGGCTTCTCTAACGCAGTCAATCTCACCGACGGCCTCGACGGCCTTGCCATCATGCCGACGGTGATGGTGGCCTCCGCTCTGGCGATCTTTGCCTACGTCGCCGGTAATCGGGTGTTCGCGACTTATTTGGGCGTGCCGCACATTCCGGGTGCGGGTGAGCTTGCCATCTTTTGTGGTGCCATTGCCGGGGCGGGCTTGGCTTTCCTGTGGTTCAACGCCTATCCGGCGGAGGTGTTCATGGGTGATGTGGGCGCACTCGCACTCGGGGGCGCACTCGGTATGGTTGCCATGGTCTGTCGGCAGGAGATCGTGCTCATCATCATGGGCGGCGTGTTTGTCGTCGAGACACTCTCCGTGATGATTCAGGTGGCCAGCTTCAAGCTCACCGGCAAGCGCGTATTTCGCATGGCGCCGTTGCACCACCACTTCGAATTAAAAGGCTGGAAAGAGAATCAGGTCGTCGTGCGTTTCTGGATCATAACGATGATGCTGGTTTTATTTGGGTTGTCGACATTGAAGTTGAGATAGGCGTGCAGACGGGTATGAAATTATTAGTGAGATTCATAAACTCCAATACTGGCGCGCATTTCATGGGGTTTGTGGCCTGGGAGCCGCGCCCATGCTTGACTTTGGTAATAAATCCCTAGGTGATGGAGCAGAGAGGTGAACTGGCATGACAAACGCATTCTTGTTCTTGGCGCGGGAGATACCGGACGATCCGTCGTCGCCTACCTCACGCGAATGGGTGCTCGTGTGCGAGTCGCAGACAGCCGCGCCCACCCGCCTGGCGCCGATGCGTTTCGAGCCCGGTATCCCGCAGTCGAATTCGTCACCGGGCCCGGGTTTGGCAGCAACACCCATGCCCTCTTTGGCGACGCCGAACTCATTGTTGCAAGCCCGGGCGTGGCCGTTGCTGGGCCCGCGTGTGATCCGGCCGTCGCGCGGGCGGTCGCTGAAGGGAAAAATTTCGTTGGGGACATCGAGCTCTTTGCGTGGGAACAGAACCAAATAACCGGAAAGAAACCAAAAGTGATCGGCATTACCGGCTCCAACGGCAAATCGACAGTCACCGCAATGGCGGGGGCAATGTGTCGCGCTGCGGGGTTGAAAACGGTGGTCGCGGGCAATATCGGCCTGCCGGTGCTTGACGCATTTCATCAGGCGAAAGCCGACGGTGCGCCGGATGTGTACGTCATCGAGTTGTCCAGCTTTCAACTGGAAACCACATCGTCGCTGCGTCTCGATGCCGCGGCCATGCTGAATCTGTCCCAAGATCATCTGGATCGTTACCGGTCAATGAAAGATTACGCGAGCGCGAAGAAAAAAATATTCGCGCTCGCCGCGCATCAGGTGCTCAATCGCGAGGATCAAATAAGTTTGCAGATGCGCGACGTGAAACGTGAGTGCAGCACATTTGGAATTGACCAGCCCGCAGGCAAACTGGATTTTGGAATCGAACACGGCTCACTTGTTGAAGGGCGCCAAATCTTGTTGCCGCTTGCCGACATGCCGATTGCGGGCATGCACAATGCCGCCAACGCGCTCGCCGCATTTGCGCTGTGTCGCGCCATCGGCGCGGACGCTGCCAATCTCGCGAATGGCCTGCGCGAATTCAAAGGTCTGCCGCATCGGCTTGAAAATGTCGGCACCATTAACGGCATCACGTTCTTTGACGATTCAAAAGGGACCAATGTCGGCTCCACCGTCGCCGCACTCAGTGGTATGACCGTGCCTACAGTCCTCATCGCCGGCGGCATCGGCAAGGAACAGGATTTCTCGCCGCTAGCGGAGCCGGTTCGAAGGCGTGCGCGTGCCGTTGTGCTGATCGGCAAAGATGCACGATCGATTGAATCGGCCATTACCTCAGCGCGCGTGACTTGTATTCATGCAGCATCGATGCAAGATGCGGTCGAAAAGGCGTACTCGTCTGCAACAGCGGGCGAGGCCGTGTTGCTCTCGCCTGCATGTTCGAGTTTTGACATGTTCAACAACTACAACCATCGCGGCGACGTGTTTGGCGAATGCGTTCGTGCATTGAAACAAAAACTTGAATCAGATGCGGAGGGCAGCAATGCTTTATAACCCAGCCGCACCGCGCGCCGAGCTCGACATGACACTATTCTGGAGTGTCGCCCTGTTGTTGTCGCTGGGACTGGTGATGGTTTACTCCTCATCGATTGCAATGGCCGAAGCCGAGAAGATGACCGGCTATCGCATGCACTATTACCTGATGCGACACGCCATATTTTTGGTGATTGGCGTGGTCGTTGCGTTCATCACTTTCCAAATCCCGATTGCACTCTGGCAAAAGATGGCATTGCCGTTATTCGTGCTCGGCGGTTTCCTGCTGGTACTCGTGCTGATTCCCGGTATCGGTCGGGAAGTAAACGGTTCGCGCCGCTGGATCTCGCTGGGATTCACGAGCATGCAGCCATCGGAGCTGATGAAGTTCTTTGTCGTGCTCTACGCCGCCGATTACACCGTGCGCAAGGCCGCATTCATGAACGATTTCAAGAAAGGCTTTCTGCCGATGCTGGCGGTGATGGTGTTTATCGGTGCACTGTTGCTGCGCGAGCCAGACTACGGTGCACTAGTAGTCATCACGGCAATCGCGATGGCCGTGCTGTTTCTCGGGGGACTGAGCTGGCGCGTATACGCTGGATTGATCGTCCTGCTGCCTATTGCGTTTGTGTTGCTGATTATTGTCGAGCCGTATCGCCTGCAACGGCTAATTGGTTTCATCGATCCGTGGGCGGACGCCTATGGAAAAGGCTACCAGCTGTCTCACTCGCTCATCGCGTTTGGGCGCGGCGAATGGCTGGGTGTCGGCCTCGGCGGCAGCGTGGAAAAACTTTTTTATCTTCCCGAAGCGCACACTGATTTTCTGCTTGCCGTGCTCGCCGAGGAACTGGGATTCGTCGGCGTTACCGTTGTGCTGGCACTTTTTGCCTTATTTATCTACCGCGCGTTTGCTGTCGGTCGCGAAGCGATGATGCGTGAAAAATACTTCGCGTCTCTAACCGCGCAAGGCATTGGTGTCTGGCTGTCTGTTCAGGCCCTCATCAATATGGGCGTGAATATGGGCGTGCTCCCGACCAAAGGCCTCACGTTGCCGTTTATGTCATATGGCGGAACAGGTATTGTCGTCAACTGTATCGCTGTGGCGGTACTGTTGCGCATCGATGCCGAGAACCGCGCCAGCTCCAGCAAAGTGTCACCCAAAGGCGCAAAGAGAGCATGAAGCGCACCGCACTCATCATGGCGGCGGGCACGGGTGGACACATCTACCCGGGGTTGGCAATCGCGGAAGTGCTTGCCGCGCGCGGCTGGGCAATTGTTTGGCTCGCCACGCCCAACGGTATGGAGCACAAGCTCGTTGGCAAAGCGGGTTATCCCATTGAAGTGGTGCAAATGTCCGGCGTCCGCAGCAAGGGTGCGGCGGCGTGGCTCTTGTTACCGTTTGTTCTGTTGCGCGCGTTCTGGCAATCGTTGCGGGTCATACGAAAAATCAAACCAGACGTGGTTGTATCGATGGGGGGCTATATCGCTTTTCCGGGCGGCATGATGGGGGTGCTGTGTGGCAAACCGTTGGTCGTGCACGAGCCTGGCGCGCATGCGGGGCTGACCAATCGGGTGCTGGCGTTGATCGCGGACCGGGTGTTGGTCGGGTTTCCAAAGACGTTCGAGCAGATACCGAAAAATGCGCTGGCGAAGTTATTACCTAAACCTAAAAG
>ENA-OFCE01001086-OFCE01001086.1-metagenomes-genome-assembly--contig:-NODE-1086-length-14962-cov-5.625008_pt1 | contig 14962 bp, 13 predicted proteins | sample MGYA00153388_OFCE01 | MGnify analysis MGYA00153388
GCCTGGGCGGCAAAAGGCACTCTAGCGAAAATTGGACCCAGCGATGGCCAAGTTTTTTAAGATTCGCCGACGCATATCTGGATGTTTGGCAGGAAATCGGCTAAAAATAGATCGTTGCAGCCAATTTGCAGCCTACGTTCCTTCTGCCGCCCAGGCTCCTGGTTTCAGACACATCTCATCTGTGCAAATTTCAGCATGAGAATCGTTAAAAAAATCACACACTCACGTACTCTGGCTTGAAATAGTCGGGGAAGGTTGTAAGCACACGTACAATCCGTTGATATTGTTATTGGCTTTGTTTGAAAGTTAACGATGCAATTTAAACGTTCCTCAGGTTCGGGTGCACGTTCGCGCAGCTCCTCGATGTAAAAACCAAAGAGTAAAAGATGGGTATCGTCGTCAATATTTCTTTGTTGGGTTTTGTCCCATTCGAAAAGACAACTTTTGAGTCGTTTTTCAAGCTGGCAGGCAGACGCGACACGGTTTACAAAATAGTCAACGCCCCCGCTGCTGCCAGAATTGTTTTAATTAATGGTGATGAACGCTCGCCGACAGATTCGGTACTGGCATCCCTCAAGCCTGATCAAAAAGTATTATTTATTGGCCGGCCAGACCCAACGGGAGCGTGGCCCTTCGCTCCCAGACCGATTCGACTCACAACGGTTCTTGGACTCCTTGACGCCATATCGATGGCGGCCGATGACGTTCCGACCAGCAACGTTGAAACGACCCTTCACATCAAGCCTGAGCCAATGCTGCCGGGCCAACCCGCGGTCGCTGCATCGGCATCTACGGCAGCGCAGCCTTCGGCAAGTTCAGCGCGCGGGCACCGTCAATATGCCAGCAGTGACTTTGATGCCTCCAACTTCATAGGGTTGGCAAAACCAGTTGCACAAGAGTCAATGTCGCAGCAGTACGACGAGATTTTGATTGTTGATGACAGCGACGTGGCGCTTAAATTCATGCAGAACCGCCTCACCCGATATGGGTTCCGAGCGCGAGCGGCTAAAAGCGGCGAAGAGGCACTCACCAGGGTTGCTGCAGAAAACTATAAATTCGTTTTCATGGATGTAATGATGGATGGGCTTGATGGCTACCAAACTTGTAGGGCCATCAAACAAAGAAAATATCCTGCGGGGAAAGCGCCCGTAGTCGTCATGCTAACAAGCCGAGGCGCAAGCATTGACAAAATTCGCGGTGGACTTGCGGGCTGCGACGCTTATTTGACCAAGCCCTTAAATGAGACTGAGCTGCTCAAAGTGCTGTCCAAATTCGACGAGCAGGTTGAACGCAGTTTCAAAGCCACCGCCGCGCGCACCACTGGTATGACCTCTCGAGGCACCCTTTGATTGCTCACTTCCTTGAATTGGTCACTGCTCTGTCTCGAACCTACACAGGTTAAGGTGACGCAAACCTTGACACACCGAAAATTTACGCATCTGGAAAACCAATGGCAAAGATCCTCATCATCGACGATTCACCTGTAGACATACAGAATTTACAGAACATCCTGGTCGACGCGGGCCACTTGGTAACGCTTGCCACGTCTGGAGAAGACGGCGTAGCAAAAGCCAAAGGCAGCCCGCCAGATGTCATCATGATGGACGTAAACATGCCAGGCCTCGATGGCTTTTCCGCTGCAAGGCAGCTAATGCAGCACGCCACTACCAAAAGTATTCCAGTCGTTTTTGTCACTGGTAAAGATCAAAAGGCCGACCGGGTATTTGCGCAAATGTTGGGGGCCAAAGGCTTTGTTACCAAGCCCTACACAGCAAGTCAGATCCTCGCGCAGATCTGAGCCGATGACTAAATCTTAGGCCGACTCTCACATGTTGAATTTTTCCGTAACCGCTGACATGGGAGAGCACAGCACCGAGTCAGCCGGCTCCACCCACTTGGCGGGGGATGCGGTTTTAAAACTTGCACAGGGTATCACCTGCGGAAAACTGAACCTTGCGTTTACCTTTGATTGGGCCCGCCAAATTGTTGACAGTTACGAGCTCGTTTCACTACCGCGAGCGCCGAGTTGGGTGCTGGGCGCTGTAAACATCAACGGTACGATTGTTCCTGTTGTTGATCTTTCCAATTACTTTTCCGAAAGCAACCAACCGGCCCAAAATGAACGGGACCAGCGTCTGCTGGTTGGCGGTATTCAAGCCGAGGACTCTGAAGCTGCCCTTGCGGTGGTGTTCAGCCAAACACCCGTACAACTCGAATTTATGACACAACCCATCGGCCAGAAAGACACGCTTTCCCGCAGATTGCTGGAAGTCTGCCGCGGCATCGCGCAAGACGATCGCGGCAAGCAATACCTTGAGATTGACCCCGGCAGGCTGATGGACGCACTGTCGATCGAGCTCTCGGTTATTTAAACCGCCAAACCTCGAAAAGTATAAAAGCATAAAAGCGTCGGAGATAAACCTATGAATATTCGCCAAAAAATGCTGCTGGGTGCTGCAGCTTTGACCCTGATTCCCGTTGCACTGACCTCGCTACTTCTTTGGCAAGGCGCGTCCAATCTGAGCACCGCCACAGTTGGTGGCCAGGTGCGTACCCAGCTGGTTTCGCTCAGGGAGACCAAGCGGGTGCAGGTTCGCGAAGAGTTGGAAGAGCGCATCAGATCAGTTCAGGTGTTGGCGGCGCAGCGCTCAACTATCGACGCTTACAAGCAGTTCAAAACCAGTTTTTACTCGTCTGGTAACGAGCTGTCGAAAACTGTCGAAACCAACGCTGCAACAAAAAACCTGAACGAATACATTGGCCAGTATTTCAATGCCGAATACGCCAAGCGAAATCCAAATGCAGCACCATCGCTCACCGGTGCTGTAGCGGCGTTGGATGCAAATGCGATAGCGCTTCAAACGGTCTTTGCGGTGGACAATCCGAATCTTTTGGGACTTAAAGAGCAGCTCAGCGCTCCTTCGGTTGACTTTGCATACGGCCGCGCGCACTCTCAATATCACCCGGGTTTTGAACAGGCGCAAAAACTGTCCGGGTACTACGACATTTTCATGATCGATCCCGATTCCGACACGATTATTTATACTGTTTTTAAAGAGCTCGATTTCGCCACCAAATTAATTGGAAATTCAATCTCGGCGAAAACCAAACTTGCTGAGGCCTATCTCAAGGTCAAAGAGTCAAAAGCCGGGTCGGCTTACCTCAGCGACTTCGCGCCCTATCTGGCGTCTTACGATGACCAGGCGGCGTTTGTTGCAGTCCCCATTTACGAAGGCAACAAGCAGATTGGCGTGCTGGCGATGCAGTACCCGATTGAAAAGCTGACAGAGATCATGGCACCCAACAAGGCCTGGAAATCTATCGGATTGGGCGATTCAGGTGACATTTTCTTGGTCGGCAACGACTCGTTGATGCGTACGAATGCCCGCTACATTCAAGAGGACAAAGCGGGATTTATCGCGCAACTCGGCGACAAGCTCGACGCGAAGGCAAGAGGATCGGTAGACAAGAAAAATACAACCATCGGCCTGGTAAAAATTGACTCTGATGCCACGCGCTCTGCGATTGCAGGCAAAGAAGGGGTTACTGAATTTATAGACTACCGAGGTGTTGCATCAATTGGCGCATTTGCCCCGATCAGGCTACTTGGTTTGGATTGGGCAATTGTGGCAAAAATAAACCAGGAAGAAGCCAACCTGCCCATTGATGCGTTGAATCGTTCGTCGCTGCTGCGCGCACTGCTGATTGCACTGGTGGTGGCGGTCGTGGCCGGTGTGGCAGTTACCTTTTTCTTGCGCCGCTTTCTGGCTCCGATTGCCAAGTTGTCCGATACCGTCAAGCTGGTCGCTGGCGGCCAAACCGAAGCGCGATCCGAGCTGCTTGAGAAAGACGAAATTGGGGACCTTGGCCGCGCTTTTGACAATCTGCTGAATGAGCGCATTGCTGCACTGAACAAAGCCGCGCAAGAAAACGAGTCAATCAACAATTCTGCTATTGGCTTGCTACAGGGCGTGTTTCAGTTGTCCAACAGAGACCTGACCGCTCGCGCGCCCGTGACTGCAGACATCATTGGAACGGTGGCGTCATCCGTCAATCAGCTCGCAGATGAAATTGGAACGACGCTGAGAGATGTAAAGGCAGTTGCCCAGCAAGTGCGTGCCACGTCCAATTCGTTGCAGGAGCAGTCTGACTCTGTGGAGTCTGCCGCCAATCAGGAGCGTCTTTCGCTCGACTCGATGTCTGAAACACTAAGCCGCGCTACCCGGCAACTCAATGACGTTGCTCTTTTGTCCAACACTTCCAGCACCACCGCCCTTAGAACAGCCAAGGCTACACAAGCGGCTCAAACCGCTGTGGACGGCACCGTGCGAGGTATGGATGCACTGCGCGAATCCATTTCAGAAACTGAAAAGCGCTTCAAGCGTCTGGGAGAGCGCTCACAAGAAATTTCGAGCGCTGTGGCGCTTGTCAACACCATATCTGAGCGAACCCATGTGTTGTCGCTCAACGCCTCCATGCAGGCAGCAACCGCCGGCGAAGCAGGCCGAGGTTTTGCTGTGGTGGCTCAAGAAGTACAGCGCCTGTCTGACAGTTCGCGTCAGGCCACGGCACAAATTTCGCAGCTCGTCAGCAACATTCAAGCTGAAACCAACGAAACGCTTTTGACCATGAACCGCCTGATCAGCGACGTGGTGGCACAAACCGAGCTGGCGCGACTCGCAGGCCGCGAAATGACACAAACGCAGGTCGCGACCACCGAACTGGTGAACCTCGTTCAACAGATTGCAGCATTTTCAACCCAGCAAGAAGCATTGGCTTCAGCGTTGCAGCAAAACGTTTTGGACATCAATAACAGCACCACACTGACCAGCACCGCCATTGCGCAGCAGTCAGCTGCTACGCGCACGCTGGTGGGGTACGCGGGCCAACTCAACGAAGCTGTGGACCAGTTCACGCTACCAGGCTCAGCGCAGCCTGCTTGAGTTTCCCCACCAAGGATACGCACTGTGACGCTCGACGACTTGCTGGAGATGCTGCGCGGGGAGTTTGCACTCGACGTTCCCCAGGCACAAGAAACGCTGGCTGAATGGCAAAGAGCGCCGCACGCCCTGCCGGCTGGCCTGCCCGAAATGCTTTCCTTTCTCGACCGCTCAGCGGAAGTCGTCCAGGTGGTTGGGCTGCAGGGCCTGGCTGCGTTTTTGCAGCACATCGCCCAATTTGCCCGAAGGGTCAGCGACACAAGCACTGTTTTTTCGCCGCTTGGGGCAGCCGGATTTACCCAGGTTGCCAGCGTAGCCTGGTTGTCTGCATGGGTAGACAAAACCACCCAGTACCTGGCCAGACCTGCCCACCCAGAAGCAGTGGAAGCACTGGCAAAGTACCTGTACCGCTGCCCTGCCAAACTCCGTACCGATGCGTTGCTGGAGCTTGCCGAGCAGCTTGCTACTGCACCAGAATTGCCAAGCGACGATCTGGAAAACGCGCCGCTTGCGCTTGCGGTGGATGACGACGTCGCGCTGTCTACCGAAGATGTTGACAGCGACCTGCTGCAAGCCCTGTTGCAAGACGCACCCCTTCAGCTCGAGGAGCTGGAAACGACTTTGCAGCGCTGGTCGAACGGGCAAGCCAGCGAGAGGCAAATGCTCGAGGCGCAGCGCATTGCGCACACCTTCAAGGGCAGTGGCAACATCATTGGCCTGCCAGGCATTGGCCGCATGGCGCACCGGCTCGAGGACGTACTTGAGCATGCGCTTGCCGCTGTGCAAAATCGGCAAAGCGCCAACCCTGCCATGGCGCGCGATGCACTGCGGGCGGTACTCAGCCTGCAGCAAATGGTGGCGTTTTTGCAGGGCGAAGATGCGAAGCCGCGCGATTTGAAGCCGGTGCTCCAGCGCCTGCTCGATTGGGTCGAGTGGATTCGCAGCGGACAGGCAGACTCGGCCAGTCCAGAGCAGCTTGCAGGCTCCCTGCAACTGGACCACACAACTGAAAAGTCTCCAAGCTTGCGTCAAAGTAGCGCCTCAGCCCAGCCTGGTGAGCAACTCGTTGGTGCAACTCCGCCAGTCATTGCGCCAATCACTGTGCCGCAGCAGGGCGCGCCAGCGATGCAAGAAGGTACAACCCTGCGCGTAGGCGTTGAGCGCTTAAGCCGCATGCTCCGCCGCGCTGGGCAATCGATTGTGCAGGCGCAGCGACTGGCCCAATTGATTACCAGTAGCAACGACCGGCTTGACGCTGTTGTGCGGAGCCAGCAGCACTTGTCTGATCGCTTGCGGGAACTTGAAGCGATGGTCGGTGGCCAGGCAACTATGCTGCGCCAACAACAACATGAAGGGGAATTTGACCCGCTGGAGCTTGACCGCTACGACGCGCTGCATGTGCTAACGCGCACTATTGCAGAGTCAGCGCAAGACAGCCGCGCGCTGGTGGAGCAGGTGCAACTTGACAACGCCAGCGCTGGTGCTGTGTTGCGTGATGAAGGCTATGCGCTGACAGACCAGCACCGGGAGTTGCTGGCCGCGCGGTTGGTGCCTGCCAAAACCATGTTGCCGCGTTTAAAGCGCAACGTTGCCCAAACCGCCAGCACCACCGGAAAACAGGTGGCGCTAACGGTGGTCGGCGAAGCCGTGACGATGGACGCCGATGTTTTGACTCGCCTCACTGAACCGCTGCTTCACTTGCTGCGCAACGCGGTTGACCACGGCATCGAGTCGCCCGAAGAGCGCGTTGCCAGCGGGAAAAGCGCGCAGGGAACGGTGTCTGTTTCATTTCGTACAGTAGGTCAGGAAGTCGAGATCGTTGTAGCGGACGACGGGCGTGGGCTTGATTTGCCCGCCATTCGCGAGAAAGCGCAGTCCTTTGGGTTGCTGGCACTAGACGCCCAACTCAGCGACGCTGAATTGCGCCGGTTGATCTTGCAGCCAGGGTTCAGCACCCGCAACAAAGTCACCGAGGTGTCGGGGCGGGGCGTTGGAATGGACATCGTCAATGACCGGGTGTCTGCGCTCAAAGGGCGTTTGGACATTGACAGCCAGGCCCTGCTTGGAACCCGTTTTACCCTGCATGTGCCCGTCACCAGCGGCATTACGCACGCGCTGATTGTGCAGTGTGCACGAGAAAGCATTGGCCTGTCTGCAGACCAGGTTGTGACCATATTGCCGCCAAACGCGAGCAATATTCAAAGCATTGGCGGATCGCTGCAGTTGATGCATGAAGGCAATCAGTTGCCAGCATTTGTATTGTCAAATTGGCTGGGCTTTGAAGAAGACACCGGACCGCTCGCTGCGGCCGATCTGGCTTTGAAAGTACCCGTCTTGGTCAAGGGCGCTGACAGCGTCATCGCTCTGCTGGTGGATGCAGTACTTGACTCGCGCGAGGTTATTTTGCAGGGCATCGGGGTGCTCGCCAGGCGCATTCGTGGTGTTGTGGGCGGTGCGCTGCGCGCTGATGGCAAGCCGCTGTTTTTAATTGAAGCTGCCGAACTGGAGCGCGCGACACGCTCGTCGACCCAACTGGTATCGTCGACAGCCATGCGCAGGCGGCTGGCCATTGCGCGCACACGCGTGCTGGTGGTTGACGATGCGCTGTCGGTACGCCGCGCCATGCAGCAGTTGCTGACCGATGCGGGTTACGACGTCGCCACCGCCGCTGATGGCTTTGAAGCCATTGAGCAAATCCGCGTCAAGCGCCCGGCCCTGCTGTTAACCGACCTGGAAATGCCCAACCTCAATGGCCTGGAGCTCACCCGCCGTGTGCGCGAAGTGCCGCAATGGATGGACATTCCTGTAGTGATGATCACGTCCCGCGCCGGTGACAAGCACAGAAGCATGGCCGCTGAAGTGGGCGTGGATGTTTACCTGACCAAGCCCTATCTTGACGCTGACTTGCTGGCACACGTTCGCACCCTGTGTGCTGCTGATGCCGATACGCTGGTGCTGTGCCCAGACTTTTAACCGACACCCGGCTCGTTGGGCAACTGGTTGACGCGGCCTTCACGCTCAGCCGTCGCGGGAAAATAACGTACCAAAACGCCTGAGACTTCACTCAAGGCCTCGGTCAGCCCATCTTCAAAACGCCTCTCCTTAAAGGCCTGGCTCATGCGCTGCGTTATGGCTTGCCATTGATCGGTGGGCACGTACTGCGAGATTCCTCGGTCCGCAACAATTTCAATTGCGTGCTCTGCCAATTGAAGGTAAATCAAAACCCCGTTGTTTTGCTCGGTGTCCCAGACGCGCAACTTGCTGAACAGCATCAGCGCACGTTGGCGGACGATAGCAGGCAGCGCGTTGCTGGGGCCCATACGGCGCAGGTAGCTTAGCGGCAAGGCTGCCTCAACATAAATACGAATTTCACCGGAGTGCCTGGCTTCGCTGGCGGTCACGCGGGTCGTCAAACGCGCCAACAGCTCGGGGGAAATGGCGCGTTCGGCGTCAGACGCGTCAAGCCAAACATGCCGCAGGATGGTTTTTAGTTTGTGCAACATGCCTGCCAGTGCCTACCAATTTCCGGAGGCACCGCCACCGCCAAAATTACCGCCACCGCCACTGCTGAACCCACCACCGCCGCCACCGCCGCTGCCGCCACCAAATCCGCCGCCACCGCCAAATCCGCCACTGTTCCAACCGCTGCCACGGCGTGAACCGCTCAAGCCGCCCAGCGAACTCAAGCTGGCAAACAGCGCCACCACCAAGGCCACGACCGCTGCGCCGCCGGCAAGCAACAAACTGCTGGTGAAAAGCCACGCCAGGCCGCCTACCGCCCCGCCGGTGGCAAGCGCGCCGAGCTTGCGCCCAAAAATCCCACTCAGAACCTTGGCACCAATCGGTACCGCAAAAAACAAAAAGATGGCCAGGTCTGTCCACTCAATGCCAGCAAAGCCCCGGCTTGATTGGTTACCGCTTTCTGCAGGCAAGGCCAAATTTTCACCACTGATACGCGCGATGATCTGATCTGCCGCCGCATCCAGACCGCCTGCAAAATCACCCTGCTTAAAACGCGGCGTGATGGCCCGGTCAATAATTTCCCTGGCGGCCAAATCAGGTATGGCCCCCTCGAGCGTTTTGGTGGTGGCAATACGCACTTTTCGGTCGTTTTTAGCCACCACCACCAGCAGACCGTCGCCAACATCCTGGCGCCCAATCTTCCAGGCGTCGCCCACGCGCTGCGCGTAGTCGGTGATGTCTTCGGGCAGCGTGGTGGGAACCATCAAAATAACAATTTGCGCGCCCCGTGCTTTTTCAAACGCTGCAAGCTTGGCAACAAGTGCCTGCAACTGCGCGCCTTGCAGCGTGCCGGTAGTGTCGATCACGCGTTCGCTGAGCGGCGGTATCGCCTGAATGTCTTGCGTTTGCTGGGCCCCTGCCGTGAGCCACCCACCCGACAAGATTACTATTAATATAATAGCTGCTTGCGCCCGTATTAATTGGGCTAGAGGCATATTTGACCTCTATTTAACGGCATATTCGGCTCCGCGCCGGGCTATTTCTTTTCAAAACTTACCGCTGGCGGCTTTGAAATTTGCGCTTCGTTTTCCACTGCAAAGCTTGGCTTGACACCATAGCCAAACACCATCGCCGTCAAGTTGTTCGGGAAGCTCCGTGCCAGCACGTTGTACTGCTGCACCGCCTGAATGTAGCGGTTGCGCGCCACCGTAATGCGGTTTTCAGTGCCTTCCAGTTGTACCCGCAAATCCTGAAAACCCTGGTTGGCCTTGAGGTTGGGGTAGTTTTCACTGACCACCAACAAGCGCGACAGGCTTGAGCTCAGTTCGCCCTGCGCCGCCTGGAATTTTTTGAACGCTTCCGGGTCGTTGAGCGTCTCAGGCGTTACCTGTATCGACGTCGCTTTGGCCCGCGCCTCAACGACTTTGGTCAGCGTGTCTTGCTCAAAAGCGGCTTCACCTTTCACGGTTGCCACAATGTTAGGCACCAGGTCGACCCGCCGTTGGTACTGGTTGAGCACCTCCGACCACGCGGATTTGGTTTGCTCGTCAAGCACTTGAAATTGGTTGTAGCCACAACCTGTGAGTGCAAATGCAGCAACAAATGCGGCAACAAAAGCCGCAAAGCGTTTAACAACACGTGATGTCATGCAAAGTCCTCCAGAAATCGGTTTGAAATTGATGTGCGACATTACCATATCCCTAGGAGCCTGAGCAGCAGAAGGCGTCCTAGCGAAAATTGGCCCCAGCGATGGACAAATTTTTGACGATTTCGCTGCCGAATATCTGGCTATCTGGCAAGAAGTTGGCGAAAAATAGACCGCTGCGGCCAATTTGCAGCCAACGTATCTTCTGCCGCCCAAGCTCCTAGACGCCCGCACACCACAAGGCCCAGCATGCGAAAAGTTAAACCCCCACCGCCCTTGGTCGGCAGCGCCGATGAAACGGAAAGCGCTTTTTACCAGGCGCTGCAAACCGGCGACATTGAAAAGCTCATGGCCTGCTGGGCTGACGAAGACGATATCGTGTGCGTGCACCCTGGCGGGGCGCGCTTGCTCGGTGCGGGCTCGATTCGCGCTGCATTTGACATGATGTTTACCAACGGCAGCATTCAAGTCAAAGCTGAAAAAGTTCACCGTGTTGAAGCGTTAGACGCCAGTGTGCACAGCGTACTCGAACGCATTGAAGTGCTGACTGAAGACGGCCCGCGCCACGCCTATGTGATTGCTACCAATGTGTACCAAAAAACGCCGCTTGGCTGGCGCATGGTGGCACACCACGCCAGCCCCGGCACGCCGCGTGAAATGCTTGAAGTTGCCGACAGCCCGCAAACACTGCATTAAACATGCAACACGCCATGCAGTACGCAGCCCCGTGGTGGTTGCCCGGTGGAAATCTGCAAACCATTTGGGCGGCACTGCGCTCACAGCGCTATTCGGGCCAAGCGCCGACGTTCAGGCGCGAACGCTGGGCCACGCCAGACCACGATTTTATCGACGTTGATTTTCTGAATGTAGCTCCCACGCTTGTCACTTCGTGCACTACGCTGCACCTTGCAGGCCGCCGTTCGCCAGAGGCTTCGCTTCTGGAGCCTGTCCAAACCTGCTCAGGCAGGGTTGAAGCTGCAGGCTCAAGCCCCGAGGGGGCTGGCCTTGCTTGGGGCGGCCCGGCGCAGCGGCCGCCCGGCGCCCTTCAACCTCTCTTGGTAGTATTTCACGGACTCGAAGGATCATCGAAAAGCCACTACTCACAGGCGTTTGCTGACGTGGCCAGCGCGCACGGATGGGCTTGTTGCGTGCCGCATTTCAGAGGCTGCTCGGGCGAGCTGAACCACGGTCCGCGCGCGTACCACTCGGGCGATTTTGAAGAGATCGACTGGATACTTCGCCGCCTGCAAGCCGGGCACAACGGGCCGCTGGTGGTGGTGGGCGTTTCGCTCGGGGGCAATGCGCTGATGCGCTGGGCTGGTGAGATCGGCAGCGGCGCAGCGCAGGTGGTGCGGGCGATTGCCAGCGTGTCTTCGCCGCTGGATTTGGCATCTAGCGGATGGGCGATTGGGCGCGGCTTTAACCGGCAGGTGTACAGCCGCATGTTTTTGCGCAGCATGGTGCCTAAAGCGCTAGAAAAACTGGACCAACACCCTGGCCTGTTCAACCGCGCCGACATGCACGCGGTACGGGACATCTATACCTTTGACAATATTTTTACTGCGCCCCTGCACGGCTTTAAAAATACCGACGACTACTACCAACGCGCATCCGGCAAGCCGCATATGCAAGCGATTGCCGTGCCTGCACTGGCGCTAAATACAATCAACGATCCTTTTATCCCGGCTTGGAGCTTGCCCAAGCCACCAGATGTCAGCCCCAGCGTCACGTTGTGGCAGCCCACGCAAGGGGGGCATGTTGGCTTCCCGGCGGGCGCTTACCCTGCCCATGTGCGCGCCATGCCGGGCGCGGTGGTGGAATTTTTTGCGGCGCATTTGTAGAAGAAAACTTTAGAATTGAGCTATGGACGATATTGTTAAATCCGCCATCGCCAAATGGCCAAATGTGCCGCACTGCTACGGCTGGCTTGGGCTTGATGCCCGCGGCAACTGGTACCTGCGCGACGACCAGGCCCAGGCCGCGGGGCCATTTAACGCGGCCTCAAACGACCCTGGCAGGCAGCTGGCCAGCAAGGGCTCGCTGCTGCAGCACGAGAAGTTGATCGACTTCATCGCCCGCAACTACGAAAGCGACGAATCCACCGCAAGTCAGGCGAAGGGTCAATGGTTTTTTCAAAACGGCCCGCAGCGCGTTTACGTAGAACTTGAAGCCACGCCCTACATCTGGCGGGTGGGCGCGGCGCCTGCGTTTGACGTTACGGCGCACACAGGCCAGGCCGCTATTGCCCAGCGCTGCATCATTGACCAGCATGGCCGCGTTTACCTGGAGACCGCGCTCGGCTTTGGCCTGGTGCACACCCAAGACATGCTGCACGCCGCAGACGCCATTGAGCGTGGCCTGTGGGTGCCGCAAGAGATGCTGGCGCACGATCTACCGCAGCGATTTGGCTACGTCCGCAGCCCGGAAAAAACCTATAAATCGGCGCACAAACCGGCACATGATACGCTATAATTTATATAGCTGCCTGCGCCCGTATTTGTTGCGTTATAACCGTATTTGTCACTCATTTAAGGTTAAAACACAAAAACCGGCGCGTGGCCGGATCTTTGAATCCTCGCGGCGCTTAAACAGCGCTTAAACAGCTATTTAACAGCCGAAGCTGCCGCGGCCGGAACCGGAGCCGAACCAGCGGCGGCTGGCGCAGCAGACGACGCTGCACCAGCGGGCGCAGCAGCTGAAGCCGCACCAGCGGGCGCGTCGGGAACTGCAAACTTGCCGCCCGCTGCAGCCGTCAAGTACACCACCGCACGGCCGATTTCAATGTCGTTGTATTCACCACCACCTTGCGCACCCATCGCGCCCTTGCCTTTGAGCGAGGATGCCCAAAGAGCCTCATAACCGGTTTTAATGCGCGGGGCCCATGCAGCCACATCGCCCGTTTTCGGCGCACCGGCCAAGCCTGCCGCGTGGCAAGCCGTGCATTGCGCTTTGTAAACCTCTTCGCCTGACCGGAGTGGCCGGTTGGCATCACGGATTTCGATTGCGCCAACGCGCGCGATACGTTTGGCAACCGCTATTTCAGTGTCTACCGCGCCAGCAGCGGGCTTGTTGCCGGTGGTGACGGTGTACACCAGGCCGATGATGATGAAAATCGGCAGAACAAAAAACAATGCCGAGGCTTGCAGCAACTGCTTGGGCGTTTTGATCGGGCCGGTATGCGCCTCTTCGTAAGGTTCAGGGGCCGTGGTATGGTCATTTGCGCTCATGGCGTCCTCAAATATTGCGGGGGAAACTAAAACCATCGGGAAGATTTGCAACACCGGCACTTGACACGGCAATTTGTTTTGCAGACCACCTTAAATTATAACTGCGGCCTTATTTATCACCAGCCACCAAGGGCGAGCAGAAAAGCCCGGCTGGTAGAATCTGGCACACGGGCAAAGCACCCGCTACACAGCGTTGCGGCTGTAGCTCAGTGGATAGAGTATTGGCCTCCGAAGCCAAGGGTCGTGGGTTCGATCCCCGCCAGCCGCACCAACGCGTATCTTTACGCGACTAGTACAACTTGTGGAATCCGGCAATTACTGAGCGTTTGCGCGCGAAGTGCCGGAATTAGTTGCCGCGCATTAACTGCCGGAAACATTGATTACTATTTCGTTTGCTATAGATCTAGCGGTCTCTTTCACCAGCTCGCTCACGAAGCGAGCTTCGTTCCGACGAACCGACAAGCCAGACAGCCTTAGCCGCTTGTGTACAGCGCGACGAGTAGCTTTTCTGCCCGAGAAGTCATTTCAGTAACGAGTAAACGGATTTCCTTTTTAAATGCTTCCTTTCGAAAACTAGCTGTCTTTGCCTTATAGAATTCGCGGCGCGTTCCCAGCAGACTGGTAAGCGCCTTCGTTTCGACTGGGAGTATCCGGCGCAAATCTTTCGGCGGAACACCAAGGCGACGTCCAACGTCGGTGATTGTGTGAACTGCAGTAGCTTCGGCCTCTTCAATTGACTTATAAAACAAAAGAATTTTGTCAACGTTGCGTTTCTCGCTAATTTTCTTTTTTGTTCGAACGGCCACCTGCAATGGAAGTTCGCGAACTTGAGAAAATTCGATGGAAGATTTATCGCCACAAAGTAAGTCGGCTAGGGGAATGTGAAAAACAAAACTGATTTCGCAAAGAGCCGACCAACTCGGCTTGGCATGCCCACCGAACCAAGTTGAAATAACTGATTTGTTTCGGCCTAAAGTTCTGGCAAGCTTGATGTTAAGACCGTTGCAGTGATGATCCCTAATTCGACCAAGCATTTCCAAAACATTCGACGAAACGTCAGGTGGTAAAGAAGTAGCATCCAATAGGTCTGAATATGATTGCGCGGTCCAAAGCAGATATTTAACGTGTGTGTCTAGACAGTTGGGAAGAACATGGCCACTGCCCCCTAACCAAGATTGGCAGCAGGGTGTTGATTTCCATGCAAAGTTGACCCCCCTTTTTCATCCAAAGTTGACCCCACTAATTGCAGTTTAAAGCCCTGCTCAAGAGGCTGTGGATAAGTTTAAGTCAGTTGAGATTCTGGTGACATTTCTCTTTTGTTGGTTGCAGATGTTTTGCTGCGAGAGCCGATCTTCGCTGGGGTTGCAACCCCAGCGGCGGTTTTGGATTTGGTGCTTGATTGTTTAAACCGCCAACTCTGATTGCCCGTCTCTACGATGTGACAGTGATGCGTCAATCGGTCCAGCAGCGCCGTCGTCATCTTGGCATCTCCAAACACTTGCGCCCATTCGGCAAAGCCCAAATTGGTCGTGATCACAACGCTGGTGCGCTCATAGAGTTTGGACTAGCCAAGTGAAACAGCAACGCACCGCCTGCCTGGCTAAACGGCAGGTAGCCCAGCTCGTCGAGGATTACCAGGTCAACGTACATCAGCCTTAGCGCAAGCTGGCCAGCTTGGGAGAATTGGA
>ENA-OFCE01001087-OFCE01001087.1-metagenomes-genome-assembly--contig:-NODE-1087-length-14960-cov-7.292721_pt1 | contig 14960 bp, 12 predicted proteins | sample MGYA00153388_OFCE01 | MGnify analysis MGYA00153388
AGACCTTGCCGTCCACCGGCAGCTTCAGCGTGTAGCGCCAGTTCAGCGCGTTGCCCGCGGCCACGCCCTGGGCCACGCCCAGCACATCGTCGGCGCGACCGCTCCAGCGGCCACCGCCTTCGTCGGTGAGCTTCCACACCCGGCGTTCGGTCGTGCCGTCGCTGTAGGTAAATCGTTCGTCGAGCACGCCCTCCTTGCCCTGCCAGGTGCCCGTCATCTGCACTGAGAAACGGCGCGCCACCTTGCCCTGGCGGTCGGTGAAGATGCCGTGGGCCGTGAGCTCGCCGTTGAAATAGGTCTTCAGGTCGAGCACGGGCTTCTGGGCGGCGTAGTCCGACGGAGCGGGCCCGGCGCAGCCGACCAGCGTGGCAGCGGTGATCAACAAAGCAGACAGCAAGGCGGACAGCGAGGCAAAACGGCGTTTCATGGGTTTCCTTCAAGCGGGTGTTGCTGTTCGGGGCGTATCCAGCAGGTGTACAGCAGCGCTGCTGCGATCAGTTTGAGAAAGCAAGGGAGCAGGCAGTAAGCGATGGTCAGCGCCTGCAGTGCGGCGGCGTCGCGCCCGCCGGGCGCGTAGCCGAAGTAGCCCAACAGCGGCAGCGCGATGCCGGCGGCCAACGCCAGGTTGAGCTTGGTCGCGAAGTTCCACCAGCCGAAGTAGCCGCCTTCCAGCCGCTGGCCGTGGCCCGCGCGCTGGATGACGCCGGCCAGCAGCGCGCCGGGCAGCGTCAGGTCGGCGCCCAGCGCCACGCCGCTGGCGATGCACACCAGCGTGAATCCGACCACGTCGCCGGCTCCCAGGAAGGCCGCCCAGGCGAAGGTGGCGATGGCCAACAGCATGCCCGCCAGCCAGGTCCGCGCCAGCCCCCAACGGACCACCAGGCGCAGCCACAAGGGCATCGACAAGGCGCCGGCCGCGAAATAGCTGGCCAGAAACAGCGGCTCGAAGCTGGGCGCCTGCAAGCGGTCGCGGATGAAGAACAGCACCAGGGTCGCAGGCACCGCACTGGCCACGCCGTTGACCAGGTAGATGGCCAGCAGGCGCCGGAATGCCGGCGTGGCCAGCGGTTCGGACATGCGCGGGCGGGGGCCGGCATCCGCACCGATGACGGGCTGCGGCGCGCGTGCCAGCAAGGCCAGGCCCAACGCCAGCAGCACCGCGAACACCACGCTGGACACCGACAGCCCTGCCACCGAGGGCAACACGCTGGCCACCAGCACGCCCACCAGCGCCAGGCCTTCGCGCCAGGACACGATGCGCGCGCGCTGGCCTTCGTCGCCACCCAGGCGAGCGCCCCAGGCCTGGTGCAGCACGGCCAGCACGCTGTAACTCAGGTAGGTCACCGCAAGCAGCGCCGCACACCACACCAGCAGCGCGTCCACGCCCTGCACGGCCGGGAAGAACAACCCGCGAAAGCCCAACGCCAGCACCACGGCGGCGGCCGAGGCGATGCCGAGCAGCCGCGCCGCGGAAGCGCGGAACCAGCCGTCGACCCAGCGGCCGATCCACGGGTCGGCCACGGCGTCGAGCAAACGGGCACCGAGTAGCAGCGCACCCAACGTGGCCAGAGGAATGCCGAACTCGCTGGCGTAGTGGTTGGGCAGGATGACGTACAGCGGCAGCGCCACGAAGGCCAACGGCAGGCCCAGGCCGCCATAGGTCAAACCCTGCGCCCAGCCGCCGCGCCAACCGGCGGCGGCGCGGGGCGGCGGGGTCGCCAGTGTCGGTGATGGCGCCGTCACCGCGCCATCACCGGGTGAGCCCGGCGCCAAGCAGCGACTCGCGCAGCGCAAGCTCGGAGGTGCGGGGCGACAACCAGATGCCGAAGAACAGCCGCGCGAACTCGGTGTCGCGCACTTCGCCGCGCAGCGTGCCGTTGTGGAAGAAGCGCGCGCCCTGGCCGGGCAGGTTCAGGCCGGTGATGCGGTCGCCTTCGCGAACGTCCGGGAAGATCTTTTTCATGGCTGCGAGCCACCGCTCGGCCGTGTCGGCGCCGGGTTCGGCCTGGCGCCGCATCTCCACCAGCGAGCGCTCGGCGATCTGCGCGCCATCCAGGCTGCGTGCGTATTCCAGCTCCAAGGCCAGCGGCACGCCGGCCCACTGGGCACCGACCGGACTGGCGCCCGCCCACAGGCGGATGTCATAGATGCGCAGGCCCAGGAAGCGAAGCCTGCCGCTGCCTTGCAGGCGGGCCTGAGGCAGGTCAGCCGCCAATTCCGCCGGGGCGGCAAGCGCTGCGGTCTGTGCCCGGGCCGGCCCGAGCAGCGCCGCGCCCGCGGCCAGAAGCCAGACGCGGCGGCTCAGTGCCGCAGCGGGACGGCCCGAATCGGCACGCAAGGGGCCGATCATGGCCGCGTCAACGTGAACTGCATGACGTTGGTGTCGCCGGTCGAGAAAGCAGCTTCGCAGTAGGCCAAGTAAAACTCCCAGATGCGCATGAAGCGCGTGTCGAAGCCGAGTTGCCGCACCTGGTTGTCGCGCGCCAGGAATTCCACGCGCCAGCGGCGCAGGGTTTCGGCGTAGCAGGCGCCGAAGGCGAACTCGTGGCTGACCTCCAGGCCGGCCTTCTGGGCCTCGGTGCGAAAGGCCTGCGGGCTGGGCAGCAGGCCGCCGGGGAAGATGTACTGCTGGATGAAATCGGTGGAGTTGGCGTAGCGGTCGAACAGCTCGTCGCGGATGGTGATGGTCTGGATGCACGCGCGGCCGCCCGGCTTCAGGCGCTTGCGCAGGGTGCTGAAGAAGTCGCCCCAGTACTCGCGGCCGACGGCTTCGAACATTTCGATCGAGGCGATGGCGTCGAAGGGTTCCTCGTCGATGTCGCGGTAATCCTGCAGGCGCAGGTCGGTGCGGTCGGCTAGGCCGTGGCGCTGCATGCGTTCGCGGGCGAAGGTCAATTGCTCCGTCGACAAGGTGACGCCGGTGACGTGTGCACCGAACTCACCGGCGGCCATCTCGGCAAGCGCCCCCCAGCCGCAGCCGATCTCCAGCAGCCGCTGGCCCGGCTGCACGCCGCATTCCCGCAGCGCGCGCTGCACCTTGGCGGCTTGCGCCTCCGATGTTGGCCGGGTGAGGTCGCCTTCGAACAAGGCGCTGGAGTAATTCATCGTCTCGTCCAGCCACAGCCGGTAGAACGGGTTGCCGATGTCGTAGTGCGCGTGGATGTTCTTGCGGCTGCCCTGACGCGAATTGCGGTTCAGCAAGTGCTTGACGCGGTAGGCGAGCGACCCCCACCAGCTGCCGAAGATGACCTTGTCGATGGCCTTGCGGTTGGCGATGAACAACTTCAGCAGGGCCACCAAGTCCGGGCTCGTCCAGCCACCGTCGATGAAGGTCTCCGCGAAGCCGATGTCGCCGCTCTTCAGCGCCGCAGCGCACACGCGCCAGTCGTTCAGGCGCAGTGACGCGCGCGGGCCGGTGTCGCCTGTCACGTCGCTGCGGCCGCCGAAGTGTGCGAGCGATCCATCGGGCAGCTGCACGTCCAGCGTGCCGGTGTGCAGCCGGCCCAGCATGGCGAATACCGCCCGCGCGGCGGCTGGGGCCGTCTGCGGCAAGGCGAATGATGAAGGCGTGGTCGTGAGTGCGGAAGAAGTCGTCATGGCCGTCGGTTCTGGGGTTCTGAAGTTTTGGCAGAGAGTTGAATGCGTCAGCGGGTGGGTCAGCGCGTGTGTCGGCGAACTGGTCAGCGCGTGGTGAAGGCCCGCGGTGGCGCAGGCTTGGAGAAGAAGGGCACGCGCTTGAGCCAGAGCTGAAGCGCCTGCCAGTGGATGCGCGCGATCACGCCCACCGTCATCAAGGGCATGCCGAAGAAAGCCCGGCGCACGGACTGCGCCGTCAACGGCCCCAGGTGGCCCGACACGCTGGTCTGCAGCAAGGGGCCGGTGTCGTCGTCGTGGTCGACGCGCGCCACCGTGCGCAGCGCAGTGCGCATGAAGCGGAAGCGGTAGCTGCCCTGCACATCGCAGAAGGGCGACACATGAAACACCTTGCGCGCGCGCAGCTCGCGGCCATAGGCCAGCTCGGGTCCCGCCAACAGGTAGCAGTGGCGCTCGCCGAAGGTGTTGTTGACCTCGGTGACGATGGCCCCCAGCGTGCCGTCTGCGCGGTGGCAATACCAGAAGCTGACCGGCTTGAAGACGTAGCCCAGCACGCGGGGATAGCAATGCAGCCAGATCTCGCCGCGGGCGTCGTGGATGCCCTCGCTGGCCAGCAACTCGTCCAGCCAGGCCAGCACGTCGGCGCGGCCGTCGCCATGGTCGGCGTCGTGAAAGCTCAACCAGCCGAGCCGGTTGCGCCGCAAGGCTGGGTTGGGTGCCTCGCGCAGGCTGCGCAAGGGCAGCATCAGGAAGTAGGTCGGGTACTCGAAGGCGTGCACGCGCGGGCGCAGTCGGCGATGCCTGACGACACCATTGCCCAACTGCGCCTGATTCATCATGCGGCCTCGCGCAGTTCGGCTTGGCCGTGCCACTGCTGGCGCAGGCGACGCACGACGTCCAAAGCCGACATCAAACCGTCTTCGTGAAAACCGTAGCGGGTCCAGGCACCGCAGAACCACACGCCCGCCATGCCCTGCACGCTGGGCAGTTGCTGCTGGGCGCGCGTGGCCGCCAGATCGAACACCGGGTGGCTGTAGTCAATGCGGGCGATCACGCGGGCCGGGTCGGGCAAGCGTGCGGGGTCGGGGTTCAGTGACACCACCACCGGTTGTTTCCACGGCAGGGGCTGCAGCCGGTTGATGAGGTAGTGCAGGCACACGCCGGCCTGCTCCGCGCCACTGGAAACGGCTCTGGCGTAGTTCCACGCAGCCCAGGCCCGCTGCGCTTTAGGCAGGACCGCCGCGTCGGTGTGCAGCACCGCGTGGTTGGGGTGGTAGCGGATGGCCGACAGCACCGCGCGCTCGACCGGCAACGCGTCGGCCAGCAGCGCCAGGCTCTGGTCGCTGTGGCAGGCCAGCACGACATCGTCGAAACGTTCTTCGCCCTGGTCGGTGGCCAGCATCACGCCACTCCGGCCGTCGCCGGGCGGCAGGCGGCGCACCCGCCGCACCGGTGAATTCAGTCGCGCGTCGGGGATGCCGCGCAGCAACTTGTCGACATAGTGGCGCGAGCCGCCGCGCACGGTGTGCCACTGTGGCCGGTTGGACACCTGGATCAGCCCGTGGTTGTGGCAGAAACGGATCAGCGTGGCGATCGGGAAGCGCAACATCTGCTCGGTAGGGCACGACCAAATGCAGCCGATCATCGGCAGGAAGTACCAGTCGCGAAAGCGCGGTCCGAAACCGTGGCGGTCCAGGAAGTCGCCGATGGGCTCGGCCAGTTCAGCATCGATATCCGCATCGGCCCCGCGCTGCGCCAGTCCGGTGGCCAGGCGGTTGAAGCGCAGCACGTCGCGCAGCATGCCCAGGAACCGTGGCGACAACAGGTTGCGGCGCTGGGCAAACACCGTGTCGAGGTTGCAGCCGCTCCATTCCAGGTTGGACTGCGGCACCTGCACCGAAAACGACATCTCGGACGGCGCCGTGTCCACGCCGAGTTCTTCGAACAGTCGCACCAGGTTCGGGTAGGTGCGGTGGTTGAAGACCAGAAAACCGGTGTCGACGCCTTGAGTGATGCCGTCCAACGTCACGTCGACCGTGTGGCTGTGACCGCCGAAGCGGCTGGCCGACTCGAACAGCGTGACCTGCGCAACTGGCGCCAGCGCGTGCGCGGCGGCCAGGCCCGAAATGCCCGAACCGACGACGGCCACCCGTTTCATGAGGAACGCCCTGGACATCGGGCTACGCCGCGCGCGCCGAGACTGGCGGTGCCCGCTTGAAGAAAGGCTGTCGTGCGGCGCCTCCGGGCAAAGGAGGAGGAGAGGGAGGAGGAAAATTGCCCTGAGATTGCAGCGGGGAATCCCCGAAGTCCGCACAACAGAAAAATCGACATGCTCAGCCTTCGCCTTGATGAACAACTGCGAGCCGAGCCTGACGCTGGGAATCCGCGAGCCCGAGAAAGTTCCTTGCGCAGCGCGGCGCGTTTTGGATGCACGGCAGGCAGTGCCCAGTCCGGCGCGTGCCCACGCCCCCGACATCCCGGATCTCGCTTCTGCGCAACCGCTAAACTACAAAATATGAACTGATTAGTCATAACGTGACCGAATGGTACTGCCGCAGCCTCGGCTGGTTGCGAATGCCCTTACTAGCTTCACGGTATTGTTCGTCCAGCGGCTGTGAAGCCGTGCGGCAGGAGCCGGCATCGGTGTTTGTGTCATGTACAAACAGCCGGCGGTCTCCTAGAGTCCTTGATCAATGCAGGGCTTCCGCCAATTTGTTCAAGACACTCAACAGTTCAAGGCTTCCCCCCCGTGATTTCGTTTCATGAATGACGTTGCACGCGTCGCCGCGATGACCTTGTCGATTTCCGCTGTCGAACGCGACACCGGGCTGAGCAAGGACACCCTGCGCGTCTGGGAACGGCGCTATGGCTTCCCGACGCCGGGGCGTGACGGCGTTGGCGAGCGCGCCTACACCTTCGACCAGGTAGAAAAGCTGCGGGTGATCAAGCGCCTGATGGACGCCGGCCACCGGCCCGGGCGCATAGTGTCCTTGCCCTACGCCGAGCTGCAGCTGCTGTCGCTGTCCACCGTGGAGCAAACCAAGCGCCAGGTGCCCGTGGCGCTGGGCTCAAGTGACCTGGCGACCTACATGGGCCTGCTGCGTCGCCACGAGATCGCCGGGTTGCGCACCGAGCTCAACCGTTCGCTGTCTCGCCACGGCGTGGCACGTTTCGTCACCGAGGTCGTCAGCCCGCTGGGCACGGCGGTGGGCGACGCGTGGGTGCGCGGCCAGATGAAGGTTTTTGAAGAGCACATGTACACCGAGGCCATGCAGGCCGTGTTGCGGGTGGCCATCGCCAGCATCCCCGAACCGCCGGCAGGGGCCCGGCCGCGGGTGCTGCTCACGACGTTCCCTGGCGAGCCCCACGGCTTGGGCCTGCTGATGGCCGAAGCCATGTTTGCGCTCGAGGGCGCCTGTTGCGTGTCGCTGGGCGTGCAAACGCCGTTGTGGGACATCGTCCAAGCCAGCACGGCGCACCGCGCGGACATCGTGGCGATGAGCTTCAGCGGCAGCATGAACCCCAATCAGGTGGTCGATGGCCTGACCGAACTGCGCCAGAAGCTGCCCGCTGCCGTTCGTGTGTGGGCGGGCGGGAGCTCGCCGGTGTTGCACCGCCGTCGCGTCGACGGGGTCGAGGCCATGAGCTCGCTGGAGCAGGTGCCTGTGGAACTGCGCAGCCTGCGGGAGTCGATGGGCTGGGTCTGAGACACTCGAAGAGCCGCTTATCTCTAGAATTCATCCTGAGTCAACCCCAGGCCCACCGATGCTCTACCCCGAACTCTTCAAGCAGCTGGAAGCCGTGCGCTGGAGCATGGACACGGACATCCCCTGGGCCAGCTTCGAGGCCGACAAGCTGAGCGAAGAGCAGGCGCAGACCATCAAGATGAACGCCATCACCGAGTGGGCGGCGTTGCCGGCCACTGAGATGTTCCTGCGCGACAACCGCGACGACAGCGATTTTTCGGCCTTCATGAGCGTCTGGTTCTTCGAGGAACAAAAGCACTCGCTGGTGTTGATGGAGTATCTGCGCCGTTTCCGCCCCGATTTCGTGCCGACCGAGGAAGAGCTGCACGCCGTGCGCTTCGAATTCGACCCGGCCCCGGCGCTGGAAACGCTGATGATGCATTTCTGCGGCGAGATCCGCCTGAACCACTGGTACCGCCGCGCGGCCGAATGGCACACCGAGCCCGTCATCCGCACGATCTACGAAACCCTGGCCAAGGACGAAGCCCGCCACGGCGGCGCCTACCTGCGCTACATGAAGCGCGCGCTGGGCCGCTTCGGCGACGAGGCGCGCGCGGCCTTCGCCAAGGTCGGCGTGCTGATGGCCAGCGCCAGGCGCACGGCGCAGGCGCTGCACCCGACCAACCTGCATGTCAACGCCAAACTGTTCCCGCGCGACACGGTGCAGAGTCGCCTGCCCGACCCGGTGTGGCTCGAGCATTGGCTGGACAAGCAGATCCAGTTCGACGCGGTGTGGGAGACCAAGGTCGTCGACCGCATCCTGCACAACATGAGCCTGCTGATGGAGCGCAGCTTTGCCAGCGTGCAGGAACTGAACCGCTACCGCAAGGAAGTCACCGCCGCGCTGGCCGCGCAGACCCGCACGGTCTAGTCGCGCTCAAGGCGACCGCGGCGCGCGGTTCACCAGCGCGATGCCGGCGCACACCGCCACCAGGCCCACCAGCAGCCGGGCGGTGGCCGGCTCAGCCAGCAGCAGCACACCGGCCAGCAGGCCGAACACAGGTGTCAGCAGCGTGAAGGCCGAAATGCGCGTGGCCGGGTAGTGGCGCACCAGCCAGAACCACACCAGGTAGCTGGCGAAAGTGACCACCACGGTCTGGAAGCCCAGGCCCCACCACGTGGCCGGGCTGATCTGCGCGGGCCACGCCTCGCCCGCCAGCGGCGCGGCCAAGCCCAGCACCGCCGCCGAGACCGCCAGCTGGTACATCAGCGTCTTCTCGGGCAGGGCGCGCGACAACACGCTGCCGCGCAGCGCCAGCGTGGTCAACGCCCACAGCACGGCGCCAGCCAGGCCCAGAGCATCGCCCAGCCACTGCTGCGGGCCGGCCGCGGCCGCACCCAAGCCTTCGCTGTAGGCCCAGGCCACACCAGTAAAAGCCGCCAGCAGGCCCAGCATCTGCACCCGGTCCAGCCGCTCGCTGCGCTGAAGCAAGGGCATGCCCAGGGCCACCAGGAAGGGCGCGCTGTACAGAAAGACCACCATGCGCGACGCGCTGGTGTGTTGCAGGCCGATGAACACGCAGGCGAACTCGGCCGCGAACAGCGCGCCCACCAGCAGCCCGGCCCGCCCGCTGCCGTCGCGCTGCCACAGCGGCAGGCCGCGTGCGCGCGCCCACAGCGCCAGCAGCACCGCTGCGCCCAGCGAGCGCAGTGCCGCCTGGGTCAGCGGCGGCACCTCCGCCAGCGACACCTTGGCCGCCACCTGGGCCAGGCCCCAGGTGGCGCAGCAGCCCAGCAAAAGCACCACAGCCCGCGGGTCGAGCCGGTCCTTCCGCTCATCGTTCATGTGCGGGATTGTGGGTCGCGCAGCACCATCACCAGGCCCGCGCACAGCAGCCCGGCGATGCTGCCCGTGGCGTGGCCCACGGGGGCCAGTGCGATGTCCCAGCCCGGGCTGTGGCGCAGGGGGTCGCCCCAGGGGGCTTCCAGCAGCAGCTTGGCGGCCAGGCCGGCAAGCATCAGCAGGCCCACGACGCGCCGGCGCCCGCGCCGGCCGCCTGTGGCTGCGGCGCGCATTGCCCGCAGCGCCGCTGACGAGTACAGCACGCCCGACAGGCCGCCGTAATGCGCCAGGGCGGGTTGCAACAGCAGGCCCAGGTGGGTGAGCGGCCAGGCCGCGAACCAGGCCCAGGCCACGGGCGCGGGCGCACGCGCGGCCCAGCCGTAGGCGGCCACCAGTGCCACGGCGGCCAGGTTGCCGGCCAGGTGGCGCTCGCTCCAGTGCACGCCAGCGGCCGTCCACCAGCGCCAGGGTTCCTGCCAGACCCGGCCGGGCTGCCAGTCCAGCAGCGTCGTCGGTGCCCACCACGCCAGCAGCGCGCTTGCGGCCAGGGCGCCGCACAGCGCCAGCCACAGGCGGCCGGCGGGCCAAGCCGCAGCCTGCCGCCGACTGCACGGCGGGGTAGGGGGCGGGGCAGGTGTGGCGGTCAGCCGAAGACCGCCTGCCACAGCGCCAGCACGGCGGCGCGCTGCAGGCTCAGGGTGTTCAGGTCGACCTGGGTTGGCCGGTCGTCCAGGCGGGCGCTGTGCTGGGCGCGGCGCAGGTCGCGGTAGGCGTCGGCAGCCGCCTGGCCGACGCCCGCGGGCAGCAGCCCGGCGGCTTCCGCGCGCTGCAGCAGGGCGATGTTGCCGACGTTCTCGAGCAACCCGGCATGCGTCCTGCCGTGCGCCAGCACCAGGTACTGGACGGCGAACTCCACATCCATCATCCCGCCGGCGCTGTGCTTGACGTCGAAGCGGCCGGCGGGCACCGGCCGCGCGCTGCGCACCTTCTCGCGCATGCTGCGAATCTCTACACGCAGGGCCGCCGGGTCGCGCTCGGCGGTCAGCACGGCGCGGCGCGTGCGCTCGAAGCGGGCCGCGATGGCCGCACTGCCGGCGGCAAAGCGTGCCCGCGTCAGGGCCTGGTGTTCCCAGGTCCAGGCGGTGTTGCTGCCGCGGCCGATCTGGTAGCGGTCGAAGGCGTCGATGGACGTCACCAGCAGCCCCGAATTGCCGTTGGGCCGCAGGGCGGTGTCGACGTCGAACAGCTCGCCCGCCGCAGTGCGCACAGTCAGCCAGGTGATGAGTTTGCGCACGAAGCTGGCGTAGGCCTCCAGCGCACGGTCCTTGTCGGGCTCGTCGGCGTCGTCGTACAGGAACACCACGTCGAGGTCGCTGCCGTAGCCCAGTTCCTTGCCGCCGAGCTTGCCGTAGGCGATGACGGCCAGGCCGGTGTTGTCGCGGTGGCGCTGCTTCAAACGCGCCCAGCACCAGCGCACGGCGATGTCCAGCACCGCGTCGGCCAGGGCCGACAGGTCGTCGGCCACCTGCTCGACGGTGAGTTTGCCTTCCACGTCGCGCACCAGGATGCGGAAGACCTCGGCATGGTGGGCGCGGCGCAGGGTGTCGAGCAGCTTTTCCTCGTCGTCCTCGCCGGCGCGTTCCCAGCCGGCCAGGCGGTCGTCCAGCTCGGCCAGGAAGGCCTGTGCGTCGAAGCGCTGCTGCAGCAGCCGCTGGTCGGCCAGTTCGTCGATCACGCCGGGATGGCGCATCAGGTACTGCATGGGCCAGCGCGCCATGCCCAGCAGCCGCAACAGGCGGGCATGGACCTCGGGCCGCTCGACCAGCATCGCCAGGTAGTTCTCGCGCCGCAGCAGGGGCTCGACCCAGTCGACGAAGCGCAGGGCGCCCTGGGTCGAGCAGCTGCCGTCCTCCATGGCAGCGCCGGTTCTCTGCATCAGCCGGCCCAGGCGCAGGCGGCTGTCGTCGCGCAGGGTCAGCACCCGCGAATGCGCGGCCCAGGGACGCAGACGTTCGGCCAGTTCCGGCGGCAGCTTGTCGAGCAGGGCTTCGCTGTCGATGGGCTGCGGCACGGGACCGCAGCCGTTGCAGCCTGCGCGCGCGGCGCCGTGGCCGCCATTGCCATCACTGCCGCCCTGGCTGTCGTGCAGCAGGGCGTCGAACTCGGCCGCGACGAGTTCGCGCACCTCGCCCAGGCGTTGCAGCAGACCGCAGGCCTGCGGCTGGCAGGCCAGGCCCATGCTGCTCGCGATCCACAGCAAGTCCTCGTCGGCCGTGGGCAGCAGGTGGGTCTGCTGGTCGTCCAGGAACTGGATGCGGTGTTCGACCTGGCGCAGGAAGACGTAGCCCGCGGCCAGCCGCTCGGCGGTGGCACGCTTCATCAAGCCGCGCGAGGCCAGGTGTTGCAGGGCGCGCAGGGTGCTGCGGGTGCGGATCTCGGGGAACTGGCCGCCGCGCACCACCAGCATCAGTTGCACCGTGAATTCGATCTCGCGGATGCCGCCGCGCGACAGCTTCACGTCGTTGGCGCGCTCTGGGCGGCCGGCGGCGCGGCGCTGGGCCTCGTCGCGGATCTTGCGGTGCAGCTGGCGCAGGCCCTCGAACACGCCGTAGTCGAGGTAGCGGCGGTAGACGAAAGGCGTCACCAATGACCGCAGCGCCAGCGCGCGGCCGCTGGTGACGGCAGCGCGCGGCGCCACGACGCGGCTCTTCAGCCAGGCGAAGCGTTCCCACTCGCGGCCTTGGACCTGGAAGTACTCCTCGAGCATGCCCAGGCTGCACACCGCCGGTCCCGAGTTGCCGTTGGGGCGCAACGCCAGGTCGACGCGGAAAACGAAGCCGTCGTCGGTGGTCTCGCCGATCAGCGCGTACAGCCGCTTCGCGACGAAGCTGAAATACTCGTGGAAGGAAACTGGCCGCAGGCCTGCGGTCTCGTGGCCACTGGCGCATTCCGCTTCGCCGTCGCCCTCGCCGTCATCCTCGTAGACGTAGATCAGGTCGATGTCGGACGACACGTTGAGTTCGCGCGCGCCCAGCTTGCCCATGCCGACGATCCAGAAGTCGCACCGGCTTCCGTCCCCGCGCACGGGCGCGCCGTGGCGCGCATCGGCGTCTGCCAGTGCGCTGGCCAGCGCCAACTCGAGCGTCGCCTCTGCCAAGTGCGTCATGGCGCTGGTGATGGTTTCCATCGGCGCAGCCTGCTCGACGTCCAGCACCGCCAGGCGCTCCATCACAAGGTGGCGGGCCACGCGCAGTGCACTCGGCAGGTCGCGGCCACTGCTTGCCAGCAGATGCACCAGCGCCGTGATCTCGCGCTGCCCCGGCAGGCCCACGGGCAGCAGCGCCAATTCAGTCCCGTAGCGACGGCGCACGCGCTGCACGAAGCGGCTGTGCGCTGCCTGGGCCGGCGCGCCGCCGTGGTAGGTAAATGACATCGGTGTTCCCTTGACCATCAAGCCGAATTGTCGGCCGCTCGCGGTGGTCGCCGGGCAGCGTTTATGCCCACAGGGTAGTGCCCAATGCATAGCCCGGGCGGCCCCTGGGGCATCCCGCCGCACAATGAAGCCATGAAGATCGCCGCCTTGCAGTTGGTCTCCACGCCCGACGTGGCCCGCAACCTCGACACTGCCGCGCGGCTGGTGCGCCAGGCCGCCGAGGCCGGCGCCGCGCTGGTGTCCCTGCCCGAATACTTCTGCCTGATGGGCCACCGCGACGCCGACAAGCTGGCCCTGGCCGAGGCGCCCGGCGACCGCACCGAAGGCACGGTGCAGGGCTTCCTGTCGGCCACCGCGGCACGGCACGGCGTGTGGCTGGTGGGCGGCACGCTGCCGGTGAAGACCACCGGGCAGGACCGCGTGCTCAACCGCTGCGTGGTCTACGCGCCGGACGGCAGCGAGGCCGGGCACTACGACAAGATCCACCTCTTCGCCTTCGACAACGGCCGCGAAAGCTATGACGAAGGCCGCACCCTGCAGGCCGGGAGCGGCCCGGTGGCGGTGCAGGCGGGCGGCCTGCGCGTGGGCCTGAGCATCTGCTACGACCTGCGATTTCCCGAGCTGTACCGGGCGCTGATGGTGCCGCCCTGCGACCTGCTGTGCGTGCCCTCGGCCTTCACCCACACGACAGGGCGTGACCACTGGGAACTGCTGCTGCGCGCCCGTGCTGTCGAGAACCAGTGCTACGTGCTGGCCGCCGCGCAGGGCGGCACGCACGAGAACGGCCGCCGCACCTGGGGCCACAGCATGGTGGTCGACCCTTGGGGCGAGGTGCTGGCCGTGTGCGAAGAAGGCGAAGGCATGGCGCTGGCGCAGATCGACACCGGGCGCATCACGCAAGTTCGGGCGCAGCTGCCGGCGCTGGCGCACCGCCGGCTGTAGACCCGTTGCGGCGGGCTGCCATGCGGCGGCCGTCAGCGCGCGCCGAACATCATCCGGCGCGCCAGCCAGCCCTTGGCCAGCGGCGTGGCCTGCAGCGCGGCCAGCGCCAGGCCGCGGGCGGTGGCCAGACCGGGCAGGTCCCAGGTAAAGCTGCGCGCCAGGAAGTCGGTGGTGGCGATCAAGGCCCAGCGGTCGGGCGCGCGCGCCCAGTCGACCTGGCGCAGGGCGGCTTCGAGGTCGTCGGCCCAGCGCAGCCGGGCCACCAGCGCGTGGGCGTCGCGCAGGCCGAGGTTCAGGCCTTGCCCGGCGACAGGGTGGAGGGTCTGCGCGGCGTTGCCGATGCGCACGGTGCGGCCCTGCACAAGCGAGCGCTCGGCGTTCAGGCCCAGCGCAAAGTCCTTCAGCGCGGTGATGCCCACCAGCCGCCCCGCGGCCGGTGGGAACACCGTGTTCAGCACCGCCAGCCGCTGTGTGGCGTCGAGATCGCGCACCGGGTCGTCGCGGCTGTCCACGCACCACACCAGCGCGGCGCGTTGCCACCCAGCCGCTGCGCCCTTCAGGTTCGGCAGGGGCAGCAGCGCCGCGGGCCCGTGTCGGGTGAAGCGTTCGAAAGCGCGGCCGGGGCTGCCGCCTTCGATGTCGACGTGGCCGACCCAGGCGGTCTGTGCGTAGTCGCGCACCACGGCTTTGCGTGCCTGGTGGCCGAAGACGCCGCCTTCTGCCACCACGGCCAGGTCGAACGGCTCGGCAATGCCGGCATCGACCTCGACCGCGTCAGGCAACGGCTTCAGCGCCGCCACCGGCGTGCCGAAGCGGCTGCGCAAGCGCTGCGGGTGCGCCAGCACCTGGGCCTGCCACGCGCGCTGCAAGGGTGCGACCAGTGCGCCATACGGCAGCACGGCGCCCAGCAATGGCAGGCCCAGTTCGCGGGCTGACAGATGCACCTCGGGCCGGCCCGAGGGCAGCCAGGCCGTGGGCGTGGTTTGCGAGACATGGATCTCGCGGATCGGCTCCGCCGCGTCGGCCGGCCAGGCGCCCAGCTGCTGCAGGAACTGCACGCTGCCCAGCGCCAGCGCCAGCGTGCGCGCGTCGGCCGACACATCGCGCTCGGCCGGCCGGGCGTCGAACAGCGTGATGCTGCTGTGCGGCAACAGCCGCGCCGCGTGCAAAGCCAGCGCCAGGCCCACCGGGCCAGCACCCACCACTGCGACCCGCCACGCGGTGTTCGCCACGCCTGTGTTTGCCACTCATTTCTCCGTTTGCTGCCGCGTATTATTTGGCCTGTCGCTTCCCCATGGCAGGCAACGAAATCCGGTACGGCGGCAGCCTGACCTGAAGAACGAGGACAAGCTGTTCCAGAGCCCGTTCAAGAGCGATGTGTATTTCTTCAGCACACGCCAGCAGCTGGACAGGCGCTGGGGCACGACGCAGCCGGTGACCATCCGCGACAAGGACTTCGGCG
>ENA-OFCE01001088-OFCE01001088.1-metagenomes-genome-assembly--contig:-NODE-1088-length-14954-cov-7.120545_pt1 | contig 14954 bp, 13 predicted proteins | sample MGYA00153388_OFCE01 | MGnify analysis MGYA00153388
TGCAAAGGGGAACCGATGCGGAATCGGTTCCCCTTTGAGACCACGAAGGCACTACAGAGACGCTTATAAGGAATACCCGAATAAAAACCAAACCTCAAAGCCACTGAAAAGCACTACCCAACCGAACAACCCAAAAGGAGAAAAAGCCATGAAAGAAATCCACGTAGTCGGTGCCGCCATCACCGACGGAACCAAAATCCTGGTAGCCCAGCGTTCAGAGAAAATGAAAACACCATTAAAATGGGAATTCGTCGGCGGAAAGGTAGAACCGGGAGAAACCCATCAACAGGCACTGATGAGAGAAGTCCATGAAGAACTGGGCATTCATATACAAGTCGGAGAACACATCGCCACCGGCACCTCGGAATCCACCGACAGTCGAATCCTCCTTCACGTATACCGGGCGCAAATCCTGGAAGGACAGCCCCAGGCTGCAGAACATGCCCAAATCCGATGGGTGGAGGCGAGCCGGTTGATGGAGCTGGATTGGCCGGAAGCGGATTTACCAGCCTGTGAGAAGATCGCTGAAAACAAAATATAGCTTTATACTTTCTTAAGAAACTTTTAAGATTTACCTGGGTTTTTTCTTAATAAGTCTCCTGTATCCTAAAGGAGAGTGAAAATACTACTTCATCTTTTTTGCGGGCCCGCCATTGTCTCAATGAAGGGTGTAGCAAAATGATAGATGAAGTTATATTTTCACCGACCCTAAAGGTAGCGTTTAAGAACAGGAGGAGAACTTATTACTATGAATAAAACAAAGAATAATATAATAGCACTGTTATGGATACTTACCATACCTTTATCCAATGTAATTTACCAATTGCTGAATAATAGCAGCAGGGGAGCCAACAACCTGGTGACGGATTTTGACCGATCCACTCCATTTGTTGCAGCGTTTGCCGTACCCTACCTTTCATGGTTCTTATTTATTGGGTTGACGCTGGCATACTTCTGCTTTAAGGATAGAAGTACGTATTATAAAACATTGATAGCTGTAAATATCAGTTTGATTGCCTGCTACATCATCTACTACTTCTACCAGACAACAGTGCCCAGGCCGCAACTGGTGGGAAATGACATTTTTACAAAGCTTGTCGGATTTATATATTCTTCCGACCAGCCTTTTAACTGTTTTCCAAGCATACACAGCCTCACCAGCTACCTTATGGCGAAAGCGATTCATAACAGCCCGGTAAAAAGCACAATAAACACCATGGTTATATATGGATCCGCAGTACTGATTATTTTATCTACACTATTTATAAAACAGCATGTTGTGTTGGACGCAATTTCTGCTATACTTCTAGGTGGGGTCGTGTTTGAACTTGTTAGCAAATTCTACGGGGAGAGGATGCCGAAATGGGTAAGGAAACAATTCTCATTGTTGACGATGAGAAGGAAATTGGAAACTTGATCGAAATCTACTTGAAAAATGACGGTTATTGTGTGATGAAGGCCTTCAACGGTGTAGAAGCCTTGAGAGTTTTGGAAAGTGAACACATTGACCTTATTATACTCGATATCATGATGCCGCAAATGGATGGAATTCAAGCATGCATGAAAATACGGGAAGAAAAAAACATGCCCATTATCATGCTTTCCGCCAAAAGTCAGGATATGGATAAGATCTTGGGATTAACTTCCGGGGCGGACGACTATATGACAAAGCCCTTCAATCCACTGGAGCTGGTGGCAAGGGTCAAGTCGCAGTTGAGAAGGTATACGAGATTGAATACTCCTAGAGTCGAGAAAGCGGATGAAATTGAAGTGGATGGATTGCTGATTAACACGGCGACCCATGAAGTCAGAATCGATGGCAAAGAGGTGAGATTAACTCCGAGAGAGTTCGATATCCTTGAGCTATTGGCCCGTAACAAGGGGATCGTTTTCAGCGTTGAGAAAATTTACGAAAGGATATGGAAGGAAGATTTTCTGGAATCGGAGAATACGGTAATGGTCCATATCAGGAAGATTCGGGAGAAGATCGAAGAAAATCCAAGGAAGCCGCAGTATATAAAAACTGTATGGGGGGTGGGCTATAAAATTGAAAGTTAGAATACCATTTGCCGGTTTGTTTACGAAGCCGTTTCGTTTTTTCACGAGCATCAAAAAAACTGTGTCCAGTCAAGTAAAGCAGAGCCTTCGGCTGCAGCTTATTTTGACTTTTGGAGTCTGCCTTGTGCTATCCATATTTGTTGCAGGCATTGCAAATGATGCCTTAAAAGGCACGTCCCGCTATGCAAGTATTGACTATGCAAGTAGTCTCCATGATATTGATAATGAGACTCGAAATGTTGCGGATCAGATCAATGAAAATCCTGCTATTTTACAAAGGGAAGCAGACTTGCTGAGTTTGCTGGATGAACCAACAAAACAAAATAACATGAGAATGCTCCTTGTGGATGTGACAGGAAAGGTTCTATACAAATCAAAAAATTCCCATGAAGACCAAATTGATCTGTATAACATTATCCGTAATGCAATGGACATAAGAAATGGACGATATGCAAAAAATAAGGGAGGAGAGTTTTACAGCTTTTATCCGGTAAATTTAAATGGAGTCAATGGATATGTAGTTGCTATTGCAGTGCCTGAGCCGAGGATTATATATAGAAATAATGAAAATAACAGTGCTTTTGGATTTCTTGCGGGATTGGCTTTCTTTATGTTCCTCTTCTACTTCCTTACCAAACGGAAAATGAAGTATATAGAAGAACTGGCGCAGGGGCTTCTGGAAATTTCCAAAGGAGATTTAAACTTCCGGGTAGTAAAGAGAAGTGCCGACGAACTGGGATCACTCTCCGACAATATCAATTTTATGGCGGAAGAACTAAAAAACAAGATCGAGAGAGAGCGACAGGCGGAAAAGACAAAAAACGAATTGATCACAAACATTTCCCACGATTTGAGGACTCCTTTGACTTCCATTATGGGATACTTGAAGCTGATCAATGACAAGCGGTATGTTGATGAAAGGGAGCTGGAGGAATATGCAGGCATTGCCTATGGCAAAGCAGAAAAACTCAAGGTTTTAATCGAAGATCTCTTTGAGTACACCAAGCTGTCTAATGAAGGAGTCCGGTTGAATACCAGCAGTGTCAATATCAATGAGCTTCTGGAGCAGCTTCTGGAGGAAATGGTTCCGCTTTTTGAGGAAAATAGCTTAACCGTCGTTCACAAAATTCCCCGGGAAAAAGTCGAGGTCTTTGTCGATGCGGAGAAGATGGTACGAGTGTTTGAAAACCTTCTGATGAATGCGATAAAGTATAGTAACAAACCTGGAGAAATAAGGGTTGAGATGGTGGAGAAGGAGCAGAATGTGACTGTAATCGTACAGAACCAGGGAGAGTCGATCCCGAAACAGGATTTGCCAAAGCTTTTTCAGCGTTTCTACAGGCAGGAGAAATCACGGACGTCCACTTCCTGCGGTTCCGGTTTGGGGCTTGCCATTACACAGAGCATTGTAGAGCTTCATGGTGGGAAAATATGGGCGGAGTGTGAGGGGAATACAATCCGGTTTTTTGTCAGCCTAGTTAAGTAATAAATGCCTGGTAAGAATGATTCTTGCCAGGCATTTATTACTTAATAAAAGCAAAAAACTTTAAAATTTTCTCGAGCCAGCCACTTAACCTGGGATAGACGGTTTTAATCAGATTGAAGGCTTCTTGGGAAGATATATTGGAATTCTGCAGAACATATTGTCCATGAGCTTGCTCTCCAATAGCAACGGTCCCCTGGGCATATCCGCCAATGGCGATATTTCCAATGGCTGCACCACCCATGGACATAAAGCCTATGGCAAGCCCTCCGCAAGCCAGGATACCAATGGCCACTCCACCAAGGGAGAGCAGTCCGAGAGCAGCTCCACCCAGAGCAAGCAAACCGACAGACAATCCTCCTAGAGAAAGCCCACCTATGGCAATTCCGCCGAGAGAGATAACACCGATGGATACATCTCCGATAGCTATGATTCCTTTAGCAACCCGCGGCGTGAAGGAGTGCCTGTGAGACTTTGCTGTCCCGTGACTCCGGGTATTAATATGAACAAGGGGAAGACCGAAGAGGGTTGTCTTCGATTTATATTCGTAGTAATCTTTCGAATACTCCCTGTATTTATCCCTTTCCTTAACCAGCCTGTCAATGACTTGCTCTTTGTCTTCATAGATTGAGTCCATAAATTCTTTAGCAACTTCCTCAGGTGTTCCCATTTTTTCAATGATAGTATCGATGGTACTGCCTTCATAACCTTCCGCAATATGGGAATACAAGTCTTTCCAAACCCGGTCCTTCATTCCGTCGTCTACTACCATATAATCCAGAACTTGATTGATATATTCCTCGATATTTCTATCCATTTTTCATACCCTCCATATCCAGAATTGAATACACTGCAGATACTAATGTTGAAAACTCATGGATCATTTTTTCCAATTCACGTAAACCATTTAAGGTGATTTTATAATATTTTCTGGGGACTCCCCTTTTCTCTGTTTCCTGTTCCCAATAGTTCTCAATAAAACCGCTGTCCTCGAGTCGATAGAGGACTGGATACAGAGTTCCTTCCTTCAGGCTGAAAACTCCGTTACTCCCTGCATTTAGCTGCTGTATCAGTTGATATCCATACATATTCTGAAGGCTAAGGAGCTTAAGGATAAGAATTTCAAGAACTCCCTTCTTTAGCTGCTTTCCGACTTCATCCACGAAAATGCCTCCTATTACTAACTAATTAGTATTACTAAGTATATTGTAATATTAAATATATATACTGTCAATTCTTTCTAAGAAAAATTCTTGATTTTACTATGTTTGAGGGGTATAATCAAAACAAAAGTCAGGAAAGGTCAGAATGCCGAGATGATTCCTTTTGTGACTGGTTGAATTTTGCAAACCAGGTGTATACAATAATAGTAGAAATAAATCAGTGTTAACTGGTTTGCCCCATGATTCATAGGGGAAAGATTAGTATGTTTAGTCGATACAAGATGGAGGTATGTTTGTGCAATACAGGGATTATTACGAAACATTGGGTGTATCTAAAACTGCATCCCAGGATGAAATAAAGAAGGCCTATCGTAAGCTCGCTAAACAGTACCATCCGGATACAAACCCGGGGAACAAGGCGGCTGAGGAAAAATTTAAAGCAGTAAGTGAAGCTTATGAAGTGCTGGGAGACTCCGAAAAGAGAAAAAAATATGATACCTTCGGACAAAGCACAAATTTTAGAAACGGATTTGATTTCGATCCTTCGCAGTTTGGTTTCGGAAAAAATGCAAAGTATGAGTACAGAACCGGAGGGAATGGCGGATTTAGCGATTTCTTCAATATGTTTTTCGGCGGTGGTGGAGTGGATATGGATACGATCTTTTCACGAGCCGGAAGAGGAGGGGCAGGAAGGAGTTCATGGAATGCTCCGCAAAAAGGACAAGACAGGGAAGCTGAAATCTCCATAACTCCGGAGGAAGGCTTTAGAGGCATTGAAAAGAGAATTACCGTACAGGGAGGCGGAGGAGAGAAGACCGTTTCCTTCAAAGTGCCTTCAGGGATTAAGGATGGAGAAAAAATCAAACTGGCAGGACAGGGTTCTCCCAGCTTGAATGGGGGGCCGGCAGGAGATTTATACCTTGTTGTAAAGATCAAACCGGGTTCCGGCTTTGAGCTGGAAGGAATGAATGTCAGTACGACCCTGGATGTATACCCCTGGGAAGCTGCTTTGGGAGCTGAAAAGGCAGTGGACACACTGGAAGGAAAAATTATAATAAAAGTGCCCCCCGGTATACAATCCGATAATAAGATACGAGCAGCCGGTAAAGGGTATATTGATCGAACCGGCAGCCGGGGAGATCTATATATCAAAATCAGGATAATGAATCCCAAAGTATTGACTTCTGAGCAGAGAGAGCTTTATGAAAAGCTGCAGCAGATAGGATAAGGAAGTGGCAATCAGGGGCTGATAAATGACGCTTGTTCCCGTAGAACTTGATTTACCATACTTTCTCAATGAGCACAATTTGTGCTAAAATGTTAAGAGACATAAAAAATGTGGTAATTGTAGATTAAGTGCCCTACATAGGAGGAAGTGTTTTCATGCTTAAGTTTATAGATAAGCTGTCCGGATTAACGGCAACAGTGAATAATGGGGTCGAACTTGACGGGATTTTGGATTACGTCTATGAATCCTTTACGGATTATATACCTTATGAAAGGATTGGTATAGCGCTCCTGGACGGTCACGGATGCATCTACGCGGAAGCAGCACGGTCGGATAATGAACCCCGGTTGAAACAAGGGTATCATATGGATCTGAACGAAACGTCCTTGTTGTCGGTAGTAGAGAAGCGGGAACCAAGGATTGTAAATGACTATCTGGAACATTTGCTGGCTTATCCGTCATCCGAGACCACAAAAATGATGCTGGACGAGGGGCTGCGATCCAGTGTTGCTTTTCCTATTGTAATAAACGGGACAAGCGTTGGAGTTATTTTCTTCTCCAGCAAGGACCCTTATAAGTATAATGAAGGATGTATACCCTATATCCGTATGGTTACTCAAAATATAGGGATGGCCATTGAAAAAAACCTGCTGGTGGATGATCTGATACTGACCTCCATCATCGGTTTTGCGAAGCTTGTAGAGGCAAAGGACAATGACACGGGACAGCACATTGAAAGAATACAGAACTATTCAAAAATCATTGCTGAAAACCTGGCCAGATCCGATAAATATAGTAAGATTATCAACAGCAGATTTATAAAGGATATTTATAACTTTAGCCCGGTCCATGATATCGGCAAGGTAGGAATTCCCGATTCCATTTTGCTAAAGCCAGGCAAGCTGACGGAACCGGAGTTTGAAATCATGAAAACCCATACGACCCTGGGAGCCGATATTTTGATGAAGGCCAGCAACAACCTTTTGCGAAAGGGGAGGCACCTGTTTGATATGGGTATTCAAATTATCCTCAGCCATCATGAGAAATACAATGGAAGGGGCTATCCTTACGGGCTGGAAGGTGAGGATATACCGCTGGCAGCTCGGATTGTTACGGTTGCGGACGTACTGGATGCGCTTATGTCCAAAAGAGTTTATAAAGAAGCCTTTCCTACCGACGAGGCTCTGGGGATTATTAAAATGGAGAGTGGAAAGAGCTTTGACCCTAATGTAGTGGATGCTTTGTTTGCCGGGATCGACGACATTATGCGAATCTATGACAAGTTGAGGAAATAATAAACTGTAAATCAATAAATATAACATAAATAGTAAATAATATCATTGGGTGATTAAATGATATATATTTATAATTGTTATGGAGGTACTCATTCATCTTCATTGGCCTCCGCCATCCATCTTAAAAAACTTCCGGAGGACAGAGTTCCTACGAAAGAGGAAATACTGGGAGTTGATTATTTTAACCGGCTGACATATAAGGATATGGGAAGGCTTATATTCAGAGGAGTGGATGATGAAGGGAACAATGTATACTCTGTTGGCCGGGGAACATCAAGGGTGATAATTCCCTGCCTGCAAAATTTTATTACTATACTTTGCAAGGAATACGGATTTAAGGAAAAAGTGGTTTTTTCCAATATGTCTCCCACAGTACCGCCTGCCATGACATGTGGAGGCTTTTTCTCGAGAGGGTTGGGGATCGATTTTATTGGAGTTCCCTTGTTGGTCGTGGGTGCGAAGCAGGCATACTGGAAAGTTGCGGACATTGTTAAAAATACCCGGCAAGTAGCGAAGGATTCACAAGAGGATGTAGTGGTGCTCGAGAATAAGGGGAAATAAAGACAATGTTAGCGGAATGGAATCAATAAGTAAGGAAGTGAAGTGCAAAACGCACTCTTGTGGTCACAGAAAATAGTAGAATAAATCATGTGACTGCACGCAGTATAAAAAGGATAGCGGGGTATGCAGGATGCAGGATAATTTTATGTTCATAGTATACATATTGTTGTTCATCAACCTGGCGGGCTTTATTATCGTGGGGGTTGACAAATTTAAGGCTGGACGAAAACTGTGGAGGATACCGGAACGAGTTTTTTTCTGGTTTGCGATTGTTGGTGCATGTCCCGGGATTTACGCAGGATTTTTACTCTTTCACCATAAAACTCGCCGCTGGTACTTTATGTACGGTGTACCCTTTATCTTTGCTCTGCAATTGGCATTGGTATATTATATATCAGGTGCACAGTAAAGGAAAACCCTCTCAAAAAGCTTGAGAGGGTTTTCCTTTGGAATTGGCAAGAATATAACTTCTGCTGCACCTTATCCCTTGCAATAATCTCTTACGGCTTCTACGATTGTATATATATCATCCCGCTGAACCCAATAGTTTGTCACAAAACGCATCATCCCGTTTTCCTCCGGATTGATTTTTATGCCCTTCTTAAAGAATGCCTGGACGAGTCCGTCCGTATTACATCCTGTACCACTCATATCAAAGAACACCATATTAATATGCAGATCCTCAAGATTTACTTTAATCCCGGGAATTTTTGAAAGCTCTTCTCCGAGAAGTCTTGCATTGTCGTGGTCTTCAGCCAGCCTTTGAATCATTTCCTTCAAAGCAACCAAACCTGCAGCAGCAAGGAATCCAGCTTGTCGGAGGCCACCGCCCATCAGTTTTCGTCCTTTCCGGGCTTTGTCGATAAATTCCTTACTTCCGGCCAAAATGGATCCTACAGGAGCGCAAAGGCCCTTTGACAGGCAGAACATTACGGAATCACAGCAGCGTGTAAGTTCCGCAGCTTCTACACCCAGGTAAACAGCCGCATTGAACAGTCTGGCTCCGTCCAGGTGTACAGGAATACCCTGCTGCTGTGCAATTCCGTAGATTTCCCTCATATTCCGGAGCGGAATAACACGGCCGTTGGAATGGGCATTTTCGAGACAAATCAGGCCGGTTCTGGGAAAATGAATATCTTCCCCTCGAATTTTGGATGCGATTTCTTCCGGGTCCAGTTCCCCTTTGTTACTTTTTAAGGTTCTGAGCTGAACGCCTGCGATTACCGCTGCGGCTCCCACCTCATGGGCGACGATGTGACAATCATCCCCCAGGATGACTTCGTCTCCCCGGTTGCAATGGGTAAACAATGCAAGCTGATTCCCAAAGGTGCCGCTGGGGACGAACAGTGCAGACTCTTTTCCCACCAGATTGGCAGCATACTCCTCCAGTTCCCGGACTGTGGGATCATCAGCGTATACATCATCGCCTACTTCAGCATGGTACATAACATCCCGCATTTTCTGTGTAGGCATTGTAACGGTATCACTTCTCAAATCTATATATCGCATTCAATATACCTCCTAAAAATCTTATATGACAGTATTATACCTCATACAAAGGTATAGTAGAATATACATGTTTTACATAAATTTTTAGAGGGCAGGGAGGGATATCCCACCTGATCGCAGCTCCATCGGCGAAACCGGGTGACCCTTCCGCGGGGATGAGCAGGGGTGGAGGGAATAGTTTTAAGGTAAACTCGTTACTTTTTCTATCCTACTGTATTCGTTAGAAGTGCAAAATATAGATTGAAGGTTTATTTGAAAGGCCTTCAATGGTATAATTAGTTTTAATTACTAATTCGCGATGGGAGTGACAGCGGGTTTGTTTGACGAAAAGGCATTAGGGGTCATACAAGCACCCTCCGTAAATTACAAAACTGTTTTACAGGGACCTACAGGATGTGGAAAGACTACTGTACTAATGGAACGATACCGGTTTATGGTTGAGGAAATGGGGATACCCAGTGATAGCATATTGGTTCTGGTTTTAAACAGGGCACAGGCGGAGCTGTGGACAGAAAAGACGTCCTTTAAAGCTTCAGGGAGAATTTGGATCAGTACATATTATTCTTTTATACAAGAACAAATCAATACCTATTATCCGCTGGTTTTAAAGAATTGTCCAGATATTGGGAACAAGAGCTTACGTCCCGTTTTTCTGCCTTTTGAAGCGTCCAGATACCTGGTTTCAAAAGTTGTTGATTGGCACAGGGAAAACAAGGGAATCTTTCCTTCTATAACAGCAGAATCGGACAGGATCGCAGGAGACCTGGTGAACAACCTTTTTAAAGCTGCGGCTTCCGGATTTCCCTTTGATGAAATCAGCCGCAGGCTGTTTAATTCCCTCCCTGTAAAAGAAGATGACAAGAGAGAAAGCTATAGGGAGTCGGAGGAAGTGCTGTCGGCGTACAAAAAGAAATGTATGAATCTGGGCGTCTTTGATTATGGCATGGCCGTAGAGATATACAGTACCTGCCTTTTACAGGATGAGGAATACAAGAGGCATTTTACGCAGAGAGTCCGGCACATGATAGTCGATAATATTGAAGAAAAGTTTCCAGCAGAGGTTGATTTTATTGGAATGATGCAGCAATACCTGGATACCTGCATCCTCGGCTATAACTACGAAAAGGGAAGCGAAAACGGCTGGGAAGGTGTACACCGCTATCTGAAGGAAAAAATAATCGGGGGCTATGAAGTGATAGACCTCGGTAAATCTCATACGTGCAATGCTTTTATGTATGAATTTTCGGAGATGCTTTTTGAAAATATACGATCCAGCAGTGCCAAAAAACATAAAAGCCCTGTGATAGAGAGAATTCCTCCTGTAGAGCTGCGAAGCGAGATGCTGGAAAATATAGGGGATAAAATCTGCAGGTTGGTCAATGAGAACGGGTATCAGACAGTAGATATTGCTGTGTTATCCACCTATGCCGATCCGGTAACAGAGTTGGTAATAAGCAAAATTACGAATGAGCGGGGAATTCAGGTGAATAACATTGCCAGGAAGGAAAGGATTGTAGACAGCGAAGTGAACTTTAGCCTCATCGTATTGGCGCAGCTGTGTTTTCCCTCCTATGGTTTTTATCCCAACACGGATTATCTGCGCGTATTGGCAGGGAGACTGTTTGGTGTTGATCCTGTAAGGGCCTGGCTGTTGGCCGAGGAAATTCACACGGAAGGAGCTTTTCCTCATCTGGAGCTTCTGAAAACATCGAAGAACTGGGACAGGCTTAAGTCAAGACTAAATACGGACCGGTACAGTTTTATCCGTGAATGGGTGGAGGAGCATAGAAAAATCAGTAAGTCCTTATCCATTGACCGGTTTTTCTATAAAGCATTTCTGGAAATATTTCTGACAGAACAGATGCCCCTGGCGGATATACGACAAGTGGCCATGCTGATACAAAGGGCTGAAAAATTTGTTGATGCCCTTGACCGGTTCAAAAACATGAACTCAGGAAAAGGATTCCTGGAAGTTTTGTTGGCGGGAATGAAAAAAAGCGATTCGGGCAGTGATGAGGCAGAGGAAGAGAATGAAAAGGGTTCCGTACTTTTGGCAACCCCACAGACATACCTGGCAGGACCTTTTCATCACAAGGTTATACTCCTGGCCGGCATTAGCAGTCGAAACTGGATTCCGCGGAATGTGAAGGAATTGACAAATCCCATTGTGCTGCATAGGGCCTGGGACCCAGCACAAGTGTATACGGAAGAACTGGAAGAAGAGAATCAAAAAGCAGGGATTGCCTCGGTCCTGCGTGCTGTGGCAAAACGATGCGGAGAAAAACTGGTGGTTTTCGAATCAGCTTTATCTGCTAGTGGGTATGAGAACGATGGACTGTTGGGGGAATACTTGTAAATGATAAGTAATAAATGAGGAAGAGGGAAGGGGCGAAAAAGCTTTGGGACTTAGAAAAGGACAAAAGGAGCTTGTAGAGCAATACCGGGGAGGCTTTTGTGCAGTGCCGGCAATACCGGGCGGAGGAAAAACCCATTGCCTTTCCCTGTGGGCTGCGGAAATGATTGCGCAAGGGCTGCATAAACCCGGCAAGATCCTTATTGTTACCTATATGAATAGTGCCGTTAACAATTTCAAACAGCGGATTGCAGCAGAACTGGCAAGACGTGGAATCGCAGGAAGCAATGATTATTTCGTATCGACCATCCACGGGCTTTGCCTGCAAATCATAAAGGAAAAACCCGATCTGGCAGGAGCCAATGAAGAGTTTGAAATAGCCGATGGAGTAACCAAATACAATATTATCAATAGTGCGGTGGAAGAATGGCGGAGGAAAAACGAAGGGCAATTCCGGCAATTTATTGAGGATGAACAACTGAAGGGGAATCGAGCAGCACAAAGCTGTAAAATGTGGCAGGACAGGCTGTGTGGGATTATCCCTGCCTCCATCGGGGATTTCAAATCCCGTGGAGTAGGTCCGCGGAAGGCCAGGGAACTATGCAGTAATCTTTCCGATGACTCCATACTCAAATGTATAGCAGAAATCTATGAGGTGTACGATCGAAGACTTAAAATGGAAGGCCTGATGGATTTTGACGACATGCTGTACAAAGCAAGAGATTTATTGGAGAAGGATAAACTGCTTCTTGAAAAATACAGGCATAAGTATTCCTTTGTTTGTGAAGACGAGGCCCAGGACTCAAATCTTATTCAAAGCGAGATTCTGACCCTGATTGCAGAGGGGAACCTACTCCGGGTAGGGGATAGTAACCAGGCCATTTGCGGCAGCTTCAGCAATAGCGATTTTTCTCTCTTTAAAAATTTCTGCCATCAGCCGGAAACGACGGTATACGGCATTACCCAGTCCAGTCGGAATACCCGGGATATTATTGGTCTGGCCAATTATTTTGTGCGGCTTGTCCGGGAAGAGCATCCAGTGCCGGAATGCAGAGAAAGCCTTCTGCCGCAGATGATAGAACCGGTTGGGGAAGAGGATGAAAGACAGAATCCCGTCACACCGGAATACGGAATCAAATCACGGATTTTTGAATCCTGGGAGGAAGAATTCCGAAGTGTTGTAAAGCAAGCTCTCCATATGACCCGGCTGCATCCGGATAAAACCATTGCCATACTGACTCCTACTTCGTGGAAAATCAGCGATATAGTCACGATGATGGAATCCTGGGGGATGGAGTTTGAAGAGCTTGACAACAGCTCCGGAGAGAGAACCCGGGTGCTTCGGATGCTGGGAACCGTAATTGATTTCCTGGCAGAGCCGGGCAATAGCGAAAAATTAGCCCGAATGATAGTAGAATGTCTGCTATCTGTAGAAAAAACGGACAAACAGGCAAATCCTCTGGCATATAAGCAGCAAAAAGACGCTTTGGAAGCGTTTATAGCAAAATGCAATGTAGAAGACATACTTTATCCTATAGAGGGGACAATGCCTCTGGAGGAGGCTCCGGAAGCCCTTCGGGATTCATACCTTTGGAGGGAATGCATTCGTCAACTGCCCGTTGCCCGGGCGCTGCTGGAGTATCCGCTCATTCCCTTTGAAGGCTTGATCCTGTTTATTGCCGATCAGCTTGGTTTTGGCAGAGAAGAAAAGGCTGTGGCGCAAAAAGTCGCATCGGATGTTCGTTTTCTATCGGTTCAGGACAAGCAATTCAGGCTGAAGGATCTTTCCCAGGAGCTTCTGCAGCCTAAAAACATATTCAGTTACTTTACAGGGGTTGTATGGGAACTCAAAGGGTATGAACCCCGGCCCGGTGTGGTCAGTGTTTCTACCTATCATAAGTCCAAGGGGCTTGAATGGGATATTGTATTTCTTACGGGCCTGAGCTATGGGGATTTTCCGGTTACTCTCAACGATAGGTTTATCGGAGAGTATTGGTTTCTGAAACAGCAGTATAAGAATCCTACAGCCTTGGCAAAGTCTGAGATCATGAAAGTCATCGAAGGGAGAGCCACAGGAGACTCCTTTAAGGAATCAAAAATTGAGACCATTTCGGAAAGGGCAAGGCTTTTGTATGTGGGTATCACCCGCGCAAGGCAATACCTCTACCTTTCCGGTTTTCACGCGAATCCGGGAAAGAAAAATGAAGTTTTACCTTCCAGGTATTTAAGCGAAATTACCAAATATATTCATCGAAAAACAACAGAAGGAGATGGCAGAGCATGAATTTTGAACGCTTTTATTTTACACAACAATCCTTAAAGGCTTTTGAAAGCTGCCCTCTCAAATTTAAAAAGCGGTACATCGAAAATATCTATTGGGGAGAGCCACCGGAGGAAAATGTAAGACGGCATATGCAGTTAGGGAAGGATTTCCACCTGCTGGCACAAAGATATTTTATGGGAATACCCATGGAAGATACTGAGGCTGCGCTGCAAAGCGAACAACTGAAAAAGTGGTATAACAGTCTGAAAAGGTCTTTTCCGCTGGATAGAAATACGGTGTATCTGCCCGAGTGCAAATTAAAGCTGAATTCGGGGCGCGGATGCCTGGAAGCTAATTTTGACCTCCTGGCGGTAAAGGATGGGCAAATCACCATATGGGACTGGAAGACCGGAAGTTCACAAAACAATGCGGAAAACTCACTGCGAAACCGAAAGCTGCGTGGAAGCCTTCAAACCATGGTCTACCTATTTGTATTAAAGGAGCTGGGATACTTGATAACCGGGGAGAGTATGGATTGTGAAAAACTCAGGATGTGTTATTGGCAGCCGGAGCCTGCTGCAGTCATAACGGAAGTGATTTATAGTGATGATTTGCATGAAGCATTTTTTACGACCCTTTTTGACCGTATAGAAGTGATACGGCAGTATGACTATAGCACCTTCGACAAGTCACTGTATGTTAGGGACTGTAAATACTGTGAGTTCAACTGCTTCTGCAATAATGAAAAAGTAGACTATGAGGCAGTTTATACAGAGGATTTCCTATACACCGATTTGTAATTTAGGAGGGGAAGAGAGGATGCGTGGGTCTTCAGATGATGAATGGAAAAAAGATTAAAAAAGTTTTAAAATAATGCTTGACTTTTATCCCAGTCCCGGTTAAAATATAATTCGTTGGCTCGCGGTGAGTGACATAAAGCGCTTAGACAGTGCTTTCACCATAGCCAACAACGGTGACTATATAATGTGGCCCATTGGTCAAGTGGCCTAAGACACCGCCCTTTCACGGCGGTAACACGGG
>ENA-OFCE01001089-OFCE01001089.1-metagenomes-genome-assembly--contig:-NODE-1089-length-14946-cov-5.468202_pt1 | contig 14946 bp, 8 predicted proteins | sample MGYA00153388_OFCE01 | MGnify analysis MGYA00153388
CCCGATCCCCGCCCCGGCGACGCGCCGCTGATCATGCGCGCAACCAATGTCACCGGAGACGTCTTCACTCACCCCGCGATCAACGAAGTGTCGCTGCTCCGCGAAACCCGTCAGACCGCAAAGATCGAATTGTCGGTATCAGGCCGCGTGGTAATGCCCGAATTGGTGTGCGACGGCGTGCTGGTCGCAACGCCGGCGGGCTCGACCGCTTACAATTTCTCCGCGCGCGGCCCGATCCTGCCGCTTGCCGCCAAGATGCTTGCGTTGACCCCGATCGCGCCATTCCGCCCGCGCCGCTGGACCGGGGCGATCCTGCCCGACGATGTCTCGGTCGGCATGCGCGTGCTCGAACCGGTCAATCGGCCCGTTTCGGCGGTCGCCGACCAGTTCGAAGTGCGTGACGTCACCCAGGTCGACGTCAGCCTCGACCGCGAGCGATCGCTGACCTTGCTGTTCGACCCGGAACATGCGCTCGACGAGCGGATCGCGATGGAACAGTTCACCACCTGAGCGCCCAAATTACCACTTGAGGCTTGCGAAACTGTATTCGCTGCGTCATAGGCGCGGGCGTCCGCTTTGGACCGCTCCCCGATAGCTCAGCGGTAGAGTAGGTGACTGTTAATCACTTGGTCGTTCGTTCGAATCGAACTCGGGGAGCCATTTATTTCGCAAGCGGCCAGTCCGGCCAGGATGCGGCTCCATTCTGGCTCCAAACGCAAACTTTCGTAAGCAAATGAGTGGCTATCGCCGTTTTATCAACGGAGATCGCCAGTGCGCCAGATCGTCTATTTCAGTACCGCCGCGGATCGCCAGGACGCGATCGTCATCGCCGGGATCGTCGCCCAGTCGCGCGATCATAATTTGCGCCACGGCATCACTGGGATGCTGGTCGCGGGCGGTCACCGCTATCTGCAGGTGATCGAAGGCCAGGGCGAGGTCATCGACGGCCTTGCCATGCGGCTGAGGCGCGATGATCGCCATCTCGGCATGTCGGTGCTGGTCGATCGTAGCATCGACCGCCGCAGCTTCGACGGCTGGTCGATGGCCTTCGCGAAGGAAGCGAGATTGGGCGAATATTCGACCTTCGGCGAAGTGGTTGCCCAGATTCAGCGCCAACTGACCGATGCCAAATTGCGCGAGCAGCTCGATTGTTTCGCTCGCACCTTTTCGAGCACGCCGACGCGGCTGGAAACGCCGCTGTGGCAAATCAACACGCGCGGTCGCAACGGTTCAGCCGTCGATAACCGCCATTAAGGACGCGTTGCCGCCGGCCGCGGTGGTATCGATGCAGGTCACGCGCTCGGTCGCGAAGCGCGCGACATAATGCGGGCCGCCGGCTTTGGGGCCGGTGCCGGACAATCCCTCCCCGCCGAATGGCTGGCTTTCGACCACCGCGCCAATCTGGTTGCGATTGATGTAGATATTGCCGACCCGCGCCCGCGCCTCGACCCGCTCGCGTACCGAATCGATCCGGCTTTGCAGCCCGAGCGTGAGTCCGAAACCGCTGGCGTTGATCTGGTCGATGACGTCGTCGAGCGCGCCGCTTTTCCAGCGGATGACGTGGAGGATCGGGCCGAAATTCTCCTGCGTGAGGTCGCTTAGCGATCCGATCTCGAATATCGCCGGGGCGACGAAACTGCCCTTGGCGGCGGCCTTGGGCAGGTCGAGCCGCGCAATGAGCGTCGCGCTCTTCGCCATCGCCTTCGAATGCGCGTCGAGCGCCGCCTTGGCCTCGGCGTCGATCACCGGCCCGACATCGGTCGCCAGCTCGCGCGGATCGCCGATTGTCAGCGCCTCCATCGCGCCCTTGATCATCGCCAGCATGCCGTCCGCGACGTCATCCTGCAGGAACAATACGCGCAACGCCGAGCAGCGCTGCCCGGCACTCTGGAACGACGACGCAACGACGTCGCGGGTGACTTGTTCGGGCAGCGCCGAGCTGTCGACGATCATCGCATTCTGGCCGCCGGTCTCGGCGATCAACGGGATGATCGGCCCGTCGCGGTTCGCCAGCCCGCGGTTGATGGCGCGCGCGGTGTCGGTCGATCCGGTGAAGGCGACGCCGGCGATCAACGGATGCGCGGTCAGCGCGGCGCCGACCGTGCCGTCGCCGGGCACGACCTGGACGATTTCGCGCGGAATCCCCACCTGGTGCATCAGCTCAATCGCCAGCGCGCCGATCAACGGGGTCTGTTCGGCCGGCTTGGCGATCGCCGCATTGCCCGCCGCCAAGGCTGCGGCCACGGGCCCGATGAAGATCGCCAGCGGGAAATTCCACGGCGAGATGCACGCGAACACCCCCCGCCCGTGCAAGGTCAGCTGGTTCAATTCCCCGGTCGGCCCCGGAAGCAACGTCGGCACCGCAAACTGCCGCCGCGCTTCGGCGGCATAATAACGCAGGAAATCGACCGCCTCACGCACTTCGAGCACCGCATCGATCAAGGTCTTGCCCGCCTCGCGGATGCACAGGGAGAATAATTGCTCGCGCTCATGCTCAAAGCGGTCGGCCGCCGCATCGAGCAACGCCGCGCGCGCAACCCCGCCAAGCGCATTCCACGCCGGTTGCGCCGCCGATGCCGCGCGCACCGCGGCATCGACCTCCGCCACGCTCGCCGCGATCACCTTGCCGATCACTTCGCCGCGATCGTAGGGCGCGACCACCGGCTCGCCAGCGCCCTTGCCGCCTACCGTCGGCTGCGCGGCCCACAATTTCCCGTCGAGCGCATCGAGCCGCTTGAGCAGCGGATCGCGCACCCGCGGATCGCTGAGATCGAGCCCGGCGCTATTCCTGCGCCCGGGCCCGAAAATCGCGTTCGGCAACGGGATCGCGGGATTGCGCCGCGGAGCCATCGCCGCCAGCTCCGCCACCGGATCGCGCACCAGATCGTCGAGCTGTACCGACTCATCGGCGATGCGATTAACGAACGACGAATTGGCCCCATTCTCGAGCAGCCGCCGCACCAGATAGGCCAGCAATTCCTTGTGCGTACCCACCGGTGCGTAAATCCGCACCGGGGTCCGCGTCTCGCCAATCCCGGCCTCGAGCTTGGCCAGCTCCTGGTACAGCCCCTCGCCCATGCCGTGGAGCCGCTGGAACTCGAACGGGGTTTCCCCCGCCAGCGCCTTCACCGCGCCGATCGTATTGGCGTTATGAGTCGCGAACGCCGGATAGATGCAGTCGCTCGCGGCGAGCAAATGCCTGGCGCAGGCGAGGTAGCTGACGTCGGTCGCGAGCTTGCGCGTCCACACCGGATAATCCTCGAGCCCGGCGACCTGCGCCGCCTTGATCTCGCTGTCCCAATAGGCGCCCTTGACCAGCCGGACCATCAGCTTGCGGTGATGCTTCCTCGCCAGCGCCGCGACCCAGTCGCACAACGGCAGCGCACGCTTTTGATACGCCTGCAGCGCCAGCCCGAACCCGCCCCAGCCGTTCGCAAACAGGGCATCGTCCGCGACCAAAGCCTCAATGATGTCGAGCGACAGTTCGAGCCGGTCGGCCTCCTCGGCATCGATCGTGAAATGGACGTCGGCTTTGCTCGCCTTCATCGCCAGCGCGCGAAGCACCGGCAGGATCGCCGCCTTGACCTCGTCGGCATGGTTCCATTCGCAGCGCGGGTGGAGCGCCGACAGCTTGACCGAAATCCCCGGCGACGCCTTGAACCCGCCCTTGGCCGCGCCCGCAATCGCGTCGAGCGCATCGCTATACGATTTGGCGTAGCGCGCCGCGTCGGCATGGGTCCGCGCCGCCTCGCCGAGCATGTCGAAACTATGCTCCTGCCCCGCCTTGCGCTCCGGCCCGGCACGCTTGAGCGCTTCCTCAATCGTCCGCCCGAACACGAATTGCTTGCCAAGGATCTTCATCCCCTGGCTGACCGCGGTACGGATCACCGGCTCGCCCAGCCGCCCCACTGCGCGACCCACCGCCGCGCGCCAACTGGTCGAGCGGTCGTTGGCTTCTTCGAGCACCTTGCCCGTTAGCAGCAACGAGAAGGTCGCCGCATTGACGAAGGTCGACTTGGAATCGCCCAGCTTCTCCGCCCAGTCGGGGCCGGACAATTTGTCGGCGATGAGGTCGTCGGCGGTCCCCGCATCGGGAATGCGCAGCAAAGCCTCGGCGAGGCACATCAACGCGATGCCTTCGTCGCTGCCCAGATCATAGGCCGCCATGAAGGCATCGATTCCGGCCGGCTTGTGCCCGCGCACCGCGGTCGACAGCGACCGCGCCACCGCCGCCGCTTCGGACGCCTCTTGCTTGCTCAGCGCCGCCTCGGTCAGTCGCTGCGCAACCAACGCCTCCTCATCGGGGCGATACGCCCGACGAAGCTGGTTGCGGTCGATCAACGCTTCCACTGGTTACGCGAGCGCGCCGTGGCAATGCTTGTATTTGCGCCCCGACCCGCACGGGCACGGCGAATTGCGACTCTCGGGCGGCACCGCGCCTTCGGGCCAGTCGGGCAATACCGTCTGCAGCTGCGGCGCGAACATCGCCCCCGCACCATCACGGTCGAACGTATCGTCATCGCCCGACAGCGGGTCGAAATGGCTGGTGATGAAGTCGGGCAGGCCCGTCGGCAGCGGCGCCGGATCGTTGAGCTGGACCTGCGAGCGCATCAACGTCTTGGTTACTTCCTCGCGGATCGCGACCAGCAGCCGCTCGAACAGCAGGAACGCCTCCTGCTTATATTCGTCGATCGGTTTCTTCTGGGCGAAGCTGCGCAAGTGAATCACCGTGCGCAGTGCGTCCAGCGTCCCCAGATGCTCTTTCCAATGATGGTCGAGGGTCTGGATCAAAATCTGCTTCTCAACGTCGATCCAGCGCGTCATGTCGGCGCCGGCGGTCTTCTCGACCATCACCTGGTCGCCCATCGCCGACAGACGATCGACGAGAATGTCCTGCTCAACCGCCTCCTCGGCCAGCCATGCATCGATCGGCGGCTGCAGGCCGAGCAAATCGTCGACCCCGTCCTTCAGGCCCACGACATCCCATTGCTCGGGATAGGTCCCCGGCGGGCACGTCTCATTGACCAATGACGAGATCGTCTCGCTGCGGAAATCCTCGATCACGTCGCTGACATGGTCGGCGTCCATGATCTCGGCACGCTGCTCGTAAATCACCTTGCGCTGGTCGTTCATCACATCGTCGAATTCGACCACCTGCTTGCGGATGTCGTAATTGCGCGCCTCGACCTTTTTCTGCGCGGTCTCGATTGCCTTGGAAATGAGCGGGCTGACAATCGCCTCGCCGTCTTCGAGGTTCTTGTTCATCAACCGCGCAAAGGCGGTCTGCGAGCCGAAGATGCGCATCAAATCATCGTCGAGGCTGAGGTAGAAGCGCGACAGGCCGGGGTCACCCTGGCGGCCCGAACGGCCACGCAACTGGTTGTCGATGCGACGGCTTTCGTGGCGCTCGGTGCCAAGCACGAACAATCCGCCGGCGTCGAGCACGCGCTGCTTCTCGGCCGCAATCTCGCTTTTGATGCGAACGATCGAAGCGTCGCGATCGGGCCCGGCAGGCGTGTCCTTAAGCTCATCCTCGATCAAGAAGTCGAGATTGCCGCCGAGCTGGATATCGGTCCCGCGGCCCGCCATGTTGGTCGCGATGGTCACCGCGCCCATTCGCCCGGCCTGCGCGACGATATGCGCCTCGCTCTCGTGGAAGCGGGCGTTGAGCACCTCGTGCTTGATCTTCTCCTGCTCCAGGAACTCGCTCAGCATTTCCGATTTCTCGATGCTGACGGTGCCGACCAGCACCGGCTGGCCAATGTCCTGCCGCTTGCGGATTTCCTTGGCGATGGCCTGGAACTTGTCGGTGATATTCTTGTAGAATTCGTCGTCTTCGTCGAGCCGCAGGACATCGACGTTGGTCGGGATCGAGACGACATTCATCTTATAAATGTCGAAGAATTCGGGCGCCTCGGTCAGCGCGGTGCCGGTCATCCCGCTGAGCTTGGGATACATTCGGAAATAATTCTGGAAGGTAATCGACGCCAGGGTCTGGTTCTCGGGCTCGATCGTCACGAATTCCTTGGCCTCGACCGCCTGGTGGAGCCCGTCCGACCAGCGCCGCCCGTCCATCATCCGCCCGGTAAATTCGTCGATGATGACGATCTTGCCGTCCTTGACGATATAATCGATGTCCTTCTTGAACATCTTGTTGGCTTTGAGCGACTGGTTGAGGTGGTGGACCGACTGGGTATTGGCGATGTCGTACAGGTTCTGCCCAACGATCAGCCCGGCTTCCTCGAGCATCCGCTCGGCCTTCTCGGTGCCTTCCTCGGTCAGCACGATCGACTTCTGCTTCTCGTCGAGCTCGTAGTCGGCGGCGACGAACTGCTTCACGATCGCGTCGACCCCGACATACAGCTCGGACTTGTCGTCGGTCGGACCGGAGATGATCAGCGGGGTGCGCGCTTCGTCGATCAGGATCGAGTCAACTTCGTCGACAATCGCGAAACCGAATTCGCGCTGGACCATCTGGTCGCGGCTGAACTTCATATTGTCGCGCAGATAATCGAAGCCGAGCTCGTTATTGGTCGCGTAGGTGATGTCAGCTTCATAGGCGTCGCGGCGAAGGTGATCGATCAGATTGGGGACGATGATCCCGACGCTCAGGCCGAGGAACTTGTAGACTTGCCCCATCCATTCGGCGTCGCGCTTGGCGAGGTAGTCGTTAACCGTGACGACGTGGACGCCCTTGCCGGGAAGCGCGTTGAGATAGACGGCGAGCGTCGCGACCAGGGTCTTGCCCTCGCCGGTGCGCATTTCGGCGATTTCGCCGCGGTGAAGCGCGATCCCGCCGATCATCTGGACGTCGTAATGGCGCTGGCCGAGCGTGCGCTTGGCGGCCTCGCGGACCGTCGCAAAGGCTTCGGGCAGCAGGTCGTCGAGCTTGGTGCCCTCGTCTAGCCGCTTGCGGAACACCACGGTCTGGTTGGCGAGTTCCTCGTCGGTCAGCGCGCTGATCGTCGGTTCGAACGAGTTGATCGCGTCGACGATCTTGCCGAGCTTGGCAACATAACGGTCGTTCGACGACCCGAAGATCGATTTGGCCAGTCCGGCGATCATGATGCTAACAATTCCTCAAAAAACCGATCCCGCGCCAAAATCTTCGAAACGAAGGGGCGCGGGAAAGCTCGCTCGCGCGCGAGCGTGAATGCGGCGCGATGTAGGCAGCGCCCGGCCTTGCGTCAATCGAGCAGGGCCCTGGGGCCGCGCGATCAGGCTTGCGCAACGCCCGACTTGGCGGCGGAAGCGAGCTCTGCCTCGAGCCACTGCTGGATCTGGCTGCGCGGCGCGGCGCCGACTTTCTGTGCGACCGGCTTGCCGTCCTTGAACAGCACCATGGTCGGGATTCCGCGCACGCCATAACGCGTTGGCGTATCGGGATTTTCGTCGATGTTGAGCTTGAATATGTCGACCTGCTCGCCGATTTCGCCGGCAATTTCCTCGAGCGCGGGGGCGATCATGCGGCATGGGCCGCACCATTCGGCCCAGAAGTCGACCAAGACGGGCTTGCCCGCGCCCAATACGTCGGTGGCGAAACTCTGATCGGTGACGCTACGCGTTCCCATGAAGTCGACTCCTGATGATGCTTTAAAGTGCATATGGGCGTTCGGGGTCCGTCCCTCAACCGCCAAGCGTGATCATTTTCGGGCCCGAGGTGTAAAGCAGCGCCGCCTCGACCGTCCGGCCGGGGAAAATCGCCTTGAGCGCGGCGGTGTAAGCGAGCATCTGGCGGCGGTGCGCGGCAGGAATGGCGGCCTCGTTCGCAGGCACACTCATCCCGGTCTTGTAATCGATCACCCGCACCATCGTCTCGGTGACCAACAGCCGATCGACCGTCCCGGCGACCACCTGCCCGTCCTCCAACACCGCCGCAATCGGCGCCTCGGCCAGCGAGTTGTCGCCAAATATGTCCTTGAAATCAGAATGTTCGATGATGTCGCAGACTGTCGCCGCATAGGAGGCTCGCAGTGCGACTGAATCAATCCCCGCCGACCGCTCCAACCACCGATCCGCCGCCGCTAGCCGTTTCTCCGGCTCAACCCCCGGCAATCGTTCAAACAACGAATGCAGCACCACCCCGCGCCGGGCCGCATCCACCTCGCCCGGCATTGGCGGCGGATAGGGCGTCCGGTCCTCATTCCCGCCCGACGGCGCCAGCGGCCGTGGCGGCCGTTCCTCCTCGGGCGCCATCGCGCGGAGCCATTGCGGCAGTTCAATCACTGGCCGCTGATCGACCCGGCGGCGGGCACGCGGCGCATCGCCCTTTGCCTCGAACAGCAATTTGCCATCGTCGCCCGGCGTCGCACCAATTGCGATCATCGCCCGCTCGACCCGCGCGTGCCAGCTGTCGGGAACGGCAGTCTTCTTGCGCACCCCGGCAATCACCAACCGCTCGCGCGCCCGGGTCAGCGCGACGTAAAGCAGCCGCCAATGCTCGGCGAGGTCGAGCGTTTCTTCTTCCGCAATCAACGTCGCGAACGGCGACACCCGCTCGGCCTTTCGCGGGCGAATCAATGGTACTTTGCGACCTTCTATCGGGAAGTCGAGCGGCGGGTTGGTCGCGCCGAGCTTGTTGGGATCGGCGGTAGCGTCGGCGAGGATCACCACCGGCGCTTCGAGGCCCTTGGCGCCGTGGACGGTCATCACCCGCACCGCATCGACCGGTGCCGACGGGTCGCGCTTGATCTCGACGTCGCCAGCTCCGAACCAGGCGAGGAAGCGGTCGAGCGAATTGACGTCGTCGCGCTCGAACTCCAGCGCCGCCGACAGCAATTCCTCGATCGGATCGCGCGCTTCGGGGCCGAGGCGGCGGATCAGCTTGCGGCGACCGTCGAGCGGGCCCGACAGGATCGTTTCGAGGAAGGTCGCCGGCGTGGTGTAATCGGCCATCGCCAGCAGCATGCGGAGTTGGGCCAGCGTGGCCTCGATCGCGCCGCCGCGATCCTGCAGCACCGACCACAGCGGCTTCCCGCCGCGGTTATTGGCAACGTCGTATAATTGCTCTTGGCTCCACCCGATCAGTGGCGAGACGAGCAGATTGGCGAGGTTGAGGTCATCGAGCGGCTGGACTGCGAACCCGACCGCCGCGAGGAGATCCTTGACCGCCAGCGGGCGATGCAGGTGGAGGCGATCGATCCCCGCGACCGACACGCGCTCGGCAAACAATCGCGCGACGATCAGCGAGGCGAGCTCGCCGCGGCTGCGCACCAGGATCAGCACATCGCCCGCCGACAACGGCCGCCCGGTGCTAGCCATCACCGGCGCGTCGTCGATCCATTGCTTGACCGCGCGCGCCAGGCTGGTGGCGTAGCGCCGCTCGCCCTCGCCGATCCAGCCCTCGTCGCCCGAATCGTCACCTTCGTCATCGTCGGTCGAAAATGCCGGCCACCATTCGACACGCCCGGGACGCTCGGCGTGGTGGGCGTGGTGGCGGTCGGGGCGATCGGGCAGGCCCATCGCTTCATGGCCAACCTCGGCGATCACACCATCGACGAGGTCGAGGATCGCTGGCGACGAGCGGAACGAGGCGTTGATCGATAATTCGCGGAATTCGCGATAATGTTCATCGTCGGTTTCAAGCCCGGCGGCGGCGGTTCGAACGCGACCGCGCATCGCTTCGAATTCGCGCGGGTCGGTCCCCTGGAAGCGGAAGATCGCTTGCTTGAAATCGCCAACCATGAACACGCTTCGCCAGCGATTCTCGGTTTCGCTCGAACCGCTGAAATATTCCTCGATCAATTGCCACACGATCGCCCATTGGTCGGCGTTAGTGTCCTGCGCTTCGTCGACCAGGATGTGATCGGTGCGGCGGTCGAGCTTGAAGCGGACCCAGTCACCCATGCCGGGGGTTTCGAGCAAAGTGCGAGTCCAGGCGATCAGGTCGCCAAAGTCGGCCACTCCGGCGGTTTCCTTGGCGCGGGTGTAGGCGGCGGCATAGGCCTGGCCGGCGCGCAGGCCCGCGGCCTGGATGGCGGCTAGGCCGGCGGCGCTTTTCATCGTCATCAACCATGAGAATGCGCTGTAGGCATCGTCGCTAAGCGTTTGATAGTCTGGGTTGACCTTGAGCTGGCCGGCCGAGGTAGAACGCTGGCCACCGTCGCTCTTCATGACGACTTTCGATACCAGATACAGCGAATCGAAGCGGCAATTGGGGTCGAGCGCGAGCCACGCGTGGATCGCGTCAGCGTAGGCGTTGCCATATGTTTTTCCCCACGCTCGATTGGTCGCCGCCAACGCATGCAGCAAGGCGCAATCGAAATTGTCGTCGTCGCACGCGCTGTGGAGAAATTCAGGGACATTTTCGGTCGGCAGGTCGACCAGCGTGCGCAACTTACCCTCGATCTGGTCGCGATCCCCCAACCCCGCAAAAGCGTCGGCACGGCGGGCGCAGGCGGCGAGGTAGGACACCGCCCCATCCTCTCCCAGACGCATCGACAGCGCCTGGATGTCGGCGATCAGGCCGGTGTCGCCATTGGTTTCGGCGGAGGCGACGAGATCGGCGAGCGTGCGACGCGCAAGCTCCTGCTCGGCGCGGCCTTCGATCGGTCGGAAACCCGGCGCGATCCCGGCCTCGGCGGGGAAAGCGGTAAGCAGGGTCTGGGCGAAGGCGTGGATGGTCTGGATGCGAAGGCCACCGGGCGCCTCGAGCACGCTGGCGAACAAGCGGCGGGCATGCTCGAGCTTGTCGGGGGTCGTTTCCTCGCCCAACGCGAACAATTCCTTGCGCAACGCGGCATCGGGCAGGCGCACCCATGACGCGAGGCGAGCGCCGATGCGATTGGCCATTTCCGCCGCGCCGGCCTTGGTAAAGGTCAGGCATAAGATGCTCTCGGGCCGGACTCCGCGCAGCAGCAGCAGGAACACGCGCGCGGTGAGAACGTGGGTCTTGCCGGTCCCCGCCGATGCCGACAGCGAGGCGTGGGCCGACGGGTCGGCGGCGCGGCGCTGATCGCCTTCCAGTACATCCAATGGTTTGAGGCGACGCGACATGGTGTGACCCTAGCAAGCCCGTCGGCGCTTCCCAAGACGGCAACGGACGAATATCATTAGCGCCGCAACAGGAGACGACGAATGAGCGAGCAAGACGACGACAGCGGTGAGCGGCGGACCAAATTGGTCAAGGCCGGGGTCGCGGTCGGGATCGGATCGGCAGCGATCGTCGCGGCCCTGCTTTATGCGTCGAAGGTCAAGAAGCCCAAGCGCCCAAGTTGATCGTCAATATCGCCTGATCAATCGCGGCCATACCATTCCTCGAGCCGCATCAACTGATCATAATCGCCGTAGGGTGCGAACGCCGGATGGAGCTTGGCGACGAACGGCTTGTCGCCGGTGAGGTAATCGGCGGCCAACGCCAGGAAATGCGCCTCGCTGCGATCGAGAAACTCGCTTCCCCAAATTGTCTTGGCGGGCATCTTGAAGCCAAAAGCGCCCCGGTTGTCTTTGGCCATCGACCAATATTCATGCGCCTCCGGCACGCCGGTTATGCCCTCGAACCCCTCGGCCCTTGCGACCAGGCCAAGCAGTCCCAGCTGGAGCGCGAACCCCGCGTCGACGGCCTTGGGCTGCGGCGGCTTGCCGGTCTTGTAATCGACAATCGCTAGCGCGCCGTCCGCCAATCGATCGATCCGGTCCGCGCGGCCGTACAAGGTCACCCCCGCAATCGCGGTCTTGCCATCCTTTTCCGCCGCAATCGGGTTCCGGCCCTCGGACCTATTGGCCCGTTCCAACTCGGCAACCCACGCAATCGCTTCCAACAGGCGCGGTTGCCATAACGCCCGCAGCATCGGGTGGATGGCTTCGCCCAGCACCAGTTGCCGTGCGCGTTCGATCAGATCGTCGGGATCGCAATCGCCGTCCTCCAGCCACGTTTGAAGGACCTTGTGGACCGCACTGCCCTTCCACGCCGCGCTGTGATCGGCATCAACAGCATCGAGTTTCCGCAAGCCGAGCATCGCGCTCGAGTAGAAAGCGAACGGGTCGGCTTTCAACCGATCGACGTCGGTCACTTTGATTTGCTTGGGACGGTCGGCAATGGGCGGGCTTGGCGCTGGGCGGCTGGCGGGGAGATGCTCGCCCGGGTCGTCGATCATCGTGACGAAGCGTTCGAGCTGGTGATCGCGCGCGAGGCCGCCGGTCATCGCCATCAGCCGAAGCCATAGCCGCGAGGCGACGGTCGGCGATTTGGAATCGCGGCGAGCGCGGGTGATTAGGACTCGCGGGGCGCCGAGCGCGGAGGCGAAGTCGTGGGCGGAAAGGCCAACGCGCAGGTCGAGCCCGGGTAGCCCGAGCAAAACGCGGATCTTTGGCGCGAGCCACGGATCGGGGGCGGGCAGCGACGGCCAGACGCCCTCGTTCAGCCCGCCAAGGATCATTAGGTCGGCATGCTGGAGCCGCGCTTCGAGCAGACCCCAGATGAATATCCTCGGGTGGCCGCCATAGGGTGGTCGCACCGGGCGCTGGTCGAGCAGGTCGCGTAGCAACGGAACCAGTTCGGGTGCGTCGAGCGCCATGGTCGCGGCGTCGGGGGCGGCTTCGAGCTCGGCAATCAGGTCGGCCGCCATTCGACCGTCGGTACCGCTCCACGCCCGCTCGCCGGCGAGCGCGGCGGCGGCGGCGCGGAGGCCGGCGGCGAAGGCCGACAGGCTGAGCGGGGCGCGGAGCAAGGCTTCGACCGGCTCGAGCGACGGGCGGATCGCGGCCCATGGCGGGTCGGCCTTCTTCTCGGCGAAATGGCGGTCGAGCCCGGCGAGGCCGGCCGGCGGACGCGGGCCGCGCAAGGCTCGGTCGAGCGCGCGGGCGTTGGTCAGCCAGGCGGCACGTTCGCCCCCCTCCCCGCCAACCAGCGGATGCTTGACCAACGCGAGCATCGCGACCGGCGCCATGGCCTCGGCGGTGGCGGTGGCGATGGCGAGCAACAAGGTTCCGGCGGGGGCCTGGCTGAGCGGTCTTCCGGCGCTGTCGTCGGCGGCGATGCCCCAGCGGCCGAGCAACGCCGATACCCGCGCCGCCAGCACTCGGTCCGGGGTGACCAAAGCGGCGGTCTGGCCGGAGGTTTCAAGCGCCTGGCGGAGCGCGATCGCGATCGCCATGGCCTCGCTCGCAGGATCGGCGAGTTCGACCGCGCGGATCCCGGTCAGGCGGCGATCGGGCGGCGGTAGGCGACTCCATTTGTCACTGAAGTCGGCGGCGGTCATGGCATTGGCGATGGCCCGGCCGCGTACTGCCGGCGAGGCGGCACGACCGCCGCCGCGCCACAGGCCAACCTCGCCGCGGGCGACGTCGATCCGGTCGAGTAGGAACTTGAGATGATATTGGGGGTGGCTCTGCTCGCCGCGCCGATCGTCATCGGGGCCGAGTGCCTCCCATTCCTCATCGCTCATCACGTCGGCGAGGGCGAGCCCGGGGAGGATGACGGCGCCATCGGGCATCCGCGACACGGCGCGGAGCAAGGCGGCGACTGCGGGAGCGGCGGTGGTGATACCCGCGGCGATGGTGAAGCCCGGCGGCGGCGCGCTCGACCAGCGGCGGGCGGTGGCGCGGAGCAGGCGGTTGCGGCGATCGGTGAGGTCAATCGCGCCGCGCCGGGCAAGCTCGGCGGGCCAGGCGGTGATGATCGCCTGCAGCCGGTCGAGCGATTTTTGCCAGTGGCCGGCGAGATCGTCGGCGGTGGCGACCGCCTCGGCGAGTTTCGACGCCGGAACTTCCTCGATCGTCAGCGCGTCGAGCGTGCGGGCAAGGTCGGCGGCGAGGCGCATCGCTTCGGCCGCGCTTTCCCCGCCGCGCCTGACGATCGCGGCGAGCGCGAGCTGGCGGGCGAGCGGGTCGATCGCGGCGGGGATAAGCTCGTCACTGTCGGCGGTATCGAGCGCGCCGCCGATGCGGTCGTCGAGGTCGGGATCACCGACCGCGATCAGGCGCGGCAGGACGAGCCCGCTGCCGCTGGCGCGGACGAACGCCTCGGTGACGCTGCGGATCGCGCGGTTGTTGGGAAGCAATATGCGACCCTTGGCGAGCGCCATTGGATCGCGGCCGTAGAGGGCAATCAGCCCCGCAGCGAGCGAATCGGCGAAACTGCGGTGCGCCGGGATCGAGAAGACGGATGGGCCGGGGCGCGGCTCATTCATTGATCAGAGCCGCTTCAGTATCGGTGATCGAACGCGCGGTGCCGACGTCGAACCACAGGCCCTGGTGGACGAGGCCGAAGCAGCGCCCGGCCTCGATCGCGCGGTCCCACAAGATGTTGGTCGAGAAAGCCCCGCTGGGCGCATCGGCGAGCAGGCGCTTGGAGACCATCTGGATGCCGGTGAAGACGTACGGCGCGACGCGCGATCGAGCGCGGCGGCTGAGCCGGCCGAAGCGGTCCATGTGGAAATCGCCCTGCCCGCGATGATTGCCGGCGCGCGCTTGCGGCACGAGCAGCAGCAGCGCGTCCATCCGCGCATCGTCCCACCCGCTGGCGAGGAGTTTGAGGCCATCGCTGGGGCCGTCGATCCAGAAATTGTCGCTGTTGACGACGAGGAACGGATCACAGTCGATCATTGGTGCGGCCTGGACGAGGCCGCCGCCGGTTTCGAGCAGCAGGGCGCGCTCGTCGGAGATGGTGATGGCGAAGTCATCGGCCCTGGTCGCGAGATGGGCTTCGAGCTGATCGGGGAGATAGTGGACGTTGACCACCAGCTTGCTCACGCCTGCGGTGCGGAGGCGATCGAGGACGTGGTCGATCAATGGTTTGCCGGCGAGTTCGACCAACGGCTTGGGGCGGGTATCGGTCAGCGGGCGCATGCGCTTGCCGAGGCCGGCGGCCATGACCATCGCGGTGTCGGGCACCGTCGCGGCGATCTCGGGCCGGAGGCGGAGCGAGCGGCGGGCGGTCATCCGGCGTCGGTCCAGGCGGCGGCGCGTTTGTCCGCGGGAACGTTGGCGTCGAACCAGGCGCGGACC
>ENA-OFCE01001090-OFCE01001090.1-metagenomes-genome-assembly--contig:-NODE-1090-length-14934-cov-25.849318_pt1 | contig 14934 bp, 14 predicted proteins | sample MGYA00153388_OFCE01 | MGnify analysis MGYA00153388
TTAGCGCATTCAAACGTCAAGACACGGACAATCAATTGAGGTACCCAGGTGATGGGGAGCAAATTTTAATCCTAATTTCCCCACCCAAAAGCCGATCGCCCTCCATCCCCCGACACTACAGCAAACGGCCGATCGCACGCCCCCGTTCTCCCAATCTCAAAATTTCCTGACATTTTTCTTGCCAAGTCGAAGTCATTACGAGTATGATTTAACAAGAAGCAAAAAAGAGAGCCGCCATGAGGATAGAAGAAATTCCCCTCAACCAGATTCGCCGGCCCCTGCCGCGAGTCAACGACCAAACCAAAGTAGCCGCCCTCATGGAATCCATCCGCGAGGTAGGCTTAAACGAACCCATCGATGTGCTAGAAGTAGATGGTCAGTATTACGGATTTTCCGGCTGTCATCGATACGAAGCTTGCCAGCGTCTCGGTTTAGAAACTATCCGCTGTAAAGTCCGCCGAGCTCCCCGTGCCGTGTTGCAGATGCACTTAGCTTGAGCCTGTCAACAGAAATTCACAACAGGCAAATATTCGATCGCCCAAACCGTTCTCAGATATTCGATCGACAATCACTACTAACAAGGGAAAAACCTATGACTACCAACAACCACAAACAACACCTTTACCCAACGCGCATCGATATGTCAGCCGGCACGCGATCGAACGTAGTCGGGCTGCTCAACGCCACGCTGGCAACGACTCTAGACTTGAAAACTCAAGTCAAGCAAGCTCACTGGAATGTCAAAGGCATGGACTTCTACCAGTTGCATTTGTTGTTTGACGAAATGGCCACAGAACTCGAAGAATACGTTGATACGGTTGCCGAACGGGTGACAGCTTTGGGCGGTTTGGCTGTAGGAACCGCGCGCACAGCCGCCGCAGATTCGATTTTGCCAGAATTTCCTTTCGATATTTTAGATGGCAAAGAGTATGTGACTGCTTTGGCCGATCGCTACGCGCCCTACGCCCAACACCTGCGAGTTGCTATCGACAAAGCATCAGAACTCGGTGACGCAGATACAGCGGATCTCTACACCGAAATTTCGCGTGCAATTGACAAACGTTTGTGGTTCCTAGAAGCCCATTTGCAAGGATCTGCGACAACTCCAACAGCCGCCGCCCCGGAAAAAGCAGCCGTCAGATAGCCAACTGTCAATAATTGAACTTGCATCTTCATAAATCGCGAGACTATTTTGGGGTGGGCCGAAAAGCCCGCCCCAAAAATGTATTTTAATAAGACTCCCGACAGTTTACGATCGAGCATATGTCCATTTACTAATTTGGATGACTTTTTCGTGGCAGCTAATATTCCAGATTATGCTCCTCAACTGCAACGCCTGATACAACAGGTCGGGCTTTCGAGCGATCGAGAACTCAGCCAAAAAGCAGGAGTTTCCGAACTTCAGCTAAGTCGCCTGCGCAGGGGCTTAGCTTTGCAAACCCGAGCCGACATCCTGCTCAAAATCAGTCAAGCTTTGCAAATTTCATTAAACGAACTACTCGCTGCATTGGCGCCAGACTACGTAGAGTTAGAATCGCCCGCACCCACAGCAATAGAACAGGAATATCAGCGATTGCAAAGTACGATCGAACAGCAGCGATCGTCCTTGATGCAGGAATTCCAGCTTTCTAGCTTGCAAATATTAGAATCTTGGATGTTGCAGTGGCCGACTGCTGCGAGCAAAGCCCAGGAAAATCACCATTTGCCAGCGGTGAAATTGCTGCCTTTGATGCGTCCGGTCGAGAAATTATTGCAGGAATGGGGGGTAGAGGCGATCGCCCCAGTGGGAGCCGAGTTGCCCTACAACCCCCAACAGCACCAGTTGATCGAAGGAACAGCCCAGCTCGGAGAACCCGTCAAAGTTCGCTACACAGGCTACAGACAAGGCGACAAACTCCTCTACCGCGCCAAAGTTAGCCCTATTTGAGCTATTGTTATTTGTTAATTAGCGATCGTTCTGAATAACAAGGATAACCTAATGTCTCAATTGATTGTAGCCAATATTGCTGCCCCTTTCGTGCTGTCGCAAACTGGTAGTATCTGGCTTTTTGTCAGCATTATTCCCGTTGAAATGCTGGTTATTTTTCTGTGTTTAAAATTTTCAGGAATTGCCATTAATTTTTCCAGATTGTTTGAGGTCGTTTTAGTGGCAAATAGTGCGACTTCTATGTTAGGAATTCCTCTGGTACCTAGCCTTCTTTCACCTCAAGGACTTCTTCTTAATTCACCTAATAGTATTGCTAGCTTCATTAGCATAGTTTTACTGATTGGCTTTATGTTCTCTTTTACCATTGAAGCTGTAATTTATGGAATATTTTTTGCCGCCAATAGAAGTTTTCAATTGTCAAAATGTCAAATAATACGATTTTCCTTACTTAGCAATTTAGCAAGTTACATAATTTTTTTGTCGGCTCTTACTAGCCTTAATTATAATAATGGTGGGAGTCCATTTTTAATACCGAATCCTCAAAGAATAGTTACGGAATTGAGAAGATTCGTCATACCAACTTATATTAGTGTTCAGAAAGACTTCTACCACAACAAAAACCGCTTTGCTTATAATAGGGAAGAATTCAAATTAAATGAAAAATCACATTTGTTTTTTGAATCAGAAAGAAATAAATATTCATTGATTTATAAATTTTATCGATTAGATATTCAGGGCGATGTAACGACAGCTAATTTCACAGCGGCGAGCCAAACAAAGAATCTCAAAAGTTACCGATTGACAATATTTGTTATTAAAGACAAGGATAAAGACCAATTCATTCAAGGCATTTGTGAAACTGACTTGCCATCGATGACTGCTCCTGAGATACCGCAACTGGTTGATGGTGCCTTTCAATGTTCTCCTGGTTCCTCAGATACAAGCGATCAATTTAGATTGCGCGCTCGATAAAAAATCGACGGCGTAAAGAAACGGATAGTTGTCATTTTGAATAACAAGGATAACCTAATGTATCAACTGATTATAGCCAATGTAGCGGCCCCTTTCGTTCTATCACAAACTGGTAATATCTTGGTTTTTGTCAGCATTATTCCCGTTGAGATGCTAGTTATTTTTCTGTGTTTGAAATTTTCAGAAATTACCATTGATTTGTCCAGGTTATTCATCACAGTTTTAGTGGCAAATATTGCTACTTCTCTTGTAGGAATTCCTCTTTTATTTAACCTTACTACTTTAGTTTTTCTAGCTCAGATTGGGACAATAATTTTACTAATTAGCTTCCTGATTTCTTTTTGTATTGAATCGGGAATTCATGACATTTTTTTAAAAGATGAATATATTCCGAAATGCAAAATCGTCCAATTTTCTTGCCTCAGCAATTTGGCGAGTTACATAATTTTTTTCTTGGCTCTTAATTTTACTTATTTTGGCGATTATTTTAACAATGGTGAAAGTCCATTTTTAACACCTAATCCTAGAATGATATCCTCGGAAGTGAGATGGGGTATACACAATTATATTAACTTCCAGAAAAGATTCTACTATGACAAAAACCGCTTGGCTAATAATTGGGAAGAATTAAAATTTCCTAAGTCAAAAGAAAGTAGATCTGGATTTCATCAATATGATTTTCAGGGAGATGCAACGAAAGCTAATTTCACAGCCACGAGCAAAAGAAAGGATTTCACAAGTTACCGAGCCACAATATTTGTTATTAAAGAGAAGGACAATTACCAATTAATTCAAGGCATTTGTGAAACTGACAAGCCATCAATGACAGCTCCTGAGATACCGCAACTGGTTGATGGTAAATTTCAATGTCCTCTTGGTTCCTCAGATAAAAGCGATCGATTGTGATTGCGCGATCGATAAAAAATCGACAGCGCAAAGAAACGATGTTTCTGACCAAAAGTGTTAACTTTCAACTGCTATATCTAATCCAATGCCAAACTATCAACATAAATTTCGGTTGCCCCAACCAACTATTTACCTTTCTGCTATTTCCCTCTCCTTAATTCTTGGTATTGCTCACGGTTTAGCTGATGCAGCCGCGGGGTTTCTGTTAGGAAGTTTGCCCCGCACGATGTCTTTAGAGCAAGCAAGTGGGCTGATTATTCTCTACAACATTCTGGGTTTTGGGTATCAGCCATTGGCGGGAATGCTGACCGATAAATTCCAACGTCCTCGTCTAGCTGTTTTGGGGGGATTGTTTTCGCTTTTATTGGCATTAGCGATCGCTCAATGGCATTCTCAACTAGCTATAATCTTAGCAGGAATTGGTTCAGCCGCTTTTCATGTAGGTGGCGGCGCTTTAGCATTAACTGCTACTCCTAATCGTACTACTGGCCCGGGAATTTTTGCCGCACCAGGAGCGATCGGTTTAACATTAGGTGGTGCGTGGGGATTGACGGGTTACGAAGTTAGCTTGCCAATAGTAATACTGCTCGGTTTAATGATGGCGCTCGTTGCCATAATTGACTTGTCAAAATATGAGGTGTTCTCCCATGACCAGGCTCTGTCTGGGAAGGAAACAATCGAAAATATCCAAGTAGATGACTGGGTTTTATTGGTACTACTGAGCGCGATCGCGCTCACTTCCACCGTCTGGACTAGCTTCCAGTTCCTCTTACAAATGCATCTCAATCAGCTCGTTGCGATCGCCTTTGTCGCCGGTATTGCCAAAGTCTTTGGCGGTATTCTCGCACAGCGCTGGGGCTGGAGGCGCTACACAATTGTTTCCCTCACAATTGCCGCAGTTTTATTATTATTTTACCCACCAAATTACCTCACTTTAATTCTTGGTTTAGCACTACTCCAGTCGAGTATTCCTGTCACCCTCGCCGCCACAGCCAAAATTATGCCACAACAGCCAGCCACAGCCACAGGTTTGGCACTCGGACTCGCGATTATCATCGGCGGTATTCCAGTGATTGGTGGTTTGAGCGAGATCGCTGGGATACCGGCTGTTTCCGCTTTGATTGTTATGGTATCTGCTCTGTCGCTGTGGTGGGTGTTGAAATCGAAAATTATGCTAAGTCGATGAAAAGTCGAAGAGGTCAATCTCCCGCTATGGAATGCAGACAGCCCCAATACCTATAAATTCAGTCGCAAACATCCATTGTGGACTTTACCGCACAGCTATTGGGTGGGCAGTCAACGCCGATGCTAAGGGCGCTCTGAAGATATTGAGGAAGCAGACAAGTAAGCTGAATCAGTTTCTGGGACTGTTTAGAGGCTGCTGGGCGCTGCCTTTAAGAGTGAAAATGTCTTAGAAATCCCACTCTTTAATTTGGATCGGAGTCCATCTCGCAGCTATACTAGCGTAGTCTGGTTAGTAATTCTGATATTCCCACCGCAAAATATGAGTCCTGTAGTTAAAATTATTCAGCCCTCTGGCATTTTAGACGGCACCAAGGCAAGTCAATTCCGCCAAGAGATTAGCGACTTAGTGGAAGCGGGAGCCGATGTGGTATTGATCGACTTCCAAGATGTGACATTTATGGATAGTTCTGGCTTGGGTGCTTTAGTTTTGGCGCTCAAAACAGTCCGGGCTGCTGGAAGTCAATTGGTTGTCTGTTCTATCAACGAGCAAATCCGCATTTTATTTGAACTCACCAGCATGGATCGAGTTTTCGAGATATTTTCGACCCGCGATGCTTTTAATAGCAAAATTCTCTCTGCTAACTAAATGTTTTGGCTGCTGACGAATGGCTATTTGGTCAAAGATATGCAGCCATTCGTCAGTTAGCCAAAGTTTACTTTTAGTAAAGACCAATCATCGTCAAAAACCGCTTTAGCATTCAGTTTTTGAGTGTATCTCAAAACCAGCTCTAACTGGTCGGCAGTTCCACCGTTGTAAGCTGCTAGCAGGTCGATGAAAGGTTCAAGCCCCCAGATATTGCCGTCAGGTTGGTGGATCTCGTATACCCCGTCGCTAAAAATGTAGAGAGTGCTCAAATCCTCGACATCGCAGCAATTATCGACATAGGGGGCATCTGGGAACATCCCGACCGGCATTCCGGGGGTTTTTAATTGCTGGACTTTAGGATTGCTGGTGGGGGATTGGGAAATCAACACGGCTGGGGGATGACCGGCGCTGGCGTAAACTAATTTGCGATCGATCCGGTTGTAAACGCCGTACCAGATGGTGAAATACTTGTCATTTTGGTAGCTCATCTGGAAGGTGGTGTTGAGAGCCCGCAAAACGTCGCTGGGTTTGTAGTAGTCAATGTTTGGCAGCGTGCGCGATCGCAGCAAATTCAGCACGGCCACAGAAGGCAGTGCCGCCCGCAAACCGTGACCGGCTACGTCTAGCAAGTAAATCGCCAAATAATCGGCATCCAGCCAGTTGTAGTCGAAGCAATCTCCCCCCAACTGCCGAGAGGGAATGAATTTAGCCTCGATGCTAAAAGGTTTCGTCATCGGATCTGGCAGCAGTGATTGCACGTACTCGGCAGCCTCAGCTAACTCTGCTTCCAGATTTTGCTTGGCAATTTTCAAGTCTCGGCTGAGTTGGTGCAGCCGCAATCCGGCGCGGACTCTGGCTTGCAATTCGTTGAGTTCGATCGGCTTTGAGATAAAATCGTCGGCACCGGCGTCGAGCCCTTTGACTCGATCGGCGATCGAACCCAAAGAAGTTAACAAAAAGAATTGCGTAGTTGACAGATCCGGATCTGCCTTGACTCGACGGCAAACATCAATGCCGGTCAAGCGCGGCATAATCCAATCACAAATTATCAGAGCCGGACGCAATTTTTGCGCCTGCGCTACACCGTCTTCGCCATTGCTTGCTACTGTGACTTCGTAACCCTGTTTTTTCAGAGTTCTTCTCAGCAGTTCTTGAACAACAGTATCATCGTCAATAACCAGAATTTGAAACATGGGCACTCAGGTACTACGTTTTTCAAGGTCTGGGGGTCATTAAAAATATATCCTGTCAGCGCGCTTGTCTGAGATTGAGTATAGTCTACTGACATCGCTTTTCAGGTAAATGCTTTTGCCTGCCAGCCATCAACTTCAATTTACCTTTAAATTTGATGCAAATTTTGGCTAGGTCGAACTTCACCCCCAGTTTACACTCTGAATATAAACTTTGATAGAATTTTTTGGGCAGCAGGGCGAATTGACATCGGGGCGGGAATTCTGGTATCGTGTACAACTAACCAGTGGATTTGACATTTACTTTCCTAGCAGCAAAAGCTAGTATGCCGAAAGCTCATTGGCTGGATGCGGCGTGTGTGGGTCTGGTTGAATCGCTCGAAGTCATGACCTCAAAGCCTTTGCTCATCGTGGCTAAAGGACATGGCACTCGACAGATGTGCGGTACAAATAAATTTGGCTTTTCGACTCGTCATCGTTCAAGAGTTCAAATCCACAAAGGCTTGCAGACTGGTGATATTGTCAAAGCGATGGTTATCGCAGGCAAAAAAGTCGGCTCGTATATGGGACGGGTTCTTTGCCGTGTATCCGGTAGTTTTGATATTGTCACGACCGTTGGAAGAGTGGCAGGGATTGGTTATAAATATTGCAGTGCGATTCACAAAAAAGATGGTTATTCCTATGAATTTTAGGCGACGGTCGAAGTCGCAACCGCTTTCCTCCCCATGTCTAAAGCCAGAGGCTTCTCGCTCGTTTTATGGTGATTGAATTAAAAGGTTGATCCACAGTAGTTAATTTCCTAACAATCATTGATATTTGCCAACAAATGCAATATCTTTGATTTATAGTATACATACCGCTTAGAAAAGCCGTCGAATTTCTAGGATTGTATCCAAACACTTTAAGGAAGTATGCAGATGAAGGGCAGATCAAATCAATCAAAAATGGAGCAGGACAACGCCTCTACGACGTTGACTCCTACCAAAAAGATGGAAGCATCTGCTCAGTCATCTGCTATTGTCGAGTCAGTAGTGCCAAGCAAAAAGACGACCTCCAAAGACAAGTTGAATTTATTCGGCAGCGATACCCCAACTCAGAAATTATCCAAGATATTGGATCGGGACTCAACTTCAATAGAAAACGACTGCAAGCCCTACTGGTCAGATTTATGCGCGGGGATCAGCTTACAGTTGTTATTGCCTATCGAGACATCTAAAGCAGATTCGGATTTGAACTTTTCGAGTTTATGGCAAAACAAAACGGTGGATCGATCCTGGTTCTCGCAAATCCTGTTCACTGCGCAGAGTCCGAACTCACAGCCGATATTCTTGCGATCCTTCATGGCGACCGTTGTCGAATGCACAAAGAGCGAAGTTACAGCAAGAAAATCAAAGAAGATCCGACTATTCCTAAAGCCTGAGCAAAAAGCAATACTTAAGCAGTGGTTTGGCGTAAGTCGTTACGTCTACAACACAACGATTAAGTATTTGCAGCAGCCAAACACTAAAGCCAATTGGATGTCAATTAAAACAGGCATACTTAATGGACTGCCTGACTGGGCAAAACCAGTACCATTTCAAATTAAATCGATTGCCATTAAGGATGCTTGCGCGACTGTCAAAAAAGCTAAAGCAGATTTCAAGAAGACTGGTAAAATTTGTGTTTGCAAGTTTCGCAGTCGAAAAGATACAAAGCAATCTCTTTATATTCCAAAATCGGCAATTGGGTCAAAAGGAATTTATTACACAAAACTGGGTCAGTCAAAGCTGAAAGAGGCATTACCCAAAGACTTCAGTGATGGACGGTTAACGCTTGCTTACAGTGAGTATTACATTGTTATATCTGAAGAAGTGCAACCACGTCAGACCGATAACCAAGGTCGTGTGGTTGCCTTAGACCCCGGTGTCAGAACGTTCATGACCTTCTTTTCTGAGTATTCTTATGGATGGCTTGGAAATGATTCTAATCTTTTGATTCAAAAGTTGTGTTTTAGGTTAGACAAGTTGATCTCAAGGATGAGCAAAACCTCTAGTCAGCAACGCCAAAGATTCAGGAAAGCAGCAGATAGATTAAAGTCTAAGATTCAACATCTTGTCAAAGAGTTGCATCACAAGACTGCTAAATTTTTAGTGGATAATTTTGACGTGATATTGCTTCCATCGTTTGAGTCTTCTCGAATGGTGAGCAAGTCACGTCGTAAGATTCGTTCTAAGACTGTTCGTCAAATGCTGACCCTGAGTCATTATCAGTTCAAAAAACATCTAAAGTGGAAAGCTTGGGAGCAGGGCAAAGTTGCTTTAACTTCTATCAATGAAGCTTACACTTCAAAGACTGTTTCATGGACTGGAGAAGTCAAAAAGATTGGTGGTAGTAGAACGATTAAAGATTCTGATGGAAATCAGATGAACCGGGATCTAAATGGTGCTCGTGGGATATTCCTTCGGGCATTGGTTGATACGCCTTGGTTGAAAAGCTTTTTAGCGATTTGACTTATGTGTTTGTTAGTAAACGTTAGCAAAAAAGTATCGGTTCCAAAAAGTTGCAAGTCTTAAAGAAAGCGGATCTTCAAGTCAATACTGGTCTGAGTGCTTTAGACCCAGTTTTGTCGTGGTTTTCACGATTGTACGACCCGCAAATTCCCACAAGTGTGTGGATACGCTGTCAGTTGGCTTTGGCTGAGGGCTTTACAAATGCGGTACGTCACGCCCACGAGGGCAAACCGCCGGATTTGCCTGTTGACATTGAGGTGGTGGTGTGGACTGAATCTTTAGAGATTAAAATTTGGGATTGCGGGGCTCCGTTTGATTTAGAGCAGAAAATTCAAGATATGTCGGAAAAAATCGATCCCGAAGCTACAGGCGGGCGGGGTCTAAAGTTGATGAAAGACATCGCAGACAGTCTCAGCTATAGGAGAACGGCTGATGGTAGGAACTGTCTGTCGATCGTCAAAAATTATACTCCTATCTCAACCACGAACGATGAATCTGATATTTTGGAACTGCCGGAGGAACTTTTGGGTTAATGGACTACCAGCAGCTTTTAAACGCGGGACATAGGGTTCAACCACAGCAGAATTGTCCGTTTTAATTGATTTAGTTCTCGATATACTTCTTGTTTTACCCATTGACCGATCGCGTCGAATGGTGTAAAAATTTGACCAACAGGCCAGCTAACATCTTGACCCAAGGGCGTTTGATGGTTGCCGGCTAGAGTCTGAACTGTAATCATGTCGGAAAATCTTTGTTTTAGCAGACCATTTAAAAGCAGGGTTTGGTCAATGTTGTCGCTGTTAAATTTGACTAAAAGATTGCGTCTAATTTGGTAGCTATCTTGTACGATGCGATTGGTGTCTTGTGGGGAAGGGGTAAATTCTACTTTAAAGACAGGGGAAATTTGCTCGACGATCGGGATTGCTTCGGATGCCGCATAATTGTTGAAAGAGATCAGAATGTTGCCGGCTCTTTCTATGTCAAACACAGAACCGATCAGCAAGTGCAGTTTGCATCCCATGCTGTGTCCCATACCGTAGACTGGGAGATACGAAGCTTTGAGCAATTTAGTGGCGCGCAGGCGATCGAGGGCATTTTCAAATTTGTTGAGGACATCGCGGGCGATCGCAATATGATCCAAAGTATTGACAAACGGTGTTGCTATTACAAGATATCCTTGATTCCCCAAAGCCTCTAACAGCCAACGATAGGTGAGTTGCGGTGCTGTCGCCACAAATGCACCACCGAGAAAATGTACGATCGCGATCGGTCTAGAAGGAATTAAAACCCAGTTGCCAGAAATTTCCTGCCAGTCCATAAATTTAATCAACTACGAAATATCAAACCTTATCTTCATTATACTTCATCCATTTCCACTTGTTCAGAGTAGCTTTAGGGTTGAGAACTGTGGTAGCGATACCATAAAGAAGAGTCGGCAAAACCTCCCGATTTAACAAACTTTGTCCTAGCTTTCTCATGTAGTGCAGCGCTAAAAGTTCTCGGAATTTGTTAATCTTTTTCAGAAGTGACAAATTCTTAAAGCATACCTGTTCGTACTCATTCAGCGATAACTCTGTTTCTCCCCGCAATCGCCGCAGTTGGTTTTCCTTCACACAATCAGCAGCTATACGCTTTTTCAGCCAGTGCTTATCTGTAAGAGAGTTTCCTCTAATTCGATAATTTCCCAAGGGTGCTGTCGCTGCTAGCAAGCCATGTTTTTGGGCGATTTTAGTAAATAACTCTGTATCTTCTCCTACCTGCCAATCTTCTGCAAAGCCGCCTTCAGAGAGCAGAATAGAGCGATCGACTACAACGGAAGATGGGAAAACCCAAGGACTTTCGCCTGTCTGCTTAATCTCCTGCATTTGGGCTTTAGTTGTCGGATAGGTGGGAACATAACTCAACTTGTTGCCCCGCTTGTCTAAATACCGCAAAGCATGAGCCACAGCTTTGACTTCGGGGTTGTCTTGAAGCATCTTTAAACAAAATTCTAGCTTGTTGGGTTCCCAGGTATCGTCGCTGTCTAGAAACGCTACATACTTGCCCGTTGCCTGATAGATCATTAAGTTTCTCGACTTAGAAACCCCGTAATTTTCGGGATTTCGGAAGTATTGAATTCTCGAATCTTCCTCGGCAATTTTAGTACCAACTCTGCTAGTATCGTCAGTAGAGCAGTCATCCACAATTAAGATTTCTAGATGCTTGTGAGTACCATTGACTGCGGAGGAAACTGCCTCTGCCAGAGTGTCGGCTGCATTGAATGCAGGAATGATTACACTGACTTTTTCGCTGTTCATAACTTGAATTGTGTGTAGTTTTGTAGTTGCTTATCGAAGTACGTTCTTCGCCACATATCACCCAACCCCTAAATTGAAATATTGCGATTAGATCGGTTTCGATCGCAAACCGGAGAATTATAGACTGTGCAGCACGACAACTGACCTATGGTGCTATTTCATCTTTGTTATTTAACGAAATCAGCAAAAATTGTAGTTTTTGGCAGTTGGTAGTTTTTTGTCCGATTCGTCAAAACTGGCTCGGATCGATCGCGGTATAGGATCAGTTATGATTCCCTAGAGTCTGGAAGCATAGACCTTGAGTGCTTCACGTGTAAGTACCTGTATTCCCGAAACTTACGTAATGCCAATATAACAGGCTTGCTAACCTGAGCGTTATCTGGTATTGCCGATCGTCCCCATGAACAGATAAGCCAGATCCCCGACTTCTTCTTTTGCCGTTCTGATTTTGACTTCGGAGTCAATTTGATTCAGAAGTAGGGGATCTGCCAAAAATCATACCGTTATTCAAAAACACCTATCTATTCTACAAAAATGTTGCCAAAATCATCTAGCAAAGTGCGAATTTATACTCTTTTTATCACGTTGATACTATCTGGCTGTCAGCAGCAGCTACAGCCAAACTTACAGCAGCAGCGCAGCAAACAAGGCATGGCTGTCTCGGCTCACCCGCTAGCAACCGAGGCTGGCTTGGCGGCGCTGCAACAGGGAGGCAATGCAGTCGATGCGGCGGCTGCTACGGCTTTGGTGATTTCGGTGGTGGAGCCTTTTTCGGCGGGTATCGGCGGCGGGGGTTTTTTGTTGCTGCGGCGGGCTGAAACGGGGACTGTGCAAGCGCTGGATTTCCGGGAACGAGCTCCGAAACGGGCGACGCGGGATATGTAGCTCGACCAGCAAGGTAAGGTGCGCCCAAGGGCAAGTTTGGACGGGCATTTGGCGGCGGGGATTCCGGGGACTGTGGCTGGACTTTATACGGTGCACCGCGAGTACGGTAAGTTGCCTTGGGCGGCGGTGGTTGGGCCGGCGATCGCCCTGGCAGAAAATGGCTTTCCGGTAAGTTCCCGCTTCACCAAGGCTGTTAAGGGGCGACAGGATACGATTCAAAAAAATTCGGCGGCGCGTCAAGTTTTTACCAAAGGCGGTATTTTGTACCAGCCGGGGGAACTTTTGGTGCAGCGGGATTTGGCACTGACTTTACGCAAGATTTCTCAAAATCCGCAAAGTTTTTATACCGGGGATATTGCGCGGGCGATCGCCTCCGACATGGCCAAAAACGGTGGCTTGATTACTCTCGAAGACCTAAAAAACTATACGCCGATTTGGCGCAATCCGGTTTGTGGCAACTTTCGCACTTACGAAATTTGTGCGATGTCGCCTCCTTCTTCCGGCGGCGTTCATTTGTTGCAAATTCTGAATATTTTGGGAGATACCGATTTAAACAAGTTGGGCCCGAAAAATCCAGACACGCTGCATTTAATGGCAGAAAGTATGCGGATTGCTTATGCCGATCGATCTGAGTATTTGGGCGATCCAGATTTTGTCAGCGTGCCCGTCAAAGCTCTTACTAGCAAGAATTATGCGAAATTGAGACGATCGCAAATCCAGATGTCGAAAGCCAAACCTTCGATCGAGGTAAAAGCAATTGACGGTGAAACTTTAAATCGCTTTGTGTATGAGTCCCCGGAAACCACACACCTGACGGTAGTTGACAAAGAGCGCAATGTTGTGAGTTTGACGTTTACGGTGAATGGCGGTTTTGGGGCTGGGGCTGTGGCGGCGGGTACGGGAATTTTGCTCAACAATGAGATGGACGATTTCGCGGCGGCACCGGGAGTCCCGAATTTGTTTGGTTTGGTGGGTGGGGAGGCTAATTCGATCGCCCCTGGAAAGACTCCTTTGTCAAGCATGACGCCGATTATCGTCACGGAAAATGGCAAATTTCGTCTGGCTGCGGGAGCTCCCGGCGGTAGCACGATTATTACTACAGTGTTGCAAATTGTGTTAAATGTGCTGGTTTATGACATGAATGTCAGTGAGGCTGTATCTGCACCTCGGGTGCACCATCAGTGGTTGCCCGATCGGCTGATGGTGGAAAAGGGAGGTTTCGATGCTGCGGCGCTTTCGGAGTTGCGTAGACGGGGACACGTGATTCGCGAAGGTGAGGGCTGGGGAAATGCGAATGCGATCGTCCTCACGTCTGATGGTTGGTTGGAAGGAGCAGCCGATCGGCGCGGGGAAGGAGTAGCAAAGGGTTTTTGACAAAATCTGCCCGAAGCCGAAATTAGGAGACGGCTCTTGGAGTGTCCCTACAATATTATTTTGAGTAGGGACACTCCAAGAGCCGTCTCCGAACTATCATTCCGCTGCAACCGGAAACGATATTACGAAGTAGAAATCAATCATAATATCCGTATAAACACGTAGTTGTAAATCCTTGGTAAAGGTACTATATTTTACTACAACATAATGTAATTATAATATTGTGGATTAAATTCAAACCTATGATTTTAACAATAAAAATATGCTCAGCCCTCATAGAATTGCTGCCTTAACTGCTTTCACCGCTGCTGCTTTGAGCTTGTTGACCGCACCCGCACTGGCATTTTCTGTAGGTGCAACAAATAACACCGAAACTTTAAAAAACCAGTTGTTAGGAACGCAGACAGCGGGATTGAGTAATTTCTCTGTTTCCGTTACTGGAAATAGTGCTGCTTTTGGTACTTTTACTAATGACCCCTTTAGTTTGCAGTCAGGTGTTGTTCTCAGCACTGGTAGAGTAGCCAATATACCGGGCAGGAATATAAAAGATAACTTAATGATCAACGGCAGTGATTTAAACACTGACTTTGGGCCCAAGGGCGAAGCTGGAGATTTAACTCAGCTAGACCTCAGCTTTTTTGTGGACTATACGGCTGAAAAATTGTTCTTTGAATATGTATTTGCTTCAGAGGAGTTTCCCGAGTTCGGCGGTTCTGAATTTAATGACAGTTTTGAACTGTTGCTGAATGGCAATAATTTGGCAAAATTGAGCGATGGTAAAGCAGTTACTATTAATAATCTTGTTCCGAATGCAGATAATCGCTCTACAGATCACTCGGATTATATCAACAATCCAGCCGTGACAGGTCTTGCGGCTAATATTATTAAGCTCGATGGTTTTACTAAAGTTTTAGGTTTTGAGGGCTTGCTCAAGCAAAATCAGACGAATGTTCTTAGCATCCGCATTAAAGATGTGGGGGACGGCAATTTAGATTCTGCTGTGTTTATTAAAAGCGGTTCTGTGAGTACCCAAAAAGCCGAAGCGGTTCCCGAACCGATGACT
>ENA-OFCE01001094-OFCE01001094.1-metagenomes-genome-assembly--contig:-NODE-1094-length-14895-cov-6.358221_pt1 | contig 14895 bp, 11 predicted proteins | sample MGYA00153388_OFCE01 | MGnify analysis MGYA00153388
CAACACGGTGGTGCTGGCGCAGCGCGAGCCGACGCGGCCCGAGCGCGGTGATTTGGCTAGCCGTGCGGCCGATATTGAGTCGCGCTGGGGCTTGCCTGCCAGAAAATGGCTCAGGCTTTTCAAGCCCGTCGCCTGAATGTGAATGCGTTAAAGTCAAAACCATGAGCGCAACCTTCAACACGTCCCCAGGCAAAGCAGCCAAAAGTCCGCATGTTGGCCCGCTTGACTGGCGAACGCTGGTTGAGTGGCTGGGTGAAGACGGAATCATCAGCCCGGCCGAGTCGGCCCGGACCATTGCCAGATGTTCCCAGGTGCAAAGCGCGCAGCCGCCTTTGATTCGCCTGGCCAGCGTCAGCATGACCCGCGTGTCAGACGGCAAACCACTCGACCTGGAGACCATGGCCCAGTGGCTGGCAGGCCGCGCCAATCTGAATTACCTGCGGATTGACCCGCTCAAAGTGGATGTGGGCAAGGTGGCCGATGCCATGTCCGCCATTTACGCCGAGCGTCACAAAGTGCTGCCGGTGCAGGTGACACCCACCGAGGTGATTGTTGCCACGTCAGAGCCATTTATTACTGACTGGGTTGGTGAGGTGGAACGCCAGGCCAAGCGCAGCGTGCGCCTGGTGGTGGCGAACCCGCTGGACATTACCAAATACACGGCTGAGTTTTTCTCGCTGGCCAAGTCGGTCAAGGCGGCCATCAAGTCGGGCGGTAATGCAGGCGGTGCCAGTTTTGAGCAGCTGGTCGAACTGAACAAAACCAACAAACAGCTAGACGCCAACGACCAGGGCGTGGTGCAGGTGGTGGACTGGCTGTGGCAATACGCCTTTGACCAGCGGGCGAGCGACATTCATTTGGAGCCGCGCCGCGAACAGGGCGTGATTCGTTTTCGCATTGACGGCGTGCTGCATCTGGTCTACCAGTTGCCAATGGCGGTACACAACGCCATGACGGCACGCATCAAGTTGCTGGGCCGCATGGACGTGGTCGAAAAACGGCGTCCGCAGGATGGCCGCATCAAAACCCGTAACCCGCGTGGTGACGAGATTGAAATGCGCTTGTCCACGCTGCCCACAGCGTTTGGTGAAAAAATGGTCATGCGTATTTTTGACCCGGACTCGACCGCCAAAGACCTGGACGCACTCGGCTTTGCCGACCACGACGCTGTGCGCTGGCAGCAACTGGTGCAGCGCCCGCACGGCATTATTTTGGTCACTGGCCCCACTGGTTCTGGCAAGACCACCACACTGTATTCAACCCTCAAGCGCCTGGCCACTGAAGCGGTAAACGTCAGCACGGTAGAAGACCCGATTGAAATGATTGAGCCGTCGTTTAACCAGACACAGGTTCAACCGCATCTTGATTTTGATTTCCCTGAAGGCTTGCGCGCCCTGATGCGCCAGGACCCGGACATCATCATGGTCGGTGAGATTCGGGATTTGCAAACCGCCGAAATGGCAGTGCAGGCGGCGCTTACTGGGCACCTGGTGTTCAGCACCCTGCACACCAACGACGCGCCGTCGGCGGTGTCGCGTTTGATGGAGCTGGGTATTCCTGCGTATTTGATCAACGCCACACTGCTGGGGGTGCTGGCGCAGCGCCTGGTGCGCACGCTGTGCAGCAATTGCCGCGAAAAAGACGACGCAACCCCAAGGCAAGCTGTCAGCGATCTGGCCACGCCCTGGCAAATCAACGGCGGGTACCGGCCCTTCAAGCCAGTTGGCTGTGTGGACTGCCGTTTGACCGGATTCCGAGGCCGGATGGGCTTGTACGAGTTGCTAACGGTGACGGAAGGCTTCAAGGAAAAAGTGTCGAAAGAGCCGAACATCGACGCCCTGCGCAAGCAGGCGGTGCTGGACGGCATGCGGCCGCTGCGCTTGGGTGGGGCCTTAAAGGTAGCCGAGGGCGTAACCACCATTGATGAAATTTTGGCATCGACACCGCCCATGTCTTGACCGCATGGAATGACTATTTTTAATGCTGCCATCTAGGTAAAAGCCGCATTTCCGGGTGGGTGAAATCAATGCACAATCGCACGATTAGATTTACTTGTTGAGGAGATTCGTCGTGAATATCAAGAGTCAAAAAGACTTTTTCGCAGGCCTGATGTTTATGGCGGTCGGTGTCGCCTTCGCCTGGGGTGCGACAACCTACAACGTAGGTACGGGCGCGCGCATGGGGCCCGGCTACTTTCCGCTGATGTTGGGTATTTTCCTTTCTATCCTGGGTGGTGCTATCACTTTTAAAGCGCTCGTGGTTGAAACCGTGGGCGGAGACCCCATCGGCGCGTGGGCGTGGAAGCCGCTGTTTTTCATCATCGCTGCCAACTTGTTGTTCGGTGTGCTGCTGGCGGGCCTGCCCAAGTACGGCATACCGGCGATGGGATTGATCGTTGGCATCTACGCGCTGGTCTTTGTTGCCAGTGTGGCTGAGACTGGCTGGAAGGTTAAAAACACCTTTATCCTGGCAACGGTACTGGCAGTGGGAAGTTACCTCGCTTTTGTGGTGGTGCTCAAGTTGCAGTTCCCGGTTTGGCCAGCATTTTTAACGCGTTAAATCCCAATAAAAATAACATTTATTACCAGGACAGAAAATGGATTTGATTGCTAATCTTTCATTGGGCTTCGGGGTCGCCTTCACGCCCATCAATTTGATGTACGCACTGGTTGGTTGCATATTGGGGACGCTGATTGGCGTGTTGCCGGGCATTGGCCCCGTGGCCACCATCGCCATGTTGCTGCCTGCAACGTACGCGCTGCCCCCTGTGTCGGCGCTCATCATGCTGGCGGGTATTTACTACGGCGCGCAGTATGGCGGGTCAACCACTGCCATTTTGGTTAACCTGCCGGGGGAGTCGTCGTCGGTGGTGACGTGTATCGACGGCTACCAGATGGCACGCAAAGGCCGAGCGGGGCCCGCGCTGGCGGCGGCGGGGATAAGTTCGTTTTTTGCCGGTTGTGTCGGCACGCTGATATTGGCTGCGTTTGCCCCGCCGCTGACCGAGCTGGCCTTTAAATTTGGCCCGGCTGAATACTTTGCGCTGATGGTGCTGGGCCTGATCGGTGCCGTGGTGCTGGCATCGGGCTCGCTTCTTAAAGCAGTCAGCATGATTGTGCTGGGGCTGTTGATGGGCCTGGTCGGCACCGACGTGCAGACGGGCCAGCAGCGCTTCACCTTCGGCATTCCTGAATTGTCTGACGGTATCGGCTTCGTGCCGGTGGCCATGGGCATGTTCGGCATCGCCGAGATCGTGCTGAACCTTGAACGACCTGAATCGCGCTCGGTGCTGACCGCCAAGGTGGGCAGCTTGTGGCTTACGAAGGAAGAGTTCTCCCGCGCCACACCGGCGGTGCTTCGAGGAACGCTGGTAGGCTCGTTTCTGGGCATCCTGCCGGGTGGTGGTGCCGCATTGGCCGCCTTCGGCAGCTACATGATGGAACGCAAGATGTCGCGCGGCCGCGACCAGTTCGGCTTCGGCGCCATCGAGCCAGCTGCTCAGGCACACCGCGCATTCGCCCAGCACCATGAAGCTGTCGCGCTCGGCGCCCGGCTCCTGCACCAGGGTCTGCAGGGCTGCGGCAGCTTGGGTGGCCAGTCCGTACGCCGGCACTGCTTGGCCCAGCGAGTGCAGTGCGCCGGCCAGGGCCAGCAGGGTTTGGGAGTGGCGCCGGCGCTGCAATGGCGACGCGGTGCCCGCTTGAACGGCCGGTGCCAGGCCATCGGCCGACAGTTGCAGCACTGGCAGGGCCCCCACAGCGTCGCCGGTCGCCGTCAGCGCGCGACCCAGGTTCAACGCCAGGTTGCGCTGCTGCACTGGCCAGGCCTGGTTGCCCGGGTCTTCGCTGATCAGCGTCTGCAGCGTGACCCAGGCGGCCCGGCCGTGGTGCAGCGCCTGCGCCTTGTCGCCCACAGTCAGGTGCAAGGCGCACTGCAGGTTGTGGTCGGCGGCCACTGCGCCTTGCACGACGCGGTTGTGCGGCTCCATCGCGCAGGCCCGCATGCGTTGCACCAGCGCCTGGTTGGACGCGGCGACAGCCTCGGCCCAGCGTTCCTGGCGGGCGAAGATCAAGGCCCGGCTGGCCGCCACCGTGGCCACCTGAAAGACATCGTCCATCGCCACTGCGCCGGGCCCGCTGGTCATGTCCAGGTAAAGCGCCTGGGCCTGGGCCAGCACGGCCAACGCCGCGTCGGGCTGGTTCAGGTTAGGAGCGTTGTACCCGTAGTGGACCGAGGCACGCAGCATCAGCACCGCCGCGCGTTCGCTGCGCAGAAGGGGGTGGGCAGTGAACCGTTGCAGGCCGGCGGTGGCCACGGACTCGGCTTGCGACAGGTGGGCCAGGGCCGCGCCGAATTCCCGCTGTCCCTGGGCACACTTGGCCAGCACGCACAGCGCGCGCATCCACCAGCGCAAGGCGTCGGCGCCGTGGGCGTCGCCTGTGGCGGACAGCATGGTCACGGCGCGGCGAGCGTGCTGTTCGGCAGCCTCGGGCTGTTCCTGGGCGCTCCAGTTGCCGGTGACCTGCAGGTCGGCCAGCCGCGCGCAGAGCGTGCCGATTTCGACCTGGAAGGACATGTCGCCGCCGACCGGCTGGGCCAGGCGGTCCAGATGGGCCAGCGTGGCGGTCAGCATCGCCTCCTTGCGCGCCATGCCGTCGGGCAAGTACGTGATGGCGTCGCCGTATTCCAGCACCACGTCGCGGCACAGCTTGCGCAGGTCTCCCACATGTTCCTCGGCCCGGGCGCGGGCCAGGCTGGCCTGTCGCCCCTTGAACAGCGCCAGCCCCAAGCCAGCGGCCAGCGCGGCCGCGCCCACGGCCACGGCGGCGCGTTCTTGCAGCAGCGCGGCGGACAGCCCGGTGGCCAGGCCCAGGGTCCCCAGGCCCCCGGCCCCCACCGCCCAGCGGTTGCGGCGCACGAACTTGCCCAGCACATAGGCCGGGCTGGCCGGGCGCGCCGTCACGGGCCGGCCGTCGATGAAGGCCTGCACGTCGGCTGCCATGGCTTCGGCGCTGCCGTAGCGGCGCTCGGGCGACTTTTCCAGCGCCTTCAGCAGGATGTTGTCGAGATCACCCTTCAGCCGCTTGCGCGTGCTCAGCCACTGCGGGTCCAGCGCTTCGGTGGCTGACAAGCGGCTGGGCCGGGTGGGCTGCTCTTCCAGCACGCTGCGAGCGGCTTCTGCGGCCGTGGTGGCGTGGCGCCCCGTGGGGCGGGTGCCGGTGAGCAGCTGGTACAGCAACACGCCCAGGCTGTAGATGTCGGTGGCGGTGCTGACGGGTTCGCCGCGCACCTGTTCGGGGCTGGCGTAGTGCGGCGTGTAGGGCCGATGTCCGGCCACGGTGGTGTTGCCGGTGGCTTCGTCGTGACGGCCTTCCAGCGGGTCCAGCGCCTTGGCGATGCCGAAGTCCAGCAGCTTGACGCTGCCCTCGGCGTCCACCAGCACGTTGCCGGGTTTCAAATCGCGGTGCACCAGCAGGTTGCGGTGGGCGTGGACCACGGCGTCGGCCAGTTGCAAAAACAGCTCCAGCCGCCGCTCCAGCGCCAGCCCGCGCACGGCCTCGTCGATCGGGCGGCCGTCCACGTACTCCAGCACGAAGTAGGGCAGTCCGTCGTCGCTGGCGCCGGCGTCCAGCAGGCGCGCGATGTGCGGGTGGCTCAGCCGCGCCAGTGCCTGGCGCTCCAGGGCGAAGCGCTGCAGCACCGCGGCGCTGTCCATGCCGCGCTTGAGCAGTTTCACGGCGGCGCGGCCGTCGTATTGGCCGTCGGCCCGGCGCACCTCGAAGACCTCGCCCATGCCGCCGCTGCCGATGGCGCGGACGATCTCCCAGGCACCCAGGCGTTGCCCGATGCGCGCGGCGCTCGTGTAGATCAGCTGCGACGCCGACTCGGCCAGGAAGGCTGGTCCGCTGGCGGCCAGGTCGTGGTGCTGCAGCAGCGACATCAGCTCGGCGTACGAGGCCTCGTCGAGCGCCGCGGCGGCGATGACTGCGTCGCGCTCCGCGGGCGGCGCCTCCACCGCGGCCTCGAACAGGGCCTTCAGTTGGGCCCAGCGGGCGGCGTCGGGTGTCGGCGTCATGGGGGGTGCGGGGCCGCGGGTGCGGCCCCAGGGTCAGCGTTGGCCGGAGTCAAGTATGCCGGTCAGCCGCAGGTCGCGCGGGCGGCCGCGTCGATGTTCGCCGGGTACTCCAGCGATCCGTTCAGGGTGACGCTGTTGGTGCTGCCCGCACCGCCGACGACGACGTTGACAAAGCCGATGCGCCGGTTCGTGGTGTCCACCGTGATGCCTGCTACCGGTGCGACCGAGCGGGCCAGCAGCACCAGTCCGGCGTCGGTGCCGTACTTGATCATCCCGACCACCTTGGCCGCCTTGCTGAACGAGATCTCGACGTAGTAGCGCGTGCCGTTGCTGTTGAGAACGCTGTAGGCTGCGACGCGGCAGTGGTTGTCGCTGGCGTTGAAGGTGGTCATCACGTCGTTGCTGCTGCCGTGCTCGAACTGGGCCGTAGTCTTGTCCAACGTGCCGTTCAGGCTGGCCGGCGTGCCGGCCGACACGACCAACGCCGCGGCGGCCACGCTGCCACCGCCTGTACCGGGTGCACCGGCTGCGCCCGCAGGTGCTGCGTCGTCACCGCCGCCACAGGCGGTCAGCAGGGCGGCTGTGGTGGCGAGCAGCCAGTGGGTGCGCCATGCGCGAAGGGGGCGGTGAAGTGCGGTGGCGTTTTTCATGGCGCAGTGTTTCCGAAAGGGGTGGGTGAGGGGGAGAACGGCTCTGGAAGTGCGGTGCAGGTTTGGCAAGGGGCGAAACGGCTTCAACGCTCGGCCTTCAGCCGGGCGACTAACACGTCGGACAGGCTGTTCATGCCGGCGCCGACGATCTGTTTGTAGCGGGCGGGGTCGGCGATGGCTTCCATCTCGAGGCTGCTGCTGCTGTCGTTGCTTTTGCTGGCCAGGCGGATAAGCCCCACCAGCACGGCGCCGGCCACGTCGGCCGTGGTGGTGGGCTTTTCACGCACCTCGGCGAACACGGCTGGGTCGAGCACCAGCGAGCGGTTCAACATCAGCGAGCTGCGCAAATCGCCTTGCTGCACCTGCATCATCACGCCGTCGATGCTTGGGAACGCCTTGCCGGTGGTGCTGGCGACGTTCGACATGCGCCCGAAGAAGCCCTTGTTGTGGTCGGCCAGTTGAACGAAGTTCACGCGCAGGCGCACTTCCAGCGTGGCGGCATTCAATTCTTTGGCAAGCGTGATGCTGTCCATCACGTCGCCCACCGCCGAGAAGCCGTCGCCGACACCCGCCAAGACGCCGAACAAGCCCGAGGAAGTCTTGGCCGTGCCGGTGCTGGCGCGCGCGAAGCCGTAGACGTTCATGCCTTGAGCGGACAAAACGGTGTTCGTGTCGCTCTTGATGGGCATCTTCTTGCCGCCTGCAGCCAGCTTGCGGTAAGCCGCCGAGGCTTGAAGTTCGTCCGTGCCCAGCACTTGCAGCCCGCTGTCCTTCAGGCGCTGCAGAAAGTCGGCGTGCATGGCGTCGGTGAGGGCCTGGAACTCAGGCTCGCCCACACCCAGCAGCTTGTAGTACAGCGACGAACTGGCGCGGCCCGCGCTGCCAAAGCCCGAGGTCTGTGTGCGCACGTTGTCGGCGGTAACGAAATCGACCACGAACACCGGCACCGCGACACGGGTGATGCCCTTCAGCGCCTTGGTTTCGGCGGTCTGAAAGCCCTGCGCGGCCACCGCTGTCGCATCGAAGCTGGCGTCGACGGCGACGGGGGTGGGGGCGTCGGCAGCGTGGGCGGAAGGCAGCGCAGCCTGCAGCAGAAATACGGTACAGGCTGCAGCCAGCGCGCGGCGGCAGTCAGGGGTCGGGTTCGAGAGAATTTTCAAGGCAACTCCAGGTGGCGTTACGTAGCGGCAGGTTGGCCGAAATGCAGCCGTTCTTGCTAACTAGCGCACGGCAAGCCGCCGCCGAGGCTCACGCCGCTGAAATAGATCGCGCCACCCGGCCACAATGAAGTGCATGGACAGCCGTACCGCCCAGCCCGCCGACGTCACCGAGTGGCTCGCCCAGCTGGATGCAGCGCAACCCGACGGCCAGGGCGCCGAGCCGGCGAACCGGCTGTTCGCAGAGCTTTACGACGAGCTGAAGCGCAACGCCGGCGTGCACATGCGCAAGGAATACGCCGGCCACACGCTCAGCGCCACCGGGCTCACCCACGAGGCCTGGTTCCGGTTGCAAGAACAATCGCGCACGCGATGGGCCAGCCGCAGCCATTTCCTGGCCGTGGCGTCGATCATGATGCGGCGCATCCTGGTCAACCACGCCGTGGCCAAGCGCGCCGCCAAGCGCGACGCGATGCTGGTGTCGCTGACGCTCACCGAGGCCCAGCAGGTGGCAGGCGACCTGGCCGGGGGCGCCGACGTGGTGCGCGTGCATGACGCCCTGCTGGCCTTCGAGCAGGTGGACGCCCGCGCCGCCAAGGTCGTCGAGCTGCGTTTCTTCGGCGGGCTGGAGAACGCCGAGATCGCCGAACTGCTGGGCCTGAGCCTGGCCACCGTCAAGCGCGACTGGACCCTGGCCCGGGCCTGGCTGCATCGCGAGCTGGCGGGCTGACGGGAGCGCACGGACCGTTGTTTAAGGCCCTGTCGCAACTGCCGCGCACGGTGTGGTTGATCGGGCTCATCAGCCTGGTCAACGACTCGGCGTCGGACATGCTGTACCCGCTGATCCCGCTGTACCTGACTTCGGTGCTGATGGCCGGGCCGCGGGCGCTGGGCATCATCGAGGGCGTCGCCGAAGCCACGGCCAGTCTGCTCAAACTATTCTCCGGCGCCATGGTCGACCGCACGGGCCGCGCCAAGCCCTGGATCGTGTTCGGCTATGGCCTGGCCGGGCTGGGGCGGCCGCTGATCGCCTTCGTGACGAGCTGGACCGGGCTGCTGGCGATCCGTTTCGTCGACCGCGTCGGCAAAGGGCTGCGTTCTTCGCCGCGTGATGCGCTGCTGGCCGCCAGCGTCAGCCCCGACCGCCGCGGCTTGGCCTTCGGCCTGCACCGCGCCATGGACAACGCCGGCGCCGTGGTCGGCCCGCTGGTGGCCGCCGGCTTGCTGGCCACGGGGATGGGGTTGAAGGAGGTGTTCCTGTGGTCCATCGTGCCGGCCACGCTGTGCGTGGTGCTGGCCTTGGCCATCCGCGAGCCCGCGGTGGTGCCCCACGCCGCGCGACCTGCCTTCGACTGGCGCTACGCCAACCTGCCGCCAGACCTGAAGCGCTTCTTGTGGGTGGTGGCGCTGTTCACGCTGGGCAACTCGTCGAACATGTTCTTGCTGCTGCGCGCGCAAGAGCTCGGGCTGCCGCAGGCCCAGGTGCCGCTGATATGGGCGGCGGTGTCGGCCGTGGCGATGGTGTTTGGCACGCCGCTGTCGGCGTTGTCTGACCGCTACGGCCGCCGCCGCGTGCTGGTGTGCGGCTACCTGGCCTATGCGCTGGTGTACGGGCTGCTGGGCACGCTTACCAGCGCAGGGCCGGCGCTGTGGGCGCTGTTCGCCTTCTACGGCCTGTTCATGGCCGCCACCGAGGGCGTCGAGAAAGCCATGGTGGCCGACCTGGCCCCCGCCGGCCGGCAGGGCACGGCGTTCGGCTGGTTCAACATGGTCACGGGGCTGATGCTGCTGCCGGCCTCGGTGCTGTTCGGCTGGCTCTATCAGGCGGTGTCGCCGTGGGCGGCCTTTGCGTGTGCTGCGGGCTGCGCGCTGGCGGCGGCGGTGCTGCTGGTGCTGTGGGTGCGGCCCGGGCCGGGCTCCAAGGCCGCGACGGCGGGGGTTTGACCCGGCCGCCCGGTGCGGCCCTCAGTCGTCCGAGCGGGCCAGTTTTTCCGACTTCCAGTACACATCGTCGCCGCCCAGCCCGTCCAGGTTGGCGCGGTTCAGCACGCGCGCCAGCACGAACAGCAGGTCGCTCAGCCGGTTCAGGTACTGCCGCGGCGGGTCGTTGATGGTCTCGGTGGCGGCCAGCGCCACCACGGCGCGTTCGGCGCGGCGTGCCACGGTGCGGCTCACATGGGCCAGCGCCGCGCTGCGCGTGCCTGCCGGCAGGATGAATTCCTTCAGCCGCGGCAGCTGTTCGTTGTAGTGGGCCAGCGCCTCGTCCAGGCGCAGCACGGCCTCGGTTTTGAGCAGCTGAAAACCCGGGATCGACAGCTCGCCGCCCAGGTTGAAGAGTTCGTGCTGGATGACGACCAGCAGTTCGCGCACATCGCCCGGCAACGGTTCGGCCAGCAGCACGCCCAGCCCGGAGTTCAGCTCGTCGACATCGCCCATGGCCACCACACGCAGGTGGTCCTTGGGTACGCGGCTGCCGTCACCCAGGCCGGTGGTGCCGTCGTCTCCGGTGCGGGTGGCAATCTGGGTCATGCGGTTGGACATGGTTTGGGAAGTTGATGGGCAGGCATGTATTTGACCACTGGCCAGGAACGCGGCGTCCGGTCGGTCTTTGTCGGTGATCTGCTCTGTTTAACCTTGTATTTAAGGAGTAGCGCTCCATAATTGCAAGGATGATCAACCGGATACTGCTTGCCTCCGCCCGCGACGAACTGGCGCATTCACCTGCGGTGGCCTTGCTGGGGCCACGTCAGGTGGGCAAGACCACCCTGGCCTGGCAGCTGGCACAAGGGCGGCCGTCGGTTTACCTGGACCTGCAATCCGAGGCTGACCGCGCCAAGCTCGCCGCGCCGGAGCTGTACCTGGCCGACCAGGCCGACAAGCTGGTGGTCCTGGACGAGGTGCATTGCTTGCCCGGCCTGTTCCCGGTGTTGCGTGGCGTGATCGACGGGCACCGCCGGGCAGGCCGCCGGGCCGGGCAGTTCCTGCTGCTGGGTTCGGCGTCGCTGGACTTGCTGCGGCAATCGGGCGAATCGCTGGCCGGGCGGGTCGCCTATCTCGAGCTGGCACCCGTCACGTTGCCAGAGGCCGGCCCCGGCCAGCGCGACGCCCTGTGGCTGCGCGGCGGCTTTCCTGAGAGCCTGCTCGCGCCCGATGACGGCCGCAGCCTGCGCTGGCGGCAGGACTTCATCCGCACCTACCTCGAACGTGACATCCCGCAGCTGGGCCCGCGCATCGCCGCCGAGTCGCTGCGCCGCTTCTGGACGATGCTGGCGCACCAGCAGGGCGGCCTGCTCAATGCGTCCGCCCTGTCGCGCAGCTTGGGTGTGGACGGCAAGACCGTGGCCGCCTGGCTGGACCTGATGGTGCAGATGCTGCTCGTGCGCCGCCTGCCGCCCTGGCACGCCAACCTGGGCAAGCGCCTGGTGAAGTCGCCCAAGGTCTATGTGCGCGACAGCGGCCTCGTCCACGCGCTGCTGGGCATCCACGACACCGAGGCCCTGCTCGGCCACCCGGTGGCTGGCGCCAGCTGGGAATGCTTCGTCATCGAAAACATCATCAACACGGCGGCGTCCCGCGGGCGGCCCGTGCAGGCATCGTTCTACCGGTCGATCGCCGGGGCCGAGATCGACTTGCTGCTGACTTGGCCCGGCGGCGCCACGTGGGCCGTCGAGATCAAGCGCAGCCTGGCGCCCAAGCTGGAGCGTGGCTTCCACTCGGGCTGCGACGACGTGCAACCCAGCCGCAAGCTGCTGGTCTACCCCGGCAGCGAGTCGTACCGGGTGGCCGAAGACGTGCACGTGATGCCGCTGGAAGCGTTGCTCGCAGAACTGCCTGGCGCGGCCGGCTAACGCGCTCCGGGACCCGACGCGAATCCCGGTCCCCTACCATGCAGATCGAGATGCGATGCCACCCGAGGAGCCCCCCATGAACGCCGCCACGCCCCTGCATGCACTGCTGCGCTCACCCCGGCGCCCGCTGCCCGAAGCCATGCTGGCCGCACTGCGCCAGCGCTTCGGCGACTGCTGCTCCACCGCCGCGGCGGTGTGCGCACAGCACGGCCGCGACGAGAGCACCTACCCGGTGATGCCGCCGGATGCGGTGGTGTTCTGCGAGAGCACCGAAGACGTCGCCGCCGTGGTGGCGTTGGCCGCCGAGCACGACGTGCCTGTCATTCCCTACGGCACCGGCTCGTCGCTGGAAGGCCACCTGCTGGCCGTTCAGGGCGGCATCAGCGTGGACGTGTCGCGCATGGCGGCCGTGCTGCAGATCAACGCCGAGGACCTGACCGTGACCGTGCAGGCCGGCGTGACGCGCGAACAGCTCAACCGCGAGATCCGCGACACGGGTCTGTTCTTCCCCATTGACCCCGGCGCCAACGCCAGCCTGGGCGGCATGGCGGCCACGCGCGCCAGCGGCACCAACGCCGTGCGCTACGGCACGATGCGCGAGAACGTGCTGGGGCTGACGGTGGTGACAGCCCGAACAGGCCAGGGCAGCGAGGTCATCCGCACCGGCACGCGGGCGAAGAAAAGCAGCGCCGGCTACGACCTGACGCGCCTGTTCGTCGGCAGCGAGGGCACGCTGGGCGTGATGACCGAGATCACGCTCAAGCTCTACCCGTTGCCCGAGGCGGTGAGCGCGGCGATCTGCCACTTCCCCAGCATCGACGCGGCAGTGCGCACCACCATCCAGGTCATCCAGATGGGTGTGCCGATCGCGCGCTGCGAACTGCTCGACGCCCACGCCATCCGCGGCGTGAATGCGTACTCAAAACTCACGCTGCGCGAAGCGCCCATGCTGCTGATGGAGTTCCACGGCAGCCCTGCCAGTGTGGCCGAGCAGGCGGCCACGGTGCAGGACATCGCGCGCGATCACGGCGGCGAAGACTTCGAGTGGGCCCGCACGCCCGAAGACCGCACGCGGCTGTGGACGGCGCGGCACAAGGCCTATTTCGCGGCGCTGCAGATGCGCCCGGGCTGCCGCTCGCTCAGCACCGACACCTGCGTGCCCATCTCGTGCCTGGCCGAAAGCATCAACGAATCGGTGGCCGAGGCCGAGGCCGCCGGCCTGCCCTACTGGGTCGTCGGCCACGTGGGCGACGGCAACTTCCACCTGAGCTACCTGCTCGACCCCGACAGCGCCGAGGAAGCCGCCACCGCAGAGCGCTTGAGCGAGCTGATGGTGCAGCGGGCCATCCGCCTGGGCGGCACCTGCACCGGCGAGCACGGCATCGGCCTGCACAAGATCGGCTACTTGGTCGACGAAGCCGGAGCCGGCGCGGTAGCCGTCATGCGCGCCATCAAGCAGGCGATCGACCCGAAAAACATCATGAACCCGGGGAAGATCTTCGTGGCCTGAAGGGCGCCCGCCGGTCAAAACACAGCGTGGTCGCCGCGCTCGGCAGCAGCGCGGCCCTGCAGCAGGTCGGCGTAATGTTCGAATAGCGTCTGGCTGCCCGTGGAAGGCGTGGCTGCCGCGTCGTAGCAGCCGGTGTGGGGGTCCAACACCAGCATCGACTCGGTGGCGTAGTAGCGGCCGATGCGCGCCAGCTCGGCCTTGGCGGCCAGTGGCGGCAGCAGCCGGCCGGCGATGTCCAGCGTCTTGATGATCCCGTCCAGCAAGGCCACCGGCACCTGCTTGAATTTCGGCGGCCGGCCCAGCAGCGCGTGCAGGTGCTCGCCCTGCTGGCGCGGTTTGATGGCGTCGCCCGGCCCGCCGATGGGCAGCACGCGGTTGCGGCGGTCGGCCATGTCCAGGCAGTCGGCCAGGTAGTCCGCCAGGTCGGTGTCGCTGATCGGCTTGCAGGCGGTGAGCGTGCCGTCTCCGAACACCAGAAATGGCTTGCCGCGGCGCACGCGTTCCACCTGCCCCGACAGCGACTTGAAAAAGGCCGTGGGTCGCACGATGGAGTGGTCCATGCCAGACTGCATGAGCTCGCGCTCAAACGCCAGCTTGGCATGCTGGAAGGCCAGCAGCGGTTTCTGCACGCAGATGGCCGACAACAACACCATGTGCGACACGCCGGCCTGCTGCGCTGCGGCCAGCGCGTGCAGATGGGCCTGGTGGTCGATGGCCCAGGCGTCGCGTGGTGCGCCGGTGCGCGAGGCCAGGCACGACACCAGCGCATCGAAGCGCTCGCCCGCAAAGGCGTCGCGCGCGAGCGAGGCCGGGTCGCCCACGTCGCCGAAGCGCAGCGTGGTGCCGGGCAGCAACCGGGCGCTGCCGTCCGCATTCATCGCCCCGCGCACGCCAGCCCGCGGCCGCACGAAGCACACCACCTCGTGGCCGCGCTGCACCAGCGCGCGCGCCGTGGCGCGGCCGATGGTGCCGGTGGCGCCGAGCAGCAGCACGCGCCTGGGGTGCGGGCTGACCGGGGGCGTCATCGCGGCACGGGGTCCGTGCCCTTGGGCTGATGCAGGCGCGCGAGGTCCGGTTCCAGAAAGCATGTGCGGTGCGTTGGTCGGCGGTGTAGGGGCGGAAGAAACCGCGCGGGGCATCCAGCCGGGTTTAAAGCGCGCGATCTCCGGGCGGGACTGGGGAGCGAGCTTACAGGGCACTTTCGGCCTTGGCGACTTTGTGAGGCATGGCGCGCTTCTGAGCGCTGGCGGGCCGGGCTCACAGGCAGCGCGCCGAAGTTTTGTGGTGCTTGTTCACGGCGGCGCGGCAAGGGCCCATGCAAAAATCCGGGCGTGCAAGTGCGCGTAGTTTTGGCCCGCCCGGGTCACACCCCCATGAAGATCCTGCTCACCGGCGCCGCCGGTTTCATCGGCATGACCACCGCCCTGCGCCTGCTGGCGCGCGGCGACGAGGTCATCGGCCTGGACAACCTGAACGACTACTACGACGTTCGGCTGAAGCACGATCGGCTGGCCCGCCTGACGGGCCTGCCCGGGTTCCGCTTCGTGCAGATGGACGTGGGCGACCGCACGGGCATGGAGCAGCTGTTCGCCGCCGAGTGTTTCGACCGCGTGATCCACCTGGCCGCGCAGGCCGGTGTGCGCTATTCGCTGAA